>FWWL01001769.1_pt1 | contig 48982 bp, 45 predicted proteins | sample 2228331 | NCBI WGS metagenome assembly FWWL01 (sample SAMEA103939775, study PRJEB20133) | metagenome | reverse complement strand
CGTCCTGCCCTCAACTGCCAGTGAAAGCGAGACGCCTGGGAGCGAGGGCGTCCCGCCCTCAACTGCCAGTGAAAGCGAGACACCCTCGCTCCGAAGGCGATTCCGTGATCCCAAGTGTGAACAGTTACATCTGATTGTCCTCATCGCGCATTCCCGTCAGCAGTGCGCGTTCGACCGGCGGCAGATCGCGCCATGTGCGCGCCATCCAGGTCACTGCATTGAGAAATGTCTGCGCCCGGTCGGTATCGGGACACACACTCCGCAGCAGGCGCCAGAAAGCAGGCGAATGGTCGGGATGGATGGCGTGCGCAATTTCGTGGGCAACGACCGCTTCGAGCACCCAGCGCGGCATGCGCAGCAGGACGGCGTTCAGGCGCACAGTGCGTGTCGCAACGCTGTAACTGCCCCAGCGCGCCTCGGTGAGCGTGAATTCAGCGTGGTCGATTACCGGCGGGTTGGGGAAGCGGGCGACGACCTGACGCACCAGCGCCAGCGCATCTTCCTCGTGGTTGACCCGTCGCTTGTGAATGTGCTGGAGCAGGCGGCGCGCCAGGGTGATGATCGCCTCATCGAGGGCGGCGCCATCAACCGCATTGGGTGCGCTGACCGACAGCGTTGTGTCGCGCAGGCGGGCATTGATGTTCTTGACCGCCTTGCGTTCGATGACCACCGTAAGAGTCACGCCGTCAACGGTGATGATGCGCTGCTCTGCCATCGCTACGTCACCTGCACGGCGCGCGGGCGTTCCGTGGTGATACCGACCTGTAACCAGACGAACAGGATCGCGCCGGCAAGACGGAGCGCTGCGCCGGTCAGCAGCGCCGGTGTGTAACCGAAGAGATCCGCCAGCAGTGTGCCGACCAGCGGCGCAATCAGCGTTGCGACATAGGTCGTCAGTTGATAGAGCGCGATGTACGATGCGGTTCGTTCAGGCGGCGCCGTAGCCAGCGAAATATCGAACAGCACCAGGTTCAACCCTGCGCCGAAGATGCCCGCCAGCGCTGCGTAGAAGACGAGCGGTTCGACCCGTGGCGTCAGCGCCGTCAACAGCGGATAGAGCACCAGCCCAAAGACGCAGATGCGCAGAACCAGAACGTTTCCCTTGCGCCGGGTGAGCGCCGTCCAGATAAAGTACGCGATCAGCAAGACACCATTGTTCGTGGTGTTGATCAGTCCAATCCAGAAGTCCGAAGCGTTGAGCTGGCGCACCCAGTAGAGCGGGAAGAGCGGCAGCGCCATCATCATGCCCAGGTTGAAAACAAATGCGCTGATGACGAAGCGACTGAACGGCGTCGGGTCACGCAGAACCGACAGCATATCGGCGAGATATGCGCCCAGCGATTGCTGTGCCACCGCTTCCGCCGACGGCGGATTATCCGGAATGGTCAACCGCCGCGAAAAGAGAAAACTCAACATGCCGCCCAAACATGAGGAAATAAAAACAATCTGGTAGTTCAGTGGAAATGCGACATTGTCGAGAAACGCGCCGATCGCCGCCACCGTGATCGCCGTTGTGGCGCCGAGGATCGACCAGCGCCGACTCATCAGGTACTGGCGCTGACGCGGTCCTGCCACAGCGCCCATCACCACGGTAAAGGTGATATTGACAATCGCCTGCGGAATGGTGACCAGCGCCCAGATGACGACAATTGCGTAAGCGGTTATCTCCTGGCTCAGAAAGAAGGGTGTCAACCCCATCAGGACGAACGACCCCTGCACCATTGCGCGGGGCCAGGAATACCAGGGCGCCATGTTGCGCTGTCGCTCGAGGAATCGTCCAAGCGGAATCGCCAGGAACATGCCAGTGAGGGCAGGGAGCGACGTCAGCAGCCCGACGAGAAATGGAGAAGCGCCGAGGCGGGTCAGGAAGACGCCGAGGAAGGTCGAGACGCCAGTGACAATGCCAACACCAATGCCATCGATCAGGACGCTCCGAACATTTTGTTTTTGAATGTCGGCTGGCTGAGAACGCCGGGCGCGCCAGCGGGACAGAATGGGCATGATCGTTCAAGACTCCAGATCATGGAGTGATGTGAGGGCGATATTATACCATTGTTTGATGATGTCGATGTGTTAATGCCCGTGAGCGGTATGGTCTTTCAGAAATGAATCCGGTAGACGCCTGATTAGTAGGGCAGTCCTTGCCTCTGGCGCACCCGCGCGCCCCTGAAGAAAACCCCGTCGGAGCAAAGCCCGCAAACATCAACACAGTGTTTTTGCGTCGGCGGGGCAACGTCTCGTGCTGCTTGCAAAAGCCATCTCGCCGCCGATTCTTGATCTCGGGGGCTTCCCCCGAACCCCCGATCGTGAACAGTTACTGATGTTCTAATTGTGGGGAGGGCATGATTCGGGTAACGGGCATGTCCAGACCTGCAGGAAGAGCGAACCGGGATCGACACCCTGCCGGTAAATGCTGAGCGCCGCGTTTGCATCGAGCCGGCGCTCAACGGTAGAATCTGGCGTGTGGAATGTGAGGAAGAGAGGTATGCTTGCATTGAACGAGCGCTGGTCGATGGCATCCAGCACGTCGCCGGGCAGCGTCCCGAGCTCAGCCGTATCATCGAGGCGATCCACATCGATGGATACGTTGACAGATACTTCCCTGGCGCCAGAGCCGCGATCGGTTCCTCTCTCCGTGATGCAGCTTTCTCCGAAAGCGCTCACCGATATTCCTTTACAGACCGATCACAAAGTGCTCGGGTATGTGGTATTCTTCAAGAAAGCACACAAGCATTTCAGCCTGTTACCGCTGGCAAGCGCCCTGATCGCGGGCATCGCCGTCTGATCCGCCCCGCGACAACGTGGCGTTGTAATCGTTTCTCCAAGGAAAGGATAGTTCCCTATGCTCGTTCATCGTGTGGCGCGCGGGTATCTGGTGTTGATCGCCGGTTTGATCGCTTTCTTTGGTCGTCGATTGCTGGCAGGCGATGCACTCTGGCCTCCTCAGCTGATGGGCGCCGAGATCCTGAGTGAGACGGAAATGTGGATCGTCATTTCGACCGCGCTGATGATCGGGCCGGCGGTAGCGCTTGGGCGCGTGCGCGCTATCCTGATCGCGCTTCCCTTTTCGCTGCCGCCGGTGATGCTCTATCTGACATTCTATCCGCTCCTGATCGTCTTTCTCTTGCTGGCGATGGTTCCCTGGCTGGTGCATGCTGCACTCAGTTCGTGGATGCCTGAACGACAGCAAGGAACATAGCGTCGGCCGCTGATGTGGTTAATGATGACTGATTATTCCACTATCGCGTCATCATGCTGGTCTGTGCCATTCCGCGCAACCAGCACCGCCATTGCGCAGGCTGCCAGGACGCTCTGCGGATTACCGCTCGGTTCAGGCAGCGCTACCGGTACCCGCCCACCAACGATGATGCCGGCAGATTGCGCGTGCGCCAGACGATCCAGTTGTTGCACCAGCATCGTGCCGGCTTCCAGGTCTGGCGCAACCAGAATATCCGCCTGACCAGCGACCGGCGAGGTCAGTTTTGCTCGCCGCGCCGCTTCTGGTGAAACGGCATTCTCGAAGGCGAGTGGTCCGTCCACAATACCGCCGACGATCTGCCCGCGGTCGACCATCTTGCACAGCGCCGCTGCATCGAGCGTCGACCGGAGTTTCGGGCTGATCGTCTCGACAGCGGCGAGAATAGCGACTTTGGGCTGCTCGACGCCAAGAGCCAGCGCCAGGTCGATAGCGTTTTGCACGATCGCCCGTTTCTCTTCCAGGGTTGGATCGGTATTCATCCCTGCGTCGGTGATGAAGAGAATGTGGGGATAGTTGGGCACATCCATGGCATAGACATGGCTCATGCGCCGGTGGTTGGCGATACCGGTTTCGTGCGCAACCAGTTCATGGAGCAATCCATAATAGCGAACGCCCGGATCGACGATTGCCTCAACCTCTCCGGTGCGTGCCAGTGCAACCGCGCGCGCTGCAGCGGCGCGACCATCGACCGTCGGTTCGAGACAAAAAGCGTCGAGATTAATGTCCAGCATTTCTGCAACCCGTCGCAGCGGCGCTTCGGGTCCGACGATAATCGGATCGATCAGGTTCGCGTGGGTCGCTTCCACAATGCCGTGGAGCGCCATCGGCTCAGAGGGGAACACCACTGCCGCCCGCACCGCTCCCAGCGTCGATGCGCGCCGGATTATTGCTTCGTAGTTGGCGCCGGGTTTGTGGAGCAGCACTTCCGGCAAACTGATCCGCTGGCGTTTGACCTTCTCAGCCGGTGCAAGCACCTCGGCGCTGCCGCTGATAACGACCTCGCCGTGCTGATTGGTGCACTGGCAGTCGAGCGTTACCCGGCGCTTCTCCGGATCTTTGGCGGTCGCTGTGACGGCGACGGTGATGGTGTCGCCGATTGCAACCGGACGGCGAAAGCGCAGCGTCTGGCTCAGGTAGATCGTACCGGGACCGGGGAGCATCGTGCCGAGCACGGTCGAAATCAGGGCGCCGCCCCACATACCGTGGGCAATGATTTTGTGGAAGATGTCGCTGCGAGCATACTCCTCATCGAGATGCGCAGGATTGACATCGCCCGACATGACTGCAAATAACTCGATGTCGGCTTTGGTCAGGGTGCGAGTCAGTGACGCCCGGTCGCCAATCTTGATTTCGTTGAAGGTGCGATTTTCGATGTATTCCGTCATTGGAATGCCTCCCTTTGCCTTACGCTCAGCATACGAATGAGAGTTACAACGCGCTGCGCCAGGGGTGGGATGCGGCTGTGGATCATCAATGCCACAAAATTGTTATCAAATCGTATGAATATCGCACCTGTTTTACGAGGAAAATAGCGTATAATGCACGGGGAAACAGGTGACATTCTGCAGTGCATTCATGGCTCGTATTCACCGCTTCTTCACTGCTATTGTTCTCTTGTATGCGCTGGCAGCGACTCTACCCGCAGCGGCGCAGCAGGAACCGTTTCCTGATCCCCCTGATACAGCCGGTGACACGCTTCCAGCCGTGTCGCCAGCGGATGACCCCGATCCAGGAACACTGACCGGCATCCAGGCGACGTACCGGGTATATTTGCCGTTCATTGGCACGACGGCGCCCCCCAATCCGTTTGGTTTCGATGTACGCACCTATGCGCCAGATGCGGTGATGCCGCTGGTGGTTGAAGCGAATCCGCGCTGGTCGCGCGCCGGTGATGTGCTGTGGGCGCTCGTCGAGCCGGTGCGCGGCGGCAGGTATCGCTGGGAGGCGATTGCCGATGTTGAGCGCAATGTGCGCCGCCTGCGCGCAATAGGCATCGAGCCGACTCTGGTTGTGCAGTGGTCGCCTGCGTGGGCGCAGAGCATCCCTGGCAAGTTGTGCAGCGCGCCGCGACCGGATACGATTGCTGACTTCGCGGCATTTATGCGCGCGGCTGCGCAACGCTTCTCAAGCGGCGATCTGCGGGTCGATTACTGGGAGATCTGGAATGAACCCGATTTTCGACCGGATGAAGTGAAGGGCGATGAGGGGTTTGGGTGCTGGGCGACGTACCAGGCGCCGTACTACGGCGGCGACTACTATGGGCAGGTGTTGCGCGCGGTGTATCCGGCGGTCAAGGCAGGCAATCCAAACGCCCAGGTATGGGGCGGTGCTTTGATGCATCGCTGGCCCGATGATACGCATACGCTGGGGTTCGTGCGCGGCATGCTGGCAGTTGGTGCGGCAAATTCGTTCGATGCGCTCAGCTTCCACGCCTACGGTGAATGGGGGGCGGGTGATCGCCTGCTGTTCAAGTACTGGCGCTTACGCCGCCTCCTCGACGATCACGGGTTGCGCACAAAGCCAATGGTCGCGACGGAAATTGCAGCTACATGCACTGCTCCGTCGAACTGCCCCCCCGATTTCCAGCGCCGTCAGGCGAACTATGCCGCCCGAATCTATGCCCAGGCGATTGCGCTCAATCTGCTGGGCGCCTTCTGGTATCCTGTGTCGTTTCGCGGCGAGGGCTTTCTGCACAGCCATCTGATCGATGAGACCGATGACGGACTGGCGCCGCGTCCGTCATTCTTCGCCTTTCGCAACTCGGCGCGCCTGCTCACCGGTGCACGCTACACCGGTCCGCCGCCGGTTGAACCGGCGCCTGGTCAGGCCGGTGATGTACAGGTGCTCATGTTCGAGAAGGGTCGCAATCGCCTGTATGTGCTCTGGGTACCGCAGACGAACTTCCCGGTTTTGTACAATCTCCAGGTTCCGCCCGGCGTTACTGCGATCTGCACCGATCAGCTGAACCTTGCGACCCCGGCGACGTACTACTGCTCCGATGAGAATCGCGATGGCCTTATTCCGCGTGCGGTAAACGAATTGCCGCAGTATGTGGAAGTTGTTATGCCATAGACCTGAACGTTGTTCTCCGCTCGCGCCACTCCTGCTGCGCCTGCGCGTATGCTGCTGGCGTGCCGATGTCGAGCAGATATCCCCGCAATGGGAGTCCATACACCGCTGCGCCAGCCCGTAACAGCGCAGGAATGATGTCGTGCCCGAAATCGCTGAATCCAGGCGGCGTCCATGAGACGACGTCTGGCTCACAGACGTAGACGCCGGCGTTTGCCGTGTCACCACCGTCCCATACGGCAGGTTTTTCGATGAAGCAGACCACCCGACCATCTGCATCGATGTCGATCATGCCCTGAGAGTGTGGCGTGTCGGTGCGTTTGAGCGCCAGGGTCATGATCGCGCTCTGCTGACGGTGAAACTGTATCAGGTCGTCGAGATCGATATCGAGGAGCAGATCACCATAGATGACCAGGAACGTCTGGTCGAAGAAGCCGGGGAAATTGTGCAGCGCCCCCGCCGTGCCGCGCAGTTCTTCTTCTACCGCATAGTGCAGCTGCATCCCAAAACGTGAACCGTCCCCCAACCCTGCACGCACCACGTCTGGCAGATGGTGGAGGTTCAGCGCCGCCTCGGTGACGCCATATCGTCTCAACCACTCGAGTGTCCACGCCAGGAGCGGTCGTCCGGCGACCGGCAGCATTGGTTTGGGGCAGGCATCGGTCAATGGGCGCAGGCGCGTGCCTGCACCTGCCGCGAGAATCAGTGCTTTCATACAGCCGAGTATCCCCTGCCCCGATGACATTTCGATGAATCATGCCCGCCATGTTTTGCGTAAAACACGTAACCAGTTCTCGTGCGCCAGTTTGCGCAGTGATGGCTCGTCGAACCCGCGGCGGCGCAATGCTTCCAGCAGGCGCGGCAATCCGGCGACATCTCCAAGGTCGTTCGGTATCAGCGCGCCGTCGAAGTCCGACCCGAAGCCAACATGGTCAATTCCCAGACGCTCGACCAGATAGACGATGTGATCCGTCACCACCTCAAGTGGCGTGTCCGTGTTGCGCTGACCATCAGGACGCAGGAAGCCAACGTGGAAATTGACGCCGACCATTCCTTCCGAATCGCGGATCGCGTCGAGCTGGCGATCAGTCAGGTTGCGTGGCGAAGGGCAGAGAGCATAGGCATTTGAGTGCGTGGCGACCAGCGGAGCGTCGCTCAACTGCGCGACATCCCAGAAGCCGGCTTCGTTGAGATGGGAAAGGTCGATCAGAATGCCAAGGCGGTTGCACGCCCTGACCAGTTCGCGTCCGGCGTCGGTCAAGCCCGGGCCAATGTCGGGGCTGTGGGGGAAACGAAACGGCACTCCACACCCAAACGCATTGGGCCGGCTCCAGACAATGCCCAGCGAGCGGAGGCCTGCCTGGTACAGTACCTCGAGCGCATAAAACCCGGTATCGATGGGATCGGCCCCTTCGAGATGCAGAACGGCGCTCAGGGTATCGGTCTGAAGCCCGTATTCGATCTCGCCAACCGTGCGTGCGATGCATATCTCGCTGGCGAATTGAGACTCGATGCGAAAAAGGAGCGCTGTCATGCCCAGTGCGGTTTGCAGGGCGTAGGAATATGGCAGCGGATCGGGCAGGGCGCCCTCATCGGATGATGGCGCATCGGGCGGCGCCGGAACAAAGACCGCGAAGAAGCCGCCGGCAAAACCGCCTTCACGAGCGCGTGAAAGGTCGATGTGTCCGTGTGCTGATGCAAAGAATGAGTCGTCGTGTTCTGCGGTGTAGAGGCGCAGTAAGGTGTCGTTATGACCGTCGAAGATCGGTAGTGTCGATGTCACGCAGTCCTGCTTTCTTGCCCTGCAGTGTACAGAGGCAATGTATGGTTCTTCTTATTGTACAATACTATTATGAGCGATTATGTACTGCGCTGGTTGCTGGCTGCCCAGCAAGAGATGTCCGGAGAGCGCACCGGCGGCGACGGTGATGGCGTCGGTCCGGTATGCGTTGCAGAGGTTGAGGGGATCATTCGCGCGCAAATTATCCGTTCGTACCTGGAGGATGCAGGGATACCGGCGCATCTGGCAGGGGAAGCGGTTGCCGGGGTCTACGGCTTGCTTCAAGGTCCCCTCAGTCTCGTCAGGGTGTATGTGCCGTCGGCGCTTGCCGACGATGCGCGCGAACTGCTGGCAGACCTCGATCTCGGCGATGAGGGCGAGGGGTGATCGCTACAATCGGCGCAACAATGACATTCCCTGCGTGAAGAGCGCGATCTGCGCGAGAGCAAACCAGACCGACAGGAGCGTCAGCAGCGCCCGCGCCACGCCGAACCAGACGGGCAACGCCGTGCGTAGCGTTGCAAGATCGGCTTGCAGATCGGCCACCAGCGTTTGATAGCGATTGATCACCTGGCGTGCGTCACGAAAACTGTCGTTGATCGCTGCGATGTTTTCGGCGACTGCGTCAGTGTTCGTTCCAATCTGGCGCAGGTTGGTGCGGGTGACCATCAACCGATCACGCACACTGCTCAGTGATGCAGGCAATGGATCGAGGCTGTCGGAAACCTGCTGGATTGCCTGATTGAGCGGTACGTCCGGATTGTAGGTATTGGCGCCGAGCAACCCGATCCGGCTGATTGCCCCTAGCACGGCATCGGCGACGCGCGCCGTTTCACGCGCCGATGCCAGTGTTTGCTGCGTCGAGCGAATGGCGCGCGGGATCTCGACGCCGACCAGTGTGCCAATACGGTCAATGGTTGGCAATGTATCGCTGATCGCCTGCCCGGAATTGCGGACTGTCGTTTCGAGGACGATGATCGTCTCGGTCGCGCTGGTAAGCGAGGCATCGGCGACGGTCAATCCATCGGCGGCGGCGATCAGCGCCTGATCGAGATCGTCGATGCGGCGGTTCAATGTCTCTTCCGCTGCACTAAGCACCGGGAGCCCGATCAATAACCCTGCCAGGCTGATGACCAGCCCCACCACTCCCGCGCCGATGAGCAGCAACCCGATGGTTCGCTGTAAGAAACGTTTCATCTTACCCCCTCGACCTCATCGCCTGCGAGCGTGCTGATGCTGTGCAGCATCGCGTCAAAGCGCACCAGGACGTCGTGCGCGACCATTGAACCTTCAATCGTGACCAGGCGCCTGTGACGGTGCAACGGGCTCGAAAACGTGCGACTAAGAGCGTATCCAAATAACGCAGGATACCGAACAACCGCCCCTTCGATACGCGCTGCACACTTGGATGCGGTTGTTCGGATAGGCGCGAAGCGAGGCCTTTGTGGACTTCGTGCCTTTGCGGTGCGATCATCGTGCGATGTCTCGTTGTCGTACTAAAGTCGTATGACGTCTGTTCAGGTGTGTCATGCGCCGGTCTGGGAACGTAAACGTCTCGACCGTATCCGGGTGAGTGTGAGCAAGATGCCCGTGCATCCAGGGGAGGAGTGAATACGCGCCCCTTCATGTGCGACCGACTCCGTCCCCTAACATTCGGTATCGAGCAGAGCAGCGGCTGCTGACGGTTCGAGCGCCTGTGAGAAAAGCCAACCCTGCCCATACGGGCATGACATCGAACGCAGGTGCGTCAGTTGTTCTTCGGTTTCGGCGCCCTCGGCAATGACAGTCATTCCCAGGGAGTGCGCCAGCGCGATGATAGTCCGCACGATTTCGGCGTTTTCGTGGCTGTGATGAATCCGGCTGATAAACGAGCGGTCGATCTTGATCGTCCCAATAGGAAAGCGATGGAGATAGCTGAGGGATGAGTAGCCCGTGCCAAAATCATCGATGCAGATCTGGACGCCAAGAGTGCGCAGGTGCGTCAATGCCTGACTGGCGACGTCGCCGTGTTCGATGATCGCTGTCTCGGTGATTTCGAGGTGCAGCGAGTCGGCTTCGAGGTTGTGTGCATCGAGCAGTGCTGCGGCATGATCAACCAGTCCAGGATCGGCGATCTGACGGGGTGAAAGATTGACATGCATGGTCAGTTTTCGAGTCGGATACCGTTGTTTCCACTCGTTCAACTGACGACACGCTTCGTGCAGCACCATCTGACCAATCGGCACGATCAATCCAGTCTCTTCAGCCACGTCGATGAACTCGGTAGGACCGATGATGCCATGGTGCGGGTGATGCCAGCGAAGCAGCGCCTCGAAGCCGATGGTCTGCTGTGTGCTGAGATCGACGATCGGTTGATAGACCACGAAAAACTCGTTGCGTTCGACGCCGCGACGCAGATCGGTCTCGATCTGCAGGCGACGGCGGGCACGGTCGTGCATGGCAGGGTGAAAGACAGCGTAGCGCGATCGTCCCTCGACTTTGGCGTGATACATTGCCGTATCGGCATCGCGGAGCACATCAGCGGGCGAGTAATGGCGCGCACCTGTGCTGAGCGCGATACCAATGCTGGCGCTGCTAAACACATCATAGCCGCCGAGATGGAATGGTTCTTTGAGCAGGTTCAGGATGCGTTCCGCCACGGTCAGCGCTGCCTGCGGTTCGCTCAGATCTTCGAGGAGCACAGCGAACTCATCACCACCGAGACGCGCCAGAGTGTCGCTGGGGCGCAGACAGCGTTCGAGACGTCGTGCAATGGCGATGAGCAGTTGATCGCCAACCAGATGTCCCAGGCTGTCATTGATCAGTTTGAAGCGATCAAGATCGAGGAACAGCACCGCGAATGATGGTAAAGCGCCGCGTTGTGTGCGGGCAATCACGTGCTCCAGACGATCCATAAAACGTGAACGATTGGCAAGCCCGGTCAGGCTATCGTGCAGCGCATCGTGCAACAGGCGTTGCTCCGCCAGTTTGCGCTCGTTGATGTCGGTCTGCGATCCAACGACCCGCACTGCCTGTCCGCTGGCATCCCATACGGCAATGCCGCGACAACTCATCCAGCGATAGGTGGTATCGCGGTGCAGCATGCGATATTCATACTCGAACCCGGAGATCAGACGGCGGAGATGGGCGGTCAGGCGCACCTCCAGCCCTTCGCGGTCGTCAGGGTGGACGCGGTCGAACCATTCGGACGGATCATTGCCGATCTCGTGATCCTGGAAGCCAATCGTCGCCTTCCAGCGCTGCGAGAAGTAGATCTCGCCAGTGCGCAGGTTCCAGTCCCACAGTCCGTCATTTGTCGCCTGCGCCGCCAGCGCGTAGCGTTCTTCGCTGGCGCGCAGCGCTTCAGCTGCCTGGCGCGCTGTCGTAATGTCGCGAAAGACGGACACAGCGCCACTGATAGTATCGTCGGCATCGCGCAGCGGACGGGCCGTGACGCTCAGCCAGCGTTCAGGAGCCGAGTCTGAGGCAGCAAGCAAAAACTCAGCGCCATCGAGCGCCTCTCCACGAAGCGCAACCGCGAGCGGCAGATCGTCGGGAGGGCAGGAGGCGCCGTCAGCGTAGCGCAGCGTTGGTGCAGCCGCCGACCCTTGTGGCGTCAGATTGACGACGCGGTCGCCAAAAATGGCGTCCGCTGCTGGATTGACGTGCAGCAGGCGTCCTTCGGAGTCGATGACGACAATCGCATCGCCGATGCTATCCAGGATCGATTGGAGCACCAGCGTCTGCTGGCGCAATATCGCAGCGCTTTGTTCGGCAGCGGCGCTGCGTTCAGCGACGCGCTCCTCGAGAGTGGCATTGAGCGTGCGCAGTTCGGCTTCGATACGGCGGCGTTCGCGTTGCGAGCGTTCCAATGCATCGAGCGCCGTCAGTAACGCGGTATCAACCGTTGCCGGTGCGGTGATCGCGGTTGATTCGTCAGGGGTATCGCTACCCAGCATCTGCAGGCGCTGTTCCAGGTAGGCGCGCTCATAATCGCGGAGCATCTTGCGCTCGAGCGAAGCGTTCACCCGCGCGCGCAGCAGGACGTCGTTGAATGGCTTGAACAGATAATCGTCGGCGCCAAGTTCGATGCATTGTGCGACCATATCCAGATCGTACACCCCGGAAACGACGACGACCGGTGTGTGATGGATGATGTTCTGCTGGCGCAACTGCTGGAGAACCTCGATACCGCTCATATCGGGCATCACCAGATCGAGCAGCACCAGGTCGAACGACTGGCGTGCCAGAAGATCCAGGGCTTCTCGTCCGCCAGCGGCGACATGCGTCTGATACCCCTGACTGTTGAGCATGCGCGTGAGCAGATGACGAATGTAGTCATGGTCGTCGACGACCAGAATGTGTGGCGGCATGAATGTTATGTTGCAGCTAATGCGCTGATCATCAACGAGAGACATCAATAACGGCGCAGTCAGGCAGCGTTTTCCCGCTGTCTGGATGACTCGGTCAGGAGTTTCTCGATTTTCCGAATCAGGCGGTCGAAGTCGATCGGTTTGGCTTCGAAGTCGTCGCAGCCAATATTCATAGCACGATACCGGTCTTCACTGAGCGCGTAGGCGGTCAGCGCAATGATTGGGATCGTGCTCGTCTCGGGGCGCTTTTTGATCCGCTCGGTGGTCTGCCAGCCATTCAGGTTCGGCAAACCCATATCCATGAGGATCAGATCTGGCGCTTCATTGATCGATGCCAGAATGGCACGAATGCCATCTGTAGCAAAAATTGTGTCGTATCCTGCCATATTCAACCGGCGCGCCAGCAGGTCGCGGATGGCGGCATCGTCTTCAACAATCAGAATGCGGGTCATGCTCGTCAGTCCTCCATAGGTTGTAATTGTGCATACATGGCAATGGCAGTGCGTACCTCGTGGACGAATTCATTGCAGTGGAACGTTCCTTTGTGCAGGATACGTGCGACCGACCGGTTGAGACTGTCGTATTCGGCAGGCGTCAATTCTTTTGCCGTGACAACGATAATCGGGACGGAATATCCATTGGGAAGCATACGCAGCGCTTCGATAACCTGCATACCGTCCATGCCGGGGAGCATGAGATCGAGCACAATGCTGTCCGGCATGCTGATTGTGCATCGCTCCAGCGCAGTCTGTCCATCCGATGCTTCGACAATCGTCCAGTCCGGGCATTCACGAGCCAGCGCGCGGCGCAGATAGTTGCGCACGGTTTCGTCATCTTCCACAATCAGTATCTGTTTGCCGACCGTCTCTGCGAGAGTCGTTCGTGTGCCGAGCAACAGACGTATCTGGCGCTCCAGGCGATCGAAATCAGCGGGCTTATTCAACGTTTCAGCTGCGCCAAGCAACACCCCACGCCTGGCATCTTCCGCTATCGTAAGTAGTATAACAGGTATTGCAGCGGTTTCGCTCGACGCTTTCAGTTCATTCAGCACTGTCCAGCCATCGATCTCAGGCATCAGGACATCCAGGATAATCAGGTCGGGCAGGAGCAGTCGCGCCAGTTCCAGCCCACTCACTCCATCGGCGGCGGTTTCGATATGGAGATCGTGGCGCTCCAGCGTGCGCGACAGCAGATCGTGGACGGCCGGATCGTCATCAATCAGCAGGATCAGATATTTGCGTTCCTGCTGGTCTTCAGAGTCCGCTGGCGTTGTCGCTGGCGCCTCACCGTCGACCGGCGCCAGCGCAGGTTCAGCAGCCGGCGTCAGGTGTTCGGGCAGGGTGACAACAAAGACGCTTCCGAGACCAGGTTTGCTGGTGACGGTGATATCGCCGCCAAGCAACTGGATCAGGCGACGACTCAGCGCAAGCCCCAGTCCGGTGCCGCCATATTTGCGCGTTGTAGTGGGGTCCGCCTGGGTGAATTCCGTGAACAGGCGGGCCATCTGTTCGTCGGTCATACCGATGCCGGTATCGCTGACGGTAAAGGTGATAGAGGCAGCCTGGCTGTTGGCGGCGGTTGTGGGTGTTGGAATGGTACGTGTAATGGTCACAGCAACGCTGCCATGCTCGGTGAACTTACAGGCGTTGTGCACCAGGTTGTAGAGCACCTGTCGCACCCGCACGTCGTCGGAGTGCATCAACCCGACATCCGGATCGATCTCCAGGCGTAGCGTGTTGTTGCGGCTGTGCGCAAACGCCTGCATGCTCGCTACAACATCTTCGGCAAGCGCACGCACCGAAAAGGGCGTGACATTGATGTGCATTCGTCCGGCTTCGATCTTCGAGAGATCGAGCAGGTCGTTGATGATTGCCAGCAGATGCTTGCCTGCATTGCGCACGCGCGTAATATCGTTTTGGACACGATCAAATTCGCCATGTTGCGCTGCTATCGCAATCAGGTCAGCATATCCGATAATGGTTGTCAGTGGTGTGCGGAGTTCGTGGCTCATGTTAGCAAGGAAACGACTCTTGGCGCGATTCGCCTCTTCCGCCCAATCCCGGGCGTTGCGCAGCGCCTCCTCAGTCTGTTTCCGTTCCGTGATGTTGCGCGCCACCACCTGCCAGGCTGGTTTCCCTTCGGCAACGAACGGCGCAGCGACGAGTTCGAGCGTTACTTCACTGCCATCCGGCCGTGTCAGGTCACGTTCATAGCGGATGATGCCGCCGCTCGTTTCGTGGCGAAGCGCCGTTGGGAGAAAGAGCGCTGCAGATGAACCGATCAGGCTCGAGGGGCTAGTGTGACCGAGCAGGTGTGCGCCGGCCGGGTTAATGTAGATGATCCGCTCGCCATCGTGCACAATGATCGCTTCGGGGGAGATTTCGACCAGTTGCCGGTAGCGCGCTTCGCTATGAGTCAGACGCTGCGAAGCCTGAACCAGATCGTCGAGCATGCCGTTGATTGCACGACCGAGCCGGGCGACCTCGTCATCTCCAGCTATTGCAACGCGCGCCCGCCCATCGCCGCTGCGCCCGATCTGCGCAACCTGTGTACTGAGCGAAATCATGCGTGACAGGACACGGCGCTCGAGCAGGATCAGGATTGTGGCGGCAAACGCACCGGTGACCAGCAGGAGGATCAGGAAGTGGTAGCGTGAAGTGGACAGTCCATACTGGAGAATGTCACGCGGTACGTCGACGCGCAGGATGATGCCCTCCCCGCCGCGCAGGTCGTCGATGCTTGCATATGCGGCAATACGATCATCGGCGAATGAAAGTGGACGAACCACAATCGACGTGTCATTGTTCATCAGCTGACGCGCAAGCGCAAAATCGGGAATGGAGGAGGCGTTGGTTGCCAGGACGAGCGAGAGATTGTAGCCAGTAATGTCGCCGAGACGCGCCAGTTCGGCAGCGTCCAGGTCGCGCCCCATGATCAGAACGCCACGCGACGGTCCGTTCCCATCGCTTGTCAGAATTGGGTGGGCGGCGATCAGCATCGGCTGGCCGTCGACGACGATGACACCGCTGATCCCTTCGTTCTTTTCGGCAACCTGAAGAAACAACGTATTTGCGCCATCGAACGACAGCAGTCCGGAAATGGAGGGTAACTCCTGACCATCGATCAGACTCTGCCGGCGTGTATAGATGACCTCTCCAGAGGGTGTAAGAAAAGCGACATACGATGCGCGTATGTTGAGCAGCGCATCGTTTGTTACGTGTGTAGCAATATAGTCAAGATTGCGCTGTTCGATGAACTCATAGGTCGGGTCCCAGACGGCATAGTCTCTGGTATTGCCAAGGAGGGCATCCCTTTCGTTTTGCAGCGTTCTGAGGGTCTGCTGCATGGTGCTCTGCACGCTACGCTCTTCGAGATTGCGGAAACTTCGCCCAATGATGAACTCGGATGTGAGCGCCTGCAATGCCAGCAGCGCTGTCAGCGCAATCGCAATGACCCGGAGTGTTGTTGTGCGCAGTGATGTTGTCGGGGCGGAGAACACTCGTGATTTCCTTTACGAAAACGTATGGTCGTCTGTGATGTGTAGTGTACAATATAATCATTACCAAATGCGAGTCGAATTTTTCCGATCCTGGATCGTAGATACGTTGAACAGGGTGTGCTATGGATCATGATTTTCTGCTTGCAGGACCGTAGATGCACGATTAACAGGTGATGACTCAGGAGAAAACCATTTTTGGACGAGAATTGTCTATTTTTGGTTGATGCTGTCAATAAAGATTTTCTTTACTTTTGACGATTGAACCGGTCTACTCATCGCACCTCGTCACACGCTATCTATGCCTATGCCTACGCCACAATTGATCGTTCATCCATCCCACGAACCATCTGGAGCGTTGCTGGCGCGTGAGTGGCGCCGACGATCAGACGTGCGCCATCTCTACATTCATATTCCCTTCTGCCATCGTCGGTGTGCGTACTGCGACTTCAACACCTACGCCAACATGGAGGATCGCATGGCGGCGTATGTGGCGGCGCTCTGCACCGAGCTGTACTCAATGGCGCATCCGCAACGCGCCATTCCTCCGGCTCACTCGATGACCGCCGACCTGACACGCGCAATGGTGCGCCCGACGATCTTTCTCGGCGGCGGTACGCCGAGCATGCTGCCGGAGGCGTTGATGGAACAGACGCTCGCTGCGGCTGATGCCGTCGTGCCGCTGCGCGACGCAGAGGTGACCGTCGAATGCAATCCGGGGACGGTGCTGGGGCGCGATTACCTGCGCGCCCTGCGCGCTATGGGGGTCAACCGGGTGAGTCTGGGGGTGCAAAGCCTGCACGATCCGACGCTACGGGTTCTGGGGCGCATTCACACGGCGGCGGAGGCCTATGCGTCATTCAACGATGCGCGTGCGGTGGGGTTTGAACGCATTAACCTGGATTTCATCTTTGGGTTGCCGGGGCAGACGGTGGTGCAGTGGGAGGAGACGCTGCGCGAGATTGTAACCTGGGGCGCGGATCATTTTGCACTCTACTCGCTGATCCTGGAAGAGCGCACGCCGCTGTATGCCCAGGTGACCAGCGGGCGAATCAGTGTGCCCGATGATGATACTGCCGGTGCGATGTACGAACTGGCAATCGCGCACTTGGCCGCCGGATATGTGCAGTACGAGATCAGCAACTGGGCGCGCGCCGATGCATTCGATGCGCCTGTTCCCTCCCATGCCTGCCATCACAACCTGGCGTACTGGCTGAATGCCGATTATCTGGCTGCCGGCGCGGGGGCGCATGGCCACCTCTACCCGCGTCGATACATCAATGTAGCGGGCATCGACGACTATATCGCCCACGTGCGTGCGCGCAGTTTGCCGGTTGCCGAGGTGATCGACCTGACACCGCGCGATCTGGCGGCGGAAACCATGTTTATGGGGTTGCGCCTGAATGCTGGCGTCAGTTTCGCGCACTTCCGCGATCGCTGCGGTGTGGGGATCGATGCCATCTTTGGCGTGGAACTTGCGGATCTGGTGCAGCAGGGATTGATCGAGCGCGACGACCGTGGCGTGCGGTTGTCGCCTCGCGGACGCATGCTTGGGAATCGCGTGTTCGAGCGGTTTGTGTGAGACAGGGTTGCAAGCGAGAACGTTGCTCGTTCAACCTCTATTCCTCCTCTTCCTCATCCCGCTCTGCCAGTCGTCGATCGAGGAGCAGCAGTCCGGTTCCGTCGCCATTGATCAGTTTCAGGTGCTGAATGATCTCCTGGGCGTTCTTTTCTTCTTCGACCTGCTCATCGATGAACCACTGAAGCATACTGACGGTTGCGTAGTCATTCTCCTGCGCCGCGAGCGCATAGATCGCGCGGATAGCGGCAGTGACCCGCTCCTCATGCGCCAGGGCGTGCTCGAAAGCGTCGAGGGGCGAGGCAAACTCGTTCTGCGGTTCGTCGATAGCGCCGAGAGTCACGCGCCCACCGCGATCATTGACATAATCGAAGAAGCGCAGCGCATGCTCGCGCTCTTCCTCGCTCTGCAACCGGAACCAGTGGGCAAAGCCGGTCAGCGACAGCGACTCGAAGTATGCCGCCATGGCCATGTAGGCGTGGGATGCCGAAAACTCGTAGGTGATCTGCTTGTTGATCGCCTGCTGAATGCTCTCGCTGAGCATGGAGCGCTCCTTTCTACGACACGATAGAAGCATTATATCAGGTTCCACGTCGATGCTTGACGATCTGTGGTATACTGAAAGTATAACGCACCGCGTTATACCTGCGATGGCTACGCAGGAGAAGCACAGAGGAGGCATCAACTATGGTGCTCGATACAACGCGCGATGTCGTGCACAAGAGTTTGCTGGCGATGCTTGGCGCTATCACGCTGGCGGACGATGAACTCGAGCAGCTGCTCGATCGTCTGGCGGCGCGTGGCGAAGAGGTTGCGCGCGACCGGCTCAGCCATGTCGAGGCGGTACGCAATCGCCTGATGGGGGATCAACGTGTGACCCGCGAGGTTGGGCATGAAGGGCGCATCCTTCAGCAGACGCTGCAGGAAGAGATTGAACGTCGCGGTCGCCTGTTTGCGGCCGCTCTCGATCTGCCGACGCGCGACTCGATCACGCTTCTGCATGAACAGGTCGACAGGATCAGCAAAGCGCTCGATCAGATTCTCGCCTCGCGCGCTCCGGTTGTTGCACCGGCCGGCGATGGGCATCTTCCGGTGGTTGAACCGGTTGAACGTGCAGCTATCGCTCCATCTGAGCCACAATCGGCGGTGGAGGCGGAAGCGTCCGGGTCAGTAGCGCCAGTAGAGGCTGGCATCGGCGCTGTGTCGCCGGGTGAGTCGGGAACCGGTCACGAAACCCACGCAACGGCAGAGACCGCGAGTCTGGCGCCGGTCCCCGGGTACGACGCGCTCAACGCGAAGCAGGCGGCAGCGCTGGTGAATGATCTTGATGAAGAGACGCTCATTGCACTCAAAACATACGAACAGGCGAATCGCAACCGGATCACAGTGTTGCGCGCCATTGAACTGGCGCTTGCCAGCCGCGGCGCGTCTGCGGAATGAATGGGTGCGGGCAAGAGGCGCCACTCAAACCAGAAACCAATCACGGCAGGATGTACTGTGACGGCGCCGGACTCACTGGCTCTGTCACAGGTACAACGCCTGCTCTTTCGCATCGGTCAACATAACGCTCCACGACGCATCTGACGTGCTATCGGCGATCTTCAATCCGACTCACAATCCTCGAAAGGACGCTCTCCAGGGTCCAGGTTGGCTCTCCACCATTTAAACCATAAAAAAAGGGACTCTTCTCCTACTGCATTTTGTGATGCCCGGCATTATGATGCACATGGGGCGCACGTTCTGCATGCAACATTGCACTGCCTCGGTTCTCTGGCATTCTTAGCGCGCATACATTGTAGCTGGCAGGCACACGGATTACTATGGAAGCGCTGCTCTATGCCCCAACAGTTCAGGCGCTCATGTGGCGTATGCCCGAGGCGCAGCGGTCGATAGTCGCTGATATGCTCCACGCTGCTCGACCGTTATACGCTTTCACGATCTATGCACGCATCACGATCGACCCGGATTTTGGCGGTCTCTCGATCATTCGCCTGCATGCCGATCAGCCGCTGTTGTTCTTCGATGCGCTGGAGTGTCCTCTGCCGCTCGTCACCCGACCGCGCGACTTCTGGTATCCGCATCTGACTGCACACGTTCGCCCTGAACGTCACCCGCGCCAGGCGCGTCCCGATATGCTGGTCGTCTGGGGTCCGCCCCGCGCTCCGCTCTCGACGGTTCGCGATAGCATCCCTGTTCACGATCCGCGCACCGGCTACTATCTGGGGCGCGCGTTCTGGCGTGTCGACCGCAGTGGATACTGGGGGTGCTGGAGCGACTCGACCGAGAATATCGGTCCGACGTTGACCCTGGCGGAACTGGTTGCCCTCCTCAATGCAGAACGCGGTATTTTCGCCGACTGACTCCAGAGAAGGCTATGCTATGCCCTGGCTTCATCCGTTCATCGAAAAAGTTAAAACTCATTACACCTCGATTAATGATTTCTTGATTATAATCGGCTATTACCATCGATCATCGTATTTTTATCATCCGGTTTTCATCTGCATGACATTCTCGCATACGCACCCAATCACTACAATGTGAGCAGCGGTGCACGGAAGATGAACGGCGTCTGCAAGCAAACGATCTACGAGGAGACATTGATGCAGCAGAGCAGTATGTCCACGCAAACAACGCCTCGCATTCCATCGGAGGCGCCGGTTGGCAGTATTCGTAGACGGAACGTTTCATGCGAACGTGTGGATATTGACAGGCAGACGATCGCAAGCATGGATTTATCTGTGTTGCAACGGTATTGCCAGATTGAGAGCGACCGGTTCTTTCGCGGTCAACCGCACGATACACGCTTCGCCTATGAACTGTTTCGGCGGGCGCTCGTTGAGCGGTGCGAGGCGGCGTGGGAAATCCTTTTCTACCAGTATCGCTCGCTGGTCGAGAGCTGGGTGCGACGGAGCAGTGCATTCAGCAGCACCGGCGAGAGCAGCGAATATTTTGTCGGTTCGGTATTCGCCCGGTTCTGGCAGGCCATTACGCCCGAACGCTTTGCCTCGTTTCCCACGCTGGGATCACTCTTGCACTATCTCCAGATGTGCGCCAGTTGTGTCGTCATTGACTGTGCGCGGTCGCAGTCGTGGGCGGAGATTATTCCGGAAGCGCTGACGCCCGGGTTCGACACGATCATCGATGCACCGGACGAAGAGGCGATTGATCGAGTGTCGCGCGAGGAATTCTGGCATTCGATCAATGCCCTGCTTGCAGGGGACGTTGAGCGGTGTGTGATCTACCATTCATTCGTTATGGGGCGCAAACCAGGAGAGATCTACGAGATGCGTCGCGATCTCTTCGACAGTGTCGCCGAGGTCTACAACGTCAAGCGTAATATTCTGGGACGCCTGAGCCGCAATCGCGAGCTGCGCCGCCTGGCGGGGGTCTCGGCATCGTAAGGCGGCAGCACCTGGCGACACATGGTGTGTCGATACGTCGCGACATTGCACTGCAATGTCGCGACGTGCCTGCGATGGGTTATTCCTCCATCTCATCGGCGATGAACGCGGCCAGGTCAGCGATGCGCGTCGCATAGCCCCATTCGTTGTCGTACCAGGCGATGACCTTGACCAGGTTGCCTCCCAGCGACATCGTCAGCGGCAGATCGACAGTTGCCGATGCGGTTGAACCGATGAAGTCGGTTGATACCAGTTCCTCTTCGGTCACTTCCAGGATGCCTTCCAGTTCTTTGCTCTGCGCCGCTTCGCGGAAAGCTTCGTTGACTTCATCAACCGAGACGGTTTGCTCGAGTTCGACGACAAAGTCGATCATCGAGACCGTCGGCGTAGGCACACGCACGGCGAACCCGTCGAACTTGCCTTTGAGTTCGGGGATGACCAGCGCCACGGCGCGCGCCGCACCAGTGGTGGTCGGCACAATGTTCATCGCTGCTGCGCGCGCGCGGCGCAGGTCTTTGTGGACATTGTCCTGCAGGTTCTGATCCATCGTATAGGAGTGGACGGTGGTCATCATGCCACGACGAATACCGAAACGGTCGTTGAGCACTTTAGCGACCGGCGCCAGACAATTGGTTGTGCACGATGCATTGGAGATGATGTGGTGCACTGCGTTGTCGTAGCGATCCTCGTTGACGCCAAGGCAGATGGTAATATCCTCGCCTTTGGCAGGCGCCGTGATGATGACCTTCCGCGCTCCTGCCTGCAGGTGCGCACGCGCTTTCTCGGCATCGGTGAAGCGCCCGGTCGACTCGATCACAATATCGATGCCCAGGTCGCGCCAGGGCAGTTTTGCCGGGTCACGTTCTTCGAGCGCAACGATCTCGATCTCACGCTCATCGCCGTCTTCGCCGTAAAACGTGACGTTTATACGATCATTCGTGGCGATGACGCTCCCATCGAACGAGCCATACGTCGAGTCGTGACGCAGCAGGTGTGCCAGCGTTTCGTTGTCGGTCAGGTCGTTTATTGCCACGATCTCCAGATCGTCGGAGTACTGTTCGAGCATTGCTTTGAAGCTTTGACGACCGATTCGACCAAAGCCATTAATTGCCACACGTGCCATTGTCGTGCTCCTTCCGCAGCTGTACCGATGCTCCGTCACCCGGAGCGCGCCGCGCCATTATAGCACGCCTCCTGCAGCGGTATGTCAGAACGAGATCGATCGCTCTTTCAGATGGGTTTCGGGCCAGATGCGGATGCCGCGTTCCAGACGGTTATCCGCTTCGATGATGCAGGCATCGCCGATAACGGCGCCATCGGTAATATGGGTGCGCGCGCCGATCTGATTGCGGCTGCCCACCACACATGATCGCAACGCCACACCTTCGGCGATCTGGTTCCCGTCCCAGAGAACGGCGCCCTCGATCCGCGCCTGTGCGCCGATGACGCACCCCGCGCCGATGACGGTCGGTCCGATAATCTGGGCGCCGGCGCCGATTTTCACACCAGGACCGATGACGACCGGACCGATCACCTGAGCGCGCGGGTGAATATCGGCGTCGCCAACCAGCCAGACCCGGTTGCCAATCTCTTTGCCGTGGAAACGGTAGCGTACTTTTCCCACCAGAATGTCGTGGTGCACCTCGAGGTACGCCGACGGCGTACCGATATCGGTCCAGTACGCAGGCGACGGGTAGCCGTACATCGGGTCGCGAGTCTGGAGCACGACCGGGAACAACCCGCGCTCGAACATGTAGTGCTGTTTGGGAGGAACGTAGCGGAATAACTCTGGTTCGATAATGTAGGCGCCGGCATTGATCAGGTTCGAGGTAACCTCATCGACACGCGGTTTTTCCATAAAGCGGCAGATGTGACCGGTTTCGTCCATTTCAACCAGGCCATACGCAGTTGGATCCTCAACAGGGGTTAGTGCAATCGTCAATTTACTCCCGCGTTCACGGTGGAACGCCAGCATGGCCCGCAGATCGAGATCGGTCAGCACATCACCGTTGAAGACAAAGGTCGAGCCATCGAGCATGTGTTCGACATTCTTCACCGCACCGGCGGTGCCAAGCGGCTCTGGCTCTTCGATGACGTGAATGTTCAACCCCAATGCCGAACCATCGCCAAGCGCCTCGCGGAAACGGTCGGCAAGATACTGCACGCACAGAATGACTTCATCGATCCCCTGGTTGCGCAGATTTTCGAGCATGTGGACAATGAACGGCTGGTTGATCAGCGGTATCATTGGTTTGGGCGTATTGCACGTGAGCGGTCGTAAACGAGTGCCAAGACCGCCGACCAGAATGACTGCCTTCATAGTTGCTCCTGTACCCGAGAACGCCAGTATTCGAGGGTGTCGAACAGGGTCTGTTCCAGCGGAATGTGCGACGTCCATCCGGTATCAGCGCGGAAGCGCGAAGCATCGCATACCACACGCGGCACATCGGAAGGACGCATTCGCGACGGGTCTGGTTCGATCTGTACATCGTGCGTGCTGAAAGTGAGCAGAATCTCCAGGATTCGACGCACGCTCACCGCCCGTTCGCTGCCGACATTATACGCCGCGCCGACCTCGCCATGGAGTGCGGCGAGTTCATACGCGCGCGCAATATCGCGGACGTCGCTGAAGTCGCGTTCTGCCGTCAGGTTGCCGACGCGCAGCACCGCCGGTTGCAGCCCGGCCTCGATCCGTGCAATCTGCGCGGCGAACGCCGGCACAACAAACGCCTCCGTCTGGCGCGGTCCGATGTGATTGAACGGCCGCAGCCGGATGGTACGTAACTGATGACTGACATGATACTGATAGGCAAACAGGTCTTGCGCCGCCTTGCTCACAGCATAGGGGTTGACCGGGCGCAGTGGTGTTTGTTCGGTGAGCGGCAATTCTTCAGGGCGCACCATGCCATAGATTTCGTTACTGCTGGCAATGATGATCAGCGGTTCGATCCGCAACTGCAGGACGCCAAGGAACAGGTTGAGTTGCGCGCCGATATTGGTCTGCACTGTTGTGTGGGGGTCGGCAAAGGCGCGTGGAACGTTCGACTGACCGGCAAGGTGGAAGATGACATCGGGTCGGACGCTGGAGAGCGCCATAACCGTCTGATCGCGGTCGTTGAGATCGGCGGCGATGTAGGTGATCCGTCCGCTGAGCGTTTCGAGCGCAGGCGCCGACTGGCGGGCAAGACCGGCGACTTCCCACGTGCCGGTCGTGAGCAGATGTTCTGCCAGGTGGCCCCCGACAAACCCGTTGATGCCAGTAATGAGTGCGCGCATAGTCTGGAGCGGATGCCCTGATCGACGGCTTCTCCCTGCCTTACTATAGCGGAAGGAGGAGTATCGTGCAAGATGTGGGGATGGCAATCCTGTCATCTGACGATGACGCTACGGTCAACGGGGGATGTGGCGCATGGGAGCGGTCAAGGCGTTCGGCTTCTTCAAGCGACTCGGCGCACAGCACTTCTTTGAGCCGCTTGCTGGCTTCGCTGGTCTGCGATGAGTGCGCTTCGTCTACGATGAGAGCAATGGTTCGATCTGGCTGGGACTAAACGTTATCCAGGACGAAGTTACCGCTTGACTCCACCACGTCGTTTGACCTTGAGACCATACAGGAACAGATCTGGAACGTCAATTCGGCCGTCGGGACGTTTGCGATACACCCCTAATTGGAGTAACAGATCAAGAAACTCAGCCGGCGTTTTTCCAGGCGGGCGTTGTGTTTTTTGTTCATTATTGCGCCACTGTTCCCAGTCGGCGGCAAGGATTTCGATCCACTCCTCGCGAGTCAGAGGCACTTCGCGACTCAACAAACGCCGGGAGAGTCCTTCAAGCCAGGGCATATCACGACTCTTGAGCATTCGCACATACTCCTCCGAAACCTGGTCGAGGGCGCGGCGTAATGAAGTGGGATGAATGAGTTGCTGTCCGCTCGCCTTTGCCGCATCCAATTCCTGCGCCGCCGCATAGCCCCATAGACTGACCAGCGCTCGCGGCGTAATTTGTTCATTGCCATCGCGCAAATGGTCGAGAATCCAGGTGAAGGTGCGTCCTTTTTTGATGTTGCTGCCCATAAACGCCCCAGCAATCTTCTCGACGAGCGGTTGAGCGGCTTCTGCGTTGGGCAGCCGTGGAATCCAACCCAGGATGTCATCGCGCTCAAACTGCACGCCTGCCTGCTGGCAGTACGCCAGCCAGTTCTGGCTCATATTGGCGATGCGCTTGATCCACATTGCGTGGAGATTGCGGTCACTCCAGGTTAATTCAAGCCGATTGGAAGCCAGTTTGGCAAAATCGGCGGTGACGATGCGCGCATTGGTAAATAAATCCGTCCGCAGAAAGATTTTAGCCTGCAGACGTTGCCAGCGGCGGGTATATTCCGCCCAAAACGTCAACAGACCGCGGATCAAAATGCCCATCAGTTCCCAATCTATTCCGCCGAGCGTATCCAGTTCGTCATAGTTGACGAACATCCATCGCCCTTCTTGTTTCAGGCGAGCGTCCAGATCATCCAATGCTTCGATAATTGTCGGTCGGCGCTGTTGCAGCACTTTGTAGATGTCGGTGACATTCACGCCTCGCAGGGCGCATACATCCTGTAACGCATCGGTCTTCAACTCGACGGGCAACAACCGCGCCAGGTACGCCAGCCATACATCCGCCAGAAGTCGACTGTTGTCCTGTTCTTGCGAAGATTGCCCAATAAAGCGCCGTAGTGTTTCTGGGTCCGGAAAATCTGCGCCCAACGGATACCCGGCGCGCCAGGCGGCTTTGTCTTGCGCCAATGTGTGCAGAAACACATCGCTTCCCATAATCCTGCGAATGGTTTGCGCAGACAGCAATTGCTCCACGGCGGCTTTGAAGAGCATGCTTTTGCCAGCGCCGTGATAGCCAACGATCAGGTTGACGCCCGGATCGAAGACGCGCAGATGTTCGGCTACCGGGTAGAAGGCGTGCTGGAACTCCTCCCCGCTCTCCAGTTCGGCGCTGGAAGCGCGCCCCATTTCGCGCAATTCAATAAGTAACTGACGCCGTTGCGCATCGGTGAGCATCAGCACGACTCCCTGGGAAAGCGATTGAGAATCCGCGCACCAAGTTCCTGATAGTCGTCCGCTTTCAAGCCATACGCAATCAGGTCTTCAACCCTGGTAAAGAATGCCACCTGCTCGCTATAAAACAGAGCAACCGGGATATGGGGCGCATCGCGGCTGTCCATGTCGCGCAGATACCACTGCGAGTCTTCCTCTGGGTCTTCCGGGTCAGGCAGGTAGTACTCCTGCTCGAAGGTCAGTTGGGCATTTCGCCGAAAGTCTTCTTGCGCCAGATGTGCTGTTTGGGGATTGGCAGGCGTCATGCTCTGCACGAGCAAGCACTCTTCCTGGGGAAGTCCGCGCAAAGCGCGTTCCGCTCCCAGGCGGCGGATTGCCCGACGCACTCCACTCCAACTGGCGGCGGATGTTGTACCGAACAGCACGTTGAGATGCGCCAGCCCGCCGAGCGCGAAACCGGCGGACTCTGAAAGTCCGGCGCGCGCATCCAGCAACATCCAGTCTGGGCTCAGTTCATCGCGTATCTGTCGTAACAGGGCTTGGAGGGGATGTTCTGCGTCTGCGGATGGGGTGAAATCGAGCCGCGCCAGTTTGAGCAGGTAGGTTTCATCGAAACGTCCGGCTGGAAAGACGAAAATCTCGCCGGCGCCAATCACGGCAGGCGAAGAGACGCGCGCGTAGTAATCACGCAGGTCAATATCTTCCTTCAGCAGAGGACGTTCCAGCCAGTAATCCACGACACCGTACTGAACCGCATCTGGTTCGGTGAGCAACGGACCCAGTCCTGGAGCAGCCAGGTCAAGGTCAATCACCGCCACCCGCTCGCCGGCATGTGCGCGTTGCGCGGCAAAGATCGCCAGCGCTGTGCTGCGACCGGCGCCGCCTTTGAAGGCATAAAAAGAAACAATCGGCGGACCTTCAGGAGGATCGGCATCGGCTGACCAGGGCGGCGTAAGCGGATGCCGCAGCCAGACGCTCAGGCTGCGATGGCGTTCGTTGACGCGAATCTTGTCGCTGTGGCGCGCACCTTCTTCCCACAGTTCATCGAACACTGCGCGGTCGGCATCGGACATTGCGCCTGAGCGTACCCAGAGACCGCCCCAGAAGGGACCGGCAGCCTGCGCCAGGTCTGCGGCGAGGGCGTCTTGTTGTTCTGCAGTCCATTCACTGCTTACCCAGAGCGCCACGCGGACGCGGGCGAAAATATCCGGCGACAGCAGGGCGCGTTCAATAGACGGTTGCAGGACGAGGGCGTCCAGTTGCTGCAAGACATTGCGCCGCGCTTCATCGAAATGACGTACAGGCGTTGCACTCATTGGATCACGCCATCCATCCACATCTTCCGTACCGATTGATTGTAGATGCGCTGTGCCTCGTTGACCCACTGGCTGGCTTGAGCCTCGTTCAAGTCGCCGGGGGCGCGGTAGCGCATTGTCTCCTTCCAGCCGGCAGGCGGTGTGCCGTAGGCAATGGCTGGCGGCGGATGGGGCAGGTAACGCGCCGTGTGTGGACTGCCGCCAGCTGCCAGTTTTGTAACTTGCAACCCCAATTTGTTGAGATCGTGCATTTTGGTCAACGTACCGCCCGCCAGCAACAGCGTCTTGAGCGCGCACTCGACGACATAGCCAGCATGATAACCGGCGCCGTCATAGCGAGCAGCAGTCAGCAGCGCCTGCGCGTCGCCCAGGTGTTTGCGCGCCGCTTCGGGATAGTCGTCACCGTTACGTTGGCAGAAGTTGGACATTCTGTATATCTCCAGGCACATTATACACGCTGTTCCTGGAACAGGAATGAGTAGTATACAATTCGCGTTATGGACGTTCAGGCATCCAGCCTGAGGAACAGGCATACTACAGATCCACAGCGTTTCTCTGCATTCTCTGCGGTGTAATTCATACCAATTTCACTTGAATACTCTGTAAGCAGGGTTCCGTCAAATCGCATCAGAACGCCCTGTGCGATAATCTGCCATCCAGAATCCAAAATGGTATCAATACCGAAAGGCGCGCATGAGGAAAGAGGCGTCAAATCTCGCCCCTGACACGATATTTTCATGCATTTGCGCATTCAACAATGAAGAGACGTTGCATGCAACGTCTCTTCACGGAGTTGTTCACTGAAGGGCGCGCCGGTTATGCCTGCTCTGCGTCCTGCTCTGCCGATGCCTGCGGCTGGTCTGTGGCTGACTGTGGCTGCCGGGCAGAGGTCGGTTGGGTGGCAGCGGGGATATTGACTGCATCACCGGGGCGGCGCGCACCGGTGTAGCGGCGGCTGACGCTGACCGGTTCCGGCAGCGCGCGGCTGGTCACGAACCCGAACTGCTGGCGCTGCACTGTGCGCGGATCGGTGAACGGATGCTCGGCTTCGACGCGCGCCAGGATTTCATTGACGTCGATGTCGGTCAGTTCATTGCGCAGAATGAGCGCTTCGGCAATGGCGATCACCGCCTCCTTGTTGCTTTCGATCAGCGCTTTCACCTGCCGATACTGCTCATTCAGGATCGCCTCAACGCGCATCTTGATGTCGGGGCTGGCCAGCCCTTGCATCCCGAAGGTCAGGTGTGAATAGAGGCTGTTATCCATGCCATATGCGCCGACCATGAAGGTTGCCAGACCGGTGGCGCTCTGCAGATCGCCGGTGACGCCACTCATCTGGATGTTGAGGAAGACTTCCTCGGCAGCGCGGCTGGCGAGTGAGATCTTGATCCGATCGAGCAGTTCGTCCTTCGTGCGGGTGTGGATTTCCTCTTCCGGTTTCCATGCAGCGAAACCAAGCGCCGAACCGTGGCGCACGATTGTCACCTTCGTCAGACGCTCTTTACGCAGCAGTTTGACGGCGGCATAAGCGTGCCCTGCTTCATGATACGCCAGGCGACGGCGCTCCTCGTATGACATATTGCGGATCGGCTGGCGCAAACCCCATTCATGCGTCTCGCGCGCGCGGGTGAAGTCCCAGTAGTTGATTGCCGAGCGACCATCGAAATGCGCGTGGATGACCGCTTCGTTGATCACGAACTTGATCGCCACCGGAGAGTACCCGATCGTGTCGGAGACCATGCGATCAATGGGCATTGGCTCGTGTTTGACCTTTGCCAGGTAGTACTCGATGATCTCCTTGCGCCCATCGGCATCGGGCAGGTCAACAGCAATCTTGCGGTCGAAGCGACCTGGTCGCAACAGCGCCGCGTCGAGCGTTTCCGCCAGGTTGGTCGCTGCCATCGTCAGGACTGGAGGCATTTCCGCCTTCTTGCGGCGCAGACCGAAGAAACGCAGGATTTTTCCGCTCAGCGACTGTTCGTGGGGCGGTGGGTCCATCTGGATGAGCAATTCGTTGAGCAGACCGCTTCCTGCGCCCATACCCATACCCATGCCCATCACCACATTGGCGCGCCCGCCATGGTTGGGATCGGGCGACATCCCCATCGCTCCCTGACCTGCAAGGTTGGCGCTGCGAGCCATGCCGATTGCGTCAATTTCGTCGATGAAGAGGATGCATGCGCCATACTCGCGCGCCAGTTTGCGCGCTTTGCGGTAGAGCAGCATGACCTTCATGTTGCCCATACCCATCCATGCTGATGTCAGCGATGGGGCGCTCAGATAGCCAAACGGCACACCAGCCTCAGTGGCCACTGCCTGCGCCATGTAGCTTTTCCCGGTTCCCGGCGGGCCGATGAGGAGCACGCCACGGGTAACTTCTCCGCCCATCTCTTTGAATTCTTTTGCACCCTTGAGCAAGGTTACAATCCGGCGCGCTGCTTCCAGCACTTCAGGGTTCCCTTTGTAATCCTTGAAGCCAATGCCCGTCTCGCCCGGCTTGAGCCAGTAGATACGGGTGCGCCCCATAAAATAGAACATCAGGAAGAATTGGAAGCCGATGAAGAAGAACAGGTAGGCGCCGATCAGCAGCACCTGAATAATCGCCGCGCCCATGTCGTTCGTCATCACAAACTCGACAGCGCGCGGCGCCAGATTGACCACCAGCCAGATTGCAGCGACAGCGATCAACACACGCCAGATCAGGCGGCGCACCTTCCAGGGCCAGCGATGGAGCGCCTGGTCGATTTTCTGATCGAGTTCGCGATCGAGTTCATCGCGGTAGCGCGGGTCGACGCTGGGGCGGTATGGTTCAAGGGCCATGCTTCAACTCCTCATCTCAGGCGCATGCGCGCCACTCATACTGGACGCGAAAGCGGATCAGTTATTCTGCGACAGCCGATCGAGCGGCGAGATGATATTGATAATTTTGCCATCCGGGTTGGCAGTGATAATCATTGGCACTTTGGCGCTCTGGCTCTGGAGCGACACCTGCACCGCATAGAAATACATCGAGCCGCCATCGTCGAGGGGGATGCCGCCGATATAATCATAGCGGTTATACACCAGACCCATATTCTTCTCGATATTGGCCTGTGATTGCAGGGTTGCTTTCGAGGCGCCAACGTTGAGCCGAGACGTCTGGTACTCGGTGCTGAACGAATCCCACATCATATCGGCGTTGAACGTTTTGCGTCCCTGCAGGTAGTTGAGCACCGCGGGCGCAGGCGGAATGGAATCAGCACGGGTGAAGGTTGGTTGGTCCGGCTTGGGTCCCCAGAGTTGCCAGCTCATCCAGCCAATAACACCCAGCAGCACAACAGCGACCGCCAGAGTCGGCGCAAAAGGTCGCATTGCGCGCCCGAGCAGCACCAGACTGTAGAGCACGCGCCGCAGGAGCAGGCGCATCAGCCGGGCGAAGCGACCGGCTGCGCCGACACGAGGCGGCTGCGTGTAGTATGGATACGGTGACTGGACGGGGTATGGCGGCGGTGGCGCCTGTTGAGCCGGGGGTTGTGACATATGACGCGGGTCCTGCATACGTATCACCACATTCCCTGAAACTAACACTCATCCATCGACGTTTGATGTCGTCGAACTGTTGATATAGGCGAATAGACCCACCAGGAGAAAAAAATGCAGGTATGAAGAGCTGTTATCAAGATTAGTTAAAGTATACTTGAACACAGACCGGTTATCAAGGCGTTTGTATGAAGATACGATGAGAGAGATGCTTCGGATGCAATGGCGGCAACGCGCTGGCAGGCGCTGGATCGATGGAGCGGCGCTGCTGATTGTCATCGGGTATGCGACGCTGGCAGTGAGCGCACAAACGGGGTTGAACGTCGCCGGGCAGGGACTCGACCCGGTGTGGGCTGGGGTGCAACAACGCGGCGTCCTGCGGGTGGCGGTCGATCTCGGCTTTTACCCCTTCACCTGGATGGAGGATGGACAACCCGCCGGGTACGACATCGATCTGGCGCGCGCAATTGCGTCACATCTTGGTGTTCAGGTGGAATTCGTACCCAGCGGACTGGACTCGATCTACGACGACCTGGCGGCGCGGCGCGCTGATGTGGCGATTTCCGCCCTTCCCTATGCTCCAGAACTCGGCTGGCGCGCGCGCTTTTCGCAGTTCTACTTCGACGCGGGGCAGATGCTGGTGGTTCGATCTGATGCATCGATCGCCACAGAAGCCGATCTCGCCGGTCGTGTGGTTGGCGTGGCGCTTGGATCGGATGCCGATACCCTGGCGCGACGGCGCCTGACGGAGGGGGCGACGTTCACGTTGCGCTCCGATTACGATACGCCCGACGATGCGCTGGCGGCGGTGGAGCGCGGCGAGATAGATGCCGCTATCGTCGATCATCCGTCGGCGCTGATTGCCATCGCGCGCGCGCCAGCGTTACGTGTGGCGCAGGCGCTCACCTTCGAGCCCTATGTCATCGCGCTGGCGCCGGAAGCGTATCGTCTGCACGAAGCCGTCAATCGGGCGCTCGACGCGCTGCGCGCCGAGGGGTTCTTTGTAGAGGCGCAGCGCAGGTGGTTTCGGTAGCGACAATCATATCCCGGCAGCGTACCGGATCGCATTCCGGAAGATAATCAACCCCTCTCCTTCTTTTCGCAGCGGCTCGCGCGTCCAGCGCGGATGCTGGTACGGCAGCGCCGCATTCTCCGGGTGTGGCATCAGCCCCAGCACATTGCCGCCGGGGTTGCAGATGCCGGCAATGTGATCCACAGAGCCATTCGGGTTCTCCGGGTATGCAGGCGATCCACCATCGGCGGCAACGTAGCGCAGCGCCACCAGACCGGCGGCGCGCAGCGCAGCGAGAGTGGCGTCACTGCGCACCACGAAGCGTCCTTCGCCGTGAGCGACCGGAACCTCGATCGGGCGCTCGATGCCGCGGGTGAAGATGCACACGCTGGTCGGGTCAGCAGCCAGATGCACCCAGCGGCACTCAAAACGACCGGAGGCATTGTCGGTGAGTGTTACTGACTGCGGAACGTTACTGCCGTCATCCGGGCGTATGCCTGGCAGAATGCCGGCCTTCACCAATGCCTGGAAGCCGTTGCAGATGCCGATCACAGGACGACCATCGGCAATGAAGCGGGCAATCTGATCGCCGAGGCAATGGATGAGATCGACCGCCAGGAGTTTCCCGGCGCCCAGGTGGTCGCCATACGAGAACCCTCCCGGAACGACCAGCATCGCATAGTCCATCAGGCGCCGTTCGCCGGCGATGAGCCGATTGATGTGAATTGTCTCCGGGCGCCCTCCCGCAAGTTCAATTGCCAGGGCAGCATCGTTATCGCGGTTGATACCGGCGGCGCGCAGAATAAGAACACGTGGCGTCTTACCCATCATCTATCCCCAGCGAAACTCGATTTCCACTTCGCCGATCTTGATCCGGTCGCCGGAACGCAGGCGATGTTTCTGATGCGGCGGCAGCGGCGTTCCATTGACGAGCGTGCCATTGGTGGAGCCAAGGTCGGTCAACGTGTAGTAATCGCCATTTCGTTCGATGATTGCGTGATGGCGCGACGCAATGCCGCGATCGTGCTCTGCCAGGTCGAGTTCTGGATAGTGGTGCTGGCGCGGGTCACGGCGACCGATACGCAGCGGTGTATGTTCAATCTTTTGCTCGAAGGTGCTGCGCGGCGAAGCGACGATCAGGCGCGGCGCCGCAAGAGCGGCGCTGAGCGGCGCGCCGCAACCGGCGCAGAAGCGTGCATTGGGCTTGTTGACCCGTCCGCAGCGCGCACACGTATGTCCCTCCGGCACAGCGCCGACCGGCGCTGTGGGAGGTGGGACGGGCGGCGCAACCGGCGCGACCGGCGCCTGCAGGATCGTTTCGGCTGATGGGTAGGCCACGACCGGCGGAATAATCGGGGGCGGCGGGGTGGCGCGACTGACAGGATCGACAAATGGCGCGTCGAGGCAGCGATGGAGCGCCTGCTCGAACTCCAGCGCGCTGCTGAACCGCTTTGACGGTTCGAGGTTCATTGCCTTAATGATCGTCTCCTCGGTACGTGCATCAACCGACGGATTGAGTTTGCGAATACTCCCTTTTGTGGGCGTTTGCAGCGGGATCGGCGGCAGGTTGGTCAGCAGGTGAAGCAACGTGGCGCCCAGCGCATAGACATCGGAGCGCGCATCGGTTTGCCCTTTGCCATACTGTTCCGGCGGCGCGTAGCCTGCCGAACCCATCGCAATCGTATCTTTCGCTTTGCGCACCTTGTATGTTCGCGCAACGCCGAAATCGATCAGTTTCAACACCCCCTCTGGCGTCAGCATGACGTTCGACGGCTTTAGGTCGCGGTAGATGATCGGGGGTGTGCGTGTGTGGAGGTAATGCAAAATACGCGCCAGTTGAATGCCGTAGCCGACCACCTGTTGTTCGAGCAACGGCGCATTGGCGTCGCGGATGCGGTGTTCGAGCGTCTGACCAGGAACGAATTCCATGATCATCACCGGGCGCCCCTGGTATTCGAACAGATCGGCGACAACCGGCAATCCCGGATGGCTGAGTTTGCTGAGGAGTTCGGCTTCCTGCAGAAACAGGCGACGATTCTCTTCGAGTTCTGCAGTCGGCAGTTCTTCCGCCGGACGCATCTCCTTCAGCGCCCAGATCGTCGAGTCTGCCAGGCGCAGCGCACGATAGACCGCCCCCATCCCGCCGCGACCTATCAGTGAGATGATGCGATACCCGGCGTGTGTACCCTGGATGATAGTTTCCGGCGCGAGCAGATCAGACATATGGCGCTGCGTATGCGCTCCTTGCAGGGGAACCGCATTCCTGCGCCAATTGTACCACAGAATGCCTGGAACTGGCGCTGTGATGATAACGTTGCAACAGCGCTGTGCAGATTGATGGGTGCGTTGCAGCCGGTTGCAAAACTTTGCTATACTTGACGGACGTGATCCGTTGGTGTGCGACGTGAGACGCGCATAGCAACTGTGGGATGTTCGGAGTCGTACATCATGAAGGAATGCATGTGTATATGCGCTGTCTATCAGCAGCAGAATCGATAATCGCGCCGGTTTCCGCTATCGACGCGACCCAGCGCAATGTATGGCGACGGCACGGCGAGTCGTCAAAGGAGTAATCTATGGCGGGCGAGGTTAACATTCGCGCGTCGCTGGCGCGCCCGTATCTGGCAGCGGCGGCGACGCCGCAGGTTGCATATCTGCTGATCGAAGTCACGCCTGGTCAGGTGATGACGCAGGTGCGCGCGCCGGTCAATGTTTGCTTTGTGGTCGACCGAAGCGGCTCGATGAAGGGCGACAAGATCGACCGGGTGCGGCGGGCGACGATTCGTGCGATCGAAATGCTCGACGCGCAGGATGTCGTCTCGGTTGTCATTTTCGATCATCGCACCGAGGTTCTGATTCCCGCCACGCCAGTCTCCAACCCGGCTGAACTGATCGACCGCATCAATCGTGTGCGCGATAGTGGCGGCACCCGGATCGCGCCCGCTGTCGAGGCGGGTCTGCGCGAGATCGACAAAGGACCGTCGCAGATGGTGCGTCGCCTGATTTTGCTGACCGATGGGCAGACCGAGAACGAGTCCGACTGTTTGCGTCGTGCTGAGGATGCCGGGAGGCGCAATGTGCCGATCACGGCGCTTGGCGTCGGCAAGGACTGGAACGAGGATTTGTTGATCGAGATGTCCAATCGCTCCGGTGGCACTGCCGACTATATTGATCGCCCGGAAAAGATCGTCGATTACTTCCAGACTGCCATCCAGCGCGCACAGGCGACGACCGTGCAGAATGCGAGCCTGACGTTGCGCCTGGTGCAGGGGGTGCTGCCGCGCGCGGTATGGCAGGTGTACCCGCTCATCACCAATCTGGGATACCGCCCGATTTCCGATCGGGATGTGAATGTTCCGCTTGGCGAACTGGAAACCGGCAGCGGACGAACCTTGCTGGTCGAGGTTCTGGTCGAACCGCGACCTGCGGGCGAATATCGCATCGCTCAGGCGGAGGTGAGTTACGATATTCCATTGCTGAATCTGCACGGCGAGAAGAGCCGCGCCGATATTATGCTTGCCTTTACGACTGATGCCGGCCTTGTCGCTCAGGTCAATGCCAGCGTGATGAACATCGTCGAAAAGGTCAGCGCCTTCAAATTGCAAACACGCGCCCTGCAGGACCTGGCTGCCGGTGATGTCGCCGGCGCGACCCAAAAATTGCAAAGCGCTGTGACCCGACTGCTCAACCAGGGCGAAGTCGATCTTGCACAGACCATGCAGCGCGAGATTCAGCATCTGCAGCAGACCGGCAAACTTTCGAGCGAAGGGCAGAAGACGATTAAGTTCGGTGTGCAGAAGACAGTGCGGCTGAGCGATATCAAGCAGGAGGAGTAGATGTGATTGGGTGATTGGGTGATTGGGTGATTACGTGATTACGTGATTTTTGATTGCGTGATTGTCTGGTTCCGGATAATTAGGCGTTTGATTTTCGATTTTTGATTGTCTGGTTCCTGGGGCTGGGTGTCTGGTTCTTTGTGCCTGGCTTTTGATTGCGTGATTGTCTGGTTCCAGATAATTAGGCGTTTGATTTTCGATTTTTGATTGTCTGGTTCCTGGGGCTGGGTGTCTGGTTCTTTGCGCCTGGTGGTTGATTGGGTGATTGCGTGATTGTCTGGGGCCTGGCTTTTGAGTGGGTGATTGCGTGATTGTCTGGCGCTCGGTGTTTGATTGCGTGATTGTCTGGGTTCGTGGGTCTGGGTTCCCTGGTCTCGGCGCCTGGTTCTGGGTTCTTGGTTCTCGGTTCTTAATTCCCCCCATGCCGGTTCTCGTATGCTATAATTCTGAGAAATTGATGAGAACCCGTTCACCCGCTCGCGGCCCAACTGAAGGAGAACCGGCTATGCTCAGCGAGCCGCACTATGACGAGGCGATTGTGCACTTTCAGCGTGGTCTGGTGCTCGAACAGGCGAACCGCGTTGAAGAGGCGGTGGAAGAATATCGGCGTGCGTTAGCGCATAACCCGCATCTCGCAGAAGCGCACGACGCGCTTGGTAACTACTACCATCGGCACGGTCTGCTGGCAAAGGCTGCGGAAGAGTTTCGCATCGTCGCAAATCTGGAAGGCGGGTTTCTGGCATATTTCAACATCGGCAGTGTGCTGATTGAGCTTGGCAGATACGATGAAGCCATCAACGCCTTTTTGCACTGCCTGATCTTCGACGCCGAAGACCCTGCAGTGCACTATCAGCTGGGGCTGGCGCACTTTCTGCACAGCGATGATTATGCAGCGCTCTACCATCTCCAGATTACACGTCAGCGCTACCCAAACGATAGTAGTCTTCACCTGCTCATTGGTCGCTGCCATTTACGCCTTGGCGCGTATGATGACGCAGAAATAGCATTTCATACGGCTCTCCGGTCTGCCACGCACGATATTGCCCGGCTTCGCATCCAGATGTATATTCAGGCAGTCGAGCGCCATCGTGAAGTCGGCGTCGTCCATTCGCTCAGAGAGCGTTTCTATGCCGAACAGGGCGCTGCCTACCTTGGATCGACCCACGATGACGGAAATAGAACTGCTGCATTCCCGGATTTCCACTTCACATACCCCGATATTGCCATCAGCCTTCATCGCCTCACCCACCTCGCCCGGTTGCAACGCTGGCGCCTGACCTGTGTCGTTCCGGTCGATCGTCTGGCTGAACCGCTGGCTTATGCGCTGTCAGGATTACTGCAGGTTCCGCTGCGCTGCGCCGATGCGCTTCGACCCGATGATCGTGCGCTGCTGACACTTGCAGTCGGCCACGAGGCAGAATTGCTGAAACTGGCGATTGAACGGTCACCGTGCGCATCGGTCACATTCTGCCTTGGGCTGGACTGGTTGCGCCACGATGCCATCGTTCCCGATGTTATCGGGGTCGTTGCGCACAATATGTGCAGCGTGCCGTGGGAGCCTGAGTTTCGCCGTCTGCGAGCGCACGGCGCCTCTGCCGATCAACTGGATGTCTGTCTGACCCAGGCGACACAGCAGATCGTCGCGGCCGTGCAGACGCCGCCCTGTCCAATGACGAATCAGAGTCTGGCGTTCTTCCAGACGTTCCGCCGTTTGCGATATCTCGAACACGCCTGCGGCGCAGCGAACGCTTGCTGATGGGGTTTGCTCCCTGTCACAGTTCGCACGTCTTCTGGAAGCGCCGGTGTTGACTGCCGGAGGAATGACCGATGACCTTATCCGTAAGCGAAACCCTTCCCCATTGGGATATGACTCCTGTCTACCCGGCGCTCGACTCGCCGGAGTTCGATCACGATCTTGTTGCCGTGCGTCAGGCGTTCGACGATGTCATCGCGCTGTTTGATCGCCTGGGCATTGATCGACGCGACAATCAGGTGATGGATGACAACACGATTGCAACGTTCGATACCGTCATCACATCGTTGAACGACGCGCTGGAACGCTTTGCCACGCTGCGCGCCTATGTCTACAGTTTCGTTGCGACCGACTCGCGTAACGATCAGGCGCAGGCGGCGCTCAGCCTGCTCGTGCAGGATAGCGTCAAACTGACGCAACTGTCGAAACGGTTGACAGCATGGCTTGGCGGGTTGGATGTTGAGACGCTGATCCAGCGCTCGACCATCGCACGTGATCATGCGTACCTGGTGCGTCGCGCCGTCGAAGAAGCGCGTCACCTGATGTCGCCGGCAGAGGAAGAACTTGCTGCAGAACTGGATGTGTCGGGCGGTATTGCCTGGGCGCGGTTGCATCAGAATCTGACGTCACAAATTCTGGTTCCTGTCGAGCGTGATGGGCAGATGGTTGAACTGCCGATGAGCCAGGTGCGTAATCTGGTGCGTGACCCGGATCGGGCGGTGCGACGCCGCGCGCACGAGGCGGAACTTGCCGCCTGGGAACGCGCAGCGCTTCCCCTCGCAGCGGCTCTCAACAGTATCAAAGGGCAGGTTCTTACCCTCAGCCGCCGACGACGCTGGGCAACCCCGCTCGACGCATCGCTGTTCGATAACGGTATTGACCGCGCCACGCTCGATGCGATGATGAATGCCGCTCGTGAGTTCTTCCCCGATTTTCAACGGTACCTGCGCACCAAAGCACGACTGCTCGGCGTCGAACGCCTTGCCTGGTACGACCTGTTTGCGCCGGTTGGCGGCGGCGGTCGCAGCTGGCAGTTCGGTGACGCCGAGACGTTCATCGTGACCCAGTTTACGCGCTATTCTCCGCGTCTGGGCGAGTTTGCCGCACGGGCGTTCCGCGAGCGCTGGATCGATGCCGAACCGCGCGCCGGAAAAGTCGGCGGCGCCTTCTGTATGTCGCTCCGGCGTGATGAGTCGCGTATCCTGGTGAACCACGACTCCACGGCGGATAGCATGTTCACTCTGGCGCACGAACTCGGGCATGCCTACCACAACCTGAACCTGGCGCAGCATACGATGCTCAACCGCGATACGCCGATGACCCTGGCAGAGACGGCGAGTATCTTCTGTGAGACCATCGTGCGCAATGCAGCGCTGCAGGATGCTACCCGTGATGAAACCCTCGAGACTCTCGAGGCGTTCCTCAGCGGCGCCTGCCAGGTGGTGGTCGATATTACCTCGCGCTTCCTGTTCGAGACAGCACTCTTTGAGCAGCGCGCAGCACGCGACCTCTCGGTGTCGGAATTGTGTGCCCTGATGATCGATGCGCAGAAGCGGACGTATGGTGATGTGCTCGATGAGCAGACATTACACCCGTTTATGTGGGCTGTCAAGGGGCACTACTACAGCAGCGGGTTCTCGTTCTACAACTATCCCTACATGTTCGGATTGCTGTTTGGACTGGGATTGTATGCAGAATATCAGCGCGCGCCGGACGAGTTTCGGGAGCGCTACGATGACCTGCTGGCATCGACCGGGCTGGCTAGTCCGCTCGAACTGGCGGCGCGCATGGGGTTCGACCTGCACGAGCCTGCGTTCTGGCGCGCCAGCCTTGAGGTCATCCGCAACGATATCGACCGCTTCGAAGCCCTGGCGGAAGCGTTATGAACCCGGAAGCGTTTCTGACCGCTACCCTTCGCGCGCTGCCGCACGGCGCCGCAGTGGCGCGCATCCTTGCTGCAGCGGTTGCCGCCGTTGAGCCTGGCGCTGCAGTGCGGCGCTTCCTGCATTGCGATGGTGACCGACTCGTTGCCGGTGATGTCGTGTACGACCTCCGTACCTTTGAGCGCGTCTGGATTGTGGGAGCGGGCAAAGCCGGTATTCCAATGGCTGCAGCCGCAGCTGCATCGGTCGGTGGGCGTCTCAGCGGCGGAGTGGTGGTTGTCAAAGAAGGGCATGTGACGCCGGGAGGTCTGGCAGCGCTGCAGCCGCGCGTCGAGGTGCTTGAAGCCGGACATCCCGTTCCCGATGAGCGCGGCGTCGCCGCTGGCGAACGGATTGCTGCGTTGCTTCAGCACGCCGGTGAACGCGACCTGGTGCTGGCGCTGATTTCAGGTGGCGGCTCGGCGTTGCTGACGCGCCCTGCACCAGGGATTACCCTCGATGACCTGCAACGTCTGACCAGGGTGTTGCTCGCATGTGGCGCTTCGATCAACGAGATCAACACCCTGCGCCGCCATCTCGATACGCTAAAGGGAGGCGGACTGGCGCGACTGGCGGCGCCAGCAACGGTTGTCACTCTGATTCTGTCTGATGTGGTCGGTGATCCGCTCGATGTCATCGCTTCCGGTCCGACCGTCGCCGATCCGACGACATTTGCAGATGCGCTCGATATTCTTGAGCGCTACGGTGTGCTGAACCAGACCCCTGCTGCTATCCTGGATCGGTTGCAGCGCGGCGCGCGCGGCGAGATCGCTGAGACGCTGAAACCAGGCGATCCGGTACTGGCGCGGGTTCACAACCTGATCATCGGCAGCAACCGTCTGGCAGCTGAAGCAGCACTGGCAGCAGCGCAGAGCGAAGGGTTCAATGCGCTGCTGTTGACGACATTCCTGCAAGGCGAAGCGCGCGTCGTTGGGCGCGTCCTGGCTGCGATTGCGCGCGAGGTTGCTGCCAGCGATCGCCCGGTCCGCCGACCGGCGTGTGTGATCGCTGGCGGTGAAACGACCGTCACCCTGCGTGGTGATGGTCACGGTGGGCGCAATCAGGAACTGGCGCTTGCCGCAGCTGCCGATCTTGCAGCCGCACCCGGCGCCCTGCTGGTGACCCTCGCGACCGATGGCGGCGATGGACCAACCGACGCGGCGGGGGCAGTTGTCTGCGATGCCACGCTCCGGCGCGCGGCGGCGCTGGGACTTGACGCAGACACAGCACTGACGCACAACGACAGTTACCCCTTCTTCGCCGCCCTCGACGACCTGCTGCGTCCGGGTCCCACCCAGACCAACGTCAATGACCTGGCGCTGGTTGTGGTGGTGTAGTCCCAAACGTTGACCGCATTTCGCGATGCACGCGCCGGGTGCGCTGACGAGTGCGCCGCCATTCCCTACCCGCGCAGGCGGATGAACGACCCAGGGATCGGAGACGTTACGCCGTTCACCGGCTCGTGTGCGAGATGTTCCCGTCAAGAGCGCAGGCGTCTATGATAAATGCCGCAGAGACAGAACATGACGCGCCAGTCCCAGGAGATTGTGATGGCAACCATCACTGTTACGCGGTATATTGTAACTGACAGCGCTATTCTCGGTGGGGAGCCCGTTATTATTGGCACTCGAACGCCGGTGCGGGCGGTTGTAGAACTGTGGCGGCAAGGAATAGCGCCCGAACTGATCCCGCAGCATTTGCCTCATCTGACGCTGGCGCAAATCTTTGACGCCCTGAGCTACTACAGTGATCATCAGGCTGAGATCCAGGCTGCAATTGCACGAAACGCTATCCCTGATGATCTGCTTGACCCGCTCGTGCAACCACAATGAGCCTCTTTATCTCCCTCTATGTCGATGAGGATGGCAGCGTCCTGGTCGCTGCCATCCTCCGCGCTCGCGGCTTTGATGTGATGACAACTGGTGAAGCAGGTCTCCTTGGCGCCGACGACGCATCTCAACTGAACTATGCAGTTGCTGTGCAGCGGACACTCCTGACCCATAACCGCATTGATTTTGAGATGCTGGCAAATGCCTTTTTTCAGTCTGGACAGACACATTATGGCATTATTATCGCTCGCCGCCACTCGCCCTACGAAGTAGCCCGACGGGTACTTCTCATTCTCAATCATGTTACGGCTGATGAAATGGTGAACCAGGTACGCTACATCTGAAGTCGTTCTGCACCAGGTGGCGCGCAACATGCACTTCCATCTTTTCGCTGCTCTCGACGATCTGTTGCGTCCGGGTCTCACCCAGACCAACGTCAATGACCTGGCGCTAGTTGTGGTGGTGTAGTCGCGAGTATGGGGGGCGATGCGCGACGCCACACGGACATTAACACCTGCCAGTGTTCTTCCTTCATCAGGCTGGCTGGCGTGATCCAGGCGTTCGGAAGGTTGGCTTTCTGACCGGCGATCATCGCACGCCGCAGATCGAGAGCATCGACGACCGCACCGTGATCCGCCCACAACCCATACGAGATGATGATCCGTTCAGCGCCGTAGCGCTGGACGTAACGCGCGATGTCGCGGGTGTATGCAGGCGAGGCATTGCTCAAGCCAAAATAATTCCAGAGCACCAGACGATCAGCGTGTTTCAGGAGTAGCGCATAATCATGCCCGCTGCGCCGTCCCTCATACTGCGGCGCTTCCCAATCGACCCGGACATCGACGAAGAGTTGTTTACCGTGCGCATGGACCACACGCGCGGCGCGTTCGACGAATTGAGCGACCATTGCCGATCGCCACGCGCCAATCGTGGGATGATCGACGTTGATCGACCCGCGAGGAGCGCGGGGCCAGTCGCGCTGTCCGCTGTACTGCCGGTATAGCGCCAGATCATCAGCGCCATACCCTTCCTCATAGTAGAACAACTCGGTCAGGGCGATCGAATCGACCGCATAGTGACGGGCGATATAGTCGATCATGGCGATCAACTCGTCACCAAACGGTCCGTTGACCAGCGCGTGGATGCTGGCCTGATACGGAATGGGGCGTCCGTCGGTGTCGAGTGCGCGCTGCGCCGGTTGCTCCTCCAGATAACGGGGCGCAAAGACATCAACAATCGCCGAAACGTGCGCCCAGCCGCCGAAACGCTGTGTTGCCTCCGCCAGCAGGTCGCGCCCGCTGTCACGCACTGCGGCAGACCAGCGTTCTTCCCGCTCGCTCCAGCGAAAACCAGTCCAATCGAGGCGACCGGCGCTGAGACCGACCATATTCACACCGGTATTGCGCATCCGCTGTTCGAGCCGGTCAAGATCATCCGGCGATCGGGCCAATTCGGAGAAATCGAGACTGACAGCGCGGACCGGCAGCATTGTCGAGGCGGGTACAGCGACCGTATCTGGTGATGGTTCAATGGCAGCAGGGCATGCCCACGCCTCTGGCAACCATGGTGCGATCAACATTGTCATCAGTGGCAGTATGATCCAGGCAGTTCTCATATGCTCTTACCATAGCGTCGAACAGTCTCGACAATCATCTTCAATGCATCGTTCGTCTGTGGCGAACCACGTAGCGCCAGATGCCGGGCATGTGCCATCCACCTCTTCAGTCTGGTTGATCGGAACGCCACAGGAAGCGCGTCCGGCAGCGGTTCGAGACGTTGCGTGACTCTGCCTTGTGATGGCGCTACGACCGGCGCGCCGATACCGACGCGATCGAGTTTGTTCCAGCGCTGCTCGGCGCGTCGCAGTTCAAGATAGATGGCGCGCATCATCACAAGGCTGAGCAGAAACGAGTATGGCAACCAGAAGATCACGGCATACAGATAGCGTGCATGATGCCATGCGCGATCCAGCACAAGCGCAAACAGAGCAATAGCGAATGTCTGGAACAATCCGACCCAGGCCAGAATGCCAAGGGGCGTCAACCCGACAGGACTGCCGGCGCCGGACAGCAGGAGGACGATCAGGGTTGCGAGCGTACTCATCTGAAGGATCGGAACCATGACCATCGTAAAGAAATTGAGCGCCAGAAATGGTCCAATCGGACCAAAATACGGATTGCCGATCATGTCGCGGTGCAGCCAGGCAGTTTGCAAAAAGCCGCGTGCCCAGCGCACACGCTGCTTCCACAAACCGCGCACCGTCGAGGGGACTTCAGCCAGCACCAGCGCATCGGGCGCAAATCGCACATCATAGCCAGCGCGATGCATCCGCCAGGTCAGTTCGAGGTCTTCGCCAAGCAAGCCAGAGCGGAATCCGCCGGTTCGAGCAAGTGCACTGCGACGAAAAGCGCCGATGTTCCCTGACACGACTGGCAGACACCCGATCAGCGAGAGCGCCCGACGGACAAAACCGGTGCCGACATGGGTTTGAATGGCCGCCAGATGCGTTTGTGGACGATCCAGATTGATCGGTGCATCACTCCCGCACACCGCGCCGACATAAGGGCTATCGAATGCGCGCAGCATGGCAGGAATCGTATCTGCCGTGAAGATGCCATCGGCATCGACACAGAAGATAAACTCACCACGCGCGCGCGCCAGACCGGCATTCAACGCCGATGCCTTCCCACCGTTTGGCTTGTCCACAATAATGACATTCTCCCGATCGCTGAAGCGCCGCATGTATGCCAGCGTATCGTCGGTCGAGCCATCATCGACCAGAATGATTTCTTTGTTCGGATAGGGACTCGCCAGAATGGACTCGATGCAGGGAATAATGACCCGACCTTCATTGTATGCAGGCACGACAATCGAAACGAGCGGCGTCGTGTCATCCGGTTGCGGTTGGCTGCGCAGACGCCGCAGTTCAAACGCCAGCGACAGCGGAATGTAGCAGAGGTTCAGAGCTCCACTCCACAGAAGCGGAAAGCTCAGGATGAAGAACACAAGACTCAGAATATCCATAGGGCAAGTCCTCCCACATAACCGAATACTTTGCTTCATGCCGCGGCGCGTTTAGTCCGGCGCCTGCCCCGTGCAGCACATGGGTCAGATGATAGCAAAGAGAATCAGCGGCGATATTGCCGAACCACGCTCCCGCGCGTTAATCTCATCGAGCAGTGCGCGCAACACTTCCGGTGCGTGGGCGCTGTGAGCGCCAAAGCGCGCATTGACCTCCAGCACTACCGGAATACCATCACTTCGTCGGCGAATATCGATATCAAGTGCTCCAGTAAGCCCCAGCGCACGTGCAGCCGCACATGCCAGCGCAGCAACATCAGCGGAGTCATCACGCACGACGCTGAGCGCATTCCCGATCATCCCCTCTTTGAGCGCCGTTTTGCGCAGCGGGACGACTACACTGCCTCCCAGGCGACGGATGTATACATTTGGTGCATACTCAACACCTGGAACGAATTCCTGAAGAATAAAGCGATCATCGAGGGTGCGCAGTTCGTCGAAGTCGGTCTTTTGATACACTATCACGTTGCGCCCGCCGCGTCCAACGCGCGGTTTGGCGATGCAGGGCCAGCCGATCGTGTGTGCAACGTGATCGTCGCTCTGAACGTGTGAAGGGAGCATGGCGCGCGGAACAGGCACATTCCGCTCCTTCAAACGTTGCCACGTCAACCACTTGTCGTTTGCCAGCAGCACTCCTTCGCGCGGCGCCAGAGCGAGTGGCGCGGGCCAGTCGGTTGCTTGCGCCAGCACCGGCAACTCCTCACTGACCGTCGGGATGACCAGGTCGGCGCGACACGCTACTGTCAGCGTGCGCAGCGTCTCGACGAATGTCGGGTCACCGGCAGGAGGCACGCGGCAGACTGCAACCCCTGGCATATCGACAGGACGTATATCTGTACCGACGACCTGATACCCGTAATCAATCAGCTGGCGCACCAGGCTTTGCCCGGCAGGGCCGCCGACACCGGTCACAAGAATGCGTTTCATCACATATCTCCTATTGCTGTAGAGATTGCACGGACAACCTCGAACCCTTCGGCGTAGCGTGTTTTTGCCTGACCGCCACGGAACACCGCAACCCCGCGCACCCGTTCCGGGCTGACATACGACTTCGTGCGCTGATCGGCGTGGGTGCGCACACTCTCGATTTTGACATCCAGATACCCATCGATATCCACGAAGAACGTCGGCTGGAAATCGCGCGTCACCGACGGGCTTTCGTAGCACAGAATGGCGCTATGGTTCCGTGCAGCCCGCAGGGTCGCCTGATGGACGGCAAAATGATCCTGATGCTGGTCGTGCGCCGAATGGGTGAGGATGATGTCGGGCTTATACGCGCGAATACGGGCTTCGATGGCGTATGTAATTTCATTGACCTGTTCTGCCAGTCTGGTATCATTGAAATTGAGCACTTCAACCTGGTTGACCTCGAGGAAAGAGGCGCCGTTGTGCGCTTCGCGCAGACGAATTGCAGGGTCGCCACCCGCTTCGCCGCATGTCAGCACCATGGCGTAGACGCTATGCCCGGCGTCGCGCATCTTCGCCAGTGTCGCGCCACACGCAATCTCCAGGTCGTCGGGATGCGCGCCGATAGCCAGGATGCGGCGCGGGCGCGGGCTGCGCTCGGCGATCAGTTTGACGCTGGTCAAGAACAACAGCACAGCGCTCAACGCGACCAGCGCCGGCGAGTGAAGCGCAATGTAGAGCGGATCCGCCGACGATGGAACGCTGCCGGACACAATGCCGTCAACGGCATAGTATGCATGGATCAGCGCTATCACACTGCTGACGATGAGGATCGACCGGTAGGCAATGGTTGCGTTGCGTGAGAGTGTGCGCGCCAGTTTGTGGCGACGCATGATCACAAATCCGGTCAGGCCTGCGAATGCCAGCGCGGCCATTGCGTGACCGATTACCTCGATGAGAACCATTGGCATCCCTCCTGGTATTATTGTTGTCTTGTCATCGGTAAATGCAATTCAGAAACACAGCAACCGACAAAACGTTACGGGCGAAAACGTAAGATTTTTGTTAAGATTTTTGTTAATTCGGGCGCAACTTGAGAACACGGAGTCGAGGCATATATCCGCACGGCGCCGGCGGCTGCCTGCGTCGTCGACAGCGCCGGCGATGTTGAGAACTGCGGTACGAATGGTGGCGGTAACATAGACGCCGACCCGCTCTTCGTCAGCGCCCCCGACAATCTGCGCCTGAAGCCCGGCTCACCTGCGATTGACGTCGGGAATAACGACTTCGTGGCAGGCGTCACTACCGACCTGGACGGTAAGCCACGTATCACAAATAGCGTTGTGGACATGGGCGCGTATGAATTCTCGCTGTATGTCTATCTTCCATTCATGAGTAAACCGGTGATTGCCTGATCATCATCAGCCTCACGATATGAGACTGATTGTCTGTAGACTGGTGACCTCGTTCAATGCATCCGTGCGTGGTAGTACACGTACTGGTACAACCGCACAACCAGGAATGTTTCGGACGGATGGCGCAGCTGCAGATACTGCGCACGCAGCATGTTCGCTCGTGGTGCGTATGTGATCAAGAATACGCATCATCAACCACGGAGGTATCCAGACAATGAGATCACACTGGTATCTTCTTTTCATCGGCGCCGGTATCGTGCTTATATTCGTCAGTTTCGTGTACAACCTGCTTTTTGCGGGCATTCCATATCAAGACCCGACGCCGGAACTGGTGGCGCGCTATGCGTTCCATGCGGCGGTCGCCAATACGCTGTTCCAGGCAGGGGGTATCGTTTTCCTGGCAGGGGTCATCGCTGGCGTGCTGTCATTCGCGCGTCGCAGGCGCAGGTGATGGTCGTCTCGTCGCAGCGAGCAGCTCCATCAGCGTGCTCATAAACCGGAGATTGTGGATGGTTGCCAGCCGGTAGAAGAGCGTTTCGCCGATGGCGCGAAGATGGTGCAGATAGCCGAGAGAGTAGCGTGCGCAGGTGTAACAATCGCAACCGGGCGAAACCGGTGCATCAGCCTTGATATGCCGGTCGTCGTCGATGTAGACATAATGGAACCAGCGGCCATCCAGACGAAAACCCGGAGCGCGCGGATCGGCGGCGAAGGCGTAGAGGCGACCACTGCGCGCATCACGTGTCGGCAGGGCACTGTCGAACAACTGATACCCCATCCGCGCGCAGATCGCGACATACTCCGGGCGCCCGACCCCAAGCGCATGGAGCGGCAGGTGTGGCGGGATCAATTCACGGGTAAGCGCCAGCATGTCAGTGAGCAGGTTGCCCTGTGCGTCGAGGGGCCATCCGCCGTACCCATACCCATCGAACCCGATGTCGAGCAACGCTTCTGCGCATTCGCGGCGTAGTTCGACAATACCGCCCCCCTGCACCACGGCGAAGAGCAGCGGTCGGCTGTCGCTGAGCCGGCGCATGGCTATCTGGCGCTCGAACTCCTGTTTGCACCGCACTGCCCAGCGAATGGTGCGTCGCACCGAGGCGCGCTGCTCGGCAGGCGAATCGTCGACGTGTGTGCAATCGTCGAGGCAGACGACCATATCGGCGCCATACGCCAGTTGCAGCTGGATGCACTTTTCTGGGGTGAGTTGAAACTTGCGGCTGGCGCCTTCCGGCTGAAAGACAATCCCCTGATCGGTGATACGACCCTGTTTGGGGTTCTGGCGGATCAGCGAGTACGCCTGAAAGCCGCCTGAGTCGGTCATGATCGGTCCGTTCCAGCCACTCATCGCGTGCAACCCGCCAAGCGCCTGAATGGTCGATGAACCGGGCTTTTGCATCAGGTGGAAGGTGTTCATCACCAGCGCACGTATCCCGGCGGCGTACACGTCACCTGCGTCGGTTGCGCGAACGGTGCCGAAGGTGGCATCCGGCAAGAACGCGGGGAGCCGCAGCGATCCGTGACAGGTAGAGACCGTATCGAGATGTGCACACATGGCTGGCAGTATACCACGCGCACGAAAGACGGTGCATATCGGTCTGCAACTTTCCTCACTGTCTCAACGTCATTTTGACGGTAACGATGCAGGTTCAACCAGAGAGAGGCATCTATGAATCGTCCCTGGCAACGTCGTCTGATTGCGTTTGGCGCAGTTGCGCTCGGCGTCATCTACCTGATCAATCCAACCGCCGGTGTCCTCGAATTGATCCCCGACGCCCTGCCGGTCGTCGGCAATCTCGATGAGGCGGCAGCGACGGCGCTGGTCATCTGGGGCATCCAGGCATGGCGTCAGTCAGCTGCCGCACTTCCTGCTTTGCCGAACCGTTTCATCAACAAGGCGGAACAGGCTTCAGCCCGCAAACAGTAGTTGTTCGACGCAAAACAGGTGTGCGCACGGCACACCCGGCGGCTTCGGGATGCGGGCGAGACGCCCGTGCGCGTGGGGGCATAGCGTATGAACGGCGACGTAAACGAACTGCTCGGTCGAGACGCCCGTGCGCGTGGGGGCATAGCAGCGCCCGGATTCTGCGCTGCATACGCACGCACGGACGGTGAGACGCCCGTGCGCGTGGGGGCATAGCAGCAGACAGGCTAAAGCCTATCGTACCACCCTGTACCACCGCCTCCAGGCGGTTGTGACAGGCTAAAGCCTATCGTACCACCCTGTACCACCGCCTCCAGGCGGTTGTGACAGGCTAAAGCCTATCGTACCACTCTGTACCACCGCCTTATGGTGTTCCAGAAATTAATCCGCTATCCTAGTCCGACATACTGTAAAAGCTTTGGCGACCCGGTCGCGAAGGACGCAAAGAATCTATCAAGCTGTATTCGCAGGTCATCGAGTGAGTTCGC
>FWWL01001300.1_pt1 | contig 49006 bp, 26 predicted proteins | sample 2228331 | NCBI WGS metagenome assembly FWWL01 (sample SAMEA103939775, study PRJEB20133) | metagenome | reverse complement strand
GAGACGGTGAGAATTTAAAAGATTAAATCACTCTTTAAAAGTCTGCGTCATTTGGGCAAACACCACTGACAAAAAGCACCGTTTTGTTACCCGGCAATTTGAGGTGAAAAAGTGAAAGTAATACAATTAATGCATTGAATATCAATACTTGAAAAATCTTAATAGCGCCATATACGTTACCCGAACACCTTATATGAAATGGGTAATCTCTGTAATTCAGTAGCGCTTCTTCTGGCTTGCCTATTTCATACGCTGGCGGCGGGCCCCCTCACCTGGAGCGTATTACAGGCGTCTCCAAGGTTTCCAAAACCATTTCCCACAAGTCTTCGTAGGGTACTATCTCGATTTCGTGGGTTTGGTTGGCCAACTGAAGCGGCACCGAGCGCAGGCTTTCATACAGGCGGGCGGTTTTCTCAGAAACAGCGGCGCGCTCAAATTGCCCTATAGGTACTTGTAGCATCATTTTCAAGAAATAATAACTGCGCTTGGTATTGTCGCTGCGCAGGTGTCTATAACAGTACTGCTCGGTGCTTTCTACTTCGTCGAGGAGCTTGCTGTACTGCTTGTCCTGGATAAGCATCAGCCATTTAATGATGATAATGGCGATATTGACCCCGCTGCGGTCTTTATTGAAGATAGAGAACTCGTTGATGAACTTGGCTAATTTGAACTTTGCCTTTGGCGCTCCGGGGATTTTACCTGCGCGATGGATGAAGTAGATATACGCCTCGTAGATACGCCAGATCTCTATCACGTTTTCGGGCAAGAATTCGAAGCGCGGGTGTTCCAGTGTGTCGTAGAGCAGTTGAGCAGCCTCTTCGTAGTGTTGGGTATGCAGCAACAGATGGAGATAGAGTTCCCGATATTTGAACCAGTTGAAGGTGCCCTCCTGCATGAGGCGTATACAATGACGGGCGGCTTCTTTACCCGCCTCAAATCGGCGCAGGTGGATGTTGCAGATGAGCTGCTGGTAGTAAAAAATCTGGAGTGGCACACGCGCTTCGTAAGGGCGTTTCTGAAAGAAATCAATGGCTTTCTCACAATAGCGAAGCGCTTCTTCGTACTGGTTTTGGGCGGTGTAATGAGTCAAGTTAATCAGATAGCCGTACATGTGGAGTTTATAGGTAGCATACGCCTCCATGTAGGGATGGAGTCGCTCAGCGTACTCCTTGGCTAAGGCAACCACTTCAGGGAAAGCCGAACGGTTATTCACCATGCGCACGACCAGTAAGGTATAGAGCTCTTCAGCCAAGGCCTCAGCGTCATATACTTTGCGGAAGTACTCAAATTGCTGCGTGGCTTCTTCAAATTTCTTAGGATTGCTCTCGCGCAAGCCGTACTGAATGCGCAAGTAAGAAGCGATATCCATACATAGCAGCGTAAAGTCAAAGCGCTCTGCGGTGCGCAACAACTTGTTGGCTAATGTCAGCGCCGCCGTGTTAGCGTTTTGCCCCGTGAGAAAGCGCACGATAACCCACTGCTTGTGGCACTCGTAATAAGCCTTTTGGTAGTCGGAGTATTCCTCTTGCTGGGTGTTAATCTCAAAGACGCATTCCAGCAACCTGTCGCGCAGCGTGGACTTTAGCTTCCGATAACTCGACGAAGCACCCTGCTCTTTATAAAGGTCTGCGATGGCCTGCTCATCAGAGGTATAGGTTCCTTTGGCAATACCCTCGTATAGAGCCAGCAGTTTTGAGTCCTTACCTCCTCTTAATGCCTTAAATGGATGGATGTGGTGCTGGTTGAGCAGCAAGATTAATTCCTTGAGATCGTGCATACGGGTAAACGTGAGGCGATGAGAAAATGACTAGGATTAAAGTCTTGAGCACTAAACCCGCGGCCAACGGCCACGGACATGCGGCACAGGCTAATTGCGCAGCAGCTTAGCGCAGTTAGCCAAAGCCATGTGAGTGCAGAAAAGGCGGCTGGGATAGGTTTTTGGTAGGTTTTAACCCTTAGGAGAAGTGTCTGTGAGGTATAAATGCCCAGCTCGCGATTAAAGAATCTCGGGCAAAAATAACCCTTGAAGTTTATTTGTAGTTTTTTTTGCTGCAAAGGGCAAGGTAAATACAGGTGTAAGAACCGAGCACCAATTAATAAAAAAAAAAACCTCAACTCACTAAGAAGGGATAAGGCGCCTTTCTTAATTTGGCCACCGAAAAGACGAAAAAAACCTTGAGATAAGTAGAAATTGATCATCTACAATTATGCCAATGATGATATGAATAAGCTTTCTTTGTACATGCTATTTCTATGCCTCATAGGGCAAAGTATTCACACAATAGCACAACCACCTCTTGCCAATGCTTACGCCTGGCGTTTTCCAGTGCCCGACACTATACGCGGAGCCGGGGACTTGGTCACGATACTGCGCCGAGAGGTTGAGCAGGTACTGGACGCTGGACATTTGGCTCCCATTCGGCTGGCTTTTGGCGACCTGCTTTACGAACACTACTTCCTCTATCAGGAACCAGGGCGCATACTGACCACTCTGGCATGGGCTTGGCCCTACCTGACGCCAGAACAACAGGCGCGCACACTGGCCTATGTGGAGGCGGAATTGGAGCACCCGTCCTTTGCCCCCTGGGCGCCGGACTTTACGATGCCGCGCGACATAGGGGCGCGGCGTGAATGGTACAAGTCCCATGACCTGTGGGGGGTGAACTCCGAATTCGGCGACTTCCGCCCACGCCTACACACGCTGTACGGCTTCTGGCTCTTCTGCTACCGCAGCGGTCGAACCGACTGGATGACAAAATACTACACGCGAGCGCGAAGCATCTACAACGACCTGCACATGAGGGCCAAGCTCTACGGCGACATGTGCGGCCACATTGCCATGGCCCGGTTGGCAGAAGCCAACGGCGACATAGCCCAACGCGACTTTGCCCTGCAGCGCCTGCAAGCCGAACTGCTTGACGGCCTGAACGTGCAGAACAAGCACAATTTCGCGCGCAATGGCCTCTACGGCTGGGACGGCCCCTATGACCGGCTACCGACGGGCGACATGTACAGCCCGCGCAAGGACGGATGGCTCTACCGCGGCTTCATCTTCTTGAACATGGGGCCTGAAATCGCTCGCTTTCTGCGCGACTCCTGCTACGAGCAGGTGCGCCTCATGCACGAGGAGGGCAAACGCATCTTGCCGCTGTGGTGGCTAATGCAAGCCACTTACTTCCCGCGGTGGACGGGCGACGAGAGCGTAGGTGTGCCTTCCGAGGCATTTGGCATGTATCATCCAGTAGAGACTTGGGTACTCCAAACACCGGCCTCCCAGCTGCGCCGCTTCATGCGCAGCAGCCCTACAGGGCGCGGAGATTGCTACTGGATAGAAGCCCTCGTACAAACTATAGAGGCTCACAGCGCCAATATAAAGTGGGTGGATGTGCGTACAACGCCGTTCCCGCCCATAGCAGTGGAGGGTACCGTTCACGTGGCTTCGCCCCCCAGGCCGCTTGCGCTGCGCTTGCAGTTGCAGCCCAACCCGGCCACCTACCAAGTGCGCATAGAGATAAGCGAACCCGCCACCACTGCCCTGCTTTGGCAGGCTACAGATAGCCAAGGGCGCCTCATCGCTCGCGGCACCTTTGCTCCAGGGCAAAGCAGTGTGCTCCAGTCAGTACAAGTCTGGCCTAAGGGAGTTTGCTTTATCTCCCTGCTCGATGTTAGCCAAAAGGTTCTTCACCAGCAGAAGCTCATTATCCCATGAAAAGCACTTGCTTTACCTTGTGCCTCCTATTTGTCGTGGAGGCGCTCATCGCCCAGCCCTTGGGCGACTGGCCGCAATGGCAACGAGATGCCGCGCGCACCGGGCGCACGGCGGCTTCGGTGGCGCCACCTTTTAGGGCGCGATGGTTCTGGCTGGGGCCTGAGCTGACGCTCCGCAACTACGCCTCCAACCCGGCGTGGCCCGACGACTTGGAAACGCGCGGAGGGCATTCCTTCCCGGTACCCAGCCCCTACACAGTAACCATCGCCAAGGGGGTAGAGCCTGTGGTGGCTGCCGGACGCGTCTTCGTGGGTACGCAGGAGGGCGGTGTGTATGGCATCGCCTTAGATGACGGCAGCACGCTTTGGTCCTATGACATGGGCGACCCCGTCATCAGTACGGCTTGTGCAGATGCGCAGCAGGTGCTCTTTGCCGATGTGTACGGCGATATTGTGGCCCTTGATGCCGCCACTGGGCAGGTGCGTTGGTCCTTCACGGCTGACCGCACCATCGTAACGGCGCCGCTGCTGCTGGCTGAGCAAGACCGCGTTTTTTTGGCCTCTCACGGCGGAACGGTGTACTGCTTTGAGTGGACCACGGGTGAGCTATTGTGGAAGGTGCAACTGCCGGCGCCCGTACAGGGGCAATTGGCCGCCACAGATACGCGCCTGTTTGTGCCCGCCGAGGACCTCGTCGTGTACGCCTTGCGCGTAAGCGACGGGGGGCTGCTGGCCCAAAAGCAGGTGGTGGGTCAGAGCTTCCGGCTGACACATCCGGTGGTATTTGCAGGCAAGCTATGGGTAACCACCTGCCAGATACCCATGGTCGGCTCCGAATACGTATTTGATGATGTGCTGGCAGCCGCATCAACACTAGAAGAGGAGGATGCCCTCACGCGCGCGTTCCTGCGCGGGCAGGGCGGCTTCAACTACGCCTCTCCAGATTGGCAGCACCTCTTTGCCTTGGACACAGCGACTTTGGACACAGCCTATCTCATTCCCAATGGCCCAGTGGAGGGTGTAGGCTATCCCTTGGCTGGCGTCGGTATCACACACAATGACTTGGTGGTTACGTGGTTTCGCACGCGCTTCCCCACCCTCACACACGACAACCCGGCCTTCGGCTCTGATTACCCTATTGACATCGCTGCCATTGACCCGCAAACGGGCAACCGCATCCGCATTGACAACGGCAAGTTCTCTAACATGTTCCCCGGCCCAGAGACGGACAACCTGTACATCTTCACCTCGGGCGGTGAATACCTTTGGCTGCGCCAATATTTTCGGGGTACGCAGGTCATCCACTTGCCTACCAGCGACCACACCTTGGCCATGGTAACGGTGCGCGAGCGCGACGGCGGCGGCTTCTGGGCCGATGTGGTGCCCTACCAAAACGAGGAAGACGAGCCTGAATTTGCTCAAAGGCCGCTGGAAGGCAAAGCAGCAGCGGTCATCGTATCTGGCATGGTGCTACTCTCAGAGGTAGGGGGGATTATGGCCATCGAGCACAAAGATTGACAGATGAATGGGCCGGAGAATAAACGGGCTGCAGGGCCTCATACTTGTTGCTAAAGCAGGTTTCGGAGGTTGTGTAAAAGGGCCAAACAGCCATTTTCTACAAGTTCCGATTTCCTTTTCCTCCTCCGTTTTTTCTTGGGAAAAACGGCCTCCGACTTCGGCGCAGCGGCCGGGCACATCGCGTGGGTGTAGCTCCTGCTTGCCCACAGGCATGTGCGAGGCCCGCTTCTGGGCCTTAATAACGGCGTGACCGCAGCCCTGCATCTCCGCGCATCCGATGGCGGAGACGCCAATGCACAGCTACGCCATTAACTAAGGCCAAAAGCAGAGCGGGCGTATGCAGAGCTTAAGAAAAGGCCCTGACGTTGCCAAGTGCGCGGACAGGCCAAGCCAAGGCTCCGAGGCCGTTTTTCCAAAAAATTATCGTGTTGGCAGCATCGCAAGGTCAGCACGACAGCAACTGCACCGACAATTTGGGACTGTGGCGGAGACGAGAAGGTGCCACCACGCCATTATTAAAGCCCGAAAGCGGGACGAAAGCATGCGCAGACCTAAACAGAAGACGCGCAGGGTGGGTGTGGGCTGAGTGGGTTTGGGTAGCGTGAGAGGCTGTTTTTTCCCAAAAAAATGGAGGGGAGAAAGGCATGGCAGCATGTGGAGCTAATACCGTCGGCTTGAGGGGAGCTGAACCGACAATTTGTATCTGGGCGCAGCAGGAGGCAATCGTTTTTTGCCAGAAGGGGACAAATTGGCTAAATTATTGGGTGAGGGCCGCTGGATTAAGGGGACGTAGGTACCTTTGAGAAGCAAAACACAACATCATTTAAACGAGTAAGCACACTATTGCCATGCGTACTATTACATGTCTTGCGGGGGGGCTCCTGCTGTGGGTTTCGGCGGCTTTTGGCCAGCGGTATTTGGAAATGATAGAGGCGGGTACGTACCCGTTGAGTGAAATACAGCGAGAGGCGGAGGGCTACTTTGATGTGGTGGGGCGAGGCCAGGGCACGGGTTACAAACAGTATAAGCGCTGGGAGTATGTGGCCAGCTTAGAGTTGGACGAGCGGGGAGTGAAGATACCGAACCACGTATTGGCGGAGCAGGCGCGGGTCTATCGGAAGGCGGCGGCGCTGCAGCAACAGGAGTCGGGCAACTTTGGGGGCGACTGGCAATCGCTGGGGCCGACGTACTGGAACCGTACAACGAGTTGGAACCCCGGAGTGGGTCGAGTAACGTCTATCGGAATAGACCTCCAGAACCCTGAGCACCTGATAGTGGGCAGCCCGACGGGCGGGGTGTGGAAGACCGTGGATGGTGGCTTTACGTGGGCGCCGTTGACGGATGATTTTTCGACGGTGGACGTGTATGCGTTGGAGATTTCGCCTTGGGATAGCAATGACTACCTGTGGGGCAGTACCAGTGGGCGTATCTATCGCTCGACGAATGGTGGCCTGACGTGGAAGGCAACGAGCCACGTGGGTGGTACGGGGCGGGTGAGCCGCATTCAGCACCACCCCACAGAGCCGAATGTGGTGTATGCAGTGTCGGAGTCGAGCGGGCTGTTTCGCTCCACTAATGGCGGCAATACGTGGGCGCCGGTGGCGGGGGTGAGTGGAATGGGCGGCTATGATGTGGAGTTTAAACCCGGCGACCCGAAGGTAATGTACTTTTCGGGCACGCGCGTGTATCGGTCGAATGACGGGGGTGGGAGTTGGGTACAGGTGGCGGGCTTCAATACGGCCGACAAGGCTTACAAGATGATGGCTGTAACTCCGGCGGCGCCAGAAGTGGTGTATGTGCTGGAGTCGAAGGGCAACGTTTTCGGAGGGCTGTACAAATCGGAGAACAGCGGGATGTCTTTTGTCCAGTTGATTGACGGCAGCACCATCAATTACTTTGGCTACAGCCTTGCGGGCGACGACGACAAGGGCCAGGCGCCGCGAGACATGGACATTGTGGTAAGCCCACTGGATGCTGAGGAGGTACATATTGCGGGCATCAACACTTGGAAGTCGGTGGATGGGGGCTTGTCTTTTTTCCCTACTTCGTATTGGGTTTACAGTTCGGCGGTGTCGCAGGGGTTGGGCTATGTGCATGCGGATGTGGACATTATGAAGTACCTCGGGCATCGGCTCTATGTAGGTACTGACGGTGGCATTTTCATCAGCGAGGACGGCGGTTTTAGTTTTGTGGACTACTCGACGGGGCTGAGTATTCGGGAGTTTTACCGGATAGGTGTTTCGAAGACAAACCCAAATGTGGTGGTGGGTGGTTCGCAGGACAATGGCACCAGCGCCATGCGCGGGCTGCACCGTGAGTGGGTGGATTGGCTGGGCGCCGACGGGATGGAGGGCTTCGTGGACTGGAGCAATGAGAACAACCTTTACGGCACTTCGCAAAATGGGAGTTTGTACCGATCCACAAATCAAGGCAATACCTACACGGGCATTTCGAAGCCACCCGGAGTGGAGAAGGGCGCCTGGATTACACCTTTTGAACAAGATCCGAAGGAACCAAACACGATTTACGCGGCCTATGGCGACATTTGGAAGCGTATTATGGGAAGTGGCAGCTGGGTGAAGATTTCAGATTTTAATGGCGAGAACTTCAACCACCTGAAGATAGCGCCCTCTGACAACCAGCGCATGTATGCGGCGCGGCAATCGCAATTGTTCACTACTGCGGACGGTGGGGCTACGTGGACGGAAATCAGTGGGCCGTGGACGCGCGGTATTAGTTTCATAGCAGTGCATCCTCGGGAGCCGGAGCGCTTAGTGATAGTGGAGTCGAATGCGGTGTATCACTCTGATGACGCCGGAACTACGTGGAAAAACATCACTGCGGGGCTGCCTTCCGGTACAAAATACTGCGCGGCTTGGGAAGACACTGGTTTGAACGGGCTGTACGTGGGTGGCTTTGGCTATGTGTCCTACACGAACGACGACTTGGAGGGCAAGTGGGTCGGTTTCTCGAATGGGTTACCCACGGTACGCGTGTACGAGCTGGAAATTAACTACGTGTCTGAGACGATTTTTGCCTGCACGTATGGGCGCGGGCTGTGGGAGTCGCCGATTTACAATCGGGTTTCGACGGGCACGAGTCGCCTGAGCGAGGGCGTCAGGGTGTCGCTCTTTCCCAATCCGGCCCAGGAGCGGGTGTGGTTAGACATCCGGACGGCTCAGCCGCTGAACAGCCGTCTCGACCTGTTTGCCGCTGATGGTCGGTTTGTGGGCACGCTCTTCCAGGGGCCGTGGCCGGCGGGGCATTCGGTGCAGTCTATAGCGCTGCCCTTGCTGCCTGCGGGTACTTATTTTTATCGGCTGACCACCGACGCTGGCACGGCACAGGGGCGTCTTTTTCTGAAGTAGGTGTGATAGGCATCCACTACCTGTGGGTGCGGGGTCGTTATTGGGTAGCATCTTTGCTGTCGTTGTTAAATATAGAGAATGAGCACAATGGCCCTTCTGAGTATTTATTCCCGCATGTACACTGCAATGGCTTCGATGTGCCGACCACTGCTTGTTTGGGTGGCTTTGGTACTGCCCTTCGTCAGCATTGGCCAGACTACGGCGCAGACTTCTTTTGGGAAAAATCGGGTGCAATACCATCGCCAGTTTGACGAGTGGATGTACTACGAGACGCAGCACTATATCACTTACTGGTATGGCGATGCGCGCAACGTGGCGCAGGCGGCCCTGCAAATAGCCGAATGGGACTTTGGGACGGTGCAGCAGCTGCTGGAGCACCAGATTTCAGACAAGGTGGAGATGCTCGTGTTCAGCCACCTGAGCGACCTCAAGCAGAGCAACATCGGTGAGGAAGAACTGCTCTCGATGAAAGCCGGCGAGACGAAGGTGCTGGGCAACAAGATGTTTGTTTATTTCGATGGCAACCACCAGCACTTGCGCACGCAGATACGCGAGGGCACGGCGGGCGTCATCCTCAATTCCATGCTCTACGGGAGCAATTTCCAAGAGCTCGTCCAGGCGACAGCATCGGTCAACCTACCGCCGTGGTACACGATGGGGCTGGTGGCCTACTGTGGGGAGGAGTGGAATACGGACTTGGACAACCAGCTGCGCGACTACTTGCTTCGCAAGAAAAAGCCCACCTTCGAGCAGTTGGCCAAAGAGAATCCGCGTTTGGCGGGCCATGCCTTCTGGTACTATGTAGCTTTGCAATTCGGCAAGGGTACCATCAGCAACTTAGTGTATCTGACGCGCATCAATCGCAGTGTAGATGCCGGCTTTCTCTATGTGCTAGGCAGTGGGTATCGGCGGACTACGGACGCCATGATGGACTTCTTTCACGCCATCTATCACGACGAGGCCCAGGGCACACGCACGCTGGATGGCAAGGGGGAGGTAATCTTTAAAAACAAACGCAACCTACCCGTGTATGGTCTTCAGCTCAGCCCCGACGGCAGACAAATAGCCTGGGTTACCAACGATATCGGGAGGTGGCGCGTTTGGCTTAAGGAGATGAAGAAGGAGGGCAAAGCGCGCCTGCTTTTGCGCGGAGGGCAGCGCAACGCCCTACAAGCTACCGACCTGAACTATCCACTGGTGGCCTTCAGCCCCAACAACCAGGAGGTGGCGGTGCTCTACGAACGCCGCGGAGGATTGTATCTGACGCAAATAGACCTGAACTCCTTCAAGCAACAGACGAAGCCGCTGGCCCCGGACTACCAGCGCGTGTACAGCATGCAATACCTCAACCCTGCCATGCTGGTGTTTTCCGCAGGAGTACGCGGCTACAGCGATTTGTTTTTGTACAATACCATCAACCGAAACACAGAACGCCTCACGCAGGACTTCTGGGACGACTTGGACGCCACTGTGGCAATACTCGACGGGCAGCGCGGTATTCTCTTCAGCAGCAACCGCCTCACCGATACCCTAAGCCCACAGCGATTAGACACGATATTACCCATCGGCCATTTCGACATCTTCTTCTACAACCTCGAACAGCGAAGCAACCAGCTGCTGCGCCTGACCAACACGCCGCTATTTGACGAGCGCATGCCTGTTTCTTTGGACAGCAATCACTTCGCCCTGCTGAGCAACGCCAGTGGCATTGTCAACCGGCAGGTGGGCTATCTGGAGCCATATGTGGCTTACTACGAGGATGTGGTGTACCTCAACGACGGCGCTGAAGTGCGTGCGCTGAATACCCGCCAATCAGGCGAATGGCCTTTTGAGCAAGTACTCGCCTTTTTAGCTCCGTTAGATACGGTGCTTAAAAACATAGACAGTACCAGTATTGACAGCATACGCACCTTTCCGGTCATCAAGAAGCGGCCAGTCGTCTATGAGCAGACGAACTACGAGCGAAATATAACCGAACAGCACAGCGCTCCGCGCGCAGCCCGCTTGGCAGAGAGCATTTGGCGCGAAGGCAAGACGCGCCTTTATGTGCGGCCCATCCATACCGAATCCCGCACGCGCTCATGGCTGACGCGCTACCGCGAACTGTCATTAAGAGCAGCCGGCATACCTATTCCCGATCGCTCCGAACTGCTTCCACCCTTGCCTGATAGCGCTGCCGAGACTACTGATACCAGCAACGGCCCTGTATGGCGCGCTTACGCGGACTCGGTACACACGGCTGAGCCGGGCTGGTTTTTCCAGGTACCCTCGCACCTACTGGAGCGCGGACCGGAGATGCCGGTGCTAACTCCGTTGCCCACTCCCACTCCGCCGGAAGTGCCGCTGAGAACGCCCGAGGTGCAACCACCGCTACCCGAAACGGCCAGACCCTTGAGCCGTGCCTACTTGCCCCCCCGCCAGCAGACGGTACACCGCTTTATGCCCTCGCGCATTGTGCCTTATCGCCTGCGTTTCCGCTCTGAGTTCCTCTCCACCACGCTGGATAACAACCTGCTTTTTGAGGGATTGGAAAGCTTCGCTGGCAGCCTACAGGCATTCACGACACCACCACCGGGCTTCTTGCTGCGGGCCAATTTCAAGGACTTGCTCGAGGATTACGTCATCGAGATGGGTATGCGCCTGCCCACGACCTTCAACGGCACGGAGTACTACGTGTGGTTCGACAACAAGAAGCGCCGCTTGGACAAGCGCATAGCCCTCTATCGCCGCAGCAACACGCACACGTTGGAGCAAGGGCTGGGTGGCCCAATGAGCTCCGTGCAAGTACGCACCAACACCACCTTGGGCCAATATGAGCTGCGCTACCCGCTCGACCCCTTTTTCAGCCTGCGCGCCATGGGCACGGTGCGACAAGACAAGACTATCACCCTGAGCACCAACCGCCGCACTTTAGAGCAGCCCGCCTATGCGGAACAGCGCATGGCCTTGCGTCTGAGCGCAGTGTATGATAATACGGTACCCATTGACCTCAACTTGCGCACCGGTACAAGGGCCAAACTCTTTGTGGAAGCGGTCAAGCGCTTTGAACTCAATACTGAACCGGTGTGGAGTTTTCGCTTCGATCGTGGTTTCATGACCGTCATCGGCCTCGATGCGCGGCATTATCAGCCGCTCGACCGTCGAAGCATTCTGGCCGTCCGTTTGGCCGGATCTACCACCTTCGGCTCAGAGCGCATCCTATACTTCCTTGGCGGCGTGGACAACTGGATTTTCCCTAGCTTTAACAACAACATCCCGGTGCCTGAGGAGGGTAACTTCGCCTTCCGCACCCTGGCTGCTAACTTGCGCGGTTTCCGCCAGAACATTCGCAATGGCAATACTTATATCCTGACAAATGCAGAACTCCGCGTGCCGATATTCAAATACTTGTCTTCCAACCCCTCGTTGGGCAATTTTTGGCGCAACTTCCAAATAGTGGGTTTCTTCGACGCTGGCACCGCCTGGCAGGGGCGCTCGCCGTACAACCCGGACAACCCTATCAACACCGTTTTCTTCTACAACCCGCCTACTGTTACAGTCAAGGTCAATTACTTCCGCGACCCTATTGTGGCGGGCTATGGCGTAGGGGTGCGCGCTCCCATTCTCGGTATGTTCTTGCGGGCAGACTACGCCTGGGGCATCGAGACGCGCGTCGTGCAGAAGCCCATTTGGCACTTGGCCTTGGGAACGGACTTCTAACCGCCCTCCCTCATTTCTGGCTGGCTTTCTCCTTACGCCACAATGTTCACGATGCGCCCAGGCACGATGATGATTTTCTTCACGCCATTAACTCCGACGAAGCGGCGGACAAAGTCCTGTTCGAGGACGAGCTGTTCAATAGATTCCTTGCTTGCCGCAGCGTCCACCTCGATGTTGCCACGGAGTTTGCCATTGACCTGCACGGGATAGACCACTTTGTCGGACGCCAAATAGCGCTCTTCCCATATGGGCCAGGCGGCATCGCACACCGTTGACTCATAGCCCAGGCGGTGCCACAACTCCTCGGCCAAATGCGGAGCAAAGGGCGCCAGCAGCACCACCACTGGCTCCAGTATCGCCCTCTTGTTGCACTTGAGGGTGCGCAACTCATTGGTCAGAATCATGAAGTGGCTCACGCAGGTATTGAGCGAGAAGCGCTCGATGTCTTCCGTGATTTTCTTGATGGCCGTGTGCAAGAGGTGGAGCTCTTCGGCCGAAGGCTCGCCTTCCTGCACCAACCAGCGGTTGTCAGGGCCAACGTAGAGGCTCCACAACCGCTTAAGGAAACCCTGCACGCCCGTGATACCTTTCACATCCCAGGGCTTGCTGGCCTCGATGGGGCCGAGGAACATCTCGTACATGCGATAGCAGTCGGCGCCGTATTGTTCAATGACATCGTCAGGGTTGACGACATTGTGCTTCGACTTGGACATTTTCTCGATTTCGTAGGCGCACAGGAAGCGCCCTTCCGGGCCTATTTTGAACTTCGATTTTTGGAACATGGGGCGTTCAAGGGCTTTTTCCATGTCCAGCACATCATCGTTGACGAGGGAAATGTCCACATACAGGCGGCTGAAGCATTCCGCCGGATATTTTTGGGTGAGCTCGTAAGAGACGAAAAGTTGCTCTATCTCTGGCACCTTTTCAGCCATGAAAAAAGGCTCGCGGCTTTCGAGCGCCTGACGGATGCGTTCGACAGTGCGCTCGTGCTGATTGATGCAGTCAGCCAGTTCTTCAGTGAAGAGCACGAGCAGGCGCTTGCCATCGGCCTCGGCAGTTCGGCGCACGCTCTCGATTTTGTCTGCCTGCTTCCAAGAGACTACTTCTATGGCCAAGTCGTTGATAGCGAAAGCGAAATCGTAGGTAAAGGCCTCTTCCGCGCGATTCTTGGGTATGCGCATAGGCTCATAGGCCTTTAAGTATGGCTCCAGTACCTTGATCCATAGATATTCCTCGTAGAAGGACTCTTTAGCCCGAAACACGATGTTGGAACGCCCTTGGATCATGCCCTGGTTGGTAAGTTTTTTGGCGTATTCGCGCTCGGGTACTAAGCCCAGGTCATAGAGAAAATGGTTCCAAAAGCGGCTGTACAACAGGTGGCCCACGGCGTGTTCGGCGCCGCCAATATACCAATCCACACAGCGCCAGTACTGGAGGGCTTCCTGGCTGCAGAAAGCTGTTTCGTTGTGGGGGTCCATGTACCGATACCAGTACCAAGAAGACCCCGCCCACCCTGGCATAGTGCTGTACTCGTATTCGTAGGCTTCATCGGCGGAGGGGCGATAGCGCCAATGCTGGGCGCGGGCCAGCGGTGGTTCGCCAGTCTCTGTGGGCAAGTATTTGTCAATTTCGGGCAGCACCAGCGGCAGCTCGTTTGGTGGCAACAGGTACGGCACGCCCCCTTTCCAATATACTGGCACGGGTTCGCCCCAATAGCGCTGGCGGCTGAAGACAGCATTGCGGATCTTGTACTGGATGCGAGCCTTGCCCAACTGATGCTCTTCTAACCATTTGAGCAACACGGGCACCGCCTCCTCGTAGGTGAGGCCGTTGATGATGCCCGAGTTGATGTAGCGGCCCTCTTTCGTGGGGTCTGCGGCTTGGTCTAAGTCCTTTTGGCTGTCCAATATCTGCACGATGGGCAGCCCGAAAGCCTTGGCGAAGTTCCAGTCGCGTTGGTCGCCGCTGGGCACAGCCATGATGGCCCCGGTGCCATAGCCCGCCAGCACGTAGTCGGCCACATACACAGGTATGGGCTTTCCGGTGAAGGGATTGATGGCAAAAGCACCCGTGTTCGCCCCCGTAACGCGCTTGACCTCTGCCATGCGCTCTCGCTCGGAGCGAGAAGAGGCCCATTTGAGGTAGTTCTGCACCTCCGCCCACTGGGCCGGCGTAGTGATACGCGGCACCAGCTCGTGCTCCGGAGCCAATACCATGAAAGTAGCCCCGTAGATGGTATCTATGCGGGTGGTGAATATTTCGATGCTCAGTTGGTCGTGGCCCTGCACCGGAAAGCGCACTGTAGCGCCTTGTGAGCGGCCTATCCATTTGCGCTGCTGCTCTTTGATGGCCTCCGGCCAGTCTATTTCGTCCAGCCCGGCCAGCAGCCGCTCAGCGTAGGCGGTGATGCGCATACTCCACTGCTTCATGCGCTTGCGCTCTACCGGATAGCCGCCGCGTTCGCTGACGCCGTCCTTGACCTCATCGTTAGAAAGCACCGTACCCAAGGCCGGGCACCAGTTGACGAAAGACTCCTCCGGAAAAGTAAGCCGATAATAGAGCAAGAAGAGCTGCTGCTCCTTTTCCGACATGGCCTTCCACTCCTGCGCGCTTATCAGAGGCGTGTCGTCGTCGCAAGCAGCGCGCACCCGGGCGTTGCCCTCCTGCTCTAGACGCGCGACCAAGTGTGAGATAGGCAGTGCCTTGTCAGCATCGTAATCGTAGTAGTGCTCGAAAAAGAGCGAAAAAATCCACTGCGTCCATTTGTAGTATTTCGGGTCGCAAGTGCGGATTTCGCGGCTCCAATCAAAACTCAGCCCCAGGTTTTCCAGCTGTTGGCGGTAATAGCGGATGTTCTCCTCCGTAGATACGGCAGGATGTATGCCCATTTCGATGGCGTACTGCTCGGCAGGAAGGCCAAAAGCATCGAAACCCATAGGGTTGAGCACATTAAAACCCCTTAGTCGTTTGTAACGCGCAATAATGTCGCTGGCGATGTAACCCAACGGATGCCCCACATGTAGCCCTGCACCCGAAGGATATGGGAACATGTTGAGGATGTAAAACTTGGGCTTTGCAGTGTCATTCAATACCCGATACACCTGGCGCGCTTGCCACCAAGCGCTCCATTTCTTCTCAATTTCGCGAGGCGCGTATTCCATTCTAAAAAGGCAGTGAACAGTTTCTTAGTTGTGTCAGAAAGCCCGCCAGCTATCGGCAAGTACACCGGCCGCCAGCGGCTTCCGCATGCGAGCGTCAAGACAACAGGGATGGTCCCCAACAAGAGGAGGAGCACTCAAGCATTGAGCATCACCGGCATAACGAGCATGAGGATTTCCCGGTCGGCATTGGCATCTTCTACAGGCGTCAGGATGCCGGCGCGCGAAGGCGTGGAGAGTTCAATCTTGACCTCCTCGCTGTCGAGCACACCCAACATTTCCACCAAAAACTTGGCGTTGAATGCGATGCGCAATGATGTGCCCTCGTAGGTGCAGGGCATCTGCTCAGTAGCCTCGTTAGAAAAATCCAAATCCTGTGCAGATATGGTCAGGTTGCCGTGAGCAATATCGAGCACTACCTGGTTTGTCGTCTTGTTAGCGAAAATAGCGATGCGCTTGAGTGAGTTCTGGAAGTCTGTGCGATGCACAATGAGGCGATTGGGATTATCCACCGGAATAACGGCATTGTAGTCCGGGTAGCGCGCGTCAATGAGGCGGCACACCAAGTGCACATCGCCAAAAGTAAAGAACGCATTGGCGCGGTTGAAAGCAATCTCCACCGTCGCATCGCTGGGCAGCGTGTTCTTCAGCAGGTTAAGTGCCTTCTTAGGCACAATGAAAGACGTCGCCACCTCGCCTGCCAAGTGCGGTGTGGTAAACTTGACCAACTTGTGTGCATCCGTCGCCACACACGTCAACTTGTTGAAGTCCACCTGAAAATAAACCCCCGTCATTGCCGGGCGCAGCTCATCGCTCGACGTGGCAAAGACCGTCTTCGCAATGGCCTCCAGTAGATACTTACTACCTATCTTAATAGCATCCACATTCTCCGGCTGCGGTATCTCCGGGTACTGGTCGCTCCGCTCGCCAGCCATCCGGTACTTGCCGTAAGAAGAAGTAATCTCAATACCAGCATTCTCTTCATTCACCAAAAACACAATGGGCTGCTGCGGCAGCGCCTTGAGAGTTTCCAACAGAATCTTCGCCGGTACAGCCACCGCAAACTCCCCATCGGCCTGCACCTCCAGACTTGTCGAAATGCTCGTCTCCAAGTCTGTAGCACAAATGGTGAGACGCTTGTCCGCCACCCGAAAGAGAAAGTTTTCCAAAATAGGCAGCACCGGGTTAGAACCTAAAGCACCCGCGGCAATTTGAACATGCCGAAGCAAGTCAGAAGAGGAAACGCTGAACTTCATACGTAATGGCAGAAGGGTGATGTAAACAAGGTGAACACGGCCCTCCCGAAGCTCTATCCCATGCTCCGCCTGAGCAGGGCCGATTTCAAAAATAAATTCGGGGCAAAAGTAAGGCGGGGTTGCGTCGTTCGTGCGCAAAAAAACCAAGTAGCGACTCCAAAATCATGCGATACCCACCTGTGCTCCCTACAACAAGTCGCCCAAAAGGACTTGCTCCCTCCTACCCTTTTATATTTTTTGGGAAAAAATGGCTCTTCACGTCGCCCAAACTTTCGCGGCCCACCCCACCTTGTGCCGCCTCTGTTTGGCCCCGTGCATGTTCCACCCGCTTCCAGGCCTTAATAATGGCGCGGCGGCATCTTACCATCTCCGCGCCAGCATCAAATTGTCGGTGCAACTCGCAGCCACGCCGACAACATCAGCCCCGCGTTCCACCTCCCCTTTCTTCTTTTTTTGGAAATTGCAAAGGGTACATTTTCCAAGGCGCCCGCAGAGCCTGCCATTTTGAAGTGAAAAGTGATAAGTGATAAGTGAAGAGTAGAACCGGCCACTTTCCCGCCGCATTTCTCACCTCCGTTTTTTTAGGGTGAAAAAACGACTGCCGGCTTCGGAGCGGCTGCTGTGAGCGTAGTAGCTGGGCGCCCGGCTCCTGTTTGGCCTCGGGCGTATTTTCGTCCCGCTTTCGGGCGAGACGGGCGCATGCTCAGGCCCAAACGAAAGCTCCGTGGGGGCAGATGCGCGAAAATGCCAAGCCAAAGCGCTGGAGCCGTTTTTCCCCAAAAAATGGTCTTGGTGAGGGCGGTGCAGGTGGTGGCAGACGCAGTATAGGTGACGTGGGAAACAGCCACCCTTTCAAAAGCAGCAAAAAAGACCTCGCCAGGCGAGCACACCGGGCGAGGTCTTGAGCGGGCAGGGTTAATGTCCGGCCCTTATCGCGCTACGACCCACTTGCGCAAGGTTACGCCGTCGTTAGAGCGCACGCGCACCCAGTAGAGGCCTTCGGGCAGATGGGTGGCGTCTATGCGCCAGGTGTTTTCGTAGCGTGTCGCCTGTATCTGCAGCAGTCGCCCTGTAGCATCCAGCAGGCTCACCTCTACTTCCGCCGGAGCGGGCTGCGTCAGCGTCAGTTCAGCCACGCCGCTGCTGGGGTTGGGCCGCAGCGCAAGGCCTTGCATCCAGGCCGGTTCGCGGGTGTTCACGGTATTGTCCACCGGGATGTCGCGTACCACCACTAAGCAGTCATTGGCATCGCGGATGGTTACTGTATAGCGGCCAGCGCGGACGTTCTTCAGGTCTTCGTCGGTGCCCACGGTGTTGCCCTGTTCGTTTGTCCAGAGGAAGGTGTAGGGTGGCGTGCCTCCGTTAGGCGAGATATCAATAGCACCGATACCTTGGTTATCCACGTCGTTGCTGACCACAGGGTCGGACACCTCGATAGGCGGCGTTACCGTAACAGCGAAGGAGCAGCGCCCGACGTTGCCGGCGTCGTCCGCAAAGGCGTAGGTCTGCACGGTAGTGCCCACTGGGAATTCGGAGCCGCTGGGCAAGCCCTCTTCCAGCGTCCACTCTCCACCCAAAGACAGGCAGTTGTCCTGTGCGATGGGCGCAGCGTACTGCACCTTATTGTCGTACCAGCAGGCGATGATGCTTTCTGGGCAGATAACGGTAGGCGGCAGTTCGTCCACCACCTCGACCTCTACGGCGAGCACCGCTGTGTTGCCGGCGTTGTCTGTGGCCGTGATGGTAACCGTTTGCGGCCCTTGCTGCGAGCAATCGAAGCTTTCAGGCTCAATGCGCACCTCCTGGAGGGTGCAATTGTCAGACACTATGGCCTCTAAGGTTTGCAGCGTTACGGACACGGTGCCGCTGGTGCCCAAGGCCAGTTTGGTATTTTGCACCGAGATGGCCGGAGGTTCGTTGTCTGCCGCTTCGAGCACGTAGGCGGCCTCGATGGTGCAGCCGTTGGCGTCGCTCAACAGGAGAGTGTATTCACCTGGTGGCACTTGCTCGAGCGCGCTGCCGGTGTGCCCGGTGCTCCAGGCGTAGGTGTAGGCGCCTGTGCCGCCCGTTGCGGTGGTATAGATGGCGCCCGAAGGCTCATCGGCGCAGGCTGGGTGCGACACATCAGCGGATAGCTCCAGCGGAGCAGGCTCCGCGATGTCGCCCTCTACCACTACGCCGCAGCCCTTGGCATCCGTTACGGAGGCCGTGTAGGTGCCAGGAGCGAGGTTTTGTAGCGAGGGGGTTGTCTCGCCATTGCTCCATGCGTAGGTGTAAGGCTCGGTGCCGCCGGCGAGGCTGACCGACATGGCGCCGTTGTTCTCACCGAAGCAGCGCACATGCGACACCACTGGCTGGGCGGCCAGCGCGCAATCGAAGGCATTGACTACCACCGACTGTACTGCCGTGCAGCCATTCTCGTCGGTTACGGTAACGACGTAGGTGCCCGGCGCCAGCCCAGTGAGGTGTTGGGTCGTTTCGCCGTTGCTCCACGCATAGGTGTAGGCTCCGGTGCCGCCGGTCGGGTTGGCCGAGGCCGTGCCGTCGTTGGCCCCTACCGACGTCTCTGCGGTGGCGGAGGCATTAGCCAAGAGTCGCTCTGGCTGAGTGATGGTTATCTCCACCACATCAGCGCATTGGGTGTTGTCGAGCACTTGTACCGTGTAGGTGCCTGGTGCCAGGCCGGTTACTTCTTCCGTATTGGCGCCGTTGCTCCAGGTATAGCTTACTGGCTCATTGGCTCCGGTAACGAGGACGCGTGCTGTGCCATCGTCAGCGCCGAAGCAGGTAACGTCGGTATGCGTGGCTTGGGCGGCAATAGTGCAATCGAAAGCATTGACTACCACAGATTGTGCTGCTGTGCAACCGTTTTCGTCGGTGACGGTAACGGTGTAGGTGCCCGGTGCCAAGCCAGTGATGGTCTGGGTTGTTTGGCCCGTGCTCCATTCATAGACGTATTCGCCGGTGCCGCCGCTGGGGTTGGCTGTGGCTGTGCCGTCGTTGGTGTTGGCGGCCGTTTGGTGCGTGGCCGAGGCGTTGGGGGCCAAGGCGGTGGGTTGGTTTACGTTGACAGTGGCCGTAGCCGAGCAACCCTCGTCGTCGGTGATGGTAACTGAATAGGTGCCAGCGGGCAGGTCGCTGATAGTGGCGGTGGTTGCTTCTGTGTTCCACTCGTAGGTAAACGTTCCACTGCCGCCTGTGGCCAAGGCGGTAGCTGCGCCATCGCTGCCGCCGAAGCACGAGACGCCGGCGGTCTCTTCAGCCGAGGCGCTCACGGGGTCGCGCAGTATCACCTGAGTGGTGGCTGTGTTTGTGCAGCCGCTTTCGGTGTTGCTCACCAGCAAGGCGTAGGTGCCGGGGGCATCCACCACGGGGTGAAGTGTAGTATCACCCGAGACGATGTTGCCGTCTTCGGTTGTCCACAGGTAAGTGAAGTGGCTGCCCTGCGCCGAAGCGGAACCGTCGAGCTCCAGTTCTGTGGTATTGCAGTTTAGGGCGCCCGGCGCCACGGCGCTGGCTGCAGGGGGTAGTGTGTCGTAGGTTACCCAGGCTGTGTCAACTGACAGGCAGCCGTTGAGTGTGTCTGTAACTACAGCCACATAGGCGCCGCCCAGGTTCACTGTCGGGTTAGGTTGTTCGCTCTCAAAGCCATTTGGCCCTGTCCAGGCAAAGACTGCATGTGCCGATTGGCTTTCCACGTGCAGCGCCACGGTGTCCACTGCGCAGGTGAGTATGCCTCCTGTGGTTTCGGCGCCGGGCGGCATTGTGTCTATGGCTACCACTATGGTATCTATCCGCAGGCAGCCGGTAGCAGAGTCCTGCACGGTTAGGGCGTAAGGGCCAGCCACGGATACTTCTGGGCTTTGTTCTTCGGAGGTGAAGCCCGCAGGCCCCGTCCAAGCGAAGGTAGGCACTTGCGCGTTGGTCGTTGTTTCCAGCACCACCGAAGAGACCACACACGTCAGCGGCCCGTGCTCCACACTGACTGTTGGCGGCAGGTTGTTGGGAGCCACATAGGCCGTGTCGCGGCGTATGCAGCCGTTTGTCGTGTTGGTTACGCGCAGGATGTAGTAGCCGCCCGAGTCCACTACGGGGGTGAGCGTGCTATCGCCCGAGACGATGTGGCCGCCTCCGATGGCCGTCCACACATACACGAACTGCGAGCCTGTAGAGGCCGTGCCTTGCAGCTGCACCTGAGGCGTCAGGCAGGTTACGCTTGTGTCAGCACCTGCGTCGGCGTCGGGCTGCGTGGTGTTGGCCGTTACGACGGTGGTCGCCACGCCTGAGCAGTTTGTTACCTCTTCGGTAACTACCAGCACATACCCGCCGGGCGCATTCACTATCGGGTTGGGAGTGTTAGCCCCTGAAACGATATTGCCCCCGCCTGCGGCTGTCCACTGGTATTGGTATGACTCGCTGTAGCCGCCCGAGGCCGACCCCTGCAGCTGTATGGTAGGTGTGGTGCATGTGATAACTCCTGGCGGAGCGATGGAGGCCACCGGGTTGGTCGGCGCAGGCATTACCTGTGTTACTGTTTTGGTGCAGCCGCCCTGGTCTGTTACCGTACATGTGTAGGTGCCTGCCGTTAGGCCCTGAGCTTCTGTGCCCGTCTGGCCGTTGCTCCAGTTGTACACGTGGTTATCCCAGCCGCCCGAAGAGGCCACCTCGATGCGGCCGAACACCCCCGCGCAGCCCACTGGCGAGACGTTCACTATCTCCAGTTCCAGGGGTGCGGGCGGGTCTTCTACCACGATAGGTCCTGTGGTGCCTGTCCAGCCTTGCGCGTTCGTTACCGTGCACTCATACACCCCGGCTGGAATGTTGGTCAGGTTTTGCGTATTGGCCCCGTTTGACCATTGGTAGGTGTACGGCGGATTGCCTCCCGAAGCCGTGATGGATATGGAGCCTGTACTCGTACCGTAGCACCGCGTATTTTGTACGCTGACCACATTTACATTGACTACTAACGGCGGGCAATAGGTACTGCGCGCTGCCCACAGCCCAGAGGCAGGCTGTTGGCCCACGAGGTATATCTTCTTATCCGCCGGGCATACCATGTAAATCGTTGGGTAGAAGGCCACTTGATAGAGCGACCTCACTCCACAGTCGTCGGCAATTGGATAGGGCGTGCCGTCGGCCCAGTTGCCTTGTGTGGTACCATTGCACGCTGGCGGGTTGTTGATGCAGGCTGTATTGGTGTTGCAGTCGCCTTCTATCATGATGACGAAGGCCTCGTCTGTTCCTGGCGGGCCGTATTGCTCCCACAGGTCTCGCAGGGCGTGGGTGTTGTGGTAGCTCCAGCAGGGGCCACACCAAGTGGCGAAGAAGTCCAGGTACACCGTCTTGCCTTGATCCAGCAGGTTGTACAGGTTGTGAGAGTTGCCGTTGATGTCCACGACCGTAAAGTTGGGTGCCGTACTGCCATTGGGTAATTGCCCCCACAACGGAAGTGCAATCAGCCAGGCAACCACTATCAGCCAGCAGAGTAGTTTTTGTTTCATGAGCATAGACGTTTTAGTATGTGAAAGAATAAACCTCCTGCGAGCAGCCCAGGAGATTGCGCGAAAATAAGGAGGTATTGCTGAAGAAAAAGAACTCTTTTGGGCCAATTGGCCAAGGGTGCGGCAGCCTTTGGTTAGTTAGGGAAATTTAGCCTCCCTGTTTTTTCAGGCGCAAGCCAAAGTAGCAGGCACTTTGCCCGGTCTTCGCGCTTGGGTCAGCGTGGGTGTTCGTTCCGCTTTGGGCTTTGTGTAATGCGCGAAGGCATGCTTGGCGTTGCCGTGCGTGATGAAAGGGCATTTCGCTCAGAGCAATGGAGGGATAGGATGGGTGCTGGACTTCACCAAGGAGAGCGGTCTGTCCATGTTTTTAGAAGACATCATCTTACCATTATTACAGCCATGTAAGGCGAAATAAACCAGAATAATATACTAATATGATGAGTACAATCAACCCACACCAAAAGAAAAAAAATTCTAAAAAATAGTTGATTTACTCGTTTCAAGTTGCGCTTTTTGAGGATTTAATTTTAACAATGACTAAATTTGTTGGCGAGTTAGTCTATTTTTTTCTTAAAAAATTTTAAAGATAACGTCGCTATGAAGCATTCACACACCCAGTCATACACTTCTTTTGGTCTTATTCTTCGAAGATTATGCGCACTATGGGCAGTTGCGTGCTTTGCTCAAACCCCTGCTCTTGCTCAGTTGTACTACGACGCTCGGGGCACAGGACTGACCACAGGTGTCATTGCCAAGGTGCGGGTGTACAACCCGACCACCAGGCCTATGCGGGTATTGCTGGGCCATTGCTTTATTCCCGGTTTAGCGGGGTATCAGGGTTATGTGGTGCCAGAGGCTTATCCCTTGGAAGTGCAACCCTTTGAGGTTGCAGAGGTAGGGATAGAAGGCTACTGCACGCACGTCAGCTTGCCCCCTGTACCTGAAGGCGGCCCTATGCCAGAGGTGTCGCAATGGGTATCGTGGGCTTCCGCTTTGCCATTGCCCGAAGCTGGGCAGTCGCTATCGCCGCCTTATTCACTTGTGCCTCCTGTTGAGGGCGACCCGCTGGCGCTGACTTATCCAGGCACCCAAACGGCGATGCCTTATGTGCTGGACTTTAACCAATACCCCCAATACGGTGCGCGATGGCTGCTGCACGCGGCCTATTCGGCGGGCTTGGCCTTCGACAGGCTGCTGCAAGAGGGCAAGATTTCCCTGGTGGCGTGGGGAGGGTCTCCGCAAGCCTTGAAGCAGGCCCTTGTGCAACAATACGTATGGGCATACGGCGCGCGCCTGGGAGGCAAGGGTTATGCAAAAGAACATTTTCGGGTGCAGCTCATCGAGGAAGCCGAGCACCAGATGAACCAGCCAGCCGCTGATTTCAGCCCGGATGTTCAACAGCAGCTGGAGCGATACACCCAGGACGTATGGGCCAACATTTCATTGGTGGGAGCAACGGCCAAGCTTATTCCGCCCTCTACTACAACGCCCCCAGAGACCTTGCGCGCCGAGCCAATCGGCCCAACAACAGATGTCGGGCCTGTCCTGCGAGCACGGCTGCAGACAGCCCTTCCGACACAACCCGACGCCATCGAGCAGCTGACACCGGTGCAAATCTTTCTCCAACAGCAGCGAGAAATGCCCGAATACCAGCCATTGGTGCCTGTCAGCCTCGAAAAGTGGCGGACAGCCCTTTGGCATCTGGCTAATCGGATAGATCCCCAATCGCCCACGGCCCTCAGGGATGTGCTGATAGCCATCGGAATGGTGGAAGGCCCTGCCAGCAGCACCCTCTCCGATGACGAGCGGCAACGGCTCCTATCCGCCCTGCACGACAAGGCTAACCGCAGCCTCGAGCACAGCATAGCGGCGCTACGCCCTGAACAGCCTGACTTTCTGGCGCGTTGGCGCGCACTAAAAGCCACAGCTACGCACCCTTGGTACGAGCGCTGCTGCCGCCGCACGCACCTACTGCAACACTTGCCGGCACCTAACGAAGCCGTGCGCGCAGCATTGCCTTTCCGCCCCCAGAGCCTGCCCCTTACAGGCCACCAGTGGAAGAGCGTTGCGCCCTTGCCCCATGCCGCCACGACGCCCACCCGAAAGTTCCCTTGGTGGATAGTGGGCATCCCCATCGTCGGTGGGGGCACTTATTGGCTCATCAGCACCGGTAGAGGAAAAGAGCCTGCTGTGCCCGCCTTGCCGGTAGCAAACAATGATGCGGTGAGCATATCGTGTGGCAGCCAAACGACCATTAACCCGCTGGAGAACGACACTGGGGCAGGCATCACTCTGACCAGCGTGAGCGCTGCGGGCGGCATCAGCGCCGTCATTGTGGGCAATGCCGTGAGCATTGCGGCAACCAGTGTCGGAACCTCTACAGCACAGTACACCATTGCGGACAGCTTGGGGCGCACAGCCTCTGCCATCATTACTATAACGGTAACCGACCAAACACCGCCCCAAATCTCCTGTCCACCCTCTGCTGAGGTGCCCTGCGGCCAGCAGTACGACCTGACCATAACGGGCCAGGCAACGGCCAATGACGCCTGCGCAGGGCCTATCGCGCCAACCTACTCAGACAACCCGCCGACCTTCAGCGGATGCAAAGGAGCCATCATACGCACTTGGACGGCTACCGACCCCGGCAACAACAAAGCCTCCTGTGTACAAACGATAAGCGTAAACGACACGGAATTACCTTTTTTCACCTTCACTCCCGCGGATATTACCGTGGCACCTGGCCAACAGAGCGACTTGGGCATTACTGGCTTGGCAACGGCTGCCGACGCATGCAGCCCTCCGGTGATAGCGCCAACATTCAACGATGATCTGGGCCAGTTTGGCCCCTGTGGCGGTGTGTTGCTGCGCACTTGGACAGCTACCGACGAATGCGGTAACACGGCCACCTATGTCCAACGGATTACGGCTGCAGACCAGGACCCGCCCCAAATCTCCTGCCCACCGCCCCTTGAGGTGCCCTGCGGCCAGCAGTACGACCTGACCATAACGGGCCAGGCAACGGCCAACGACGCCTGCGCAGGGCCTGTCGCGCCTACCTACTCGGATAACCCGCCGATTTTCAGCGGATGCGAGGGTGTCATCATGCGCACTTGGACGGCTACCGACCCCGGCAACAATACCGCTACCTGCATACAGGAAGTAACTGTGGTGGACAAAGCACCTCCGGTGTTTTCTTTCTGCCCGCCGTCGCTCACGGTGCTGTGTGGGCAGCAGAATGACCTGAGCATTACGGGCCAAGCCATAGCCGAGGATGCCTGCAACAGCGCTTCGCCCCCAGACTACAGCGATCAATCCTTCACATTCCCTACTTGCGAGAACTCCATCGCAGAACAGGTAGTGCGCACTTTTATCAGTGCCGACAAATGCGGTAATACCGCCACTTGCCAGCAGACCATCGCTATACGAGATGCAGCCTCTCCAATCCTCACCTGCCCACAGGTGGTGTTAGTGCAGTGTGGGCAGCAAAACAACCTGAGTATTACCGGAGAAGCCATGGCAACCGATAACTGCGGCGGCCCGGTGAGCCTGACTCACAGCGATGACCTCACGGAGTTTGTGGCTTGTGAAGGCGTGATCTACCGCAATTGGGCAGCCGTTGACCCCTGCGGCAATGTCTCCACCTGTCAACAGCCGATAGTGGTGGTAAATGTGCCTTGCGCGTTTACGCCGGGAATAGCTATCAGCCCTGCCATTTGCAGCCGTTGCAAAGGTTCCGCTACCATTACCACTTTTCCTTCGGGTACCTATACCTACGAATGGAGTAATGGCGCCAGTGGCCCTTTTGCCTCCGATCTGTGTCCTGGAGTACTCACGGTATCCATTACGGATGTTATTGGTGAATGCACCGACATTTATACAGTAGAGATACCCGACGTGCCAGAGCTGGCTTTGACAGTGCTCCAAGTAAACAACCCTTCCAGCCCAAGTCAGAACAATGGCTCTGTGGTATTGCGAATTGACCCCGTATCCGCGGCAGAGCCGCCTTTCCTGGTTTTTGTCAATGGGCTACCCATTGGAAATACCAACAATCCGATCTTCCAGATCACCAACATGCCCCCAGGCGAATATGTCATCTGGATAATTGACCGGGCAGGCGAGGGCTGTCCTTCCAATATAGTTCTTGTTTTTCTCATCCCGGGGCTGCAGATGCTGCCTCAGGTGAGCCTGACGGCTGGCGGGATGCCCCTGGCCGTAAATGTGCCAGGAGGGCCAGAGCATCCCGCACCTGAGTTTGCCGGAGCGCTGCCCATGGCGCCGGGGTTGACCTTTGCTTTGCCCATCGGCGCAAATGGCCAGCTTCGGCTGGAGTTTCAGCCACGGCTTCGCATCGGGCAAGGGAATCGCATGGCCTCGAGCGCCATCCACTTCAGTATGGGCTATCGCCGACACATACCTGTGCGCTCGCCGGCGTGGATGCTCTTCTCTGAGTCGTCGGCAGGTGTGCTCTGCCTGCCAGGCTGGTCGCTACCGACAAACCGCCAGCAAGTGCCAATGCTCACAGCCGCTGGCGGACTACAGGGCCTCTTGTGGGAACATCTGTGGATAGAGATAGGTCTGGGCCTATGTCTGATGCCTACCGCCCCCTCCGACCACTGGCAGGCGGGCGCCTTCTTGCGCACTCTCTTGCCCATAGGCGAACAACGCCCCATTCCATTGCCACCAGCCTCCCTGAGCATCAGGTGAAACTCACCATTCTAGCCCATCTGTACCCTCACCATTCTCTCATCTTAAAATGAATTGGAGCCATGAAAAACATTTTTTTCTGTGCACTCACCTTGGTGCTCCTCTGCCTCGGCACCACGACACTTCACGCATTGGAGTACCAAACGGCCAACGGCGAACAACTTGAAAAAGAAGCCTGGGAGTCCTACCAAAAGGGTTATTCAGCAGAAAATCCAAAAGACCAGGCAAAGCATTTCGAAGAGGCCGCTCGCAAGTATGAGGAGGCCGCCAAGGCCTATGAGGCCGAGGGCCAAAAAAACAAGGCAGAAAGCGCCCGAAAGATGGCCCATGGCGCTCGGCAAAATGCCGAACATCGGCGTAAAATGAGCGCTGCATCGAGTACCCCTATCACCCAGCAGCTGGTGGCTACCGGCCGAACCACTGGCCACATAGCAGACCTGGTTGTTACTAACCCTTCGGCGCGGCCAAGCGAAGTGAGCCTACCCCCATTTTCCATTCCCTCTGACGGCGCCCATCAGGGATACATCGTGCCCGAACCGCCAACATTTACCGCAACGCCTAACGGCGAGACCCGCGCGCCGGTTACGGGTCTTTGCACAAACCCGAATTTGCCCCCACCTCCCGCGGGAACTATTCTGGGCGGACCTGACCACTGGCCTTCGCCTCCTTTTCCCATGCCGACGTTTTTTTCGAGCATGCACAGCATCATTGCTGCGTTGCAGGGCGATGGACAACTTCCACCGCTCTTTAGCGCCCCGCAAATGGCTGCTCCTCTGCTCCAGATGTTTGCTTGGTACTACACCGCTCCCACTAAGTTCGACCCTTGCGAACACCTCCGCACCACCGGCAGATTTTTTGACTGGAGTGTAACTGAAAGGGAAGCGGTTGTCGCCCAGACGGTGAACGCGATGCTTCGGGTGGGCCGTGCAGCCAACGTGCCGGATTTCATCCCGCCTAGCTTTGCCCCTCACACGGTGCTCATCACGCCTGCTCCACCGTCGTCGGCACTCAGCATAGAGCGCAACATCCGCGTAACGAGTACCGGAAACACTTCCGGGCACATTGCCGATATTTCCATCACCAATCCCACCAAAGAACCCATGAAGGTGCTGATCGGCAACGGAAACGGGTTCGTCATCCCTTCCCGTGGCGACTACCAGCCCTATGCAGTACTCCCCGTCTCACCTATTGATGTACCGCCAGGCGCCACTGTAACAAGGCCTCTGCTCGGTATGTGCGCTGAGGTAAGAAAACCACCCGTTCCAGCTGGCAATCACATGCCCGACACAAGGACATGGGTGCAACCTAGTGGCGGAGGCTCCGGAAAAATCCCGCTCGACGGAACCACCATACCCCTCAGTACCACACCCTCGCTCGCCGACGTTACTCCCATCCTGCAAAGCCCTCCACTCGCTCCCGCATTTGCCCGGCGAAACTGTCCGGAAGTACCCCTTGCCAGTCACTCAGTGCTGATACCTGGAACCGACACCCCCATCAAGGCCCCTATTAGCCTAAGTGACAACCTGGGTCTGGCGACTCCAATACTTGTGGAGGCGCTCTCCCGCATTGTCCAGGCTGCTGATGACCTCATCAGCAGTGGCGCCATCAGCACCCCCTTCAAGAGCAACCCACCCAAAGAACGCGAAGCCGTCATCCAGCAAACATTCTGGATATTCAGCGCAGCATTGCAAGGAAATCCTTATACCTACCAGGATTTCCACGGCAATACTGTCAGGCAGTTTGAAAACAATACCGGCAGAAAATACGATCAACTGCCACAAGCCCAAAAAGACCAACTCAACAAAGGCGTGGACGATTTCTGGGATGCCTTTCAGGCTACAGGCACAGAGGCGAAAGTCCTGCCCTTTTTGCCCCTCCCTCCCATGCCACCTCCTGCCGACGGGGATGATGATAACGATCTACTCTTCAAACCCATTCCCAGCATGACCCACCCCCTACAAAGAGACCCCCTGCCAGGAGACATACTTATACAAGCCAGGCCGCAGGCGGAAAGAACTCCGAGATGTAGGTGCGATAGTATAGCCTACAATTTACGCGTAACCAAAGGTAATGTGGCCGTTCACGATGCAAGAGAAGTGCATGCTGGCGAAAGAAGTGCGCTAGTTAGGGTTACGGATAGAAATTTCAGACTTGGAGATGTCTATGATGTAAGCATTTCGAATATTGTGATACGCTGTACCTGTAATGGCGCGACCTGCACATTCTACCCCAAAAAATCGGCAAACACTACTAACCCAGATATGGCGAGACCCGGTAAGGCAACGATTGCGATGCCCGAAGAAAATGAGTCGGGTGTGGCAGGGGGAAGCCACGGTGGGAACAACAACATCCGGCGTAGTAATGGGGAATGGAACGCCGATGGTACCGCCTACGCGTTCCGCCTGCATACTCAAGATGAGCGCACCCTGGAGAGATCTGTATTTCAGGATTTCGAGGTAAAAAGCTATTGTATTGCTCCGGAGTGTGGTAAGAGATACTGTGCCATAAGGGTAAGGTTGGGCTTTGTTGATAGATAGGCACTTACCCTCACGGTTTCTCTCTTTTCCATACACACCTGCGGCCACCCCAGCAAGTAGCCGGGATGGCCGCAGCGTTAAATCAGCAGGCGTAGGTGCTTAGCCTTGGTCAAAAATGGGCCTCGGGAACTTTTCGTGCACCACATCACCCGGCCGGTCGGCGGGTATATCGTCAAGGCGGCCGTAGCGGCGCATGTCAATCCAACGGTGGGCTTCGCCGAAGAGCGAGTAGCGGCGTTCGTGCAATAGCTGATTGACGAGCGAGGCATCGTCAGTGTTGCCTGTGTAGTCTGGCAAGCCGGCGGCATTGCGCACTTTGTTGATGGCCCTGACGGCCTCGGCATTGTCACTGCCGATGTGTGCTTCGGCCCACATGAGGATGAGTTCCTCGTTGCGGATGATGGGGAAGGGCGAGGTGTTGGAAGGTACGAGGGTTACCTGCACATCACCAGAGAGGCCATCGGTGCTGAAGGGCGCTGGCAGTTTAGTCGTCTTCTTGGCAAAGCGCTGGTCGCCCGGCTCTGCATTCGCCACAAACTGCGGGTGTGCTACATAGGCCGTCTGTAAGGGCACGGTGTAAAGGGGGTTGAAGAGGTTGTTACCCCCTGCACCGAAGATGTAGTACACGCCGTCGTCCATGGAGCCGTCCAAGTCGAGCCAAGTCTGCTGTAGAGCGGTCTTCATGGCCCCCTTGTCGTTCTGATACATGGCTACGCGGGCGGCTATAGCGCGGTTAAATTGGCGCACGCGGTTGACATCGCCCAGCGTAGAGGTGAACAGAAACTCGGCTCCGTTGAGCTCGTTGTAGGCCTGATCGAGGATAGCCCTGATATCGCGCAAGGCATCGGGGTAAGAACGGAACGGGCCCAGGCGGTCTGGGTTCTCCACGTCGGTGCGGATGCCATTGGTGTACTGGCGGTTGAGTTCGAGTAGGAGCGAGTAGGCCATGAGCGTGCGCGCATGTCCAATGAAGCCGTTGCGCTGGGCCGGTGTGAGGGTGGCCGGGCTGTTCTGTGCAGCGTGTATCTGCACCCATGCGGAGCGCACGGCGCGATAACGAGCGGCATAGGAGCGGGTGGTAAGGAAGCCGTTGTCGTCCAAGCCACCGCCGCCCTTGCCCAGCAGTTCACCCGTGTAACGCGGGTCGGTATTGCGCAAATCCCAGTATTCGCGGCCGACGATATTGACCGTCCAGTAATAGAACTCCATATCCACGCGAAGCACTGCCTCACAGCCCGTAGCCAGCAGGCGCAAGTCGTTGAGGGTGGCTCCGCCATTCTCGAGGTTGATCTGGTCAGGAGCATTAGGGTTAGGAATGTTTTCCAGCTTGCAGGCGCCTATGAAAAGGGAGAGGATCGCCAGCAGGGTAATGCCTGTTTTTATGGATGTTTGTTTCATTTTTCTAGAAGTTTTTAGTTTGAAAAACTGCGTGAAAGTTCTGTAGGCCCAATGGCTTAGAAGTTAGCCGTCAGGTGGAACACAAAGCGCTTGGCGCTGGGGAACGGCGTTACTTCCACGGTATTGGCCAGCACGTTGTTGCCGAAGTTAGAGACCTCGGGGTCGTAGCTGTTGTACTTGAAGAAGTTGAGGATGTTGCGGCCGCTCACGCCAAGGCGGAGGCTCATCTTGTCATTGAAGGTCCTGCGCGGGATATTGTAGTAGAGACCGATTTCGCGCAGGCGTACGAAGCCAGCATCCTCTATCCAGGGCTGGGTGTTGCGGTTGGCGTTCCACTGCGTAACGCGATATGGGCCATTGCCCAATTGTCCGGTGGGGTCAAGCGTCTTGTCGTCGTAGTCCCAGGTGAGTTGGCCCAAGTCCCAGAGCAGCGTGCTAAGGTTGATGGCGTCGCCGCCTTGGCGCCAGTGGATGAGGAAGTTAAGCTCAAAGCGGCCTAAGCTGAAGGCGTTGTTGAAGGCCATGTTGAAGTCCGGCTCAGCATCGCCATAAATCTTGTAAGTGGCCTTGCCAAACTCGGGGTCATCGCGCGGTACCGTGCCGACGATGGTCGTAGCCGGCAGGCCCTTCTCGATGCGGTACTGGCCGAGGCTAAGGGCGAAGCCGCCAATGTTGAAGGCCGGCACGTCGAGACGCGTTACTTCAGAGCGGTTTTTCCAGAAGCTGATGCCGCTGGTCCAGTTGAAGTTGGCGCTACGAATAGGTACGAGGTCGAGACCAATCTCGATGCCGCGGTTTTCCAATCCGCCGGCGTTGATGACCTGGGTGGTAAAGCCGGTGGACTGCGGTACTTGCGCGCGCAGCAAGAGGTCGTCAATGCGCTTGATGTAGTAGGTGATATCTACCACTATGCGGTTTTTGAAGAAGCCCAGGTCTGTGCCGAATTCCAGCTCGCTTTGGCGCTCGGGGCCTACCTGGGTATTGCCGCGCAGGGTGGCCGTGTAGAGGCCGTTGGAGCTGCCGATGAAGGTAGCCACCATGGGGTTGAAGCGGTCATCGAAGTTGGAGAAGCGCCCTGCCTGTCCGTAGGCTACGCGGAGTTTGGCTTGGCTGATCGGCCCGCCCTCAGGAAGGATATTGTCGAACTCGTGCAGGTTAACGGCGGCGTTGGCTTTCGGATAGAAGTAGAGTTTGTCTGCGTCGCCGTTGTTGGTGGACTTATCACCGCGCAGGCCCGCAGAGAGCATGATGCGGTCTTTCCAGTTGAACTCCTGCTGTACGAAGAAGCCGCGGTCTTTTTGCGGATAGCGGCGGTGGAAGACCGATACAGCACCCGACTGGTCGAGGTTGGTCTGCGAACCATTGAGGCCAGTAGCTGTAGTGATGATGGTGTTTTGGTCAAAGTCCTCCGCCGTCAGGCCGCCTTGGGTGCGCAGGGTCAAGCCGCTATTTGTAACGTGAGTGTACACCAAGAAGCCCCATAAGTTGGTATTGGTGTTGAGCGTGCGGCCGGCAATGGAGACGCCGCCCAGCGTACCGGGGTCGCGGAAGTAGGACAGGTTCTGCGGGAAGATGGCCGTAGTGTGTAGGGTGTACTGGTCAACACCTGCGCGGATGACGGCCTTCAGCTCGTTGTTGTCGTTGTGCCACAGGCGCACATTTACATTGGCGCCGCCGATGTAGCGGTTTACCTGTTCGCGGTTGGTTACCAGAGCCACCGTTTCCAGGATGTTGGAGCCTACCGACGGCACGGCCGGATAGTCGCCGCCTGGAGTAGATGGCTTCAGGTTGAGCCACGGCTTTGTGAAAGCATGGGCATAGCCAATGGTCGTGTTGGTATTGGAGTTGTTGAAGAAACCGCGGTCGGCTTGCGAGTTGATGTAGTTGTTGGTGATGTACACATCGAGCCAATCATTGAAGCGATGGCCGATGTTGACGCGAGCAGATAGCTTCTTGTAGCCCGTGTTATCTACCAACCCGCCCTCGTCTCGGTAGGTACCGCCGATGAAGAAGGTCGTTCTGTCTGTACCGCCCGACACATCGAGGCGTGTGGCAGCCAGCAGAGGGCGATTGTCGTAGAGTTCCTTTTCGTAGTCTGTCAAGCCATTTTGCTCAAACAATTGCCGATCTGCAGGGCCAAATTCCTGCTCTACGAGGTCAGCCGTCCAGTTGCGCATGCCCAGCAGGCGAATGGGTTGACTGAAACCCACAGATTGGGACAGGGTTACGCGTGTTTTGCCCGACTTGCCGCGCTTGGTCGTGATGATGACCACACCACCTGCAGCGCGTGAGCCATAGATAGCTGCGGCCGAGGCGCCCTTGAGGATCTCGATGCTTTCAATGTCTTCCGGATCAATGTCGGCGATACGGTTGGAGGCGTCGTCCTGGTTGGTCGAAGGATTGCCACCACCTGCCGCAGCCGATACGATGTTGGTACCTAGTGTGATGGCGTCATTGTTGACGAACACGCCGTCCACGATGTACAGCGGCTGTTGGTTACCAAATATGGACGTTACGCCGCGCAAGCGCACTGAAAAACCGCCACCAGGAGCACCGGAGTTGGCCCGGATCTCCGCGCCGCGGAATTTGCCGTACAGCGCCCCATCCATGGTGCTTTGATTTGTTACACCTGTCAGCTCACGCGCGCTGATGGTGGCCACCGAGTTAGCTAAGTTGGCGCGCTTGACGCTGGTAGCCAAGCCAGAGATGATCACTTCTTCAAGGCCGGCCAAGTCTTCGTCCAGCGTTACCTCCACCTGAGGATTGTCTGCTGATACCTGTATCCGGGCTGACTTATAGCCGGTGTAAGCAATGTTGAGCGTGGCCGTCGTACCAGGAGCCTCAATGCGGAAATTACCGTTAACGTCGCTTGTCGTACCGCGGTTGGTACCTACGATGACGACGGTGGCCCCAGTCAGCGCCTCTCCGTTGGCATCCACGATGCGGCCGGTGATGGTGAACTGAGCCAGTGCAGCTTGCACTCCCAACAGCAGCAGGCATGCCAAGAGTGCTCCACGAGAGAGTAGTTTGTACTTCATAACATAGAGCGTTTTGTTTAGTATACGAGATGAATGGATTAGAAATCGAGGGCAAACATAGCACTATACCCAAACATAGGGGCATTTTTTTGATAAAAGCCAAAAGTTCGATTTTCTCGTTTTTTTGGCAAATGTTTTTCTTACGATTGGGTGCTCACCAGCCGCATTTCCAAATATTCTGTGTTTTTGGAGCGCACTTCGGTGAGAGCACAAGGTGCGTACAACTGGGACGGCGCTCTACCTTTGCTGCGTAAACGCAGCGCACACCTCAGTATCGGGCAAACATGCTGCATCCTGAGCTTCGCTCCGATGGACGTCCTCCTTATTTTTTTGAAAAACCCAGTACCCGGTCAGGTCAAAACCCGCTTGGCGCGGACCGTGGGCGATGGGGAAGCTGTGCGCATCTATCGTTTTCTGTTGAGAAAGACGCGTCAGGCAGCCTTGGAGGCTCCGGTCGTGCGGCGCTGGCTTTTCTATGCTGACCAGCCGCCCAACACTGACGACGGCTGGCCTTCGGCGCTTTTCGACAAAGCTGCGCAATGCGCAGGTAACTTGGGCGCACGCATGGCAGATGCTTTTCAGCGCGCCTTCGCCGCCGGAGCCACGCGCACGGTCATCATCGGGAGCGATTGCCCTGAACTGGACGGCGAGCAAATAGGCAAGGCCTTTGCCGCCCTCGAGGAGGCAGACCTTGTACTTGGGCCAACACCAGACGGCGGTTATTATCTATTGGGTATGCGCCAATTTCATCCGGAACTATTTGCAAACATCGCCTGGAGTACCCCGGAGGTGCTGTCTCAAACCTTGAAGGCCGCTCAGCAAAAAGGTCTGTGTGCCTGCCTGTTACAGCCGCTGGCCGACATTGACACAGAGGCCGACTGGAAGGCCTATCAGGCGCGTTGCCGCCCATAATCATGCTTCACCGTACTTACCGCATGCTTTCTCTTCGCGAACTACAGGACTTGCTCAACCGCTATTGGGAAGAACACCCTTTCCCAGCACAGCCACCGGGGCTTTACGAGCCGTGCACCTATATTATTTCCTTGGGTGGAAAACGGCTCCGCCCTCTGCTGACACTCATAGGATGTGAGTTGTTTACTGACCACGTGGAAAGGGCGCTGCCGGCAGCCTGGGCTGTGGAACTTTTTCACAACTTTACCCTCATCCACGACGACGTCATGGACGCCGCCCCCTTGCGCCGCGGCCAACCTACCGTGCACACGCGCTGGAACCTCAACACGGCCATCCTCAGCGGCGATGTGATGCTCATCTACGCCTACGAGCACTTGACAAAAGTGCCCGACGAACGCACAGCAGCACAGCTGGTGCGCATCTTCAACCGTGTCGCCATTGAGGTGTGCGAAGGTCAACAGCATGACCTGGACTTCGAGCAACGCGACAATGTCCAGCTGGCCAATTATCTGCACATGATAGAGCAAAAAACCGCTGTCCTTCTCGGCGGTGCCCTCGAAATGGGTGCCTGCTGTGCAGGCGCTTCTCCGACCGACCGCGAACACCTCTATCATTTTGGCCGATTGGCCGGTACAGCCTTTCAAATACAAGATGATTGGCTCGATACTTATGGCGCTCCTGAACGCGTCGGCAAACAGGTAGGTGGCGATATCCTCCAAAACAAAAAGACTTTCTTGGTACTCAAAACCCTCGAGCTAGCCTCTCCGTCTGACCGTGAGGCCTTGCTCCGCTGGCTGCGCTCTCCAGCCTCAACACCAGGTAAGCTAGAGGCAGTGCGGGCCATCTTTGACCGCTACAACATCTCCGCTCACACTAAAGAAGCCAAACTCCAACTACAGCGGGCGGCTTTTGAGCACCTAAACGCCATCTCCGCGCCTGTACAACGGCAGAGGCTCCTGCGTCAAACCATGGAGCAGCTGCTGGAACGCGACCGATAAGTAGCCCATACAAGTGCGAGGCTACCGGTACATGGCCTCTATCTCGCGGCGGAACTTCTCCAAAATGACGCGGCGCTTCAACTTGAGTGTGGGTGTCAGCTCTGCCTCCGAACCATCGGCCTTAAACGGCTCCCAGGTGCAGGGCAATAGCGTGAAGCGCTTGATCTGTTCGTGTCGGCTAAAATGTGCATTGATGCGCTCAAGTAGCATTTCGTAGCGGCGCTGTACTTCGGGTAAACTGAGCATCTCGCTTAGCTCTGTCCAAGGTATGCTGTGGCGCTCGCACCAATTGCGCAAACCCTCTTGCGACGGGACAATAAGAGCAGTAACGTAGCGCAGATCATCGCCAACGACCATAGCCTGCTCTACCAAGAAATGCTCTTTCAGAGCAGCCTCCAACGGGGCAGGAGCCACATATTTGCCCTGGCTGGTCTTAAATAGCTCTTTTTTCCTGTCCGTGATTTTCAGAAACTTTCGCCCGCCCGGCCCTTCTACCCAAGCGCCTACATCACCTGTAGCCAACCAGCGCTCGCCGTTAATGTAGCGAATGACTTCTGCCGTCTTTTCGGGTTGTTTGTAATAACCTACCATGACGCCCGGGCTTTTGGCCAGTATCTCACCTTCGCCGGGCTGAAGGTCATCACTCGGCTCCAAGATGACTTCCACACCCTCCAAAAGGGGGCCTACCGTACCCAGTAGGGCACCTTCTGGTTCCATCCGGCTGAAGCTAATAGCCGGAGCGGCCTCCGTCATGCCATAGCCTTCGCGCACTGGTATGCCCGCGGCGTTGAAGGTGCGCATTACGCGCACTGGGCAGGCACTGGCTCCTGTAACAATAGCCTTTACATGCCCGCCCAAGGCTTGGCGCCATTTGGAAAAGACCAAGGCATCGGCCACTTTCCAGGCCAGCGCTTTCAGTCCTTTGGGCCGATAACCGAAGTACCACTCGTCTGTAAGGCGCATGGCACCAAAGAAAATGTCGCGCTTGAGGCCCTTCAATTCCCGGCCTTTCTCCATAATCTTATCGTAGACCTTCTCCAACAAGCGAGGCACTGTAGTAAAGAAATGCGGCTGTATGGCGCGCAGGTCACCTTGTTCGCCGCCCAAGTTGTCAGTACCCGTGAAGGTTACGCTTCCACACATAGCAGTGTAGGCGTACACGGCGGCGCGCTCGAAGATGTGGCTAACGGGCAGGAAGCTAAGCACGCGGTCGCTGGGTTGAAATGGCAACAGGCGTCGAATGCTCTCGATAGTGAAGGCGACGTTGGCATGGGTGAGCATGACGCCTTTGGGATAGCCCGTAGTACCGGAGGTGTACACCAGCGTCATGACGTCGTGGGGGCGGATGCTGGCTTTGATGCGTTCCACTTCTTCTTGGCGGTGAGGCGCCTGTTCGCCCATTCGAAGGACGTCGCGCCAGCTGCGCAGTTGCGGGTGTTGGTCAGCAAAGGAGAGAATCTCCTTGAGGCTGCCGCCCAGTCGCGCTTGGGCATTGCGCACCTTGTCTAGCAAATCGCCGTCGCCCACGAAGCAGTATTGGCATTCGGACTCTCGCAGGATGTACTCGTATTCGCGCGCGCTGATAGTGGGGTACATGGGCACGTTGAGCACGCCCGTCTGAAGCATGGCAAAGTCGAGCACCACCCAGGCGGGCGAGGTTTGGTACACCACAGTGGCCACCTTGTCGCCAGGTTTAAGCCCCAACTCCAACAGCCCTCGGCTGGCCTGATTGACCATTTGCACCATCTCTTCTGTGGTGTAGTAGCGCCATTGGCCCTCGTGCTTATGACCAAAGGCTTGCGCCTGGGGGTGTTGTGCCCATTGCTCGTAGAGGTAGTCGAATAGTCGTCTTTCCATTGTTCAGATGCAGCTTTCCATGAAATCGGGGCGAATATGCAGAGAGGTACAAATCTCAACAACACTATTTTTACAGGAAATTAACAACCATTTTTTTATTCTGAAATAACCCGGATTTTCGGCATTCAGATGTTGGTCTGTTTGGGTGTGATACGATGGTGCCAAAAATTTTTTTTAAAAAAAACTTAACAGCCACTTGGACAAACGTGTAAGATGTCGGACATTTGTAACTCCATCAGGAAGCATAACCACCTTAAAGCGCTGCCGACAAGGCAATGGCATTTTCTGGAGTGCTTTAGGTATTTGATAAAGAGCACTTCTTCATCCCAAACTTTTTAGCGCTCGCTGGTAGGGACGGACAGCGAGCGCGAGCGAAGCTACCAAATGAAAGACCGCCTGTTTGTAATCCGGGGGGCGGCAAACATTTATTGGAAAAACAGCAGGCAGACATGAATACGCAGCAGGTAACTTATCGCTTGGTGTTCAAAGGGCGTTTGGATTTTGGCAATGAACGCACCTTTGAGAAAGTGCAGCACCATTGGAAAGTGCGCACAGAAAATTATTTTAAAACATACCTCCTTTTCAAACCGGAAGATGTGTTAAGTGCGCCAGAACTTGCGCTGACAGTGCCTCAGCAAAAGATAGTCGGCTCAGAAAAGTCATGGCGCATGACCACGGAAATGTTTCGGGAGTTAGCCCAATACGCTACAGCGGGCTACGTGGCGGGTTGGTGCATTGGTGATGCTGGTGTTGTAGAACAAACTTATATCGAACCGCTGTCGGACAAAGGAGCTGTGCAGGCTTTTTTAGAGGGTAAGCAGTTAGTCGGAATACCTGGGAAGGAGGTTGAGGCCGCGCAAGCGTTGAGTCGAGCTATCGAAAAATACGAAAGACACGCCTTAGCCTATGAGCGCCGCGGATACGTGAACTACAAGTTGGGCAATTACAGCGATGCTATGCACGACTTTGGGCGCAGCATTTCCTTTAACCCGCATCATCCGGATGCTTACTACGGACGCGGCAAAGTGCATATGCTAAAAAATAACTGGGCTGCTGCTGCCGAGGACTTTGAGCTCACTATTAAAAACTCGCTGGCATTACAGCCCATTCACTGGCTGGCTCGGGTGCGCAAGGCCGAATGCTTAGTCAATTTGAAAAAATACGCCGAAGCCTCAAAAGAGCTGAAACTGTTCCTGACGCGTAAGTTTGGCGAGGGCGACCCCTGCTTCCTCCGCCAGCGCCGAGCGTGTTACCTGCTGGGCAAGTCGCTGCTGGGCCTGAATGACCCTGCCGGGGCCATCGAAGCTTTTGACCGGGCCATTCTCATGAAAAACATTGAGGATCAGCGCTCCGAAATAGAAAGCCTGCTGCATCGCGCCATTGCCCGGCACCAACTGGGCCACCCCGAATATACGCTTGATCTGCGCACGGCCGCCCAAATGGGCTCTGCTGAAGCGGCTCGTTTGCTCGATACGTGGCAGCCGTAGCAGCCTTTTGCGACTGCAGTACGTTCTCTCGTTCAACCTCGACGGCATTCTTTGAGAGAGGCCTCCTTTAGTGCCGAAGCTGAAGGGGCGCCTTACCTTTGCCAACCCACTTGCACACACACGCATTATTAGAACTATGGAGCAACGCGATAGCCTGATAGAAGTCGTTCGGACCTTGTATCGTTGGCGCAAGGTCATCCGAAACGTCTGCCTGGCTGCCTTGATCATCAGTATTGGTGTCTCTCTGCTGTTGGACAATTACTACGAGGCCAAAACGGTCTTTTACCCCACTAGCCCACGATTGGCCAATCCGGAGCTGCTTTTCGGATACACAGGGCAAGTAACGGACTATTTCGGCGCAGACCGCGATTTGGATCGCTTGGCTGAAATTGCCCGAAGCCGCGAGGTGGAGGATTTTCTCATCCAGCGCTTTCGCCTCTACGAACACTACGGCATAGACTCTACAGCCAAAGACGGCGAACACAAGGTGCGCAAGCGGCTGCGCAAGCATTACCAAGTATTGAAAAATAAAAACGACGCTCTCGAACTCACAGTCGAAGATAAGAACCCACAGCAGGCCGCGGAAATGGCCAACGCCGCGCGGGAGAAAATCAACGAAATCGGGCAGCGCCTCACCAAAGAAAGCCAGCGCCAATTGCTGGCGGCCTTCGAGAACAACATGAAGCGCAAGCAGGAGGAGCTGAACCGCTTGGCTGATAGCTTGCGGCGGGTCCAGGAATTCTACGGCATATATGATGTAGGCACACAAAGTGCTCAGATCGCCGGCCAACTGTCTTTGGCCGACTTGGAGGTCGTGCGCTATCGCGCGCGCTTGGAGATATTGGAGAAAGACCCCTCAGTACCTAAAGACACCTTAGCCTTCATACGAGCCAACCTCAGGGCTTTTGAGCAACAGCGCCAGCAACTGCGCGCCCGAGAGGGCAGCTCGGAAGTGCTGACGGTGAGCCGGCTCAACGAAGCCGTACCGCGCATTGCTACCCTGCAAGACCTGCACTATCAGGCGCGCAAACAGCTCACCTACGACATAGAGCGCTACAACCAGATATTGTCCACCTACTCAACCGACATACCAGCCCTGCTGGTCGTGGAGGCTGCCGAACCGCCGCCAGTGAAGAGCCGCCCTAAGCGCAGCCTTATTGTTATAGTTAGCGTATTGGGCGCCTTTTTATTCACTTGTCTGGCAGTGCTCGTTGCAGACGCCTACCGAGAGGTGCGCTGGCGAGAGGTACTCGTGGACTAAATGGCCCGCACAAGCCATGGAGCAGACCCGTCAGGCAGCAGCAGCCCCTGAACAGCGCTGGCTCGTAGGGACAATAGCGGTGCTCTCCCTAGCAGGAGCCATAGCAGCCCCCCTACTTGAAGAGTGGTGGCTATTGGCACTGCCCGTGGCCCCATTGCTGGCTTGGCTGACGATAGTGGATTTTCGGCGGGTGTACTACCTGATGCTGGCTGCCATTCCCATTTCCACGGAAGTGGAACTGCCCGGTGGCTTAGGCACGGATTTGCCCTCCGAGCCACTCATGTGGGTGCTGATGCTGGCCGCCGTGGGCTGGTGGTTGCGCCATTGGCGCAAGGTAGACAGGGCCTTCCTGCAGCATCCCATTACGCTGGCCTTGCTGGCTCACCTGATTTGGATGTCGCTGACTTGCCTCACCACCACCTTTGGTATCGTATCGCTGAAGTATTGGTTGGCCAAAGGCTGGTACATGGTCGTCTTTTTTTTCTTAGCCGGCCATATTTTTCAAAAGGAAGCGGACATCAGGGCACTACTGTGGTGGTTCTTCGTACCCCTGACCCTGACAGTGGCCGTGGTGCTATTGCGCCATTCGGCCAAAGGCTTCTCTTTTGAGGAGGTCAACTATGTGATGGGACCTTTCTATCGCAACCACGTGGTGTACGCCTGTGTCCAAGCGGTTTTTTTGCCCTTCGTGTGGTGGGGGCTGTGCTACTATCGGCGGTATTCCGGGCGATGGTGGTTGTTGGCTGGTGGCCTCGTATTGCTGATAGTGGGCATCAACTTCGCCTACACGCGAGCAGCTTACGTGGCTTTGGTGGCCGCAGTAGGCTTGTACTGGTTAGTGCGCTGGCGGCTGATGAAGGCCGCGCTGGTGGCGACAGCGCTTTTCTTAGGTGTGTTTGTGGCTGTGGTAACTCGCGGCGACAACTGGCTGCTCTTTGCACCAGACTATGAGCGCACCATCACCCACAAGCGCTTCGACCGCCTGCTGGAAGCCACTACCCGACTGGAAGATATCTCCGTCATGGAGCGCGTATATCGGTGGGTGGCAGCAGCCTACATGATACAAGAGCGCCCCTTGACGGGCTTCGGGCCCGGTACATTTTACTTCAACTACAAGAGTTACACCGTTACCAGCTTTAAGACCTACGTCAGCCACAACCCAGAGCGCTCTGGCATTCACAATTATTACCTCATGATTGCGGTAGAGCAGGGACTGCCTGGACTGGCGTTTTTCCTAGCTTTTTGTGTGTTGGTGTTGCTTTGGGGCCAGCGCGCTTATCACCACCTGCGCGACCCCATAGCGCGACGCACCGTCATGGCGGCGCTGCTTAGCTTCGCCATCATCTGCTTGCTCATGCTAATGAACGATTTCGTAGAGACTGACAAAATCGGCTCGCTCTTCTTCATCAATGCAGCCATCATCATCAACGGAACCCTGCAGGCAAGGCGGCAAAGGGCCTGAGTGTTTTTCCTTGCCATTTTGAAAGGATACACATTTTTTGGCGAAGGCTGTTTCCCAAACCTCCCGCACTGCCCTCCCCGAGGCCGTTTTTTTGGGGAAAATGGCTCCAGTGCTTTGGCTTGGCTTTTTGGCGCACCTGCACCTGCGGAGCTCCGGCTTGGGCCTGGCATGTGCCCGTCTCGCCCAAAAGCGGGACGAAAACACGCCCGAGGCCAAACAGGAGCCGGGCGCCCAACCGCTACGCCTACAGCAGCCGATCCGAAGCCGGCAACCGTTTTTTCACCCCAAAAAGTGGAGGTGGGAAAGGCGGCAGCGGTAAAAAGTGGCCAGTTCTACTTTTCACTCTTCACTTCAAAATAGCAGGCCCTGCGGCCCCCCCGGAAAATGTCCCCTTTGCAACCTTGCCCTAAAAAAATGGCAGAGTAGCTTCGAAAAGCCACCCTGCCGATAGATAACACTTCCCAGTTAACTACATCTTCAGAAACACCACCCGTCGGCCTTGCGCAGGGCCTGGGCAATCAGGCGGCGCTTTTCCTTGACATTGACCGGCGGATACTTGGTAAATCGCTTAAGACCCATCAAGAAGGTTTTCAGCAGATCACCTTCGGCAAACGAAGCCAGCGCGTCCGTGGCATTTTTCGTCATGCGTGCCGTAACGTCGTGCAAAAATACTTGTAACATGGCATCATACACCTCTTGTGGCTGCGGTTTTTCGGCGCGTTCGGCCAATTTCTGTACCCGCAAGAGCATGGACTCCGCCAAAAAGAGGTCTATGAGCATGTCGGCGCAGTTCATCAGTATCTCCTGCTCTTCTTTTAGGTTGAGTTTGCCATCCATCTGCATTTTGGCAGCGGCGCCAGCAGTCATGAGGATGATTTTCTTGAAGTCGGCCACAGCGCGGCGCTCCTCGGCGTAAGGGCCTTCCACTTTTTCAAACGACGGCATGGAAGCCAGTTCCTTTTGCACGGCCCAGGCTGGCCCAACCAAATCGAAATGGCCCTTCATGGCGCGCCGGAACAGCTGGTCTACCAAGAGCATGCGGTTGATCTCGTTGGTGCCTTCGTAGATGCGGTTGATGCGGCTATCGCGATAGGCACGCGCAGCTGGGTACTCCTCGCTGAAGCCGATACCGCCGTGGATCTGTACGTTTTCGTCCACACAGTAGTCAGAAGCCTCTGAGCCATAAACTTTCAGAATGGAGCACTCAATGGCGTATTCCTCAGCGGCCTCCAACATGGCCTGCCCATAGGACTTGCCCTCTGCCTCGGCAGCCTCTTTGCGGTCTTGCATTAGTTGAGAAGTGCGGTAAGCGGCGCTTTCACCGGCAAAGGTGCGGATAGCCATTTCTGCCAGCTTGTATTGGATGGCGCCAAAGTTGCCAATGGGCTGCCCAAACTGGTGCCGTTCGTTGGCATATCGCGTGGCCATCTCGATGACTTTTTTACAGCCGCCAATGCACATGATGCCTAGCTTGTAGCGGCCAATGTTGAGCGCATTAAAAGCAATAAGATGCCCTTTACCAATTTCTCCGAGCACATTCTCTACCGGTACACGCACATTTTCGAAAAACACTTGCCGCGTCGAAGAACCTTTGATGCCCATCTTGTCCTCCTCGGCTCCCAGCGTCAGGCCCGGCGTGCCACGCTCCACAATGAAACCCGTGAACTTCTCGCCATCTATTTTGGCAAAAACGATGAAGATGTTAGCGAAGCCAGCGTTCGAAATCCACATCTTCTGCCCATTCAGCACGTAGTACTTGCCGTCGGGTGTTAGCTCAGCCCGTGTCTTGGCGGCCAAAGCATCCGAACCACTGCCAGGCTCTGTCAAGCAATAAGCAGCCTTTAGGTCGCCGCTGATTAGTCCAGGCAGATACTTTCGCTTCTGGTCTTCCGTACCGAAATACAGAATGGGCAACATGCCAATGCCCGTATGCGCAGCAAAAGCCACAATGAAAGACCCGGCCGGGCCAAAGGCTTCGGAAATGACCGAATTGGTGTTTGTGTCCAAGGCCATACCGCCGTATTCAGGTGGCATGTGTGCGCCCAAAAAGCCCAAATCACCCGTCTTTTTTAGTAGCTGGACAACGATGTTATCTTCCTGTTTCTCAATCTTGGCTGTATTGGGATACACCTCTTGCTCTAGAAAATCTACGACCGTCTGCCGGATCATCAATTGCTCCTCCGTGAGCTCTTCTGGAATGAAAACCTCTTCGGGCGATGAGTCGCGCACCAAAAACTCTCCGCCCTTTAGGACTTGGCTACTAACCATTTTATCTCCCATGACTGTTTGCGTTATTTAGTGAATAATGGCGAATTTTCGCTACAAAGGTAAGTGCACCCTGCAAAAGGTCAAAAAGCTCACTGGCTTTTTTTATCATCTTCTGCTGCCAATGGCAAATGCGCTCGACCTTTGCCACAGCATTAATTAAAGCAAACCGACCCTTGAAAAAAGAAGCATACATCGTAGATGGCATCCGCACGCCCATAGGCAACTTCGGAGGCAGCTTAGCCTCCGTACGCACCGATGATTTGGCCGCCCACGTCTTGCAGCAACTGATGGAACGGCACCCGACGCTCGACCCCGCAATAGTGGACGACGTTTTCATGGGCTGCGCTAACCAAGCCGGTGAAGACAACCGAAACGTGGCCCGAATGGCCCTGCTTTTGGCCGGGCTGCCCTACACTATTCCAGGCGAAACTATCAACCGCCTGTGCGCCAGCGGTATGGCCGCGGCGGTGCACGCCTACAGGGCCATCCGAAACGGCGACGGCGATATCTTTCTCGCCGGCGGTGTAGAGCACATGACGCGCGGCCCCTACGTGCTGAGTAAGAGCAGCAAACCCTTCGGCAACGACGCCCAGCTGTACGACTCCAGCTTCGGCTGGCGCTTCATCAACCCGCGCATGCAGGCCATGTACGGTACCGAAGCCATGGGCGAGACAGCCGAAAACCTCGTGGAGCGCTACCAGATCAGCCGCGAAGACCAAGACCGCTTCGCCTGGTGGAGCCAGCAAAAAGCCACACGCGCCCGAGAGAGTGGCCGACTGGCCGAGGAGATTGCACCGGTGCCCATCCCGTCGCGAAAAGGCGAGCCTGTCGTAGTCAGCCAAGATGAGTTCATCAAGCCCAATACTACCTTAGACGTCTTAGCCACGTTGCGCCCTGCCTTTCGCCCGGGCGGCACCGTAACGGCAGGCAATTCCTCAGGCCTCAACGACGGCGCCGCTGCCCTCCTGATGGCTTCAGAGGAAGCCCTGCGCATTCACCAACTGACACCGCTGGCGCGCGTGGTAACCTCCGCAGTCGTAGGCGTCGAGCCGCGCATCATGGGCATCGGCCCCGTAAGCGCCACCCAAAAGGCCCTGCAAAAGGCCGGCCTTCGCCTGCAGGACATGGATATCATCGAACTCAACGAAGCCTTTGCCGCCCAAGTGCTCGCTTGTACCCGCGCCCTGGGCCTGCCCGACGATGACGAACGCCTTAACCCGAATGGCGGTGCCATCGCCTTAGGCCACCCGCTGGGCATGTCCGGCGCACGGCTGCTGCTGACCGCTGCTCGCGAACTGCATCACCGCAACGCCCGCTACGCCCTCTGCACCATGTGTATCGGTGTGGGCCAGGGGTATGCCGTCATCCTGGAGAAGGCATAACTCATTCATTTTCATTTCTCAATGACCTGCCAAAAGCGCCTCTGCTTGAGCAGCCACTCGCTCAGCAGTTAGGCCGAAGTGGCGGTACAACTCCTCATAAGGAGCAGAAGCGCCAAAGTGGTCCAACCCTATCACCGCTCCTTTTGGGCCGGTATACTTGTGCCAGCCAAAAGTAGCGCCAGCCTCTACGGCAATGCGATATGGGCAGCTATCAGGTAATACCTGCTGCCGATATGTTGCCGGTTGGCGCTCAAAAACATCCATGCTGGGCATAGACACCACCCGCACACCTATACCCTTGGCCTTGAGCAAGTCGCGCGCCTGCAGAGCGATTTCCACCTCTGAGCCGGAGGCTATCAGAATGAGCCGATAGTCGGCATCCTCTACCAGTACGTATCCGCCGCGCTCGGCTTCCCGCGCCTCCGCCAGGCCCAGTGCTGTGCGGTCGTACACGGGCAAGTTTTGCCGCGTTAGGATGAGCGCCGTGGGCCCTTCCCGTCGCTTGAGGGCCATCTGCCAGGCCGTAATAGTCTCGTTGGCGTCCATCGGGCGTATCATCGAGAGGTTGGGCATGGCCCTCAGCGAGGCCAAGTGCTCAATGGGCTGGTGCGTAGGGCCATCTTCGCCGAGGCCAATGGAGTCGTGCGTCAGCACATAGATGACGCGCAGCCCCATGAGTGCTGCCAAGCGCAGGGAGGGCCGCATGTAATCCGTGAACACAAAAAAGGTACCCCCATAGGGCAAAATACCGCCGTGCAGGGCCATGCCATTCATCAGCGCTGCCATGGCGTGTTCACGCACGCCATAGTGCACGTAGCGACCGGCAGGGTTCTTCTGGCTAAAGACCGTCTGCCCTTTAGCAAAGGTCTTGTTGGATGGCGTCAGGTCAGCAGAGCCGCCCACCAAGGCCGGAATACGTGCAGCGATGGCGTCCAGCACCTTGCCCGAGGCAATACGCGTAGCCATCTTGCCCGGTGCGAACGGCGGCACTGAGAGCACCTCCTCGGGCACCTCCAAGCGCCAGCAGGCCTCGTATTCAGCAGCCAAAGCAGGATACTTGGCGCGGTATTTCTCCCATGTCTCTTCCCATCGGCGCATTGCTCGCCGGCCTTCTGCTACGGCCTTGCGCGTCAGGGCCAGCACCTCATCGCTGACGTAGAAGACCTTGTCAGTAGACAAGCCCAATTTCTTCTTGGTAAGCAGGGCCTCCTCCTTGCCCAAGGGCGCCCCGTGCACCTCTTCAGTGCCCGCCTTGTTAGGGCTGCCGTATCCAATGAGCGTCCGGCAGGCAATGATACTGGGTTTGTCAGAGGCACGCGCCAGCGTAATAGCCGCCCGGACGGCGTCGTAGTCGTGCCCATCCACCCGATAAGCGCTCCAGCCATAGGCCGTAAAGCGCTTCAGCACGTTCTCGCTGAATGACAACCCCGTATGGCCGTCAATGCTGATGCCGTTGTCGTCATATAACACGATGAGCTTCGACAGACGATGATGACCGGCAAAAGAGCAGGCCTCATGCGAGATACCCTCCTGCAGGTCGCCATCGCTCGCGATGACGTAGGTATAGTGATCCACAATGCGATATGGCCCCTTGTTAAAGCGCGCCGCAAGGTGCTTCTCGGCCCAAGCCATGCCCACGGCATTGGCAATGCCTTGCCCCAGCGGGCCGGTCGTCGTCTCGATGCCAGGTGCATGCCCATACTCTGGGTGCCCAGCCGTGCGGCTACCCCACTGGCGGAAGCGCTTCAGCTCCTCTATGGGCAGGTCGTATCCGTACAAGTGCAGCAGCCCATACAGCAGCATGCTCCCGTGGCCTGCCGACAGCACAAAGCGGTCGCGGTTGGCCCATCGAGGCTCTTGAGGATGATGCTTCAAAAACTCAGACCACAGTACTGCGGCAACGTCGGCCATGCCCAAAGGCATGCCAGGGTGGCCCGAGTTGGCCGCTTCCACGGCATCAATGGCCAAGCCGCGAAGCGTGTGGGCAATCTTTTTCAGGTGCTGATTTTTCATGCGGCGAAGGTAAGCCGAGTGCCAGAGGTTTAGCCAAACGCTGCCGCACTCAACACCATAGAGCATGGAAAGTGGCTCGACATCGATCTAAAAGCGAAGGTTCAGTGTAAGATCGCCATACCAATGAAAACAGGCACATGAAATTCTCGTTTGGCCTGAAACGCAAGTTTATCAGGGTCAACGGTAATTGTTGTTTTCATAAATGGGCAACTTTTGATGCGTTATTGTTTAGATGACATTTTATGATGATAGATATAGGATATAGCACCCAGCGCAAAGGGCACCAACAAAGTTAACATTTGCGGGTGAAAACCACCCACCGCAAGGCCACTATATACGGCTCCCACCAGATCGAAAAAGAGCCCTGCATAAGCCCACTCTTTTAGACGGGGAAAACCCGGTACTACCAATGCTGTAACACCCAACACCTTAGCTACACCTAAAAAAGGCAACATGTATTGCGGATAGCCCAGTAGTTTAAAGATATTCACCCATTCCTGCGTTTGCAAAATGTTGGGAATGGCCGATGACAACATAAAGGCGCCAAACAAAACCGTGCTGACCCAGAAAATTATTTTTCGCCGCGTTGATGAAGAATTTTTCATAAATTTTGGATTAAGGATTAGTGATGGCCATGGTTTACTAAATTACTTTTCCTGATAGTTGATCATCCAATGGATGCCATACCTATCCTGAAAGCTACCGAAATAAGCTCCCCAAAACATATCCTGAATGGGCATTTCTACAACGCCTCCTTCTGATAACTCGTCAAACAGACGTTTGGCCTCTTCTCTTGATTCAGGTTCTAAGTTGATATGCATATTATTGCCTTTATGCACCGTCATTCCGAATTCTTTCGGTGCATCAGAACCCATCAGAATATATCCTCCCAGAATCGGTAATTCAATATGCAATACGAGATTTCTTACCGACTCATCCATGGGCGGATGATCAGGATTGGGCGGTAGCTCCCCGAATCGCTTAATGCCATTAATGAACTCTGATTTGAAAACTTTTTTGTAAAAAGTAAACGCCTCTTCGGCATTGCCCGGGAAGTTAAGGTAGGTTGATACGCGTGCCATATTGTTGGTTTTGTTTTGTTTACGAAGTTGGAATTGCGCTTCAATGTATCGGTCAAGGTTTTCAAGGCCTGCCGTAAGCCCTTCCTTGAAGCCCATTGCAATAATCTTTTCAAGATCATCTAAGGTGTCAAAACTTAACAGGATGTTGACCAAGGTTTCCTCTCCTTGCCCTGAGAAATTATTTTCCCATTTATTTCGTGGCAGGGATGTGTTGGGATTTCCATCTGCATCGCAAAAACCATCAAAGGCGGAAAAATACTCCTGTGGAGTAATTTTAATATATTCCATCTTTGACCAATGTTTTTCTCCTTCGGGGCTAACCATGGCATAGAGCCAGTAGCCACCTTCTCTGAAATCCATATATTTTGTTTCGGCCCGCCAGGGTTTTGGCGCCCA
>FWWL01001767.1_pt1 | contig 49046 bp, 40 predicted proteins | sample 2228331 | NCBI WGS metagenome assembly FWWL01 (sample SAMEA103939775, study PRJEB20133) | metagenome | reverse complement strand
GCATTGGCAATATTTTTTGCAACGCTCGACAGCCGCATGCGTTGAACACTCAAGCCCTGCGCACTAAAGGCAAACGACGAAAAGATATTCTCCATAGCCATCACCGGACGTTATTGTGGTGTTCCTTTGATTGCTTGTTGCAAGCCGCTGAAATAGCGCTGTGCCAGACGCGATACCAAGCGGAAGCGAATTTGATTTTTCGCCAGTTCTCCCATTTCTTTGTCCACGTTGACGTGCGATTCACCGGCAAAGTAGATTTCGGGTTTAGGAACGGGGGCATCTTCTCGCTCGGGGCGTGCCTCGCTATCGAGGGGTGGTCCAATTCGCACGTGCTGATCATCGGTGCGCGAGCCGCGCAGCATCATTTCGCTTTGCAGAAACTCCTCCTCGAAGCGAACCCGCTCTGGACGGTAGCCTGGGGTTGTTGCGTTGGCGATATTTTTTGCAATGGTACGCTGCCGCAGTGCATAGGCTTCCAGCGCTGTGCTCATCAGCGGCAGTTTTTCACGGAAAAGATAGTCGCGCACATCCATGGCGCATCTGCAATAATGTGACCTCTGCTCTAATTCCCTCTCAAGTTCTGTGCCAGTGTGCCGATACTTGAATGCCGCTCCTGTGTCAGTCCCCGTTGACCGATGCCTCCTGCAACTGCCGCACCGGAAGCGTCACCGTAACAACGGTCCCCTCTCCTTTTGTGCTCCGGACTGAGATACTGCCGCGGTGCCGATCAACGATACGCCGTGCAATCCACAAACCCAATCCACTCGATGGCTCGCCCGCTGTCGGCATACTGCTCAGCGACGCACCACGCTCGAACAGATGCTGAATATCCTCGCTGGTCATGCCAACCCCATGATCTTCTACCTCAACGGTAATGTGGTGCTGCTCCTGTTTAGCGCGCACAATCACCACAGAGTCTTGGTGCGAATATTTGATCGCATTGCTGACAAGATTGTCGAGGACTTCCTCGATGCGCTGCGGATCGCATTCGATGGGTAGAGAGTCCGAAATTTCCTCTACGATCTGAATGCCTTTCCGCCGTGCCAGGTAGCTGTTCCGGTGAATGACCGAGCGAAGAATATCGGCAAGATTGATCTGCTGGAACGAAAGCTGCATCCCATCGCTCCGTTCCAACGACAAAAGGCGAGTAACCTGCTGCGATAGTGCGACAACACGGCTTGTGGTCTCGGCAAGATCGTGGAGAATCTGTTGTGTATCGGTAGAGTTGCTATCATAGCTGCGCAGTAATTGCACCAATTGTTCGATCACCAGCAGCGGATTTTTGATGTCGTGGATAATCATGCTCAGTAGGGCATCCTTTTCCTCCTGAATCTGCTCGAGCTGCTGTTTAGTTGCACGAAGGCGGGCAACCTGCTGGCGAAGGTTCTCGTTTTGTTTGCGGAGTTCGCGGTTATGGTCTTCTAAGCGCTGTGTAGTCTCTGCAATGGTGCTGCGGAGCGATTCCAGTTCTGCCGTTGCATCCGCCGACTGCGCTTGGAGCTGCGTAATGCGAGCACGCGCAGACTCCAACTCTTGCCGAATGCGATCGTAATCCTGTGCGGTTAGCCGCGTGCGGCGACGGTGTTTGAGCAGTAGTGTTGCCAGAACAAGACTGATCACGCTCGTTGCAAGAGCCAGGACAATCCAGAGCTGTAGCGGAAACTCACGCCTTGGGTGCGCCGACAGTACGGTATCTGGAGCAGTCGGTGGAGAATCAGCTTCGCCAATGCGCAGCGTTGAACCAACGCGGAAGCGAACAAGCAGCGGCGCTGCTGCCACACCCGGAGAAATCTGCGCTTGAATCCGCAACGTGTATTCACCGTGTGGCAAGCCTTTGTACTCAATCCGCCCATCGGCTTGGAGTCGGAACTGTCGCTGCTGGCTTGCATCATCATGAAGTTGAACGTCGTAATTGGTTGCCTCGATAGTATCCCCCGTTGCCGTACGAACCGCTGCCTGGAACTGAACGAAATCTTCCGAGCGAATTGCAATGCCTTCCTTCCAGTAGCGCTCGGCAACAGTCTGATCATTGACGCGAACACTCCGAAGGATTGTTGCATACTCCTGGCTCTGGGCTGCGGATGTAAGTACACACCCAAGAGCAATAGACACGAGCCACTGCAGCCGATTCTGTTGCTGCTGATTCATTCGACCTCTGCCAAATAGTTGCGATAAAGCTGCGCTTGGTGTCGCGATGCAATCACACCGCCTTTGACCAGCGATACAAATAACCGCAGCACATGTTCCAAGGTTGCAGCCGTTCGGACAGGAATACCCTCGCTGTGGCACCACGCTGCAAGCTCCTTCGGAGCAAAGACAACATCGCAGCACCATGCAAGGCAGCGCAAGGCTGGGCGCACGATCACGGCAGCAACGATCGCACGTTCCGGAAGCCACGCTACGATAGCATCGCGAACGCACTGTGCGTGGGAGCACTGACACGACTGGCTTTTTGTGCCAGCAACAATTCTGGATTTTCCAGCATTCGGATACTCATCCTGCGACAGCCCCACCGCGGACCATTGCCACTGTGCTGGCAACTGGGCAACCAGTGATGGCAGGGCAGCATCGAGTGCTGCATCGAATAGCGCAACACGCGGTCGCATCGCTCTTAGTTCGACGGTGTGTATTCAAAAAAGCCACGCCCGGTCTGACGCCCAAGCATGCCCGCCCGCACATACTGGCGCAGCAAGACACAGGCACGGTAGCGCGGTTCGTGGTACTCCTGATAGAGCGCATCGAGAATGCTGACGACGCAGTCAAGCCCCAGCATATCTGCCCATTCGAGCAAGCCATGCGGATAGTTGACTCCAAGCTTGACGGCAAGGTCAACATCACGCGGTGTTGCGATGCGTTCCATCACTGCGTATGCGGCTTCGTTGATCAGCATTGCCAGCACGCGGGGTGTGACAAGCCCCACGCGATCTTCGACGAGTTCTGTTTCGATATTCATGCGAGCAAATACCTGACGAGCACGTTCGACGGCGCGATCGGAGATTCGCAGCGATGGCGCCAGCTCGATTCGTTTGAGCGACGTCCAGCCTGGCATACCATTGAACCCAACGACCTGCGCTGCAATGGGAAGACCAGAGGATAATTCCGTTGCAGTGCAGGTCAGCGTAGATGCAAGCACCAAGAGGTTCGGCACGTGCTCAGCAACCTCTTCCAAGAACACCAGACGCAATGGCGCCGGTACATACGACACATCCAGAACAGCCGTCGGCGCTTGGTTTGGTGGAATATCAGCTAAAGAACTCACCAACCGATCCTGGAAGGGCGCAAGCAGTGGATCGTGGCTGGGCAGGGTATCCTGGCTGTGCAGCGGATTGACCAGCGAGGACACTAACTCTGCATGAAATTCTTCTGGTGTTCGATCGAGAATCAGGAAGTCCACTCCGTGACGATCGAGGAAAGTAGCCGATTCCGCAACAACCCGCGGAGAACCAAAAAGGAGAAATCGCTCACCATTCCGAGAAACAGCCATATCAAACGTGATGTGATTGCACGTGCGAAAATAGGGCGCTGTTTTTCTCTCCCCCCTGCACCAGTACAAATCAAAACTTCGCAGCAGGCTTCCACTCTGCCCGCAGAATGCTATAGAGGAACGCATCGTAGCGTTTATCGCCGACGACAATACGACTGCGAAGCAGAGCTTCTCGCGTTGCACCAAGCTTTTCGGCAACGCGCTGGCTCGCTTTATTCGGCGTTGCGATAATTATCTCAATGCGCTCGATACCCAACTGATCGAAGGCGTGCTCGATAGCATGGTGTGAAGCTCGTGTTGCGATAGATTGCCCCGCAAGAGATGAGCGCGTCCAGTAGCCAAGCATTGCGACACCACTTGCTTGGTCTGCTGTTGGTGTGATGCCGCATCCACCGGCAAAAAGCCACTGCCCTCCGATCTGCGCTTCGACAGCATGGTGGAAATGTGTACCAGCATTGTATTGCTCAGCAGCACTTGTGCACCACGATCGTGCATCTTCGAGCGAATAACCATGCCGACACCAGGCAAGCCATCGGTGAAGTTCGTCGAACGATTCGACAACAGCATCAAAGAGCGTCTGCGCATCACTGGCAGTGTAGGGACGTAGCCGCACCTGCATAATGGTGTGGTGTTGACTGTACCACTGGCGCAAGGATAGTTTCTGTTCAAGCCGCTCCAGCAGTGCGCTGGCAAGTTCTGGTGCGATTCTATCAATGGCTGCGGTGCGGAAGATTTCCGTCACACGCTCCTGACTGACATCAACACGATAGAGTATGTGCAGCAATTGTTCTGGGTTTGTAGCGAGCAACTGTGTGATGCGTTCAACAAGATGCTCGTAGGCAGGCGAACGGGTTTGGAGCAGACTGTGTGCTTTCTCGAGTGCCGCATGGTGATTCATGGCTGCGCGTGCTGATGGTGGAGTATCTCTGGACACAGAAGGCTCTCGCAGCGAGCGAGAGCCTTCTGGTAAGCGGCATTGTGCCCCGCGTGCTACTTTGCAGCTTTCTTCGCGGGCGCTGCCTTTTTGGCTGCGGCTTTCTTGGCGGGCGCCTTCTTGGCTGCTGCCTTCTTGGCGGGCGCTTTCTTCGCCGGCGCTTTCTTGGCGGCAGCTTTCTTCGCTGGCGCCTTCTTCGCAGCCGCTTTCTTGGCTGTTGCCATAGCGACCTCTTTGTACTAAAGTGATACAAACAAAATGCAACGCAATACTACAAAATCAAAAGCGATTTTGCAAGAGAAATTTTTCACTCAACAAAATTTTTTTGAACACTGCTATACGCATCAACAACGCATTCGATGAGCAATCACCCTGAAAGCCGCATAAACACACGCATTGCGGGCTGCATGCTTCGGCACGTGCACTACCTCAAGCGATGACAGCTACAGTGGAATGTTGCCGTGTTTTTTAGGTGGATTTGCATCGCGCTTCGGTGATAGTCGTTTGAGCGCGCGCACTATTCGCTGTCGTGTGTGGCTTGGAATGATAACATCATCAACATAGCCACGCTCAGCAGCACGGTATGGATGTGCGAACTGTTCGTTGTATTCCTCCTCCAACTCGCGAGCGCGTTGGCTCTTGTTCTCTGCTCGTTCGAGTTCTTTGCGGAAGAGAATTTCAACGGCACCTTTTGCACCCATCACGGCAATCTCGGCAGTCACCCAGGCAAGGTTGTAGTCACCGCGAATGTGTTTGGAATTCATCACATCGTATGCTCCGCCGTATGCTTTTCGAGTGATCACGGTGAGCTTCGGTACTGTTGCCTCGCAGAAGGCATAGAGCAGCTTTGCTCCATGGCGAATGATGCCGTTCCACTCTTGATCGGTACCAGGCAGAAAGCCTGGCACATCCACCAACACAACCAACGGAATGTTGAAGCAGTCGCAGAATCGAACAAAGCGCGCAGCCTTGACCGAACTGTTGATATCGAGGACGCCCGCCAGCGCGTTCGGCTGATTGGCAACAATGCCCACCGGCATGCCATCCAGCGTGGCAAAACCAACGATGATGTTCGGCGCATAGTCAGCGTGTACCTCGAAAAAATCCCCTTCGTCTGCAAGTTCGACGATAACGTCTTTCATGTCGTAGGGCTGGCTTGGGTCAGCCGGAATGATGCGGTCTAAGCGCGGGCACAGACGCTCTGGATCATCGCGCGTGGGAATACGCGGCACTGGCGCTTGATTGGACGAGGGCAGAAACCCGATCAACTTCCGCACAGCAAGCAACGTGTCCACTTCATTGTCTAATGCGAAATGCGCCACTCCCGATTTTGTTGCATGCGTTTCAGCACCACCCAACTCGTCGAAGGTGACATCTTCGTGGGTGACGGTTTTGACAACATTCGGTCCGGTCACGAACATGTACGACGTTCCACGCACCATGAAGATGAAGTCGGTGATCGCTGGGGAGTACACTGCACCGCCGGCACACGGACCCATGATGACCGAGATTTGCGGCACAACCCCGCTGGCAAGCGTGTTGCGCAAGAAGATGTCGGCATAACCACCGAGTGAAACGACGCCTTCCTGTATCCGCGCGCCGCCGGAGTCGTTGATGCCAATGATCGGTGCGCCGATCTTGAGCGCAAGGTCCATCACCTTGCAGATTTTCTCGGCATGTGCTTCGCTGAGCGATCCGCCGAAGACCGTGAAATCCTGAGAGAACACACAGACAGTCCGCCCACCGATTGTACCCACACCGGTGACCACGCCATCACCGAATGGACGCTGCCGCTCGAGCCCAAAGCCACTGGAGCGGTGACGCACGAACATGTCGAATTCTTCGAACGATCCGGGATCGAGCAGGACCTCCAGGCGCTCGCGTGCGGTGAGTTTGCCTTTGCGATGCTGTTCTGCGATGCGCTCAGCGCCACCACCCAGCAACGCTTGCCGACGATAGTGTTCCAGTTGTTGAAACCGATCCATGCAGTCTTGGTTGAGTTATCGAACTTTGAACGTTGCCATTGTTACGATTGCCAAGATAATGGCAACGATGTAAAACCGCATAACCACTTTCGCTTCATGCCAGCCGCACCGCTCGAAGTGGTGGTGAAGCGGAGCCATGCGAAAGAGCCGCCGCCCTTCCCCGTAGCGCCGTTTGGTGTACTTGAAGTATGCCACTTGCACAATGACCGAAAGCGTTTCGGCAAAAAATACACCGCCGACAATGGGCAACAGGAATTCTTTTTTGATGAGCACACACAATCCACCAATTGCGCCGCCGAGTGCCAGCGAGCCCGTATCGCCCATGAACACTTGCGCAGGATACGCGTTGAACCAGAGAAAACCTAAGGCTGCACCGACCATCGCTGCAGCGAAGATTGTCAGCTCGTCTGCACCACGCAGATGCATGATGGTCAGGTACTGCGCAAAGACAGCGTTACCACTGACATATGCAATCAACGCCAACGCCAAAGCTGCAATCCCGATCGTTCCAATGGCTAATCCATCGAGACCATCGGTGAGATTGACCGCATTCGATGTTGCCGTCATGACGAAAACAACCATCGGCACGTAGAGCACGCCCCAGTCGAAGTTGACATGCTTTGCAAACGGCACCGTTGTCAGTGTTTTGACCTGGGCATAGGTCGCGCTATACCATTCCGGTGCGAAGTAAATTGCGCAGCCCAGCGCTAAGCCAATTGCAATTTGCCCGATCAGTTTGTAGCGTGCAATTAAGCCCTTTCGGAGCTTTCGCACAACCTTGAGGTAGTCGTCGAGAAATCCGACGCCTCCTAACCACAGCGTCACCACTACAAGAGTCCACACATACGCATTGCGTACCTGTGCCCACAGGACCGTTGGGATGATGATCGAAAGCAGGATAATGAGTCCTCCCATCGTTGGAGTTCCAGCTTTGACGGCATGATTGCCCGTCGTTGCCAACTCGGCTTTGGCTTGCTCGCCGATCTGCCGCCGACGCAGAGCGGCAATCACACGCGGCCCAACCACAAAGCTTATTGCCAGCGCTGTAATAGCTGCTGCTGCCGAGCGGAATGTGACATACCGAAACACACCAAAACCCGGCGGTCCAAAGGTTCGATCTATCCAGAGCAACAATTCAAATAGCATCGCTCATCACACGATTGCGTCCATACTGTGCTGCACACCGACTCATTGAGTGCGAAAATACTTGCCGCCTTCAATGGAACAAGTCCGCACCCGCAGTAATAGCAGCACTTGGCTGGTGCTACTGCTATTGTTTGGCGGCTCCCTGCCGATATGTTTGTGTGTGACAGTGGTCAATCAACGGAGGTTTTGATGATGGCAAAGCTTGGGTTGGAACTGTTCGTTGATCCTTTCGAGGATCTCGAACAGCGGCAGTACCAGATCAATGCTGCCATTGCCTCGACGGTCGCACAGTTTCGTCGGAACCAACTCTATCCTGCGTTGGGCGAGCTCATCGAGCTGTACCGCACGCTTGACCATTTGCTCCGACAGCATGAGCAGCTCCAGCCGAGCAATACAGTGCGCGCACTCCCACCAGCGGAGACCACGTCACCAGATGAGACTGTACCCACTGCAGACGCAATCGAATCCATGTTCGAGCTTATCCGGTGGGCACTACCACTTCTCCGCGATGCGATCGAGGAAGGAACAGCTTTGTTTGATTTTGTCGAAGAGAACATCACGCTCACCAACGTAGGACTATTGCCAATGTACACCGGCGAGGGATACGTACTTATTCCCGAACACCGCACCTGTACGATGCATGTTTTGCGTTACACAACATCACAGCTTGTCGAGCACGGTGATCGGTATCGGACTCTCCGTACCAGTGAAGTACTCTGCATGCAGTATCGCGGTATCTGGCACGCACCCGAATCAATCAAGCGGCAACTCATCGCGCAGTACCCGGAATTGCCCAATCCGGCGACGTTCACGTGTGAAACCGATTTAGACTTTCCGTACACAGAAACAATTCTGCCCGTCGCAAAGCGAAAACTCATCCAGCTTCTTACGTAAGGTCTGCAAGCTGTTTCCGTAACCACAGAAGTGGCAGATAGTCCCGGTAGTAGGGAAGCGACTCGACCAATCGGTCGAGCGCTGCTTCTATACGGCGGCGAGCATTGATGCGCCGCTGCGATGTATCATACCCCAGTGCCGAAAAGAAATCGTGGAACATCCGCACGATTGCATACTCTGTTGGGAGCACTGTCCGGAGGCGCTGACGCACGAAATGCTTGCGCAGATTATCAACCTCGCGGAGGGCATCGTTGGTCTCCCCTCGCACGTAGGCAATGATTGCGTAGAGGTACCATCCATAGTGATACTCACCGATCGGGTAGCGCCTCGACACAGTTGGGAGCGACTGCTGTGCTGCCTGTGCATCACAGAGGAAAACGTAGGCATAGCTTCGCAGCAAGGCAAACCGAAATCCAACACGAACATCTTCAAACACCGCTGGCTTGTCTCCAAGAAAATCGAGCACCTCGGCGTAGGCACCCGCTTTCATCAGCGCACTGCAGTAGTTATAGGCGAGCAGTGGCAGAATGGTCGGGTCACCGTGTCGCTGAGCAAGCTCGATTGCCTGGAGGCTGGTTTGTGCAGAAGCAGCATAGTCGCATGCTACCGTCATGAGTAAAACCGCAAGTGTCCCCAGAGCTGATATACGCTCGGCAAAGAGCGCAGTGCCCGGTTTTGTTGCAATGGAGCTGATGAGTTCAGCCGATGCTCTGGCTGCCTCCAGTCGCTGCTCGCCGGTGTAGGCGACAGCTTTTCGCTTGAGGTGGTAATACTGCTGCAGTACTGTTGTTCGCTCCAGCGATAGCGGTGGCAGCGGTGGATACGCTATCTTCTCAGCATCGAGTATGTGCTCGGTTGTTGAACGCTGCGCTGCCAACTGCTCGTATGTTGTCACTGCATAGTCTGCCAGCGCAGCAATAGCTCGATCAATCCACTCGATCGTTTCCAGCATCCGCTGATGCGAAAATGTCCCCTTCCGAAGAGTCGCTGCAATTGCTTCCTGGCAAAGTTGCACTTGTCGCACATAATCATGCTCGCTGGTCGCTTTTGCCAGTGCTGCTGCGAGCACGTCGTCGAATTCTGCCCAGAGTTTCCGCTGGCTGAGTACCTCAAGCAGTAACATATCGCTGAACAGTTCCTGCCGCTCGAGTTTCTCGAGAGCATGCTCAGCAATAAGGACACGCTCAATCACTCGGACAAGCAAGCGGAACTCATTTCGAATGCGGTAATCGTTTTGCTTAGTGTACTTTTCCCCGAACACGCGCTGGTAGAGTTCGGCTTTATGCGATGCCAGTGCTTCCCCCGCTGCGTTCAAGCGGCAACACTCTTGCCAGAGCACTGCAAGATGCTGCCGGCGCTCCTGTCGAATCGCCTCGTCCACCTTCGCACGCTCATCATCGCTGAGCGCTTCGATGTATCGCTCCAGTCGCAACTTCATCTGACATCACAAATCCAAAAAATGACCAATAATCTGCGCTCACGCTGCCATACTTTGCGCTATGGCACGCAAGCATCCCACCCAACAAAAAACCGACCGTCCAGCGATACCAGCACGCACGATACGACGACGGTACACGGCGTATGCGAGCATTCAGCTTTACTGTCTGTGGATGATCGCCGTCTATGGCTGGACATATTCCAGCATCCGGCAGAGTCTTATCGCACCGTCACGCAGACAAAATTAGGCTCGGTAGATCAAAACAAGTCAACCGAGACCGTCATTCGATACCGTGGCTCTGATGGCAGGGCGTGTTCGTTCCAGGTGTAAAGTCCAATGGTGGTCAACTCGAAAGGGACTGGCAGGTGTTGCTCCAATTGTTTTGCCCACTGAAGTCGCTGCTGTGCAAGCGTGCGACTAGGCTTCATCCGAGCAATGGTTAGGTGTGGCAGGATGCTCCGACGTTCAGGCTCTAAGCCGAGCCGCTGGCGAATCCGATCGCGCCAGCGCCCGATCAACGATCGCAGCTCCCCCGTGCTATCGTCGAATCCAAGGGCTACCACGCTTGCCCATTGCTGACGTGGTAGCAACAGCGCCTCTATTGCTTCGGTGGTCAATCGCTGCTGCTGCATTTGCCGAAGCATCGGAGCAAGCGTTTCGGTGGGATCATCGGCACACGTGCCTAAGAACGCAATGGTGATGTGATAATCATCGGGATGAATCAGGCGCATGCCATCGTCCACTGGTGGAAATTCCAGCGCTCGGCACGGAATAGCTTTGATCGCAATAAACCAATTTGGCTGCATCGGTCAACAGGGATTGTGGAACGTCGTTAGCAGGGCGGTGTAATTTCGTGCACTCACTAACAACCAGCTCAATGGACAAGTTTATCATCGAAGGTGGTCACGCGCTTCGCGGAAGTCTTCGCGTTGCAGGTTCGAAAAACGCGGTGCTCGCGCTCATGCCGGCAACATTGCTTGCACCGGGCATTCATCGCATTCGCCGCACGCCGAATTTACGCGACGTCTGGACAATGTCGCGATTGCTGGCAACCTTGGGTGCACACGTTGAGCTTGATCCGGCTGGCGAGCTGTTTATTGACACTCGCTCGATTACGCGCTTCGAAGCTCCCTACGAGCACGTCAAGAAAATGCGTGCTTCGATCTACGTACTCGGACCGTTGCTGGCACGGTACGGACGGGCGCGCGTATCGCTGCCGGGCGGTTGTGCTTTTGGACCACGCCCTGTTGACCTTCACCTCAAAGGCATGGAAAAGCTTGGCGCCACTATCACGATCGAGCATGGTTACATCAATGCCCACGCAGAACGATTGCGCGGTGCCGCTATCCACTTTGATGTGCCATCGGTCGGCGCAACAGTTAACATCCTCTACGCTGCATCGCTGGCAGATGGAGAAACCGTCATCACCAATGCAGCAATGGAACCCGAAGTGACAGCACTTGCACGAATGCTGGTGGGCATGGGTGCACAGATTGACGGGATTGGTACCTCGACACTCCGCATCGTCGGTGTGCCTGCTCTTGAACCGCTGCCGTCTGTTGAGAACATCCCGGACCGTATCGAAGCAGCAACCTTCCTCATCGCAGCAGCCATTACACGGGGGACAGTCCGCTTGACCGATGTTAACCCCTACCATCTCGGTACAGTGCTCGATAAACTCGAAGAGATCGGTTGCTCGCTCGACATCAACGGCTCAACGATCAAACTTCGCTGCAATGGCGACCTTCAGCCGACAACCGTGACAACCGCACCGTATCCTGGCTTCCCAACGGATGTGCAGGCACAGTGGGCATCGCTGATGATGACCGCCTCTGGCAGCTCGCGTGTGACGGATACCATTTACCCAACGCGTTTTGGTTACGTGCCTGAGCTTCGCCGCTTGGGTGCCAATATTGATGTTGTCGAAAACACCGCGATCATTTCGGGCAATACTCGACTGCAGGGAGCAACTGTGATGTCGAGCGACCTTCGCGCCAGTGCTTCGCTGATCTTAGCCGGGCTGGCGGCGGAAGGTCAAACAGAAGTGCTGCGGATTTATCACCTCGATCGAGGCTACGAACGCATGGAGCAGCGACTGCAATCACTCGGCGCCCGGATCGAACGTGTCCCAACCGATGAGTATTAGTGTGATGGTGGTGCATGCATTGGTCATTGTTGTCGTGTTGTATGCTGCAGCACCATGCATTGCCCAAAAAGCAAAACGCCAGAGCCGTTCGTCCGAATCGAGCACGCTGAGCACGCGCCAGAAAGAGCTACTCCGTCTTCAACAGAGCATTCAGCAGCACGAGCGAAAGATCCGTTCCCTCATCGAAAAGGAGCAGGCGACAGCGCGAACGGTCAAAGAACTTGAGCAGCTTCTGGCGCGACAGCGCCGCTTCATTCAGCGTTTGGATGATGAAATCAGCACAGTATCCCAGCGGATTCACACGCTCGAAGCAGAACGCTCGATGATAGGGTCAGCGCTTGCGTCGGACGCAGATCGGCTGCGCCGCTTTATCCTTCTGCTTGCCCGTGCTGACCTCGATAGCGACGATGACAGCGGACTCGATACAGCGATTCTTGGAGCAGCCCTCCGCCGCCTCGAACACCGGCTCCAGACAACTCAACGCCATCACGACAGCACAACCGCAGCACTCGACCGCTTGCAGAAGTATCGCACTGCCCGGCAGGTATTGCTGGCACAACAGCAACGCGAGCAACAACGACTCGAACGTCTGCTCTCGCTGCGAGCCCAGCTTCTCGAGAAACTTCGGCGTGACCGACGATCGGTCGAGCGCGAGCTTGGGGAACTGCGCAAGAGTATGGCAGCAATTGAACGCACCATCGAGCGACTGGCGCGTTCCAAGGGTCGAACGTCTTCGCCATCTTCTCACACAGCAGCACCGTTGCCCACGCTTACACCGCCCGTTCGTGGTCCCATCATGCGTGGCTATGGCGAGTATCGTCACCCGTTGACTGGCGCGCGTGCATTCAACGCTGGGGTGGACATTGCCGTACCGGCAGGCACAGCCGTCCGCGCGGCAGCAGCAGGAAAAGTTGTGTCGGTCCAATGGCTACCGGCGATGAATACCGTTGTGATCATTGACCATGGTGGTGGTATTCGCACCGTGTACGGCAATCTCGACCGTGCCCACGTTCGCACTGGTGATTCCATCCGATCCGGGCAGACCATCGGCATCAGCGGAGAATCGCTCAGCGGTGCAGCCGTTCACTTCGAGCTATGGCGTGGATCGGAGCGTTTGGATCCAACCTTTGTTGTGCGCTAAGTATTGTCCTGCGTGGATTGAGGATTGCTCCGAAGCTTCTCCCACTGTTTCATGCGCACGGCTAATTCTGCTTCATAACCACGGTTGGTGGGGACATAGTACCGTTTACCGGCAAGCGGTGGCGGCAAGTGTTCTTGCTCGACAATTGCATTGCTGAAATCATGGGCGTATTTGTAGCCTGCACCGTAGCCGAGTTGTTTCATGAGCGAGGTGGGTGCGTTGCGCAGATGAAGGGGCACCGATTCATTTCGGGTCTGCGCAATGTCCTCCTCGACAGCGCCATAGGCAACATACAGTGCATTGCTTTTGGGTGCAAGTGCTAAATACACGGCAGCCTGTGCAAGCGCAAGATTACCTTCGGGCATACCGACAAAGTGAACTGCCTGCTGTGCAGCAACGCAGAGCGACAGTGCGTGAGGATCAGCAAGCCCAACGTCCTCGCTTGCAATACGGATCAAGCGCCTGGCGATGTAGAGTGGATCCTCGCCCGCTTCGAGCATGCGACCCAGCCAATAGAGCGCACCATCTGGATCAGAGTCGCGAATGGATTTGTGCAGTGCCGATATGATGTTGTAGTGCTCCTCACCTGCGCGGTCGTAACGGAGCCATCGTTGTTGCGCTGCTTGCTCAACAGCCGCGCGATCGAGCACTCGTACACCATTGGCGTCGGGTTCTGCCGAGATAGCTGCCAGCTCGAGCGTATTGAGCATCCGGCGAGCGTCACCGTCGGCAATGGCAAGCAAATACGCTCGCGCTGAGTCGCTTAGCTGAACGTTCATCGTTGATAGCCCTTTGTCGCTGGTGAGTGCGCGATCGAGTATCTGCTCAAGATGCTGGTGCTGCAGTGGTTGAAGCAGAACGACTCGCGTCCGTGAGAGCAACGCAGCGTTGACCTCAAACGACGGATTTTCGGTTGTTGCGCCAATGAGTGTGATCGTACCGTCCTCGACGTACGGCAACACCGCATCTTGCTGGCTTTTGCTCCAGCGGTGGATCTCATCAATGAAGACAATCGTCCGTTGCCGGATGCGACGCAAGCGGTTGAGTGCATCGGCAACGACCGAGCGCAGCTCCGCAACCCCGGCACTGACGGCGCTAAGTGCAACAAAATGCGATCGAGTTGTTTGCGCGATGACGTGCGCCAGCGTTGTTTTCCCGCTTCCGGGCGGTCCCCACAGGATCAGCGATGGAACGTGGTCGCGCTCAATGGCATGTCGGAGCGGAGTGCCCGGACCGATGACATGGTCTTGTCCGACAATCTCGCTGATTGTTATCGGGCGCAGGCGCGCTGCCAGCGGCTGCAGCGCGTCGGCTGTGCTGGATTGATTGGGCGCTTGTAGCGGAAGTTGTTCGGGCATAGATATTGGCACAGGCATAAAGTTGGACAGGTCGCGCTGGATATGGCTTTAGAACGGCAGAGCAACTTGTCGCGCAAACTGACTGGAGATGTCGTAGTTGGCAATGAGCAGCTCTTTTCCTGGCGTAGCACGCAACCGCTTGTAGTTATTCATCCCATATTGAACGGTTAACTCGATCATATCCATATCCCGAAACAGAGAACGTATCGTCGGACAATTGTCGTAGCTGATTAGCCACCGATGCGGGCAGCGCTTCATCGTTTCGGCAAATCTATTGTGATCGAACTCGACATGCAACAAGCCGCGGCGCCCATAGAGTCGTGATTTTGTTGCCGAGTAGTACGGTGGATCAAGATAAATGAACACACCAGTTCCTTCGGCTAACACAACATCGGCATAATCACTACACGTTATTCGTACATTGCTCAGCAATCGGGGCAGGTGTTTGAGTTTTTCGATCGCTGCGCCTGTAAATCGTCCTCGGAATGCTGCTTCGGAATATCCACCGGCATCAACAGTCCCGGAAAACGTGATTCGATTAAGAATAAAAAATCGAACAGCACGCTCTAGCTCATTCCCGCTTCCGTATGCATCGAGCAATTGATAGAACAGGGCACGTCCATCGGTCACTTCACAGCGAATACGAGAAATAGCCTCCACCAGTTCTGATGCACGAGTTTGCAGTGCTACCCAAAAGCAATACAGCTCATAGTTTACATCGTTGATCCAGTAGCGGTAATCAGGGAAAAGTTGCCGCATATAAAGAAACACAGAGCCGCCACCCACCATCGGTTCACGGTACTCGCTAATGTCGCGTGGAATCAGCCGAACTATTTGATCGGCCACACGGGATTTTCCTCCCGGGTAGCGAAGCGGTGTTGTAATGGGCTGTGCTGTGTGCATTGTTTACGGGCTTCCGATAATGATCCGAATGCCTAACTGTTGAGACTGCTTATCAAGCCAAACAAGCTTATCGGCATGGCGATCACTTAGACGATTGGATCGGATAAACTTTGTAAAAGTGCTCTCAGCTGTACTTGGCAGGGTACACACATCCTGAAGCTTATCGCTTGTCAGCCTAAGCTCACATTCAGCAGTTACTGAGTTATTTGCTACACGAAGGTTGACAAGGCGAGAAAATAGCAGTAGCTTGAATAAGCCATCCTTGATATCATTCAACGACGGGAGAATATGTCGCGACGTATGCTTACACTCTCGAATGACGATTTTATTATTTGCCGTGAACAAAACTTCATCAGCAGTCAAGTGATAAATTCCGCCGAGGTTATTCCTGATACAAAACAGAGCTTTATTTCCTGTCGAAAGTCGCTCCTGTGTATGAACTGTTTGTACTTCATGCTGTGCAGAACGCAAAGATTTATCCAGACTCAAGGTTCTGAATTTTTCCAGATCGAGTTTTTCAGATGAACAATCAGAGCAAACAGACTCGATAAACTTACAATGATTTTCTCGACTATGAAGCTTGATGTTTAGCTTATTGGCTATGCTTACATAAGCATCAATCGCTCTCCTATAAATCTTCAAAAAATCGTTTTCGAAGTGCATTCGATTCCAATGGTGAGCATCGTACTTGTAGTCAGCGATATCATGGAGTTTAGATCGAACATATTTTGAATCAAGCAGTTGCTGCGTAATCCGCACACTGCTTAAAGATTTTGCTTCGCAGTACCACGCCAATATTATGTACACATTCATTAGATTCATCCACGAATATGTCATGTATGTGATCCGATCTAAATTGGAATCATTCCTGCGTTCACCCCTACCTTCATCCTTAATTATGGGGATTACTGTTACAATCTTGCCGCTGAAACCAAGGGTATCCCATATACGTGCGAATGGATACGATCTTGTCCGTTTTGGACTGACCCAGCGTGAATACGCAATGCTGCCACGCTGCCCGAGTTTAGCCAATCCTACTGGACGTGCTACATTGATATCGAAATCGTCTAATTTATAGCTGGGAAGGTTCGCACACTCTCCCTGGAAAGATAGATGCTGGATTTCACCACGAATGCAGGGCAGACCATCCATCCACGCAGCGCTACATGTTTCGACGATATTGACCGCCGACCTGGTAGAGAGCGTGTGTCATTTGCCCAAGCGTACAGGTCTTGCAGACCTCCATCAGTGTTTCAAAGATGTTGTCGCCACGGCGTGCAGTATCTTTCAGTTGCCTGAGGGCAGACTCCGCCTGCTCTGCATTGCGGAGTTTGAAGGCTTCGAGATTGGCTATCTGCTGCTCTTTCTCTTCCTTGGTTGAGCGAATGACTTCGTGCGGAACAATGGTTGGCGAGCCATCCTTTGCCAAGAACGTATTGACCCCTATGATCGGCAGCTCGCCACTATGTTTGAGCGATTCGTAATAGAGCGACTCTTCCTGAATCCTGTTGCGCTGGTACATCAGCTCCATTGCACCGAGCACGCCGCCACGCTCGTTGAGCCGCTGAAACTCAGCATAGACGGCTTCCTCGACCAGGTCGGTCAACTCCTCGATGATGAATGAACCCTGCAACGGATTTTCATTTTTGGCAAGCCCAAGCTCTTTGTTGATGATGAGCTGAATGGCAACGGCACGGCGAACAGATTCTTCCGTCGGGGTCGTGATGGCTTCATCGTAGGCATTGGTGTGGAGCGAGTTGCAATTGTCGTAGATCGCATAGAGAGCTTGAAGTGTGGTGCGAATGTCATTGAAGGCAATTTCTTGTGCGTGAAGCGAACGCCCCGATGTTTGGATATGGTACTTGAGCATTTGCGAGCGCTCATTTCCGCCGTATTTGTACTTGATCGCCTTTGCCCAAATACGCCGCGCAACACGACCGATGACGGAGTACTCGGGATCGAGCCCGTTCGAGAAGAAAAACGAAAGGTTCGGTGCAAAATCATCAATGTGCATGCCGCGCGAGAGGTAATACTCGACGTAGGTAAAGCCATTGGCAAGCGTGAATGCAAGCTGGGTAATCGGATTTGCACCGGCTTCGGCGATGTGGTACCCGGAGATCGAAACCGAATAGAAGTTGCGCACCCGATTGGCAATGAAATATTCCTGCACATCGCCCATCATGCGCAGCGCAAATTCGGTCGAGAAAATGCAGGTATTCTGTGCCTGGTCTTCCTTGAGAATGTCGGCTTGGACAGTGCCGCGGACCTGCTCGAGTGCACGACGCTTGCACGCAGCGTACACCTCTGGCGGGAGTACCTCGTCGCCACTGACACCGAGCAGCAAGAGCCCCAGTCCATTATGCCCCTGGGGCAGCTCACCGATAGGCGCATTCGTTGCAATGTTACGATAGACCGGTCGTGGTAAGCCTCGCTGGCGATAGAGTTCCTCGATGCGTTGTTCGACCTCCTCGGTCAAACCGTTCTGGCGGATGTACTTTTCGCACTCCTGGTCAATGGCTGCATTGAGGAAAAACGCTAGTATCATCGGCGCTGGACCATTGATGGTCATTGAAACCGACGTCGTCGGCGCGCAGAGATCAAAACCCGAGTACAGCTTTTTTGCATCATCAATGGTGGCAACGCTGACGCCGGAATTTCCAATCTTGCCATAGATGTCCGGGCGGCGGTCAGGGTCTTCGCCGTAGAGCGTCACCGAATCGAAGGCGGTTGAAAGCCGCGCTGCCGGCATCCCGAACGAAAGATAGTGGAAACGTTTGTTTGTTCGCTCCGGACCGCCTTCCCCAGCGAACATACGGGTGGGGTCTTCGTTCTGTCGCTTGAATGGATAAACACCTGCTGTGTAGGGAAATTTGCCCGGGAAATTTTCCTGCATTGCCCAGCGGACAATGTCACCCCAGTCGTTGAAGCGCGGCGTTGCAATCTTGGGAATCTGGAGGTGCGATAACGACTCGACATGGTTTCGGACCCGAATTTCCCGTCCACGAACTGTGTACACAAACTCCTCCCCGCGATAGGCTGCAAGCTCATCGCGCCAGCGCTCTAGCAGCGAGCGAACGTCTGGCTCCAGTTCTGCCAGCAACCGTTCATACTCAGCACGGAGCGCCTGGTAAGCTGCTGCTCGTGCGCCACTGATCTGATGACCGTTGACGTGCGGAGGATGCAGTGTCAGTGATTCAATTTCTGCCATGGCACTCTGCGGTAGTATCGTCTGCTGACTGCGAACTTACAACCGGCACCGATGACGAATACTATCGGTGCCAATTTCACCATGCCAGACGGTGTCGGCAGGCGCATCCTTTCGGCTGGCGTTAGCCTCGGTTCGGCGGTTCAACCTGCTTCCTCAGATAATCTAGCGCTGCCTGCATCGCCTCTACAATACGGGGAAAATCCTCCTCCCAGATGAGCACCCGATACCTCTCTTTCCCTTCCCCTTGAGACTCGATCAAAAACACAATCCGCTCGTTCGACTTCGTTTGTTCGATGTCGACAAAGTATGTGCGCTTGCCAGCGTGGACTGTTTTAGAGAACACTGTTGTACGACGCTTTTCCATGTCCAGAGCTCATATCGTGAACACCATCCGCAATTCATCCGCCAATAAGCACTGTTGGGCATCCCAGAATGATTGTGCCACCGTGTGCAGTGAGTTCGCCCATCCGCGCAGCGGGCTTGCCGCCGATGAGTACCGTGGTTGATCCTTTTGCAATTGTGTCTGGCGCTCCAGCACACATGCAGATATCGCCGGCAGTCGCTGCAGGCAGCCCACCGATGAGCACCGTCGGTGTACCGGGTCCTGTTATTGGTCCCCCAACATGTGGATTGGGGCCAGGATCAACCATCGGACATGTGTGCATATCAGTTACACGGGCTGCCGGTGGCATCGGGCATTGGTAGAATAATGAGCACTAAAAAAACGCTATGCATTGCGTGTATGCATTATCGTTCGATCCATATTCCGCGCTGGGTCGAGGAAGATACTTGCACCGGTGCTGCTTGCACGACCACACCCTCGGCGTACCGCGTTTGCTCAACGATGTTGCCGAAGCGGTCGTAGCGAGTGCACATGCCGTCGAGTTTATCGTTCTTGAATGAGAGTCGTTGTACAACATTGCCGTGTTCGTCGTAGATAAGAGTTTCACCGTTGAGCATACCATTGGCATAATGCTCCAGGCGCTGGAGCCGTTCTGCATCCGAGTAGAGTCGCCGTTCTCCATGCAGAATACCGGCGGAATAATCGGCGGTCATCACCACTTTTCCCGTGGGAGCAAAGCACTCCATTTTACCATGCAACTTTCCATTCTGGTACGGAGCGCGCTGCACCAGACGTCCATCAACAAATGTTTCTGCCAGCCCGTTGAGTACGCCTTGAGCATACTGCATGCGTTGAATGAGCTGACCGTCTTCGTTGAAAATTTCGGCTATACCATCGGGGACACCATTAGCATAGTGGATACGCAGACGCACCCGACCATTGGGATGGTAGTACACTGCATCGCCATTGGGAATACCATCACTGGTGGGAATCTCCGATTGGAGCGTACCATCAGGGTAGGTTGTGCGCTGCAGGCTTACCATGGCACCAGTGTCAGTTGATCATAACGATACTACCGCGAACAGCCGTCTGACCAGCCGAGCTCAGCTCGGCTTGGGCTGTGCCAGATTGTTTGAGGGCAGCTTGGGCGTTGACGTTGATGTTGAGCCCTTTCAAGTCCATCGCCGCTTGTGTTTCAGCACTGAGGCCCGTTGTACCCTTGAGCTGAAGGTTCTGCGTTGCTTCGACCGACGCATTCTTCAGAGCCTTTACCGTCAAATTTTTGTTCGTCTCGATGGTAATGTCTCCCATGACCGAGATTTTCAGATTACCCCGGATGGTAAGCGTGTAATCTTTTGCAACCTCGACGGTCATGTTGGCTTTGTAAGTTTCGCTGTTGTCGTTTTCAATTGTTTCGGTGCGTTTGTTTTTGACGGTAACAGTATCGTCGTGCTTGATAGTTGTTGTACGGTCATTTTCAACGAGGGTATTCCAATCCTTCTGCGCGTGGAGATAGACCTCTTCGCTATCTTTTGTGTCGGTAAAGCGAAGCTCGTTGCCCGCCGATCCATTCGGTGTGGAGCGGGTCAAAATTGTGCTGACATCCTTTTTGGCAGGCTGCTGGTAGGGAATTGGCTCCGCTGGATTGAACACGGTTCCGATGACAACGGGTCGGTCCGGATCACCATCGAGAAATGCAACAACAGCTTCCATTCCAACACGAGGAATGAACATCGTCCCATATCCATTGCCTGCCCAGAGTTGTGCAACAGGGACAAAAACCGAGTGAGTGTCATCCTTGTTGCCTTCGTTTGCCCAGGAGAACATAACCTTAACCCATCCGTGCTCGTTGGTATGGATTTCTTCCTTTGTACTTCCCGGCGGACCAACCACACGACCTATCAGATAGCCATGGATACGCGGCTTTGGGGTATTGCGCTGCGGACGATACGGCTGTGTACTCGGAATAGCAGAAAAGGCATTCCAGTACTCGTACTGGGTACAATGGTGTCGGACTTCGCACAAAAAGTAGGTACAGTTGAATGCGCTGGTATCGTGCTGATCGAGATCAACCAGATAACCTGCCGTCAACGGACGAACAAAGCTTTCACCGCGTACCGTAATTGCCTTAGCTTCCCAGCCTTCAGCATAGATGTTCGCGATACGGTCAGCAATCTGGCGTGTTTCAACGTTCGTTGGCGCCTCGTAGATGGTTGCATCTTCGATGTGAACACCCTTGGTCAGCGGTGCATTGCTGCTGATAGGCTGCGCAGTTTCGTGATTATAGTTTCCGACGGCTGCTGCTGCTGGCAAATGCTGCTCTGTCCAGCGGAGCTGGTAGCATTCCTGCTCGAGCACGGGTAGTTGCCACACCAGGCGGTGCGAGTCTTGGTGGTGCGCAATCTGAAAATGCATCGTTTGCAGTGTCGGTAGATGCGTGCAATTCTGCACAGCGTCACACAGATGGAGGATGCATTTCTGCTCTGTATGCTCGAAGTAGTAAAAGATACCCTCATCCTCCAGCAAGCGACTGATGAAGTCGAGATCACTTTCGTTGTACTGAACGCAGTATTGCCGCGTGCGATAACTTCCGCTCAAGTGAAACTGGAAATCGCTGCCGCTGCTGAAGCCTGCACGTGTCAATACTTTCTCGACAATTGCCGCAACCGTTGCATTCTCGAAGATGCGGCTGTTGCGTCGGTATGCTAGCCGTGCAACCGGGGGGACGATCTCGAGCCGCAATTCGACGGTGCCTTCGCTTGTCGTCGCAAGCTCACACGATGATACAACACCGCTGATATTCCGCCAGTGCCGGGATTGAGCTGGCAATGCTTCCTGCGACAGGCGGACCAGGATATCCTTCCCGACGATATCCGCTGGATCAAGATCGTAGCTGCCGCATCGAAGGACGAGCACATATTCGAACAAACGCGAGACGTACTCAGTGCCATCGAAGGACACGAATGCATACGGTACGTTTGCCAGCGGTGCGCAACGAATTTGAATAAATGCAGGGATTGTATTTGGCATTGCACAGATAGCTCAACAGTTAAACTTATCGGCAGGCATTAGCTTACGCTCCGACGTCGGTGTTCTCCGCCACCAGAGCGTCGGCTGCCTCAGCGACTGGACGGTACACGAAGTTGCGTTCGCTGTCAACGTCAATGACCATATCGCCGATGACCTCCTTGGCTGCGGCTCGCTCAAGAATGAACTGTGATAGTTCCGGCAGCACGGTATGGGTCAGAATGTTGTCAATATTCCGTGCACCGGAGCCAGGGTCTGTACAGCGGCGAGCGATTTCTTCGATAAGTGTATCGGTTGTGTGAAGGTGCGCTTGGTACCGTTCGTGATAGAGGTTCTGGATGCGCCGCATTTTGAGCCGGACGATCTCTGCTAGCTCTGATTGACCCAGCGGGTAATAGGGTACAACCACCATGCGCCCCAACAATGCGGGTTTGAAATACGCTTGCAGCTCGGGTCGGATTGCATCAACAATTTCCTCCATGCTCGGACGAGAACCAGCTTTAGCGCATAGGTCCACGATCGTATCGGTCGTCAAATTTGACGTCAAAAAGATAACCGTATTCTTGAAGTTGACCTCAACACCCTCGCTATCTTCAAGGACGCCTTTGTCGAAGACCTGGTAGAAAATTTCCAAGACGTCGGGATGTGCCTTTTCGACTTCATCGAGCAGGACAACAGAATATGGATTTCGGCGAACAGCTTCGGTCAGCACACCACCCTTGCCATAGCCAACATAGCCCGGCGGAGCACCTTTGAGCAACGAGACGGTGTGTGCTTCCTGGTATTCGCTCATGGCGATGACCGTCAGATTTTTCTCACCGCCAAAGAATGCCTCTGCCAGTGCAATCGCCGTTTCTGTTTTGCCCACACCGCTGGGACCGACTAGAAGGAAAACAGCGGTTGGTTTTTGGGGATCGCTCAAACCAGCCATGGCAGTCCGCATGCGTTTGCAGATTGCGCTCATGGCATGGGGTTGCCCCTTGACGCGCTGGCTGAGAGCTTCTTCGAGCATGTGAATCGAGGCAACATTATCAGCAAGCATTTTGCCGACCGGAATGCCCGTCCAGTCCGAGATCACGCGCGCGGTGGTGTACCCATCAACGAATGGCTGAACCAGGACGTCGTCGTTTTGCACCACGTGTAATTGGGCTGAAAGCTGGTTGTACTGCTCCAGCGCCGTTGCGCGAGCGGTTTCGTCCTCGGCAGAGAGGGCAGCTTCAATATCAGCGAGCACAGCATTGATACGATTGACCAGCTCTTGCTCCTGCTGCCATCGATCAGCAAGCTGCGTTGCCTGCGCGCGATTTGCATCCAGCCGTGCTCGGAGGTCTGCAAGCCGGTGCGCGTGACGCTGCACCAGCCGGTGCTCCCGCTCGAGCGAGGCAATCTCTTTTTCGAGAAACTCTTTTTCCGCGTCGAGCGCTTCCAGTTGAGCAGGGACTGCCGTCTGTGTAATCGCAACACGCGCACAGGCTGTATCGAGTACAGACAGTGCCTTGTCGGGCAGTTTCCGCTCTGGTAAATACCGAGCCGAAAGTTTGACTGCCTGAACGACAGCTTCATCGAGGATACGCACTTTGTGGTGGTATTCGAATTTTTCGACCATGCCACGAAGCATGTTTATCGCGCTTTCGATTGCTGGCTCTTCGATCTTGACAACCTGAAAGCGACGTGTGAGCGCGGGGTCTTTTTCGAAGTACGCTTTGTATTCTGCCCAGGTTGTGGCTGCAATCGTCCGCAGTTCGCCGCGCGCCAGTGCGGGTTTGAGAAGATTGGCAGCATCGTTTTGTCCAGCGGCACCACCAGCGCCGATGAGTGTGTGCGCCTCGTCAATGAACAAGATGATCGGCTGCGGGGAGGTTTTCACTTCGTGGATAACCTGTTTGAGCCGATTTTCGAATTCACCTTTCATGCTGGCACCTGCCTGGAGCAAGCCCATATCAAGCGACAGAAGTCGCACCTGACGAAGCATCGGCGGCACATCTCCCCGCACAATTTTTTGCGCCAGTCCCTCGACGACTGCTGTTTTGCCCACGCCGGGTTCGCCGGTCAAAATGGGGTTATTCTGGCGACGTCGCGTGAGAATGTCTATTGCCTGGCGAATCTCTGCATCACGTCCGACAATCGGATCGAGAGCACCCGACCGCGCTTGCGCAGTAAGGTCGGTGGTGTACGCGTCGAGTGCTTTACTCGATCGCGGCACTGCCGGGGACTCGCTGGCGAGCATTCCCCCATCGCTGGCTGCTGCTTCGGTTTTGGGTGCATCCGGACGGTCCTCATACGAGCGTTCCAGAAGATCGCGCAACTGCTGCCAGAGCACATCGCGCTGGATGAACGCCAGCGACGGACTGATCTCAACCATGACCGGACGGAGCGTATCACTCCGATAGAACGCCATCAGGACGGCACCGGAGCGAATGCTCTCCATCCCCAAACTCAGGACAACCTTTCGAGCTTGGTCTAGCAATTCAACCAGATGGTTGGAAATGCTCGGTGTGCGGGTATTACCACCTTTGAGCTTGCCCAGTGCTGTGAGCACTTGGGTTTTGACTTCAGCGATCGGGATACGGAACGCATCAAGAATCACCGATAGGTCTGTGTTCGGCATATCCAGCAGCGCCAGCAGATAGTGCTCGATGTCCACAGCATAGTGCGATTGCTTGACGCACAATTGCGCCGCCTGCTCGAGCGCGCGACGACAGGTGTTGTTGAGTTGTTCGACTAAGAGCCGAATATTTGAATCCATCAGGTACTCCTCAAAATGTGTGAAACAGAATCAAGTCGCATCCCAGCGATACACCATTGCCGTTGTAACAAACGTCAGCCTTGCTGAGGCTGGAACCCGATGCGGTGCAAGCCATGCCGACAGCCCCAGCTCCGCTGCACGCCCCAAACGTGCCTGTGAAGCAGCAGTCCGATCAAGCTCGATTTGAAGCTCAACGGTACTGGCATCCTGGAACATCAACCGAACGACATCACGCAGCACCTGGTGTTCGGCACCACCGGGCTTGAGTGCAGCAAAACGTTCTGCAGAACAGGGACCTATCCGCACACGACAGCCATCGAGCGGATTGAACGCACGTGTACCGCAGATTGCGTTCTGCCCAAGAACAGCATTGCGTCCACTCTGTCCAATCCGCGTTGTTGTGTGCTCATCGAGACGCAGCCATGCAGGGCGAAATGGTACAATCGAGACTGGGCAACCGACCGTCTCAGCAAGGACTGATTCGATCGCGGTTTTTGTTCGCCAGCTTCCAATCAGGAGCCCGGTAAAGGGTAACAAGCGCTTATCGGAAAAGTGCATTGCGTTCCTCAGCGCTGGCAGTCCAAGCCCCATGAGCGCAAAGAACACCCGTGCTAACGGTGCGTGTTCAGGTGGGACATTGATGTACGTCGGACGATAAGTGCGCCGAACACGCGCATGCAGCGCAACGAGCCGATGGTTGAAGATATCCAGAAAATCCCGCAGAGGTGAAGGTCCCCGCTTGAGTTGGCGGAGAATTTCATCGGTAACAAAGTCGGGCAAGACACCGTGCGCACCTGCAAGCCCCAGGTGATTGACGACAAGGGTTGGCGGCTCTGCTGAGCTGGTTGGTCGCTTTAGTTCAGCAATAGCAGCAGGCGGGAAGCTCTTGCTGACGTTGGAGGAAAAGCGAACCGATTCGCGATCAAATACTGGTGTCTCGCCAGGCATAACGGTCCCGGGTCGGAGCCGCTCGAGAATACGAAGAGCCTGGTGGAACTCAAAAGCGTAGGGTTCCTGCTGAAAGTCTTCTTCGATCGTGCGGAGGCGAAGGCGAAATGGTTTCATCACCAGTGTTGGGGAAGTTCTGGACTCCACTGCTTCCAGATGCCACGGTGCCGTGTACCTGTTACAGCAACAGCAGTAAACGAATTGACTTGTTCGTAGAGCCGGAAGAACTCTCGGAGAATACGTCCCAGAAGCAAGGCGCTACTGCCGGCAAAGAGTTCTTCGTTGAATGTAATCATGATCTCGGTGCCCCGCAGATACCCAAATGCACGTGCATCGCCGACCCGGCGCACCGTTGGACGCACATCCATCCCGACAATTCCTTCGATTTGCCGGTTGAGATATGCTGCGTTGCCTGTGTTGTAGAGCCTGAGCATTTCGCGCACAGCTTGCAGTGCCGTCGCTGGATTGGTCAGCGACAGGTAGTTGAGTGATAGATGTGAAATCACCCGCCAGCGGATCGCTCCCCCCAGCGGCGGATCAATTTGTTTGGTTGGCTGATGCACAAGGTACACCCTCTGCAGCGGAATACCGGTGATGTCCATCGTCAGGGTGGATCTTTCCGGAAGGTTGTGCGCTAAATGACGGTTCGTACAGAGAACGTGCGCATAGACTACACCGCTCGATGGAGCGCGTGGGTTGAATTCCCTGTCCACAAACGACAGGTACATATCCGTGCCTGGCTTATCTTTTCGTAGCGTTGGCAGCCGGCGCGCATACCAATACACATTCTCCGATGCCTGGACAAACGAGCCTTGCTGCAGCGAAAAGTACGGACGGAGAATTTCGGATTCGCTATTGGGGTCCATCGAGCCAGAGACCAACCGAATCGAATGCACTTCGCTGAGCAAGTCACGCCGTGCATCTGGCACTAAGCGATACTGGACGTGGCGGTGATCAATAGCGATTGGTTCGCTGATCTTTGGGAATAGGTTGACGATTGGCGTGCAATTGAGCATGAACGAATCAACCGTGATGAGCCGATGCTCATGCGGCACGCTGCGGAGCGGCAAGAGGATGTCCACAGTTTGGCTGTCGAGCGGAGCGGTCTCCAAGCCTGTAATGTCCACAAACAAAAATTTTTCTGGTAGCACCGCGTACTCTTGAAGCAAGCGGTACTGCGGCTGTGCGGATGGATGCGACGGAAGCACGTGTTCATCAAGACCGAAGCCAACTTCTCGGCAGCTATCGCTACCCAGCCAGGTTATCGTCGGCGACGCCGGCGATAGAATGCCAACGTTGAGCAATTGCGTATGAAGAAGCTCGTAGAGTTCGTAGGCAAAGGATTTATTGGCACCTAAATAAAAGCGGAAGTAGCGCGGGGAAAACTGCCCTATCGGTGCTTTCGGGGACTGAATACGGATGCGAATCACCGCTGCAGCACCGTCGAACACTGAATCAGGCGGGAACAGCCCTGGTTCGCACAGCTCGACTCGTTCAACCTCGAACGGATAGAGTGTCAGTGGATACGCCGTCCGAAAGGTCAGCCCATAGCTCTCGCTCAGTTCAGCATGGACTGCTGCATCGCGGGCGATTGTGATGGGAGCGCTCAGATTTGCCGTTGGGTCCAGCACCAACCGTGCAACACTCATCGAAGGGATTGGTTCCAAAAAATGCGGATAGAGATTATCCAGCAGCGCGTACGAAATTTCGGGGAACTCTGCATCAATGTTGAGATGAATTCGCGCGGCGATGAATGCAAATGCTTCGATAAGCCGCTCAACGTGTGGATCACCGGATTGCGAGGCTGATAGCTCTAATCGCGCAGCGATTTTTGGATATTTTGCTGCAAAGGCCGATCCTGCCGTGCGGAGGTAGTCCAGCTCGGTTTCGTAGTACCGGAGCAGGTCGTCACGACTGTTCTCGTTCATAGATACTCACCGTACCGTATTTGCCACTGAGAACTAAGTAGAGTTTGAGGTCGTCGGTGAGCGGCTCGACGTGGAGCTGAGCAATCAGCCGGATTTGCAGAGCTTGTTCCAGCGAGGATGGATCGGTACTCACCAATTCAGCACGCACATTCTTCAGTCGTGGTTCAAACGCAGCAATCGCCTGTTCGATGCTTCGAACGAGCAGACGCATTTTTCCGGTATCACCGACCGACCACGCGCTATAGTCAGGGATACCGTAGGTTAGGACCGTCGGCGTTTCCTGCTGTAACTGCCCTGCGACTGGCGGTGCGATGCGCGTATTGAGAAGATGCTCGAGTTGTTCGATGATCGAACGCTTGACATCATCTAAACCGATAAATCCCGCTTGCGTCGCTGGATTCTCGTCGAGCACGCTGCTCAAGCGATCAAAGAGCAGTGCTTTGGTACGCAAGAACGGGGATTGGTCGGTGCTCATGGATACTGCACGCTCGATAGAACTGATACACGTGTTATCGGCATTGCATGCCCGAACTGATGTTTGACCAAAGCCCGCAGCACTTGCACAGTACAAGGCTGCGGGCTTTGTGTGTGGGTGCGAGACCATCCTGCTGATGCATCCGTCTTCAGCACGCGCTTGGTTGCATCGGTCCATTCGATGGCAACTTCTTGATTTCGTGCGCCACGCACGAAGACCGGCGCTGCTATCCTACTGCATTGGTCACGCGATCGTAATAGATGTGCATCGGGTCCTTCTGCGCACCGGTCGCCTTGTCGGTATCTCGATAGCTGTAGGTGATTTTTGAGTAATCAATGGCGATCGATTCGACCGGTAGCCCACCCATCGAAGCGCTGAACGAGATGCTTGTTATCACACAACCAGTCATTGTGATTTCCAGGTAGCAGATGCGTTGATTGTTACCGGTCGAGCGATAACACTTGACCTTGACCTCCTTGAAATGTGTCCCTTCCCAACAATGCTTCATGAGCGGTACGGAGGCAGAATCGGTCATCTTTGTGAAGCTAAATTCATTGAAGTGTGCGATCCCAGATGTTCCGGCGCCAGCAAAACTCCGCCCCTCTGTAACGGGCATAGCGCTGCCGTCAGCGAACGAGAAAATCTCGATAGCATTGCTGTTTTCGGCATCCTCGGAATCACCAGCGACGTTGGGTTCTTTGAAGAACAGATAAATGTCACTTGCCATGGTGTGCTCCTGTAGATTGTTTAACTAACTTTGTTTGTAATTCGATTAAGATTCGCGCGTAGCGGCTTGGGTTGAGCTTCGCCTTTACCTTTATGCGTCGGTGTGTATTCGACAAGTATTCCACCGTAGTTGATCGAGTAGGATTCACCGGGTAATCCACTGCCATTCATGCCATTGAGACCGACACTAGAGATGACAGCATCGGTCAGTTCGATGCGCAGGTAGCAGACACGCTCGGAACCAGTGGCACGATAGAACTTGAACTCAACTTTAGGGAAGTGAGCTCCAGTCCACAACTTTTTCATCAATGGCAACGAGGCTGTGTCCATTGTTTTAGTAAACGACACGTCCGCTACAGCAACCTTGCCGGTTGTCGCAGCACCTTGGCCACTGCGCTCACCCGTGACAGGCATTCCGAAGCCGAAGTTCACCGATTCAACCTCAATCCAGCCTTCATTGAGTTTATCCTGGGAATCGCCCTTGATATCAGCGAACTGCACATAAATGTCAGATGCCATAGCTGCACTCTACTAATTGGTGAAACATGATTGGATAAAAATTGTGAAACATGATGAACATTAGGATGCACCTTTGGGAAGCTTTGCAACCAGTCGAAGGGATGCGGTCAGCCCTTCGAGCTGGAAGTGCGGACGTAGATACGCGATGGCTTGGTATTCGCCTGGCTTACCGGGCATTTCCGTCACATCTACCCGTGCTTCAAAGAGAGGGTAGCGTGCTTTGGTTTCGGGTCCGGCGTCTTCCATGTTGTTGACGTACTGCGAAATCCAGCGGTTGAGAAAGCTTTCGACGTTGCCGCGGGACTGGAACGAGCCAACTTTATCGCGCATGATCGCCTTCAAGTAGTGTGCAAAGCGCGACGCCACCAGAATGAAGGGCAACTGCGTCGAAAGCTTTGCGTTCGAGGTCGCGTCGGGGTCGTCGTACTTTTTGGGTTTCTGGACGGTCTGACCACCAAAGAATGCAGCATAGTCGCTATTTTTCGAATAGCACAGCGCCATAAAGCCAAGTTCGCTGAGTTCCTTTTCGCGACGGTCGCCGATAGCAATTTCCGTGGGGCACTTGACGGCTATATCGCCATCGTCGGTCGGGAAGGTGTGGACTGGTAGCCCTTCCACTATACCACCACCTTCAATACCCCGAATGGCTGCTGGCCAGCCATACTCAGCAAACGCTTTGGTAATGCAACGACCGAGAGCATACGCCGCATTTCCCCAACAGTACTTGTGGTGGTCGGCTCCTGTCACGTTCTCGACGTAGTTGAATTCCTCGACGGGGATGGTGTCGGGTCCGTATGGAAGGCGGAGAAGAATGCGGGGCATCGCCATGACCAGGTAGCGCGAGTCATCGCTTTCCCGAAGAGAGCGCCACTTGATGAGTTCAGTACTCTCGAAAATTTTCGACAGATCACGTGGATCGCTCAACTGCTGCCAGGAATCCATGTCGAACAGCTCCGGCGACGGTGACGTGACAAACGGAGCATGTGCTGCCGCTGCCACGCTTGCAATCTTTTCCAACAGTGCTATATCCTGAGGATGGCGCCCGAATTGATAGTCACCGATCAAGAGCGAATATGGGTTACCGCCAAGAGTGCCAAATTCTTCCTCGTAGATTTTTTTGAACATTGTGCTTTGGTCAAACTCAGCTGCCCGGTCGAGGTCGTTGAACAGTTCCTTTTTAGAAATGGGGAATACTTTGATTTTGAGCGTTGAGCTTGTCTCTGTGTTCATGACCAGGTAGTGCAGCCCACGCCAAGCGCTTTCTAACCGCTGGACGTCGGGGTGGTGCATGATGGCATCGAGCTGGGCGCTGAGCAAGCGATCAATTTCAGCGATGCGGCGATTGACCATCGTGATCAAATCGCGCTCGACCTTCATGCTGCCATCAACAATCTGGTTGACAAACGCAGCGATAATGTCGCGCGCGGCATCACGCTGGTACTCATTTCGAGCCATGCGCCCATTTTCGATGATGGCATCCAGCAGCGAACCTTCGCCAACCGATACTGCCTGTTGCTGTTGTTGTTGCTCCATGGTTTAGCCCTCCTCGGTTGTGGGTGATTCTGGTTTCGATGCGCTGCTTTGTGCTTTAGTTTCTTGTGCCAGTTTTTCGAGTGCTTCCGTATTGGAGAGGATGCTTTCGAGCTGCTCGTAGAGCGCATTATTCCCATCGAGTTTGGCGATCATCTCCACCAGCTTTTGCCGCAACTCCAGCAGTTGCCGAAGCGGTTCGACCTTCTGCGCTATGGCAGCGGGGTTGAAGTCATCCATGCTTCGAAATTCAAGATCAACGGCAAATTCAGAGCCATCGTCTTGGAGCTTGTTTTCGACACGCGTAACGATACGCGGACGGATGCGATTCATTACGCGATTGAAGTTATCTCGATCAATCTCGATAAACTTCCGTTTTTTGACCTCCGGGAGTGGCTCCTTCGGTGTCCCCGCAAGATCACTAAAGACCCCTACGACAAAGGGCAGCTCCTTTTGTTGAATGGCGCCGTTGGTTTCGACGTCGTAGGTGATCTGTACGCGGGGTGGGCGGATACGCGAGAGTTTTCGCTGAGTATTGTCCGCCATGGCTGTACCTACACAACAGTTGAACAAACGTAACCTGCGGGTGTCGTACCAGCACCGTAAGTTTGCAGTGCTGTTTGCAGGCAGTGCGAACTTATGCGAAAATTTTCGCCGAAGTACAAACAAAAAATCCCCATTTTTTCCCTATGCCTGCGAACCAGCCTTGATGTTGGTGCGTGACGGTGCCCGCTGATGAGTTCAAGCCAGGATGGGAAACAATCGAAACAGCAACTGCAATCACCGGTGTCGGTCGAAATGCAGTTGGAGCAAATTCAACGACTTCGAGAGCGCAATCCTCAGACAGCTCTTGTGTTGTGCGAGCAGATTCTTCACCATATCAACTCCACATCACCGCACTGGACCCTGGCTCAGTTGACCTACGCCTATGTTTTGATTTCGGTGGGACGTTTGCAGGACGCTCTCAACATTTGCCATCGCCTGTCCAAGACTATTGAGCACACACACGACAGCCGACTCCGAAGTCTGTACTTGACAGTCAGTGGCATTGCCAATGCATACACAGGTAATTTCATTACGGCGCAGGAACGATTTCAGCAACTGCTCGATCAGGCTCGGCGAATCAGCAATCTACGCGATGAATGCCGGGCTTGTATCAACCTGGGATGGGTCCATACCTCGCTGGAAGATTTTCCAACAGCGCTGGCGTTTTACAGTCGTGCACTCTCGCTGTCCCAACAACTCCACCTCGACAGTGCCCAAGCCGTCACGCTCGAAAACATGGGGATCATCTACCGCGCTATAGGCAATGTTGACTTAGCACTGGACAATTATCGCCAAGCCTATGAATTGCGACGTCAAGGTGGATATTCTGCTGGCATGGCTCAAAGCATGCTCAACATAGCGGTGGTGTATTCTCACAAAGGTCAGCATCGTGAAGCACTCGCTCTCGTCCGTGAGGCTCGTAAGCTCGCCCAACAATGCAACGAACGGAGGGTCGAATCCTACTGCCTGGCATTGATGGGGCGTGTTTATCGTGAACTGGGTAATCTGCGACGTTCATTACAAATAACCCGCACAGCACTCCGCATGCGGCAACAAGCAGACTACAAACCCGAACTCTGCATCAGCTACGCTGATCTGGGCGAGGTGTATTTCCAGCTTGGTTCCTATACTCGATGCCGCCACTGCCTCGATCAAGCGTATGCTCTGGCTTTAGCGATAGATGAGCCAGGAATATTGACGACAGTCAGCGAAAAGCTCTACCTTCTTGCAAAGCATCAACACCGATGGGAACAAGCTCTCCACTGGTTAGAGCTGCACCATAAGTGGTATGTGGTGACCGCTGAACGCCGCAAGGAGGATGAATCATCTCGCCAGATGATGATCGAAACAATTGCCAAGGTTAGTCGTAACCACGAGGACTATCGCCGCTACATCGCAGAATTGGAAAAGCTCGTCGAGGATCAGCGCCGCGAGATCCGACGCCTCATCTTCGAAGCAACCGAGAGAACGACCACCAGTGAGCACGAACTACACACCTCGGAACCGTTGGCAGCCGTCCGAGAATTGATGACAGAGGCAGAGCACCAGCGACAATCCACTGGCTGGCTTGAGCACGTTCTCCGCCGCATGGAGTTAGTACTCCCGGGATTTGTGCAAACGGTCGCCGGTCGTTTCCCGTCGTTAAGCTCAATGGAACTGCTCATCTGCACGCTGTTGCGTCTCCAGCTCCGAAGTAAAGAAATCGCTGACCTTCTGGGTCTGACCACAAAAACAGTCAACCGTCATCGAGAGAGCATTCGAGCAAAGTGTGGTCTCGGTCGCCGGGTCAATCTGGTAACTTACCTCTGCTCGATTGCCTAAACAGTAATCCGCTGACGATGAGTCATCCGCTTCGGTCACCAGGCAACCAAAAGAAGAACTAACCACGCGTTTGTTGATTGCAGTCATCTACCCAATTCCAAAGACCATAGCCTCAAAGCAGAGATGACAAGAAGTCAACAAAAGGTGATTCCGTCGCCGATGGCAACCGATCAGAACAATCAGAAGCAGTCTGCCAGCGTTCCGTGCGATAGACTTTTTCAGCAAACGATAGCTGTGCAGTTGGATCAAGTCGGACGTCTTCGGGAGAAAAACCCGAAGGTGGCGCGTATGCTCTGCCAGCAGATTATCCAGCGACTCCGACCCGATGCGCCTCCATCCTTGTGGGCAAAAGCCTACATGCAACTTGCTCATACTCTCCTCTATAGCGGATTGATGAAGTCCGTGGTTGAGGTCTGCAGGAAATCCGAACCTATCATCGAAAAGCTCGATAGCACCGGTCATCACTATCGGTGCATGCTCTATGCTGCATTTGGTGCGGCGTATGCTTTTCTGGGACAGATCGAGAAATCGTTGCATTATTCTCAAAAGCTTGTTGACCTTGCCAAAGGTATGGAGAATGAGCGGGAACTCTGCCGTGCCTACTTGAACATGGGAACTGTTCATTCGTTTATCGAGGATTATCCCCTTGCCCTAACATTTTATTCGCTGGCATTGCAGCTTGCTGAAAAAAATGGTGAAATGGTTGTGGAGGCAACAACTCTCCACAATATGAGTATCCTGTACCTCAACATGGAACACTGCCAGGAAGCGCTCGTCTTCGCTGAGCGAGCCCATACCATTCAAACCCGACTCGGCTCTTTGCCTGCAATTGCACAATCGTTGCTTACGATTGCATCTATTTACGACCGTAACCAGCAATATGATTGCGCCATGTCCTATGTTAGGAGAGCGCACCGCATCGCGCACGGGTGCGGTGAGCATCGGGTTGCAGCTCATTGCCTTTCACTCCGTGGGTGGCTATGCCTGAAATTGAATCAATACAAGCAGGCACTACGATGGTTTCGCAAAGCCTGCACGCTCTGGAAAAATGTTGACCCAACCACTGAATACCCTCATATTCTCGAGGGTATGGCAACCGCCTACATGAAATTTGGGAAGCCGCGCGCTGCGCAAAAACTTTTTCTGCGCTTGGTTGAATATGCAACCCAGCGCAATGTCCCCAGTGCAGCGGTCAATTCTTGCTATGCACTCCATGAATTGGCAAAGTCCAATGGTGATGTTCAAGCAGCGCTGTACTGGTTTGAGCAGTACCATCACTGGTACGCGCGATGGATGGATCGAACTCAGCTTGATCAAGTTGCTCGGCAAATCATGGTTGAAACCATGGCACGGCTGAGCCGTGAACACGAAAACTATCGCACTATGCTTGTTGAACTGGGGACGCTTATCGAAAAACAGCGCCAAGAAATTGCTCGCCTTACTGTGGAACGGATGGCTCACCGCCATGCCGACGCAGCATCCGAACGGAATAGAACCGAACCCACTTTCAACCCTGGTAATGAACGCCGAACCTGTGGTCAAATATCCTCACAGGACCTCAGCATCATTATCGAAAAATTCGACTACATTCACCCTGGCTACATCAACGCGCTCCGTGCGCGAGTGCCGAGCTTGACCAGAACCGAGCTACTCATCTGTGTGCTTTTGTGCCTGCAGTTTCGAACAAAGGAGATCGCACACCTACTCAAGATTACACCCAGAACGGTCTTCCATCATCGGGAGAACATCCGACATAAATGCGGATTAGATCCCAAAGCCAATCTGACCGTTTTTCTCTGCAGCATTGGTTCGGAGGCATCCTAATACACGATGTTCATTTTTGCATCGTGTACCTCGGACCCTACACTCATACCCAAGTCATAAACAGCGGACACCCATCCATAAATATGCACCCCTAATTCTTGAGCGTTTTCAGCTAACTTAGCGCCTTTCTCCACCAGTTCACCAGCTAATGACCCCACACCTATTCCAAATGATGCTGCAGTAGTTGCCATGTTAGCGGTGATTGGCATCGCCTTTTCAAAGCGTTTGAGGTGGATTGACATCTTACCTTCAGCATCCTCGATCCAATCTGCTGCTGCATCATATTGCCGTTTTCCACGCTGGATCTTCTCTTGCAAGCCAACGACTGCACCGAGCAGGGTATCAATTTTCTCTCGGATTTTAAATGATTCCCGCAGTTGAAAGTTTCTGAATTTGGCTTGGTTTTCTTGTTGTGCTTCAGCGAGAATTTCGCGAAGTGATTTTCGGACTCCCGTTGTTGTTTGATTCTGGTTGATTTTAGCGATAATACTCTTGTCGAGTTCAAAAAGAAGTTGATTGGCATTTCCCCCTTTACTTTTGAACCCGTTCTCAAGAGTTGTAAGTTTATTGAGAAGTTTGTTTAGCTGAACTGCCAGGGTATGCGATTTGACTTCCAGTCCCATGAGTTTGTTATACCACAGTTCGCAATCTTCAGAGATTTGCTTCAGGTTTGTTGCTACTTTGTGGTACACACGATTTGCCGTTACTCTCGTAGCTGTACTCTTTGACATGAACGCAGCGCTTGCCGGCATCTGGACAACTTCACCCACAAACGATGTGAAGGTTGTTGATGCAATTTCACCAGCTGTGCGCTGTTTGGAAATGCGGGATAGTTTGGTGGGAGGAAGATTGCCCTGGCGTATATCGTTTGCGGTTTGCGGTGTCTGGCTATAGCTCCAGATCCCACTATAGACACGGCTTTCTAATGCATCCGCATCGGCTGCAAGATCGCAGATTGTCTTGACCAGCGCAAGAGCAGACCGGACTAATCCATAGATCGAGAACACCAGACCCGCAATACTCAGCCCACCTGTCAGTGGCGTCGTTGCCACTGAGACAACCGTTCCGACTGCTGAGCCTGCAGTTGCAAGTCCCCCCAACACAACCTTTCCTGCCATCTTACGCTTGTACTTCTTGTATCCTTTCTTGGTTTTGTGATAATTCTCAAAAACCTCGGTAATGCACTGGCCGGCATTAAACCTATCAATCGCCGCCTCCACTTCTTTCTTAACAGCTACATCGAAATTCTTCAACAGTTGACCTGTATCCACACCCTGCTGTGCGCTGTAAGTACCGACCATCGTATTGATTTGGTTGACCAGTTCGATGAGAATTGACTTCCACCTATTGTTGAAGGCATCAACAACTTGCTGCTGTAACAGAGGGTCATTCTCCAGAAGGTGATGGTCTTCTTCATCCAAACCATTATCCTGTGGATTTTCCTTTAGCTTGACGATAGCGATCACCGGTGAAAGCTTGTAGAGCACGCGCAATGCATGTGCTCCAAAGTCTCTACTTTTGTTATACCGAATCTGTGGTGCGTACACCCTGCGTTTCTTGGACGCGTCGTTTTCCAAGATGTTGATATGGTCATGCACAATTTCAAAGTGCTCTTGCTTGCAGACATCCAATAAGGCACCCGCTATGTTTGGATTTTCCCTGACTGCTCCGATGAACTTTACCGCCAAATTACCCGACCACACAACAATCTCATTATCTCGTATTCGTAAATATGCTGACTCATATTGGCTTTTCACCGTACTCTCTGGAACTAGCGGTTTTTTGTTAGGAGGTGGCATTGCTGTGTACTCACATGGTGAAACCTGAGCAAAATTATCCTCGGTCAGAATACCTTTGCAAGAAAAAAAATCCCCAATTTTTCCCTATATCAAATGGCAGAAATTACCACTGCGATGATTCGGTACTCTGTGGTGGTTCCAGCCCAAGCAACCGATAGAGCTGCTCCAAGTCGGGTGCGTGCTGATAAAGCTCCTGCAGCATTTCCTCTGCGGACATATTCCCCCACTTGACAGCACGCCGCAGCAAGTACGGCACCGGACTGTGAGGTTCGATCCGGGCTAAAAAGTCCGCTATCCGTTCGATAGCGCGGTATGCCTCCTGGCGCGTCTGGACAGTTGCTATCTCACCGCCAATGGCACCAACGACCGTTGGCTCTGACTGGTCTGGCGTCGTGCTCTGGTCCGGTTGCGCTGACCTCACCCCAATACCACGCTCATTGCACTGCCGTCGCACAAACTGTTGGAGTATTCCCAGCGCATCTTTACCAGCGTTCAGAGCAAAATCAGCGTCGGATGGATCATCGAGCATAGCGCGAAGATTCTCGCACTGCGCTTGAACAATGCGCTCCAGTTCATCGAGAAGCTCTACTGCCTGATCAAGCTCCGCGGCAAGGTTCTCGATAAATCCATCCGGCGTTGCTCGCAACGATGCTGTAAACTTTTCGGTCGTCGGGCGTCCCTCTGCAAGAGCACGTGCCTTTTCTGCATCATCGAGGCGATCAACATGGGAGGCATCCAGGTAGTCGCTCCATCGGTACGGTTGTAGCTCTGGATCATCGGGGTTTGTCACCATCACGAACCGCAACTGGTCTTCCAGTCGGTTGAAGAACTTGGTCAGAATGTTGGTACGGCGATAGAGCACGTTTGGCTCTTCCAACTGTGGATGAAGCCACTCCCAATAGTGCTGGCATAGTGCTGCGGTCAATTGGATGCCATCGTTGAGTCCCGCAATCCCATGGTTGCGCAGCAGTGCCTGGCTGAGCCAGACGGCAATCTGTAAATCTTTGGTCTTAGTTTCGAGCAAACCTTCGCACAGTTGCTGCACCTTGCTCCAATCGGCAACCCGCACTTCTTCCCATGCCTCGCGCCGAATCGTCGGGTCGTCCTCGCGCATTGCATCGGTGATCTGCAGGTACTGTGCCGTTGAACTCTGATCGGTGCCCGCCGGTTCATCATCGCTAATCGGTGCTAACAGCATTTCAATATCCACAACTGCCATCGCTCGATTACACCACAGAGTGTTGAACTTTCCAGCACATCAGCGCGGTGCCGGCAAGGTGCTGATAAACGGTATTTGCAGCCTCCCGCCACTAGCCGATGGATTGATATTCACGTCAAAATACAGAACCAACATCGGATCGCTGGTCACCGCAGGATTTGCTGGAGCAGATGCCATGACACGAAATCGCAACCGCGGTGTACCACCACCATCCTGGACGAGATGATCAGCCAGTAACCGAAGCAGAGACCACACACCGCTACCGCGGAACGATGCTGTGCGTGAATTAGTGAGACGGTAGGCAGCATCGAGCGATTGGACAGGCACAATTCCAGCATCCTTTGCCCATCGAATTTCGATGCCTATTTGATCGCCTGGACGCCACTGAACGGTTGCTTGTTCACCCGGTGTGAACAGCAGCTTTCCACTTTCTTGCCCGTTGGGAGACTGCACCACCACCTTCCCGTAGACAACACTGGCATTCTGCTCGGCGGCGCTATTGGTGCGATAGGTGAGCGTTACTGTATAGGCACCGCTTGTTGCATCGGCGGCAAAGAGCACAGGACTGAAAAATTCCTGCGCGGCTGCAAGCTGCGTCAACACATGCGACTGCGCATCCGGTATCGTTCCGCCCAGCGCAGTCAACACGCGGGCGAAGGCAAGCTCATTGGTGATGGTTGCAAAATAGCTCCTCACCATCGCCGGATCAGCATCCTGACTCGACTGACCGAACGGAAAGTACCGCTGGATTGCCGTCGTTGCTCGGTAGATTTTTCGGTAGTCATCCTGAAAGCGGCTGTCAGCATTGAGGACAATGCCCCGCTGAATATCAGTCGCAATATCCCGGATTTTTCGAGCGAAGTAGTCCTCCGCCGGTCCGGACGTCCGCTGAATGACCGCCTTCTGCAGTTCTACTGGTGTGAGCATGGTAATAGTGCCCAGACCAATGATAAACTCCTCCAGCCGCGCGAGCGAGTTGTTTGGTGCTTTTGCTGCGTAGCCCTCCAGCGTGCGAGCAATGAGCTGCCACTGCCGAATTTCAGACATCTCGCGTGTGGACAGCGATGCCAGTGCACCGATCCCAGCACTGCTGTAGAACGCCAGCAAGGGTGATGCGTACTGTTTGTTCCACTGTTCGATTGGTTCTCGCTGGCGAGCAAGGTATTCCTGCGCATCCTCAGCAGTTTCGGCATCGAACGCAAGTGCGCGCACCGATTGGGTTGGCTTCCACTGCAACAGCTTTGTATCGGTAATCGAAGCGGTGTAGAGGGAGCGATCTGCAAGCCAGCCCGACAGTATGCTCAACTGATGAGCAATTCCTTTGCCGAGTACCGTAGCAAGCTGACGACCGCTGCCATCGCTGCTACTACTGAGCTGCCGCAATGCAGCGGTGAGCGCAGGCGCTGACTCAGCCAGTGATTGAACAGATAGACTCAGTTCGTCCTCGCCAGCGTGGCGCGAGACGGTTTGTACCGACGCTGCACGGACCACAATGTCTTCGATGCTTCGCTGCAGTCCACGCTGGAGCACTCGTTCAGAGGGTACTTGTAGCTCAGCCGGGAACTGTATCATCTGCTCGTTGAGAAATTTCAAGTATGCTTCGATGGCCGGAGGAATTGTCTTGAGTAACGTCGAATTCCAGATGATGCTCTGAGCTGGTCCAAGCTGGTCAACGAGCGTACTTATCCGCTGGCGAGTACTGCCATCAACGATAGCAAATGGCTGCTTGCGCCACTCTGCAAATGCAGCCAACGTTTTTTGCATCGGGGGAGAAAGCTGCAACCGCTTTGTCTCAGCGTTGATAGTCACTACCGTTGTTGAATCGCTGCTTTCGGTCTGCATTGGTACACTACTGGTCAGAAGCTGCAGCCGCATCACGGTAAAGAGCGAATCCATCCGCCGTTCAAATTCAGCGCGAATGGTTCCACCCAGCAGGCGTGATGTCGCAACGCGTTCGAGTAATTTTTTCGTCGCAGCATCAGGAATGAATACCTCGCGCCAAATCCATTCAGTCTCGGGCAGAGCCAGTGCCTGGTGAAGACGCTCCAATGCGCCGGAAAGCTGCGCAAAAGCTGCCACGACGGCATCATCGTCGCTGCTACTGCTGCGCAGCATTGCAAATGCCTCAACAATCGTTGCAACCGCAGCGGTCACAGCATTGTTGCGTGTGGCTTTCTCCGTGCAGCGCTCGACCATTACCAGCGCTTTTTCGGAAAAGCGCGTGCGGAGCTGCTCGAGCATAACAGGCTCAACCCGCACTTGCTGCATCAAGCGATAATCCGATTCGATCAGTTGCGCTACGTCGCCCTCGATTCCTGCCTGGTAAAGGTAGTCAATGACTTTCGCCAACCGTTGATCGCGGTGCGGCGCTGCTAAACTGTTGTATAGTCCGGCATGGTACTCAAACTCAGCGACAGCCTGCACATACCGTGCAAAGGCAACGTATTCCGGCGTTGTTGCAAGCGTCAAGCGTCGCAGGCTGAGCGTGTCGGCTGGCAGGTACGTGGCATTCGGATCAGTGAGCAATTGTGCACGCCGCAGAAATTCCTCCTTCATGCCTGCCATGACAACCTCGCGTAAGCTTTTGGCTATTGCCCGCCGCATCTGGTTATGGAGCATGCCAAACCACGATGGTGGCAATCCATACGAAAACAAACGATGATTCTCCAGCGTGGCAAAGTAGGACAGATACTGGCGCGTTTTGTCGGCGTAGTAGTACGGGTTCTGTAGTTTTTCGCGTTCATAGCGGTAGCTCTGGCGGTCATCGCGAATTTGCTCCATCACCTGGAGAAGGACGCTCGAACGCTGGCGAAGGTCTTTCCACTGAACAGCAACCGTCACGAGCATGCCGACTGCAATGATTGCCGTTGCCACATGCGCAGCCACCGATGCATAACTTCGTCGAACAAGGTGACGACGTTTCGGCTGAGCTACCGATGGCTCGCAGAATATTTTCGAACGGAAAAGGTCCGACACAAAAGCAATCTGGTGTGCGGGTAAACTGCCTTCCGATGGCTGGTGCGGTAGTGTCGTGGTCAGTTCGCCTGCCGTTGCACCGGTAAAGTAGAGTCCCCGCAGAATCAGCGATGGCGAGCGCTCAGCACCTCCAAAGATTGATTCAAGCCAGTTCTGGACTGGTTCAATCAACGCACTGAATGAATCATACACACCAAAAAGCTCCACCGGACGATTGCTGCGTGCTAACAGATCAAACTGCACTGCACTGATCCGCTCGAGAACCGCTGTCAGCGCTTCTTCTCCCCACGATCGTTTGAAGAGCGCCTCCGGTGCATACGGCGAGTTCCACCCGAGAATACGCTGCCGTTCCGATGCAGGAAGAGCCTCGACGAAAGCTGTGAACCCGCGAAGGTGATCAGCCCCCGTCACCACCACATAGACTGGCAGTGTCATTCCAATGCGTTGGCTCAATCCATGCAGTTGTGCTGCAAGGTGCGCAGCGATGCGACGACGTTCCTCATCGAACGAGGCAATGTCTGTTGCCGGAAGCACCAGGACGATACCGTCGAGCGGGCGACGCTCTCGATGGAAAATCAGTAGCCGTTTGAATGTTCGCCAGAGACGACGCCCATAAGCGTACCATGGCTGCGGTGATGGCGGCGCGCTGAACTGACCTGCAAGATCGAGCAGGACACCATCGCGGAAAATGCCCCAGTTGAGCACGCCACTATCGCTGACACCATGAGGCTCTGCAAGCGTTCGGAGCAGTGTTGTCTTGCCCGATCCAGCCGGACCAATCATCAGATACCACGGACGGTCGTAGCGGAACGTGCGCGTTCGAATCGCGCCACGCAGCGCAGCGATACCATCGCGCATCGAGCGGCGTAGGTCGAGCACGAACAGCTTTCGGAACCACTGCCGCAATTCCTTCCACACTCCAACACTGGTTTCGCTCACCTGACGTGCTAACGCCACACGCATTCGCAGCAGCATGACCAGCCCCACAAGCAGGGCTATCACAGCAATTGAACCCACAAGGATCCACAGCAGCGGTGTCATGGCTTACCTGTGCGTTAGTACAAGTTCAACACGCCGGTTGAGAGCGCGTCCTTCTTCGGTGGTGTTTGGAGCGCGTGGTTGCTGTGCCCCTTTCCCGATTGCTGTCATCCGTTCGTAGGCAATGCCACGGCGCAGAAGGTAGGTTACCACCTGTTCTGCCCGCTCCCGAGAAAGACGCAGATTTTGTGGTGCGCTCCCGCGAGAGTCTGTGTGCCCATAGATCGTGATGCGCAACGAAGTATCGGTTGCCAGCGCACGAGCAAGCGCATCCAGCCAATACACCGATCGTGATGTTAACTCTGCACTTCCTGGTTCAAACGCGATGTGCTCGAGCACGATCGGACGCCCAACAAGAGCAGCCAGTGGTTCCAGCACGTAGCGGCGCTTGACTGCTGTCGTGTCTTCCGTGCTGAGCGTATCTACCACTGGATAGCAAAGCGGCGATTGGCAGAGTATTGCAAGCTGCCGGTAGGACGGCAATCGCACAACGCTCTCGCTGTGGGCTGGTAGCGTCGTATCCAGGAGTAATTCTCCTGTGACGCGATCGTACACACTACACACGATGTCACCGGGAGCATTTACAAGCACACTCAGTTCGGGTGCAGTGCGCGCTGCGTGCGTGCGCTCGATTGGTGTAAGCATCGGCATCGGGGATGACTCGATCTCGGCGATAACGCGGCGCAGAGGTGCTGTCATGATCACCCACGCGACAACAGTGACAAGCACGACGGCACCGATAACACCGAGCAGCATCAGATACCGCCGGTACGACGGAGCGAACATCGCTATTTCACGGGCAGGGTAGAGCTGCAGCTCATCGGTACGCGAGAGTGGAATGGAAAGAGTGCCTTCGATGGCTGGGCGGTCGAAGATGTATTGGTACAGTCGCGCTGCAAGGTATTGTCGCTCGGCACAGTTTTCGCTACCGCGGTATTTGCCGTGGAAGCCCAACAGCAAACAGAGCAAGTACACTTTCGCAACCTCGATGTACTCGCTGCTCCGGCGAGCGCTGAGAATACGTTCGGCGCGGCGGAAAAATTCTTCACCGGCAATGTAGGTTCCCTGGACAGCTTCTTCCAACAAGTTTTGCTGCCACCATTGCTGGTAGCTCCACGGGTTGGTGATCAGGAGTTCATCGGCAATGGCAACCATAGCATACCGAACATCGCCATAGGCTTCTAAAAAAATGCCTCCCAGCCCTGCTGCCTGGCGGTCGCACTGGTCAATGTATGCGACCAACTGCCGCTGGAGATGCTCAGGTGACGGCGCCGGTGTTCCATCCCCATACACCAACGAGCTGGCTGCGGAAAAAAGCTCGCGGAACCACTGTACCAAGAGCGACTGCCCGCGTTGCGTCAGCACGAGATTAGACCTTCACCTTGATGTACAAACTCAGCTCGGCTGGGGCATGGTCAGCACGTTCGCGAAGGTAATTTTCGACGCAGAGCTGCTCACCGAAAATGGCACTATCGTCATCGAATGCCAATTCATAGAGCACTGTTCCGCGCGGCACGATAACATCGGGGATTCGCTCGATCTCGGTGCGTCGAGCACCCAGCACCCGCCGCAGTTTGAGACTCGGTTGCAGACTTTCAGTGCCGATGACAGCGCTTTCAACCCACGCTTTCATGTCCGATGGCGAGACTCCCGATTTGGGGTGAGCCGCTAAAATGAACGTACTGCCCTGCCACTGCATTTTCAGCTCGGTTTTGTAGGCTGTTCCTTCCAACTGGAAGGGAACACGGATATAGGTTTCGATGGCGCTTTCGGCAACCATGCGCAGGATATAGCGCCGCAATTGGTCGAAGCTGGCATAGAGTTCCGCATGCTGGTAAGGTCGAAAGATCGGCGGGATACGTTCGCTACCAAGCGCAGCGACACGCCCGGCTATCTGTGCCAAGACGTTGAACAGTATCCATGGATGCGCACTGTTCGATGCCAGCAATGTTTCCAGCAGTGGTAAGTCGCTGGTGAGCGACGCGACATAAAACTTGAACTCATCAATGACCAGTTCACTAATGCCGGGTTGAGGATTGTTGATGCGATTGACCAATTGCTGGGCTTTCTCGCGAAGACGTTCAATGATCTGCTCGACCATCTGCCCCAACGGCGAGGCAACTTCGACGCTGAGCAGTGGTGGGACATAGGGTGTCACTGTCGGTGCTTCGTGTTCCCAGGCAACTTCAGCCAAGGGAATACCCACCAGTCTGGCTGGGAGCGCATCATCGAGTACAAGCTGAAGGTTGGGTTGAAGCACAAGCACATGGCTGCGTTCCTGCTGTTGTTGTCCGAAGGTCAGCACATCCACTTCCTCGAGCCGATACCGCCGATAGCCGGCTTGCAGCTCTTCTTCACCGCTGGCTGCAAGAGCAACCCAAATGCGGCGTGGATGTTCGCGGAGCTGCTCGGCTGCAGCTCGAAGATCAATCCGCAGTGGCTCCGGGGAAGCAGTTGCATCATACCACACAATCGCCCCATCGGGCATGATTGCCTCCAGATATGCCAGCTCCGCAATTCCAGTGCTTAGCGCAGCAGGATTGAATCGGCACCGCCGAATTCCCCAGCTATATGGGTGCAGAGCCATTGTTCGGTAATGGAGCAACGCCTCGCTTCGCGCAAATCCATACCGAAAATGCTCGGGAAGAAGCAGCATTCCGTCGTACCAATGCAACGGCGCTTGCAATGCAGATAAGGAATCCATCGTACATCCGTGCGTAATTTCAACGGGCTGCCGCTCGCAGTGTCCGCAGCCTCCATGCTGAACAGTATGTGCAAGTACCGTGCCACACGCTCACCACGGATATGCATCCACTGCCACAAACACTGCCAGCGACATTTCGACGGCAGCAAACTTAGGATGTACTCTGGGACCAATCAATACGCAATTTTCCTGATAATCGGCATTACCACGGTAGCAATAGCAACACCCTTTGATTGGTGCGCACTGGGTTGAAGCCGTAAATTTGCTTGCATATTTTCCATGGTGTCGCTATGCGCTGGATCATTGCATTTGCTGCCATCTTGATTGGGTGTTCATCGAGCATTTATCTCCACGTGGAGGCTGATACAAACGCGAACTTTGGTGCGCCTGTGCCTGTGGACATCGTTTTCGCGGCGACGCCAGAGCTTGAACAACAACTGATCACACTCTCGGCGCAGGATTGGTTCACAAAGCGGGCACAGATACTCCGCGACTATCCCGACGAGGATGCCCTCAAAGTTGTATCGTTCGAATTTATCCCAGGTCAAAAAATTCCCGAGCACAAAGTGCGTGGCAATGGCGCATCCATGGCGATTGTGTTTGTGAACGTCGGGCGTTCAGCGGCAACCAACCGAGCTCGTGTTCCCGTAGGATCAACAGTTCATCTCCGCCTGGGAGAAGCAGCGTACAGTCTCGATATTGTCGAGTAAATACACGCGCTAATTTTGTGTGTGCACCGTGCTGTTGTCGGCGATGCTTGTAGTAATTGTGCTGCTTGCTGCGATCGTGCCGGCAGGGGCGTTGCCATCGAAGGTTCAACGCCTGACCGCTGGCGACGCTGCCTACGTTGAAGTCCTTGGTGCAGGATTACTGCTGTCGCTCAACTACGACCGTCGGCTTGATGAACAGTATGGCATCCGCATCGGCGGAATACCAGGTTCGCGGAGCTACTGGGTGTTTGTGCAAGGATACATGCTCAGCAGCGGAACACGCTCTCACCATCTTGAACTCGGCGCAGGACTGGGAGTAATGGTCTGGCAATTGAACCTGTTCGGCTACACCAGCGACCCAAGCCCGATTGTGTACGTGCCGTTCAACGTCGGTTACCGCTTACAACCAGCCGATGGCGGTTTTCTCTTTCGAATTGGCTTTACACCATTGCTTGCCTTTGGTCGCAATCAAACGTCTGTGCTCCCGTGGGGTGGTCTTTCGATTGGATGGAGCTGGTAGTGGCGTCACAGCAATTTTGCACTCACTGGTAGATTCAACAGAACAATCACCATGCACACCCACGACATCCTCGGCTGGTTCGACACTGCGCTCAAGCGTGACGTGCCAGCGACAATTCCAGCAGAAATCTTCGACCAGTTGACACCAGCACTGGCAGAAGAAATCAGCGCTCGGCATCGCTCGTATGGTTTGATTCGGCTGCCCGACTATGAGCAGCATTTTTTTGAATGGCTCCGCACGACTGATCCCGCAGTCTGGGATGATCTCTGGGGAGGTAACGACGAACCCTACGTGGTTTCGGTTTCCTTTTTGCCCTCGCTTTTAGATCGGCGGCGTGGCTTCCCCATTTGTGACCTGATGAGCACCGACAACTACTACTTTTTCCCGGCGATGCTGGAATGGACAGCCGAAGCACGCGACTATACCGACGCTGTCCGCAACCGATTTGCCGCCGGAGAATCGCTTACGCCAGAGCAATTGCTGGTGCTTGAGATTCATGCTGGCGGCGCCATTGACATTTGGCACTTTGCATACCACTACTCCATTCCGCTGGCAGACGCAAAAGCTGCCGTCGCAACGTTGGTTGAGGACAAAGTGCTGGCACACCTGCGCACAGCAGATTTGCTTGCGCCATTTCTGCGTTGACTACCAGTTCTGTTCGGCTTCTGCCAGCAACTCTGCGACGGTTCGCACTAATTGCCATTCGGCTTTGATCGGGAGCCGTTGGTAGGAATCGAGTCCGCCGGTCACATTGTAGGGCGGCTGCTGAATCCACGTGTAGCCCAAGTGCTGCTCACACTCGATACCAGCTCCCGGCGGTTGAATGCCCTCGAACAGTAAGTCGTAGTCCACCATAATGCGAACAAGGTCGCGATAGAGCACACGTGGCTCCCAGCCGAGCTTTTGCCGTACTTTGGTAATGTCTGCCTGCAGCACATCAACTTCCGTCGGGCGAAAGTATTTGGGTAGGACCTGAACCACAACATCACCCGGATGCAGCAGGTGATCCCACCGCGACTCGATGCTGCGAATAACACCTTGCTCGTGCTGCCGCTCGCCACGCCATTCCAATTCAATGCCGACGTATGCGAACGCATCCTCGATAAACTCTCGGACGCTATGCGTTTCGCCAGTGCCTACAACATAGTCATCGGGTTGATCTTGCTGCAACATCAGCCACATGAGCTGAACGTACTCGGGCGCATATCCCCAGTCGCGGCGTGCATCAAGATTGCCGACGTACACGGTCTTCTGTTTTCCGCTCAGCATGAACGCCAACGCACGGGTAACTTTCCGGGTCAGGAATGTTTCGCCTCGGCGTGGTGATTCGTGGTTGAATAAAATCCCGTTGCAGGTAAATAGTCCGTAGGCATCGCGCCAATTGCATGCCATCCAGTAGGAGTAGAGCTTTGCGATTGCATAGGGGCTTTGCGGTGCAAACGGAGTGCGTTCGTTTTGCGGTGGTGGTGCTGCACCGAACATCTCGCTCGAGGACGCTTGATAGAATCGCGGGCGCAAACCGCTCCGTCGAATCGCTTCCAGCAGTCGCGTGGTCCCCAACGCCGTGATATTGCCTGTGTATTCGGGCATATCGAACGAGACACGGACGTGACTTTGCGCACCCAGGTGATAGACTTCATCGGGGCGAATGTTGTAGATCAGCTCTGTCAGTAGCCCCGGATCACTCAGATCACCGTAGTGCAGAAAAAGCTGCGCCTGACCGTTGACCGCGTTGGGGTCTTTGTACACATGATCAATACGGTTGGTATTGAACACACTCGATCGGCGGATAATGCCGTGGACAGTGTATCCCTTCGACAACAGGAATTCTGCCAGGTACGAGCCATCCTGACCCGTGATACCTGTAATGAGCGCAACCTTCATTGCCAGTGCCTCCAGCAGGTGTTGAGTTTTGTCATCCTTCTCGGTGCGTAGCGCTGTGCATCCGTGCTTGCGCAACACATGCATTCCTAACGGTGGCACATACCGCGGTTGTCAGCCTACAACGTTGGATCGGGACACTGCAGACAGAACGTCTCGATCGCCAGTGCGCGACCACTCTCGATGCTGACCTCGACAACTGCACCGCTGATGCGCCAATCGCCCTGTGCCAGTTCGTATTTGTGCGCAGTCTGGTACAGAAACCGTCGGAGCGCAACATCGGTTGCCATGCCGATAACCGAATTGAACGCACCGCTCATGCCTACATCGGTAACAAATGCTGTGCCATTGGGGAGAATGCGAGCATCGTTGGTTTGCACGTGGGTATGCGTTCCGATGACTGCCGAGACTAAGCCATCGAGATGCCATCCGAGCGCAATTTTTTCGGCGGTTGCTTCCGCGTGAACATCAACAATAATCACGGCTGTCTCTGCCCGGAGTTGCTCAGCAGCGCGCCGTGCAGCACGAAAGGGACAGTCTATCGGCGGCATGTACACGCGTCCTTGCACTTGCAGCACGCCGATCTTGCCCATGGGCACACCGACGACGACCATTCCATTGCCCGGATTTCCAGGTGGATAGTTGAGCGGACGAAGCACACGTGGGTTGTGCATAAGTAACGGTCTCGATTTCCAGTTTTCCCAGACATGATTGCCGGTTGTGATTACATCCACACCAGCAGCGAACAGTTGTTCTGCTTCGCGTTTGCCGGGACCTTTGCCTTCCCACGCATTTTCGGCATTGGCGATAACGGCATCGGCTCGGTACCGCAGGCGTAGCTCCGGGAGCATTGCACAGACACGCTCAACTGCTGGACCACCGACGATGTCTCCAATAAACAGAATACGGAGGGTGGAGTCGTTCATCGTTCAATTGGGGTAGATCTGCTGCACCGCTAAGATAGGGAACGGTCCACAACCTGCTTTTTCCCTTGAGCGCTCAGCGCTCTATCACTCTGAACTCGTTTCAGGGTCTTTTTCACTCTTGCCTCGTCACCCTGAACTCGTTTCAGGGTCTCCTTCAGATGCTGAAACAAGTTCAGCATGACACACCAATGGCACGGTCACAC
>FWWL01001766.1_pt1 | contig 49056 bp, 54 predicted proteins | sample 2228331 | NCBI WGS metagenome assembly FWWL01 (sample SAMEA103939775, study PRJEB20133) | metagenome | reverse complement strand
TAATATATATTTAAAATATGTAAAATTATTACATATCGATAACTCCCAGATAAATCATGGACTTACAAATGTAGAATAAATTGCAATAATCATCTCAGTGGAAAACTACACTGGTAGACCAAGGGCTGTATTTCAATACTATATTAATAGAATAAGTTTGTCAACAGTTTTCTTAACAAATCCGTAAAAACTTAGGCGGATATTGTCATTACAGACAGAAGACTGCATAGTAAGGAACGTATTTGATTCCATTGGTAAACTCAAAGTTTTTAGCCGATATCTTAATGGCATAGGGGAAGTCACACTTCTGTTTCAGGATGCTGATGCTCTTTGATCTTGTATTCTCATCCTCGAAGATTTCAACCGGAAATAGATTATTATCTTCAAGAAAGATGAAATCAATTTTAGCCATTGAATCAGATTCCCAGAAGGCGAAGGGATAATTCTTTGCCTGAAGGGATTGTGCAACGTAATTTTCTAATAATGCTTTTCGCTGATTGACCTCTTGTGTAGAGCCTTGCTCTTCTACCATCTTAGTATAGAGTAACCCCGTATCCGGCAGATACAGTTTAAAGTTCGTATTCTCTTCTATACTGAGCCATTCTTCCGAATGAAATGTATCAGAAGGACTAAGAAGTTGTTCACTGCTGATGCGGTTGCATTTTATGATGTAATTAAGATCACTTAACTTTTGTATCGCATCCTTATACATGGAATGTGTGGTGCCTTTACGGATCAGTTTATATTGGAACTTCTTGTTTTCTTTTATGAGCTGTAGGATTAAACTATCAAATACCTGGTTCATCTTCAAGGCTTCGCTATCAGGATTATCCCTGAGGATATAATCATGATAGGAACCGATTAAGAAGTTATGTTGTTCGGATACATTCACTGTCACGGAAAGGTTCAGATATTCATTCACCATTCCAGGCATACCGCCAATCTGAAGGTATAATTGATGCAGTGCTAATAATTCCTTATGTACGATATCCGGTATCTTCGTGTTAGCATTATAATGAGTTAAGATGGACTCTATATACCAATCGTTGCTGGTTGCTCTTAAAAACTCATCAAATTCAAGAGGATAAACCGGTAATTTTAATACCTCTTTCATAATTTCAATTGGTAATGGACTACTTGAGATATAGATTACATAACGGAAAATCGATGTGATATCGACTTCTAGTAAAACCTTTATTACGTCGATACCGTAACTGATTTCATCCAGAATTAATATTCTTGACTCAACAGGCTGATCCAGATCCAAATGAAAATGAGAAAAAATCTGTTCTGTAATCTTCTTCGAATCGTCAGACAGAAACTGCTTCACAGCTTTTGGTTCACGTTCTAGATTAAGATAGCAGATACGTTCAAAAAAGGCCTTAGCAAAATCATATGCGAGATATGTTTTGCCCACGCCTTTCGCTCCGGTAAGCAGAATTGGCTTACCTCTATCTTGTGTTTTCCATTTTATCAATTCATCAATAACTTTTCTCTTCAATGCATGTTACCCCTTATGTCTTAATTTCTCTAACAGATCTGTAAAATATCCAGGAAGCGGTGCTTGAAATTCAACATATTCCTTGGTTGTAGGATGGATAAAACCTAGTACTCCGGCATGCAAGGCCTGTCCCTCAAGATGAAATGGATCCTTACCAGGTCCGTATACCGTATCTCCGACAAGCGGATGATGGATACTTGCCATATGGACTCTGATCTGATGGGTTCGTCCTGTTTCCAGGGAACATTCCACATAGGCATATTGATGATTCAGATTCTCAATGACTCTATAATTGGTAGCCGCTGTTTTTCCGTTCCTGTGATTTATGGCCATCTTTTTACGATCCTTCAGATCTCGTCCGATGGGGGCTTCCACTCTCCCTTGATCTACCTTAAAAGAATGATATACAATTGCGTAATATTTACGAGTAATGGAATGAACCTTTAATTGTTCTGCAATGAATTGATGTGCTTTATCATGTTTACAGACAACAAGAACCCCTGTGGTATCACGGTCAATCCTGTGTACGATTCCTGGCCGCATTACACCATTGATTCCGGACAATTCACTTTTGCAGTGGTATAATAAAGCATTCACCAAAGTACCCGTTGGATGACCTGCCGCTGGATGTACGACAAGTCCCTTCTGTTTATTAATAACGATAATATCCTTATCTTCATAAATAATGTCCAGTGGAAGGTCTTCAGGGACGATTTCAGCCTCTTTTAACGCGGGAATGATAATCGTTATGACTGATCCTGTTTTTATCTTTAAATTGGCTTTCACAGGCTTATCTTTGAATAATACCTTGCCTTCCTCAATGAGTTTTTGAATATAATTGCGGGAAAGTTCGGTTTGAATTGTAGATAAATATTTATCGATACGAATACCGTTGTTATCATCATTTACTATATATTCAATGGTCTGTTCTGTATCTTCCTCCAACTCCAACACATCATCTTCATTCATCAATCATAGTTCCTTTCTACTCATAATCACTCGAATAGTTCCTTTCTACTCAGAATCACTCGAATCATCGGAATTATCATTCGAATTTATGATCTTTTTCTTCCTTCTGAATATCTGATCCAGAAATGCGAAATCTTCATCCTTATAATAAAATAAAGCAAGAACAAAGAGTAAGAACGAGGATACGGTCAGGCACATATCTGCAAAATTAAATAACGGAAAATTAATCAGTTCAAAGTAAAGAAAATCTACCACATAACCTAAAAATACTCGGTCGATAAGATTTCCTACTGCACCGGCCATAATGCAAACAACAATAACCTTTAACACATTATGCTTTTTGCTGGAGGGTATCTTAGTATAAAAGAAAATTATAAATGCTAACACAATAAAGGTAAAAATACTCAAGAAGGTTGTCTTACCACTCATCATACCCCATACAGCTCCGGTGTTGGTATGAAACTGTAGCGAAAATACATCCGGAATAATTTCAATTGGTCCATTTTCCGCCAGATCAGTCTTGACCCAGTACTTTGATGCCTGATCAATTGCCACCAGTACGATAAATAATATTAAATGTTTGATACGTTCCTTCATATAACCTCCATGATTGTGTCTTCCTATGAACACATTTCGTATGTATTTTATAAATCAAGTTATCTATCACGATTGAAATACTAACTTTTTATTAATCTAATTTCTATTCTCATTACTTTTATACCGATTTTATTATTGAACTGATCGCAGCTAGCATCTCTTCTTTGGTTACCGTTGGATCAATGAACGAAGCACCTATCTTATCTAGCAAAATGAATCTGATTTTATCGGAGTCCATCTTTTTGTCAAGCTTCGTTACTTCATAGACATCCTCGGCGGATATTCCTGTAATGCTTATCGGTTGGTTAAATATCCTGATGGTAGCAATAATATCTGCATATTCTTCTTCTGTTATCCTACCCCGCATCATGGTGATATACGCGGCTGCAACCATTCCTAAGGATACACATTCCCCATGAAGTAGAGTAAAATCCATCAGTTTCTCTACGGAGTGTCCAATCGTATGTCCAAAATTAAGTAATGCACGGTCTCCCAGTTCCTTCGGGTCCTTTTCGACGACGGTTCTTTTGATCTCACAGCTTCGATAAATCATCTCTCTTAATGTCTCATAATCCTTTTCAGCAATTCCTACACTGTTATTTTTCAACCAGATATAGTAGCCAGCATCTTTGATTAAGCCATGTTTAATAATCTCACCCATACCCGAGTAATATTCTTTCTCAGGAAGGGTTAACAATGCAGATAAATTCATATATACCAGCTTCGGCTGATGGAAAGCACCGACCATATTCTTAAAGGCTTTAAAATCGACTCCGGTTTTCCCACCGATACTGGAATCCACCATGGATAGCAAGGAAGTAGGTACCTGAATAAATCGGATACCACGAAGATATGTTGCAGCAACAAAACCGGTCAAGTCTCCTACTACTCCGCCTCCCAAAGCAATTAGAACATCATTACGGTCAAAACCTGCTACAATCAGCTGCTCATAGCAATCACTGACGGTATCCAGATTCTTATTCTCTTCACCTGCCGGGAAGGTATGCGTAGATACGGATTTTGCAATAGGTATCAGTCGTTTTGCAAGATCCTCAGCATAGATTTTCCCCACATTACTATCGGTGATTATCATGAACCTTCGATTATTCATAGCAAGAGTTGCAATCTTTTCTGATATCTTATTAAAATCCGGTTCCAGCATGATATCATAAGCAGGATTATTATCATAATTCACATGTAGAATATTATTCATAAAAAATGCATAACCGCATCATATTGCTAAGACGAGGTTATGCCATCCTCCTTATCTAACTTCTTTCATCGTAAAAAAATTCAAAACCATCCTCGGTTTTCTGATAGCTTTTATCTTCCAAGGCATCTTTTAAGAAATCAAAGTGAAGTTGATCTAGCTCATCTTCTTCCATAGCTACTGCAGCATCGGCTGTTTCCTTAGAACTATCATCTTTTGGGGAAGTATCAGCTTCCATCTGAGGATCCACTGTTGGTTTATAAGTAAAATCATCGGAATTCACAGCGAAACTTCTACTGTTTAGTAACTCAATCTGGGCATGTAATAGGTTTTCATAATGTATTTTGAACAAATCATATTGCTGCATCAGATTTAAAGTTTTGTGCTCCATAACTTCAATCTTATTCTTGGTACCTTCCAACATTTGGTTTGCCTTCAGTTTTGCTTCCAGCATGGTGGCGTCTGCCTCACGTAATGCGGTTGCTCTGGTATCTTGGGCTGTCTTTTCAGCTAGGATTAAAGCTTTTTGTAATGTTTTTTCGATTGATTTATAATAAGAAAGATTATCATTCAATTCTTTTATTATCTTCTTAAGATCAGCATTCTCCTCCAGAAGTTCACCATAATCGGAGGAAAGCTCATGAATGAACTGCTCAACTTCTTTTTTATCAAAGCCCAGACCGGCTTTAAACTGTTTGTCCTGTATTTCAGATGGTGTTAACATTATTCTGCCCCCTAACCGATAATTTGCTTGCTTCTAGTTCGTATATAGCAATACTTTAACAGAATATCTTCCTTTTTTTGTCTGATAAGAGGTACCGGCAAAGATGAATTTACCTAGTCCACGTACTGATACAACATCATTTTCCTTCAATGTATGGCTGTTCGATAATACTAACTTTCCTCCAACAAATACTTTACCGCCTTCAATCAAACCGGTTAAACTGCTCCTAGAGGTGTTAAATGCAACGGATAAGATACTATCCAATCTCACAGAGGATACGGTTCCAACAACCTCTTTAAATTTTGGAGTATAATCAAAATCCTTACGTTCAATGACCTGGGTACGAACCATGGTATGTTTTACCTTTACCATTTGTTCTAGGATAAATTCACTGATCACTGAATGAGCAAAAATATAACCTTCATTATCCGTAATCAGGATATCACCGATTTTGCTCCGATCCAAGCCCAAATTAAGTACCGCACCGAGAAAATCACGATGGTTTAAACTGTCACTGAATTTTTGATTCAATGGGACAACTTTAATACAGACAATCGGAAAACCGATATCATCTTCCTCGGATATTCTTTCATTGCCATAAAAACAAAGTATTTTCCTCTCGGCTTCCTGAAAACCTCCGTAAGTAAAATACTTTATCCTTGGTAACTCATGTTTGAGGCTTATAAATATGTTCTGTTCATTTAAATTCAGGAAATCAGAAAAAAGACAGATTCCCCTGGAATACGCAGTGTTTGCCAAATCAAGTAGACGTTTGCGCAGTATTAGTTCATCCTTATCTAAGTTCATCATAGCCTAGAATTTGTTATGAAAGGTCGGAGGTTCAAAACCATTTTCCTGGATCAGATCAGAATATTCACCAGAGATATCAACTGTATCAGGAGAAACGATAAAGATGCAGTTGGAAATCCGATGTAATTTTCCGTTAATAGCATAGACGGAACCGGAGATAAAATCCATAGTTCTCTGTGCTAATTTGTCATCAAAGCCTTCCAGATTAATTACAATTGCCCGACCGGTTAAAAGTAAGTCACATATCTCTTGTGAATCTTCGAAAGACGTTGGCTTCATGATACAAACCTCAAGGCCTTTTGAAGTGGTCCGGATCGGTACGACCTTACCAGCTGTACTTCTTTCCATCTTTTGCACCCTTTCTTTCTTGAAGTCATTTGCTGCAGGTGCTACCTGTGCAAGTGACTGCTTCAACTGCGGTTTTTCTTCATATCTATCGTGTTTTATCTCTTTTCTCTCTAAACGTCTTGCTCTTTTCTCGTTTTTATCAGTTTCTTCGTTCAGATAATCCTCATATTCATCTTCATCTTCGGTCAGCTTCATGGAATTTAAGAAATTTTTAAAAATATTAGACATTTAATTATTCTCCTATCTATATACTCTAAACTGCTTTAGAATAATCTCGTTCGCCAAAAATGCCTGTCCCAACCCGAACCATAGTGGCACCTTCCTCAATTGCTACTTCAAAATCTCCCGTCATACCCATGGAAAGAACATCAAAGTTTTCTAAGGCTTTGCTCCCATGGGAGGCATTCTCATCCAAATTGCTTCCATCACAAATATTATCGACGTTTTTTGTTTTTATGTCAACATATAATTGTCGCAATTTCTTAAAATACTCCCTATTTTTTTCAGGATCTTCCACGTATGGAGCAACTGCCATCAGGCCTCTGATACGTATATGGGAAAGATGACTCATTTCATGTATCAAATGAAAAATATCCGCTCCATCTACACCAAATTTCGTATCCTCATCAGCAATATTAACCTCAATTAAGATATCAGAAATCAGATTCCTTTTTGCAGCTTCCTCTTCAATCTGCTCAGCAAGACGCATGGAGTCAACGGAATGAATTAATACTGCTTTATCAATAATGTATTTTACTTTATTACGCTGCAGATGTCCGATCAGATGCCAATAAACGTCTTCTTGAAAACCGTTATGAAGGTATTCATACTTCTGGACAAGTTCTTGAACCTTATTTTCGCCAAAATGCCGCATACCATTGCTATAGGCTTCTTGAAGCATCTCATTAGGCTTGGTCTTACTTACTGCGATTAAAGTAACCTCGGAACGTTTTCTGCCGGATCTGTCGCAGGCTGCCTGGATGCGCGTCTCAACGTTTAGGATATTGTCTTTCATCATGTTATAACACCTCATTCTTAGTAAATAATTGCTTGATTTACTGCTGTTTTTCCATCAAGTGCAATTTGGTCGTACGCAGATAAGCCATTTGATGTATTCTCTTCTATGATACAGTATTCATCATTCTGGGTTAGGATTTCAATCCTTTTAAACACGGCATAGCCAAGGTTAACATTGTAAACACCAATTAATTTGCCTGTCTGTGATAAGGTATATTCTTCTGAGTCTTTTGCTGATTGAACGACTGTTCCAGGTTCAAAAATCTGAGTATCAATATAGGCATAAGCTCCATCGTCATAATAGATATCTGTTTCAACAAAGTTGTAGCTGATATCACCATTTTCACTGAAAGTCTTTTTAATAAGTCCTTTCTCTTGGCTTTCTGCACCAAGTGAAAAAATATCTAAAGGTACAAGATAAAAATCCTTCTCAACAATAGATGCTAGAGGTATTTTTAATCCTTCTACTGAATCGAAATCAAGTTCAATATCGATAAAACGGTCCTCCAGATAATTGGCAAGATATTTATTCAATGTCAGCTTCGCATAGTAGGAAGAACCTTTTTGATTCAAAGTCATGGGAGCTGTTGCCTCAAAATCGTCTTCTAAGATCGTAAAACTAACACGTTCTTTGCCAACTAATTTTTCATACTGGGTCTTGGTAAGTGGCAATACGATATTCCAGGTATCAGATTTTATTAATTTATAAATAGGAGTATTTACAGAAACCATACCTGTGGTTCTAAGGCTTGTCCGCTGATAATTCTCTGGATGGAACATATCGTCTGTAATAGTCTCCGGTGTAACTGCTTCATACGTATCAGTATAGTAACTGATGATTCCACTTTCCCCGCTAGGTATCATATCTAGGGAGTATGTAATACCTGTTTCTTCCGCCAACTCTTCGCCCTGAGTTATTACTGTGCTGTTAAGGATGTCTAATACCGTACTCTGTGCGCTTTCCTTGAAGTTGTATACACTGGAATAATCAGAATCAGAAAAGGTATTCTGAAAGCCTCTGATATCATGTCTAATTTCTGCATTATTTTTATCAGATAAGGCAACTGATAATTCATTACTTGATACAAGACTATAAATCTGCCCTGTCTCTTCTACGGAATATACCGGTGAATTCTTAGCCACCCGGGCACCTTCCTTTTGAAAATAAGAGATATAGCCGGCATTCTGTGAGCTTATGATGATTTCATCTCTGAGTATCAAACCGGTAATATGATTATCGACTGCCGTTGAACCCTCGTGTACTTCATAGATGGACAACTTTTCTTTCGTAAAGTAGATATAAACATTGATTGCGATATATAAAAACAGAATTAAAAATACAATGATACCGATATTGATATTTTTGCGTTTTTTAAATTTTACAACTTTATTCTGCTCGCTCAAGCTTTCGCCTCCTGTTTCTGTATTCTTATTTATTATACTTACTTTTTCATAATTTTTAAACCCCTTTTTTTTATTTCATCGAATCATAGATATAATTATAAAGTAATCTTAAGGCTATGGGTTCAACTAATGAATAAATACTTAAATAATGGTTAATCTATAGAAAGAGAACAATCTCTTTATATTAGGAAATAGTTAATTAGATATAAAGAGCTACCCAATATTTAGGCATGAAGGAGGTTTCTTATGAAAACATTGGATTATATAGCGCTTATACTGGTTGTAATCGGTGCTATCAACTGGGGCTTAATCGGGTTCTTCGATTTTGATCTAGTGAAAGCGGTATTCGGTGATATGACTCTGGTATCAAGAATTGTATATGCACTAGTTGGTGTTTCAGGGCTTTATTCATTAAGCTTCTTTGGAAGACTTAGAAATGAATAATAGCACTCAATAGAAGCACGCTTCGCGAGTTTCTATTAATGTATGAGCGCGTTCGCATTGCTCACCTAACATTCGCGCAAAAAATAGGAGCGTCGTATCAACGAACGCTCCTTTATCTTCGATTAAATTAAGCATAAAACATGCTAATCTGTATCAAATCTGTATAAAAATGAAACATGCTAATCTGTATCAACTCTGTATTAATATGAAACATATTAATCTGTATCAAAACTGTATTAACCATAAAAATATCTTCTTATAAAGATACTAGTACATTCTTTTTCATTGTTTCTGGCAACTGATTGTAATTCAAAGATATACTGAGAACTAGGTCTACATGAAACTGTTCTGATATCTTATCTAGTTTGGAGTAGACGGTGTCAAAATTATTTTCATTAATATACGCTATTTTGAGGAAACTATCTAGATATATTGTCTGTAAATCATGATTGCCGGATACGATACCGCAGATAAAACCGATAAACTCACTTTCATTTTCGATGAAATAATCACGTACGTTTTCTAATCTGATCTTATTACTCAGTTCATACATGTGTTTATTGCTTTTGTCAAGATAAACAATGCTTCCTTTCGCAGCTCTCACTTCGGTGTTCGCTTTGTCGATAAGGATTTTAGTCTTACCCTTACCCTTTTCACCTGAAATTATCGATATCATTGTAATCTCCTCCTTATGGTGGGCGCAACATAAGTTGTGCGGTGCCAGATATTAAATTGTACATTATGTCTCAAAAACCATAATTTATAAAATTATTATAGTACAAATATAATGGAAAAACAACTATAAAAAAGCAATTTAATAAGCTTTTAATAATTATTGTTACCACCTAAGTACCAACTGCTAAAGAAAGCAGGTGAGACGTCTGGTTAATTAAAGAATCATTGTCGGATGCTTTCATTATGATTGCTACATATTCTTTATTATTACCATCTTTTCCAAGTAAAATACAACAGCTACCAGCTTTACTTGTTGCACCTGTAAGACCGCCTTCTACTTGTATATTCTGATCAATTTCTTCCTCATTAGCCATAAAAGGATTTGTGGTTTTTAATATCTTCTCTAGTTCATTACCATCTCTATCTTGATAAATAACGTTGTAAGAACTTGCCCTTATAATACTTCGAAAAGTATCATATTGAAGCAACTCATTAAAAATAAGATACATATCATATGCTGTCGAATATTGATTGTCATCATGTAAGCCGGTGGAATTAACAAAGTGGGAATGGATTGCGCCAATTTTAGCTGCTTCTTCATTCATTAATGCAACAAACGCTTCTTCACTTTCTGCCATATGGTCAGCAATGGCAATTGCTGCATCATTACCGGAATATATTAGCAGACTGTTAAGAAGAGCTTCCATTGAGATAACATCACCTTCAGCATACCCACATACTCGAGCACCAGTCTCAGTAATATGAGATGCATCAAAGCCGACGGTAACCGAATCCGTCAACTCCCCATAGTTTAATACGACTAACGCCGTCAAAAGTTTAGTTAAACTTGCAGGATACATCTTATCATAAACATGAGTAGCATAGGCGACTTCATGATCGGAGGAGTTTATTAATAAGATAGCGCCTGAGGTTAGAAGCTCATCGTTACCAATATTGTCTTCCTCAGAAACTACCGCAATATTTTCTGCGAAATAATCAGCTTCTGTTACGCTATTATCAACGGATTTGTTGGCAGTTTCAGCCAAATCTTCATAAACCAAAAATTCATTGGATGAATTCCGGCAGCCTCCTAAAGCGATTGTGGCTATGATACACAAGCTTAAAAATCTTTTTTTCATAAGTAAACCATCTCCCGCTCTTAACAAAAACACAATAACATAGAACCACAAAAACACGATCCTTGATTACTTCCTAAAACTTATTGATCAGGATTTAAAAAGTTCTCTCCAATCTAAATCACCGCGATCTAAAGCCTTAATCATAAGCTCAGCTGTTGCAAGATTGGTCGCTAAGGGAATATTATGCTTATCGCAGAGCTGAAAGATGTTATTAACATCAGGTTCATGGGATTTTGGTGTCAGAGGATCCCGTAAGAAAATTACCAAATCCATCTGATTATGTTCAATCTGGGAACCTAATTGTTGTTCTCCACCAAGATGTCCAGCTAGGTATTTGTGAACGGAAAGATTAGTTACTTCTTCAATCAAACGCCCTGTAGTACCGGTTGCATAAAGAATATGTTTACTTAAAATACCCCTGTATGCAATACAAAAATTCTGCATCAGCTTCTTTTTTGCATCATGAGCAATCATACCTACATTCATATTTACCTCCCTTCTGCCGCTCACAGCGGCACTTACATAATAAGTATAACTAGTGATCTATACATTTCTTACTTTTCTCGGCTGTATCCTGATATTCAGAATCATACCTATTCCTAACATTCCACTGATTAATGAACTAAGTCCTGAGCTCACAAAGGGAAGTGGGATTCCGGTATTAGGCAAAATAGATGATGCAACTCCGATATTTACGAATACCTGGAACACAAACATCGAGGCGATGCCGACCGATATCAGCATGCCCATATAATCAGGAGCTTTCCGTGCAGTCATAAGACAGATATAAATAAGTACGGCATAAAATGCTAAGATTAGGCATCCGCCGATAAATCCGAATTCCTCCCCGGCTACGGAAAATATAAAATCACTTTCTGAAATCGGTACGGAGTCATAATTGCGGGTATCTGAACCTTCAAATAATTTACCGTATAATCTGCCCGAACCGATTGCTTGCACTGAGTTGTCTTGCTGGAACATAGTTTCCGGATGATCCTCCGGATTAATAAAGGATATGACACGGTTTCGTTGATAGTCTGATATCAGGACCTGATAATCTTGTTGGATATACCAAAACAATCCTAAAACCACAGGAACACCGATAACCAGGACCGGAAGAATTACTTTCCAGCTAATACCAGCCGCAAAAATCATCATTACAAAGATAAATGCGATAACTAGACTTGTTGAGAGATTAGGCTGTGATAGAATTAAAAAAATCGGCAGCCCTAACGCTATGATTGAAAACAGTAATACAAAGACATTATTAATCTTATGCCGAAACATCGTAAATATCTTCGCTGCAAATATAATTAATATAATCTTCGTTAGTTCGGATGGCTGGAAAGAAACAAATCCAAGATCCAGCCATCTTTCGGAGTTATTCATTGTAGAACCCATGACCTTGACAAGTATAAGCAATACTAAGTTTATAATGTACAATACGATATAAAAACCACTGATAAAATGATAATCAAATAGTGATACAATCATTGCTAAAAAGATACCACCGGCAAGACCAACTAAGTGTTTTAAAAACAGATTCTCTGCTTCTGTCTGTACCTGTTTGATTAAGAACGCACCAATTAAGCCTAAAATAATGACTATGATGATTAAGGCAACATTATATCGTTTGAAGTCATATCGCTTAAAAAAATTAAACATTCAGTCTACATCCTTATTTTTTAGAGGTCTTGAGATCCTTAATCGGAATATTTGCAAATAATGCAGGAACCGAACCATTGTTAGACTCGGATTCCATTTGAGTAATCTTGATATCCAAACCCTCTAAATCGATTTCTATATATTTTGATATCACAGCAATGATATCATTTTTAATTTGTTCCATAATTTCCGGTGAGCATCCGGCACGATCAGAAACCAATACTAATTTCAATCTGTCCTTTGCTATACTGCCGGTCCCCTTTTTCTTAAAAAAATCTGAAAAGCCCATCACGCTACCTCCCTAATTTTTCTTGCGCTTGCCAAACAGTTTTCCAAAGAAGCCCTGTTTTTCATCTAAATCCATAAAAGGAACATCCTCGCCGATGATTCTTCTACAGATATTCATATATGCTCTTCCCGCAAGTGAATCGGAACCTACCAAAGGTTCACCTTGGTTTGTAGAGATTACAATATTCTCGTCATCCGGTACAATACCGATTAAATCAACAGCTAAGATTTCACACACATCATCGCTAGACATCATATCACCACGTTTAACCATATCCATACGGATGCGGTTAACAATCAGTTGTGTCTGTTTCATTTCATTACTTTCTAATAATCCTATGATTCTATCAGCATCTCTTACAGCTGATACTTCGGGGGTAGTAACCACTAATGCTCTGTCTGCTCCTGCAATGGCATTCTTGAAGCCTTGCTCAATACCTGCCGGACAGTCCATTAATATGTAATCGAATTCATCTCTTAGCTCATCAGCAAGCTTCTTCATCTGTTCAGGAGTTACAGCGTTTTTATCTCTAGTCTGTGCAGATGGTAATAAGTAAAGATTAGGATAACGCTTATCTTTAATCAGGGCATTACGGATACGGCAGGTACCTTCGATAACATCTACCAGATTATACACGATACGATTTTCCAAGCCCATTACAACGTCCAGATTTCTTAAACCGATATCTGTGTCGATTAATACAACTTTCTTCTCCAGCATTGCTAAGCCGGTTCCAACATTTGCGGTAGTGGTTGTTTTACCAACGCCACCTTTACCCGATGTTACAACGATAACTTCTCCCATTGACTTTTTGTCCTCCAATTTTTTGGAGGATTTTCTCCTCCAATTTAGTTTTTCCGGGTTTCAATTATAACCCAAAGCTTTATAAAAATGTATTGAGATAAATCAATACATAATTGAAATTATAAGTTATAACCTGATATCATGTAAGATATTCTTATTCAAAGGTTCAATATAGATATTACCGTCTTCGAGGAAGGCTATCTTTGTTTCCTTAACCTCTTCTTTCACTGGCTTGTCAGGAGCTCTTGCGATCGCATCAGCGATACGTATCTGTGTCGGACTCATATCAAGAGCAACGACAAAAGAATTGGTATTGCCGGTAGCACCAGCAAAGGCATTCCCCTTCAAGGCACCCAGAATGATGATATTTCCTTTTGATACAATGCTTGCACCATGGTTTACATCACCGATGATGATAACGCTTGTCTCAAATTCAAGGGAGGTACCGGAACGTAATATTCCTTTATAGAATTGGCCTAAGTTATTCGACAACTCTAAGAGCTTCTGCTCCACTGTCTTTTTAAAGTTATCCTCGGTTTCTACACTCTTTTCCATGACACATACGATATGCATGTCCGTATTCTGAGCGATGATATCGAGGACTTCCTTCTGTTGCTCGGTGGTTAGCTTGCGTCCTTCAAAGCTGATTGCCATCTTGGCATTCTCAAAAAACTTACTTGATTCTTTAAATTTCTCAGCAATCAGATGCATCAACTCATCAAAGGGTACATCAGGGCTCAACACAACAATAATGCCGTATTTATTACCCTTTATTATAACTGAATTATTCATTACTAAACTCCTTTCCGGTAGTTTACGGATCTATTAATAACAGCTATCTATATGTTTTGCTGTGTTATTCAAGGGAGGAACCACTTGCTTCATCTTCTCCTGATACAATTCCTTCGATCAGAGAAGCTGCATCTTCCAGTTCAAAATACAGAGAATAGATGTCTTTACATAGTGCAGCTGCATTATGTGAGGTATATCCATTCGGAATTACAGCTGTAACGGAAATTACAGGAGCTGTATAAGGAGCAAAGGATACGAACAAAGCATTGTTCGCTCTTACTTTGCTGACCTGGGAAGTACCTGTCTTACCGGCTACTGTTATTCCAAAGTTCTTGAATTCAGGAAATACTGAACCACCACTCACATTAACAACAGAATACATTCCTTCCAGAACAGTATCCCAAGTGCTTTTACTGATGTTTGTTAGATCATGATTCACGGTTGCACTGTTGTCAAGGACCACATTACCATCCATATCTTCTATTTTATCCAAAAGCGTAAGATTATAACAAGTTCCACCGTTAGCCAAGGTTGTAACGTAACGTGACAGCTGTGCAGGTGTATAAGCATTATTACCTTGTCCGATAGAGGAACGTATTGCATCCTTTGTAGAAATCTGAGGTGGCTTTTCAAACAGTTCAATACCTGATTTCTCATTTAAACCAAATAAGGAAGCATATTTGTTTAACTTTGATAGACCTAAATCAGGGTTATATTTTCCGGCACCATCAATACTGAGTCGCCATCCCATCTCATAGAAGTAATAGTTACAGGAAACCTTGATAGCATCGATCATATCAACAGAGCCATGAGTACTCGGGTAAACATGACATTTTGCTGCTGGAGTTATCTTATCAAATTCCCCTAGATCTCTGATATTCTCGGAAGGGTTTGTAGTACCTTCCTCCAAAGAAGTAAATGAAGTAATCATCTTAAACGTTGATCCGGGAGCAATTGCATCGGTTAATGGCCTGTTATTCAATGGCTTTGTATTATCATTCAAAAGCTTTGCATAATATTTGGAATCGACCTTGTTCGCTAACATATTATTATCGTAACTAGGATAAGTAACTAATGCTAATACATCACCGGTATTCACATCGGTAATCACTACGGAACCTGTACAGGGATCTAACGCCAGCATAGCTGGAGTGATTTTTAATGTACAAATTTTATCATACATAAAATCATAAGCGGAAAGATCACCATTTTCTAGGCGATTCACTTCATCTTCCTTACATTTTAACACATCTTGGTCAATTAATAAAAGACAAATTTCAGTTCCTGATAAATTATACGAAAATACCAAATTTCTATATATCATTTTATTGAATTTGCTGTCTTTCTTAAGGAGATTTTTCGTATATTCAATCAGTTTATCATACAACTCTTCTGCACTATAATATTCATCTCCTACGCCAAGAATCGATAAGTTAATCCAGTTGCTGCCAATTGCATATTGAAGTAATCTACTCAGGCTGACATTACCATTCTTATAACCCAAATAGGTGGCATCATCATCCGGGATATTCTGTTTCATTAGTATCTCATTATCTACCAGAACCTCATAAAAATAGTCTAGGAAATTCTCCATATCATCAGAATCAGCATTTGTTACGGTACTACCCATGGCCAATAACTCATCATACCGGTCTAAGATATCACTCAAAGCTGTAACATATTTCTGATATGTTTCTATCTCAAGCTCGGAAGCATCCGTGTCATCAAACTGGTTAATGTCGATAATATTATTATTAATTAAAGCATTATATACTTCATAAATTGGAATCGTTATCTCACTTGCACTTTCACCCTTACTTCCGTAATTCATAGTACGTACTAGGTTTTCTAAAAGAATATGTGCAATTTCTCGTTCCAACAGATGATATACATTCTTCTGGAGTTCACTGTCTATCGTTAGGTAGATATCATTTCCTGCAATGGGGTCTGTATTTTCCATCACTTTAATTACCTTACCGGTAGATTCATATACGGATACTGTTTCGCTTCCTTTGGTACCGGCCAGATATTCTTCGTATTCCTCTTCCAGACCGGTTTTGCCGATTACATCAGTGGAATTATATCCGAATTCTTCATGCTCATCTAACTCTTCAGCACTGATTAAGCCTGTATAACCCATGATATGGGCAAAATACACACTTTCTTCATAGACTCTGGAGGTCTGCTTTTGGATCTCAACTCCCAATAATTCTGCATTATTCTCCATTACAGCTGCAACCGTATTCTTGCTTACCTTAGAAGCTACTGTAATCTGCAGATATTTTGGAAAATTACAGAACAAAGCATAACGTACACTCATAATCTTTAATGCATCTTCTACGGAATATTCATCTGAGATTCCAAACATATTGGTATAATTATCACCGGTTCCATTGCGCAGGAACAGAAAAACCTCTTCTGCAGTCGCATTCTGATATACATCTTTGAACTTATCGTCTTCCAGAACATATGCATAAGCATTCTTCTTAAAACGCACCAGTGCAGCTCCATCAACCGTGTACTCAAATTCACCATTATCATTCAAAGCAATATAGAATTCATTATCAAGAGTATCGCCATTTTCCTCGATGATATTAATTAAATTAAAAACGACTTTATTATATTCAGCATCAGATACCGTAATGTCCTCCATTACTACGGAGAACGAAAGCTCGTTTGAAGCTAAAAGGATACCGTTACGGTCGTAAATATTACCGCGGGTACTCTTCACTTCTCTTACTTTTACTTTTTTAACCTCAGCTTCCTTCGCAATGACCGGGCCCTGAACAATCTGAAGCGTAAATAATTGATATATGACAACTGAAAACAAAGCAATATAAATAACCGAAATGGGAAAAAGTCTTGATTTCAGAAGCCTTTTCATATAATCCAAAAATACGTCAAACAAGCTTATACCTCCTCATCCGGCTTATGCTCCAACCACTTATTAATCATATGTAACAGCTTGTACAAGAATACAGAGACCGCTACGGTATATATGATCTCAGGAACAATAAATCTTCTGAGATAGTAAAGAAAACTCAAACGGCCTCTAAGTAAAAATTCAAATACGTAATAGGTAAATCCATAAAATAAGTCACTGACAGCGACTATGATGATCGGTAAGGTATAATCATCATTCGAATAAAATCTATTGGTAAATCCGATAAGATAACCAATTAACAGATACATTAATGCGTACAAACCTACAATATAGCTGCCATACATCAGATCAACCATTAATCCGCTGATCAGACCAACCATCATTCCGGGAATTCTGCCTCTCATATAGGCTGTTGATACCACTAAAATGAGTAACAGATTGGGCATAATATCAGCCAGTGCCACGTAATGGAACATGGCACTCTGGAGTATAAAGCATATTAAGATCTCAACCATATATACAATTAAACGCTTCACGAAAATACCTACTTTATCTTAGTCTATCAAAGGCTCTTTTAACTCTGTTATGATTAACACTTCTTCCAAACGTTCAAAGTCAACCACAGGAGTCAGATATGCAGTCATTGTCATATTGCTGGCATCCAGCTCAATATCACTGACAGAACCGATTAGAATACCTTCCAGGTATTTTGTACTGATCTGAGAGGTTACAACTTCATCCCCATCATAAATTTCAGCATCTTTACTAATCAAATCCACACGTATCTTCCCCTGGTCTATGAGCTGAAGATCACCGTTAACAAAACAGGTATCCGAGGTCTTTGTGAATTCACCACTGACACTGCTGTTATCATCAATGATGGATCTGACAATGGAATAATTATAATGGACTTCTGTAATAATTCCCACAAGGCCGTTTCCGGCAATCACATTCATGTCTTTCTTTAAACCATCTTTGATGCCTTTATCTATCGTAAATATATTATACCAATTGTTAGTGTCCTTACTGATTACCCTGGCTGCTACCTTAGGATAATCGATGTATTGCTGGTCCAGCTCATAAAGCTCACGTAACTCATCCAGTTCATATTTATCCTGCATCAGAAGCTTATTTTGGTAGGATAATAAGTCTACCTGTTCTCTGAGCTTCGTATTCTCTTCCTGAAGGGTACTAATACTTTTAAAGTTGTCCAACCTATTTGATATATATGTTCCTATCGTATTAACTCCCCGTTGCATCGGAGTTATGACTGTTCCGACTGCATCCTTCACCGGAGACAGCTTATCGCCGAACCGGAAAGTAAATAAAATCAGACCAAGACATAGTATAATGCATACGATGAGAAGGTGCTTCGGATTGATGTTAAATTTAGTCCTTCGTCTCATTGTCAGTCTCCACCTAAATAATATATGATACTATCTATTACCATAAATTGATATCTTCAATATTTACCAAAATAACAGGTGCTATCACTAATTTACGAATGTCTTCGGGCGCAAGGAATCAGCCAAAACAGCAAGCTTATTATCTTCTATGATTTTTCCCAGGCCATTTACTACTGTATTCGCAGAGTCTGGACAAATATTAATTTTAAGGTCTGTTTCTCGGTGCATTAATTCATCCAGTGCAAATATTTTGGCTGAACCACCAGTCACATAGATACCACTATCGATGATATCCGAGGAAATTTCCGGTGGAGTACGCTCTAATATAATCTTGGTAGCGTCTATAATAGAATATAGATATTCGGAAATCGATTCATATACATCGCTGGATTTCACTTCCATTTCCTTAGGAAGACCGGTTACCACATCACGGCCATAGACTTTCACAGAGGCTTCTACCGTAGCCAAAGCACAGCCTAACTTTTTCTTAATGTTTTCTGCTGTCTTATCACCGATGTAAAGATTATATTTTCTCTTAACCATATTCTTGATGGCTTCATCCAGTCGGTTTCCTCCCACAGGAATCAGTTTGCTGAGGACGATACCTCCGAGGGAAAGAATGGATACTTCCGTTGTATCAGCACCAATATCTACAATCATAACACCTCTGGCAGTCATAACATTCAGACCGGCTCCTACTGCGTCCGCTATAGGCTTTTCTACAATTCTGATATGTCCAACCTTAAGATTCGAACTGGCAATCAGGTCATAAAAGGAACGGCGTTCCACTTCTGTGATGTCAGTAGGCGTAGCTACAATATAATCCGCAGCACCAAGTCGTTTGACACCGCTGATTCGTATCATGAACTGATTTAATAGCTCCATCATGTTTGCTACATCAGCGATTACACCATTCTTCACCGGATAAGAAACATTAATATTCGCGGGTGCCTTCTCATACATCTCAAATGCATCATTTCCCGTCGCAATGATATTCTTGCGGTCTGAAATTGCTATAATATTACGCTCATCCAGAACGATACCCTGACCTTTCTTGTAAATCTTAATCGTGCTTGTTCCAAAATCTATACCAAATGCCTTTGAAGCCATATTGTATGCAACCTCCTATAAGATAACTTTAGTACTAATCACGTCTATGGGCTTATTTCAGAACAACCCTTGTTCTTTCAAACTGATATATCTATTATCGCCAATAATAATATGATCCATAAGCGAGATACCGATTAAATTACCGGCTTCAGAGAGCTTCTTGGTAACCCGGATATCTTCTGCGCTTGGCGTAGGATCACCACTGGGATGATTATGAAGAAGGATAATGTTGACTGCTTCATACTTAATTGCTTGTACAAATACTTCTCTTGTAGGCATAATGGAAGTATTCACCGTTCCTTCGGAGATAATCATATCCTTAATGATTTTATTCTTCGAGTCCATCATAAGGAGCATAACCAGCTCTCTTGTAAGGTGCCTCATATCCTGCATGTAATAGTTTGCAACACTCTGCGGTGTCACTAGTTTTAAACTGTCCCGTTGAATCTCCTTAGCCATCCGTTTCGTAATTTCCGTCAGGCAAAGCAGCTCGATAGCTTTGACTTTTCCTATCCCTTTGATACGGGTCAGGTCCTTCATCGTCATGTAATTCAACCCCTTTAAACCAGGGTAGGCAGTTGAATAATTTAGTATATTCACTGCCAAATCGATAACTCTTTGATTTTTTGTTCCCGACCGGAGTATCACTGCGAGCAGTTCAGCATCGGATAGAGTTATCGCGCCATACTTTTCGCATTTCTCATAAGGTCTCTCGGATGAAGGTAATTCTTTGACTGTTAAATAAGTGTTATTCATATAAGCCATCTCCTCTGATGTTCCTCTCTCCAGGAAATCATTTGGCTTATTTCTATGAATTAAAGCTTTTTATAAATGAAAACGGAGGCGATTGCTCCGATTACACTTCCGATAGTGATTTTGATCCGGAGTCCGAATCTAATTGCCAGTACTCCCAAATCCAAGGTAACTACGTTTGATTTTGAATCTCCAATGGAAAAATAAACTCCGGAATCCAGCCAACTTAAGAAGTTAATTTCTTTGGTCAGATGACCAAGAACGCTTCCAACTACAATTCCCAGTAAGATTAACAGGAATAAAGCCCAATAATTTTTGCCTAATGCTCTTGATGTTCTGGCCATCTTTTGTTGCCCCCTTCCGGATGATCCGGTTCACATATTCTTTCATAATCAAAATACATTTTATCACAAGATAGGTAATTTGTATACGAAAAACTCTTTTTTTGTAAATCCAGGTATGAGCAATAGGGCTCATTAGAGTTTAATAATTCTAAGCTCTGATAGTTTTTGAAGAGACATTAAAATACCGAATTTTGCGTGATACCAGGTAAGCCCGCCTTGGAAGAACACCGTATATGGCGGTTTTATCGGCGCATCCGCGGATAGCTCAATGGAAGATCCTTGCACAAAGGCTCCGGCAGCCATGATGACTTCACAGTTATAACCCGGCATAGCCCAGGGTTCAGGTGTTACATAACTATCTACAGGTGCCGCAGCCTGAATTCCCTTGCAGAAACCAATGACTGCTTCAGCTGAATTTAAGGTTACCGCTTGAATGATATCAAAACGGTCTTCCGTACTGTTAGGATGCACTTGATATCCCAACTGTTCATAGATATTTGCTGCAAAGATAGCTCCTTTTAACGCTCCGGAAACAACCTGAGGAGCGAGAAATAGACCTTGAAACAAGGAAGCAATTATCCCTAGGGTTGCACCTACTTCCTTCCCTAGTCCGGGAGCTGTCAGACGATAAGCTGCATTCTCCACATATTCCATCTTGCCGACAATGTAACCTCCAATGGGGGCAAGTCCACCACCCGGGTTTTTAATTAAAGAACCAACACATAGATCTGCACCCACTTCCGTGGGCTCCATAATTTCAACAAATTCTCCGTAGCAATTGTCTACCATACAGATAATATCCGGCTTCTGTTCCTTTAGAAAGCGAATTAATTCACCAATTCTGTATACGGATAAGGTCGGCCTGCTAGCATAACCTTTGGAGCGTTGGATGGTAGCGAGCTTTGTATTAGGTTTGATTGCTGCTTTGATTCCATCCCAGTTGAAGCCACCATCTTCAAGCAGATCTACTTGGGAATAAGTAATTCCGAATTCAGCAAGAGAACCTTTTGTAGGAGTGATTCCAATTACTCCTTCTAAGGTATCGTAAGGTTTGCCCACCGGAGATAGGATTTCATCTCCCGGTCTTAAATTGCCTGATAATGCAACCGTAAGTGCATGAGTTCCGCTGATTAACTGAGGTCTGACTAACGCATCCTCAGCTTTGAATACATTAGCATAAACCTTCTCAAGAGTATCTCTTCCCATGTCATTATAACCATAGCCCGTCGTTGCTGCAAAGTGCACATCGCTGAGACGATTTTCCTGCATGGCCTTTAATACTTTCATCTGATTGATTTCTGCTATCTTATCAATGATATCAAATCGGCTCTTTAATTCTTTTTCTATATCAACACAGTAAGCAAGAACCTTAGGGTCGATTCCAAGTGTTTGATAAGTATCCTTTAAGTAAGTATCGTACAAATTCTCATCCTCCATCGTTTAAGGAGGATATACCTCCATCGTATTTCAGTAAATTCAATCTCTCACCAAACATTATTTAGAAATATATAAAAAGTACATTTAGTTTACATAATTATATTATGACGTCTATATCATTAAATAACAACATATCGAATTAGTTAAGTAATCCATCATTTATAAGATCGACTTCAATTCTAGAATTTGAAGCATATGCTGTAGTACCTCATCCTCTGATTGAAACTGGTCTTTATCTACCCAGGTAACCTCTTTCTCTCTCTTGAACCAGGTAAGCTGTCTCTTGGCAAAATGTCTGGTATCCCTCTTAAGAACATCTATTGCTTCTTCCAGTGTACATTCATCATTCAGAAAAGCTAATATTTCTTTGTATCCCAACCCCTGCATAGAAACTAAATCCCTGGTATAACCCATTTCTGCTAGTTTCTGTACCTCTTGAAGCAAACCATCAGCTACCATCTTATCGACACGCCTATTGATGGTTTCATAAAGCTTCGCACGATCCTTATTCAAGACAAAATAGCAAAAATGATAGGGAGATTCCTTTTGACGCTGTTCTTCATTGTGCTCCGATATCCTACTCCCTGTTAATTTGAGATATTCCAAAGCTCTGATAACACGTTTGCTGTTGTTCGGATGAATGGCTTTGGCACTCTCCGGATCTGACGCAGCTAACATCTGGTGTAGATATTCGGCACCTTTTTCTTCTACCTGTTGTTCCAGATAGTTCCGGTAGGAGCTATCGGTTTCATTTTCCGTAAAATCGATGTCATACAATACAGCCTGGATGTAAAAACCCGTACCACCGACCAGAATCGGTATTTTATTCTTGGCATAGATCTGATCCATATAGTGCTTGGAGAGTTGTTGAAACTTCACTACATTAAACTCCTCATCCGGTTCAAGCTCATCTATCAGATAATGGGGCACACCCTCCATCTCTTCGGGTAGAATTTTAGCGGTACCAATATCCATATGTTTATAAACCTGCATTGAATCGGCTGAAATAATCTCTCCTCCAACTGCCTTAGCAAGCGCAATTGATATTGCCGTCTTCCCGACTGAAGTTGGTCCTGTTATAATAATAATTGGCTTTTTATCCATGGAAACCTTCCTTCATGTGATAGCTTTTTATAAGATGCGTTTGAATTTTCGCTCCAGTTCATACTGGCTCATGGAAATAATAACAGGTCTTCCGTGAGGACAATGATAAGGATTTTCAAGGGTAAGCAGCTCCTTGATCAAAGTAGCAGCCTCCTCATTGGAAAGCTTGTGATTTGCCTTTACCGCGGCCTTACAGGATAAGGACGCAGTACGTTCCAGGATGGAATTCGAGCTTAGAGTTCCACCAGCTGTATCATCCGCTAATGTATCTATGAATTCTAATAACATATCTTTTTCTGAAAGACTGTATAAATCAGCAGGCACTGCTCTTACAGAATATTCATTCCCTCCGAAATGCTCGAATTCATAACCTAAGCTGTTAAGAACCGTCTCATGCTTATGAAGCACTTCCTGTTCCCGTAAGGTTAAAGACAATACAATGGGAGGAAGCAACTGTTGGGATTCGTAGGTTTTAGATTTTGCAGCTGTAACAATTCTCTCATATAGAACCTTCTCATGAGCTGCATGCTGATCAATGATATACAGTTCTTTCTTGTATTCTACAAGCCAATAGGTTGAGAATAGCTGGCCAATAATCCGGTGTTCTTCCAGAGCCTTCTTTGACAGGAAATGAGTTTGTTCCACAGTTTCCTCTGAAAAAAGTTTCATCTGTTCCGTTACAGTGAGCTTTGGTGCAGAATCAACTGAGTCAGCTTTATTACTTGGATTGTTATTATCCTGCATTGCCAAATCATCTTTGATTGCTTCAGAAAGGTTTCTACTTGATCCGGTTATCACCTCAGCTAAAGGACTGGTGGAATGAATCAGCGGTCTCGTTGCTGTAATATAGTCTGTATTCTTCTCAGCCACCTTAAGATAAGTTGGCTCCTGAGTATCTTTTCCATAAGTATGCTGCTTATGTATCGTACCGGTAACTGAGTTATCACTAGTTCGTTTCTCTGAATTTGGACTATTGAATATCAGATTCTTATCTGATAATGATGTATGATTTCCCTCCAATTGTTTCCTGCGGTTCTGCTCAAAGGGCTCCGGCATGCTGACTTCTTCTGATTTATTCTCTTCCTGCGCGGTCAGTAAAACCTTTGGAATCATCTCCTTACCGGCCAAGGTACTACGGATCAGATTGTAGGTCAATTGATAAATTTCTTCCCCATTCTTTAACCGAATCTCCATCTTCTGAGGGTGTACGTTAACATCAATCACAGAAGGAGCAATCTCAAAGTAGATGGAGGTAAATGGATATTTATGCTGCATCATAAAAGGCTTATATGCCTCTTCAATCGCTTTCATTATGATATTGCTTTTGATATATCTGCCATTGATAAAATAATTCTCAAAATTACGGTTACCACGGGTAATAATCGGCTTACCGATAAACCCGGACACCTTAATATCCTGGGAGTTATATTCTAGAGAAAGCAGCTCCTTAGCGATATCTCTGCCATAGATATGATAAAGGATATCCTTACTATTATTATTGCCAGAGGATTGTAGCTTAACTTGATTATTTACGATAAATTTAAATGCCACATTAGGATGAGATACAATCAAGCGTTCCATCAAGTCACTAATATAACCTGCTTCGGTCATTGCAGACTTCAGAAATTTTCTACGGGCAGGTGTATTGTAGAAAATATTACGGACAATAATCGTTGTCCCGCTTGGGCTGCCGATTTCCTCGAAGGACTTTTCTTCGCCGCCTTCCATACAATAACGGTAGCCATTCAAAGCAGTCGGAGTCTTAGTTATCAGCTCAACCTGAGCAACAGCTGCAATACTGGATAAGGCTTCACCACGAAATCCCAGACTGGTAACAGTAAGCAAATCCTCAGCTGTTCGGATTTTGCTGGTAGCATGACGGAGAAAAGCTAAGGGGATATCCTCCTTAGCAATTCCAGAACCATTATCGGTGATTCGGATCAGATTTAAGCCACCTTCTTTGATTTCAGCCGTTATTGCTGTAGCTCCGGCATCCATGGAATTCTCGATGAGTTCTTTCATTACAGCACTGGGTCGCTCAACAACTTCTCCCGCTGCTATTTGATTAATTGTTGATTCATCTAATACGTGTATTATGGACATGGTTCCTCCAATTTCAAGCGAAATAGAATTAATTTTCCCTTCACAATAACATCCTATGCTACTGTTTTGTAGTAGCTCATAAAGCCTGGAAGAACAAGGAATGAGCACCAATGTGCGAGTTCCGCGGTTCTTCCTAAGTGAATTATGCAATATATAATTCACTTTGTGAAGATGCTTTTTCTACACGCTATATTCTGTCTTTAATCTTCTTCTGTATCTGATATAGCTTATTGATGGCATCAATCGGAGTCAGTCTGGCAACATTAAGGTCTCTTAATTCTGCGATGATATCTTCATTCTCAGAAGTTGTGAATAAAGATAATTGATTCGCATTCGGGTTCTTCTTTTTCTTATTGCCGCTTGTTACGACTTCTTCCGCTTCCTGGGTTGCTTCAATGAAGCTATCCAAGGAAAACTGCTCCGGTACAATTTCATCCTTTTGAGAGGAATCCTCAGGGTGTGATAAATTCTTGGTTTTAAGCGCAAGATCATTACCAGTCAATTCTATGACGATTTCCGATGCACGTTTTAAGACTGTGTTTGGTACACCGGCAAGCTTGGCAACTTGGATACCATAGCTCTTATCTGCCCCACCCTTAACAATTTTACGAAGGAATACGATATCTTCTCCTTGTTCTTTTACTGCAATACAGTAATTATTTACACCCTCTAAGCGTCCCTCTAATTCGGTAAGCTCATGATAATGGGTTGCAAATAAGGTCTTCGCTCCAAGAATCTGGCTGTTACTGATATGTTCCACCACGGCCCAGGCTATACTAAGGCCGTCAAAGGTACTCGTTCCCCGGCCGATTTCGTCCAGTATTAATAAACTGTTCTTGGTTGCATTCCGAAGAATATTAGCTACTTCGGTCATTTCCACCATGAAAGTACTCTGGCCGCTTGCCAGATCGTCTGATGCACCTACTCGGGTAAAGATTCGGTCAACGATACTGATGGAAGCTGAATCAGCAGGTACAAAACTTCCGATCTGAGCTAACAATACGATTAAAGCCGTCTGTCTCATGTAGGTGGATTTACCTGCCATATTCGGACCGGTGATGATGGATACCCGGTTGTGTTTGTTATCAAGTAAAGTATCATTTGCAACAAACATGTCATGGGATATCATTCGTTCTACCACAGGATGACGTCCGTTTTTAATATGGATGGAGCCGTTGGTATTCATGACAGGTCTGGTATAGTTATTCTGTTCTGCCACCAAAGCCAAGGAAGCAAATACATCTATTTTAGCGATCGCTTTTGCTGTTTGCTGAATCCGCCTTACCTCAAGCGCTATCTGGTCACGGATTTCACTGAACAAATTATATTCTAAGGAGAACAGCTTATCCTCTGCTCCGAGGATGATATCCTCCAAATCCTTTAACTCCGGCGTGGTATATCGTTCTGCGTTAGCAAGGGTCTGTTTTCTAATCCAATTAACAGGTACCAGGTTCTGATAAGAATTCGTAACCTCCAGATAATAGCCAAAGACGCGGTTATAACGAATTTTAAGGTTCTTGATACCCGTTGACTCCCGTTCCTTGGTTTCCAGATCCATCAACCAATCCTTGCCTTCCGTCTTCGCTTTGCGTAGTCGGTCAACTTCTTCGTTGAAACCTTCCTGAATGATACCTCCTTCTTTCACATTCAACGGAGGTTCATCAGCAATCGCAGAGCCGATCAGCTGATAAATGTCTTCCAGGGTATCCAATTCCTCCTGTATTTCCATTAATAGTCCTGAATCAAAATCCTTCAGTAGGAATTTCACATGGGGAAGCATGGATAAGGAGGAACTGAAGGCAATTAAATCTCTGGGATTTGCACTCTTATAACTGATTTTACCCATCAGACGTTCCAGATCATAGATCGGATTCAGATATTCCCTGATCTCCTCCCTAGTAATCATATTGTCCTTCAGCTGTACAACCGCCTCCAGTCTTTGATTGATTAATTCTAGGTCGATTAAGGGTTGTTCCATGAAGCTACGGAGTAATCTGGCACCCATAGCGGTCTTCGTCTTGTCCAATACCCAAAGTAGGGAACCCTTCTTCGTCTTATCGCGGATGGTTTCCGTCAATTCTAGATTACGCACCGTAGAGCTATCTAACAGCATATACTTCTCATAGGTATACGGTGAAAGTTTAATGATATGGGAAAGAGAACTCTTCTGAGTTTCCTGAAGAAATTGCATAATACATCCGGCAGCAATTACACCGATGGTATAATCTTTTAGCCCGAGGCCATCCAAGGTACCCACATTAAAATGTTCTTTCAAAGCCCGCACACAGAGTTCGTCATCAAAATACCAGGGCTCTAAAGGGGACAATGCAAGGTTCCCGATGGATTTAATCGCTTCAATATTGATACCGGATACAAAGAAGGTAGCGTTACAGATGATTTCGGAAGGTGACCATTTATAGATTTCATCCATGAGCTTCCGCTCGGTATCAACCTCAGTTACATAATAATCTCCTGTGGTTACGTCAACAATAGAGACGCCATAGGCATTGGTCGTATGTACTACGGCCATTAAATAATTATTTCTGGTCTCATCCAGCACCTGGGTATTTAAATTGGTGCCTGGAGTAACAATCCGGACAACTTCTCGTTTGACGATTCCCTTAGAAGCCTTCGGATCCTCCACCTGTTCGCAGATTGCAACACGATAGCCTCGGCTGACCAGTTTACTTAGATAGTTGTCTACGGCATGATAAGGAACGCCACACATCGGAGCTCGCTCCTCCTGGCCAATGCTTTTGCCGGTGAGAACGATTTCCAATTCTTTGGAGCAGATATTCGCATCTTCGAAAAACATCTCATAGAAATCACCCAAACGATAAAATAAGATGCAGTCCTTATACTGTTCCTTAATCTGTAAGTATTGCTGCATCATCGGTGTTAATTGAAGCATGGTGTAATTCCTTTCCTTTGTAATTTAATTAAAAATATTCAATATTGTAATAGTTTTGAAGTTCTTTATATTGTTTCTGTTATGATGTCATCTGCAAGATTATCACCATCGGCAGCAGTTGTCGCCAGTACATCACAGCGTTCATTCATGGGGTGTCCATTGTGGCCTCTTACCCATTCAAAGGTTACTTTATGCGATTCCATTGCTTTCAGTATGCGTTTCCAGAGATCTATATTCTTCACGGGATCATTCTGGCTTCTCTTCCAACCCTTTTTGATCCAGCCCTCCAGCCAATGCTCTGTAAATGCCTTGACTAGATATTGAGAATCAGAAAAAATAGTAACGTTGCAGGGTTTCGTAAGTGCCTCCAGACCGACGATGGCAGCCATCAGCTCCATACGGTTATTGGTAGTTTTCTTATACCCGGCACTATATTCTCTTTCATGAGTCTCGCCCTTGGAATCTATAAATACAAGGATTGTCCCATAACCGCCCGGACCATCCGGATTACCTCTAGCAGACCCATCCGTATAGATTGATACATTCATATTTAAAACCTCCGACATAACGTTATAAACCTTAACAACAGGTATTGTTGCATTTTAACTCGCACTTTACGTACACCTATGATATAATATCCGATTCTGAGAGGTCTTACAAGTGAATTTTACTCCATTCCCCGTTCTTTAAGAAATCTTCTGCAGCCGTTTCAGCAGCGCTTGTGATTTCTTTTGGAAATTTCAACATTGCTAGAAGTTTGATTGCATTCTTTGATATTGCTTTCCCTTGATACAGTTTATAGTCAAACAGTATCTCATTTGCTTCGATCCGTTCCTGGAAATGGTAATTTGAAAAATCCTGATCCAGAATCTGGGTCAACTCGATGTCATGAGTTGCAGCAAATACTAAGGTGTTTTTCTTAGCAAGATTAGATAGAATACGGGACGAAGCAGCAATTCTCTCTAAGGTATTGGTTCCACGCAGTACTTCATCAATAAAGCAGAGAGTGGGTACTTCCTCATTTACCCGATCAAGAATTCTCTTTAAGGATTTTATCTCAACCATATAATAACTCTCTTTGTTGAAGATATTATCGCGAAGAGCCATGGAAGAATAGATCATAAAATAGCTGGCCCTATAAGTTCTACAGGTTGCAGTATCAATGGTCTGGGACAGGATAGCATTAATTGCCATCGTCTTGATAAAGGTGGACTTACCGGAGGCATTTGATCCGGTGATTAATACGGATCGATATTCTGAGATAGAGTTCGGTACTGGCTCTTCAATCAGAGGATGGTATAGATCTGTTACCGTAATTCCCGGTTTCTTATTCTTTTCGAGAACAGGTTCGCAATAGTAAGGTAGCATACGGCGGAAGGAGGCAGTTGCTATCATACTGTCCAAATAGCCGATATTGATATAGATCCGGTTAAGTACCTGTCGGTTTTTCTTAAAAATGCTGAGCATGGAATTATATTTAATCAAGTCCACATGGAACAACATTCGCATATAATCGTATGCCATGTCACCAATATTGCCACTGCTATTCTTAGGGGTAACCAACGATGCACCCCTACGGAAGCTTTTGAAAATGCTACAATCCTGTTTTAAAATATCGGTGTATTTTTTGATTTCCGGAATTTCCAGCCTGTAAATTTCATTGACACCATCAAGAAGTCTGCAAATATAAGCAAAGACTGTAAGAAAATTCTCAATCTTCGCCTTTTGCATATAATACTGGAATATGTTATTTGCAACAAAAATTACTGTTAAAATACCACCAATCGGTGGAACAACAAATATTAGAGCGACTGATAATATTAATCCAAGAGCCATAACATAATTTGCGAAGTTGCTCTTCGCAACCTGTTGATCTAATCGGTTAATATAATCAAATACGGAAATCCTACTTAATTTTCCGATAGGATAAAGTTTCGTTTGAAGAAGAATACGTTTCTCGATATTAGCATCAAAGAATTTCATGAGACGGTTTCGTTCCTTTAATTCTTCCTCAGAAAAACAAGGTTTCCTGAGTAATGCATAGAGGTATTCTTCGCCGATGGAGGATTGCGTATTATTCATCATAAGAAATATCTCATCGAGATCTAAATCATTCCAGGTAATATCGTCTACATCCAACCGATCATTCTTGATAGAATCATAAAACGACCGTAAGGATTCAAACTTTTCATAAGTGAACTCCTGTTCCGGAGCCTTTCCCCATTGTGCTTTTAGTTGTTCCATACGTGTTTTTCTCAGTGAATGTTCATTTACCATACTCCAGATTACCAAACCCAAGATACCTATTAATATAAAAAATACATATTGCATGACTATCATCTCCCGTCTTCCTGTATCAATAAAATGTTACCATGATATAGCGATAATTATAGAATTACTGGAAGGGGATGTCAATTGCAATCGATTAGAAGTAAATTAAAATTGTAAGATGGACAAACAAAAAGTGCTGGCAAGCCAACACTTTTTTATTTATTAAAAATATTATATTAATCATTAGTTAGTAAGAAATCTCACAAACTTAACCGGTGATCTGTAATACATGTTGGAGATCTTAATACCATCTCTCTTATTACTTGCATGGATTACCTGACCGTTACCAATGTAGATAGCAACATGGTTGATATAGCTTGAACTGCCGTAGAATACTAAATCGCCGGGTTTTAACTGGGAAGAAGAGATGCTATCACCACTTCTTGCCTGATCTCTCGAGGTACGAGGAATTGTAACTCCATACTTCGCATAGATTGATTTTGTAAATCCGGAACAGTCAACACCATTACTGAGTGATGTGCCACCCCATACATATCTTCCACCTAAATAATCCTTAGCTGTATTAACTAATGCAATTCGGGTCTGAGAAACGCCTGCACCGTATTGAATCTCCTGCATGGATAAGGCATGGATTAATTCAAAGGACAGCTCAACATATTCTTTTACAACGTATCCAACGGAACCTTCTTCTGTATCACTATCAAGCATTACTTTAATCCAAATCTTATGCTCCGGATCATCAGTAATAACCTTAGCATCAAGTACAAGTAATTCTTCACCCTTCGCTATCTGGTCGATTTTAGAGGAATCAGTGGAAGGGTTCTCTCTTACATTAAGTCCGTCTGTAGTCGCTGTAGCTACGTAGTTACCAACTTCTTTTGCTAATAAGGTAGCATCACTTCCGATAATGAGGTATTCACTCTTCACATAACCGGTTATTACACCAGTTGATGTCTTTGCAGAAATCTTAGTCCAACCATTCTGATCAGCTTCTAAAACATCAATACCACCGTTTTTCGGGATTTTACCGACGATTTTATAATCCTCACCTGCTCCGGAACGGATTAACAGGTTTGTATCAACATTAGCTATACCAATATTTTTAAATCCAGGGATCGGAATATCATTAACTGATAAACTTATGGTTGTAGCTCCGTTACCGGAACTGTCACTGCTGGAGTCTTTATCGTATATGTATCCTGCTACGGCTTCCTCATAAGCCATTGCGGTCTTGGGAGTGGCTGTAAATATTATTGATACTGTTACACAAACCAAGGAAAGCCTTAGAAGCTTCATGTTCATAAACTACATCCTCCAAATGTTTTCTCGTTTTATCAGACAAAATATTGCGTCATCCCATATGCAATCAAGAAGTAATTTCAAATTGTTAAATAAAATATTACATAAATGTTAAATATGTTACATGTGTATTGTATCAAAAGTTATTAATTTTGTCAACTATGTGTCAGCATTATTTTGTAAATTGGACAAATTAAACAAATTCAGTAAAAAAAGGCTGCCTCAGTACGGAAATACACGTAGGCTGGGCAGCTTTTCAAGGTTTAAATTATTACATAAATAAGCAGATTAAATAATTATGCAGATGAGGCCACCATTACTATCATTTATGATCCTTTGCATGGTTTCCTGAAGCTTCAACTGGCTTTCGTCCGTTAATTTGTTGATTTTCGAACTAATGCCGTCATCAACCAGCTGGCGAATGGATTTTCCGAAGATATTAGTTTCCCAGATGCCTTCCGCATTATCTTTTGCATTTGTACTGATATAATTGATTAAATCTTTTGCCTGCTCTTCGGTTCCTACAATAGGTGCTACCTCTGTCATAATGTCTGCTTTTATCATGTGAATCGATGGGGCTGTCGCTTTTATCTTTACACCATACTTATTTCCATGGCGCATAATCTCCGGCTCTTCAATTCTGATCTCATTTTTATGAGGTGATACGATGCCATAGCCTTTGGTACGAACCTGATCCGTTGCATAGGATACTTTTTCATATTCGTTCTTCTTCGCAGCCAATTCTCTTAACGTTGATATCAGCTGATACTCACCACTAATCGGAACGCCGATCAGATCACTGAGAATCTTATAATAATACATATCATCAAATTCAACATTTACGCTAACTGTTCCATCCTGCATATCAACCTTATCAACTTTGAACTTCTTGACATATTGGCTATCTGTTTCTAGGTTCGAGGTTCTAGCATCTTTTACCTGTGAAACATTATGGAACAAATCCCTGACGGAGGCAATCAAATCCACCTTCAGCCAGTGGTCAAGCGGTAGCATCTCAGCCCATTTCGGCATAAAGAAATCCAGCTCGGTAATCGGGAATACAGAAAGTATGGTCTCCATAATCCTTGTGATATCATCCTTCTTGAGCTGTTCAGCGTTAACTGGCATGACCGGAACATCATAATCCAGAGACATTTCCTCAGCAATCTTAAGCGTTTCATTAGAATAAGGCTTATTGGTATTCAGTAGAACAATAAATGGCTTTCCAAGATGCTTCAGCTCTGCAATTGTCTTTTCCTCCGGAGCCCTGTAATTAGCCCTTGGAAGTTCGCCAAAGCTACCATCGGTCGTTACGACGATTCCGATGGTGGAATGATCATTGATTACTTTCTTCGTGCCGAGTTCAGCAGCCTGGGTAAATGGAATCTCATAATCATACCAAGGAGTTTTAACCATTCTTTCATGTTGGTTTTCAATATGGCCGGCAGCTCCGTCTACCATATATCCAACACAGTCAATCAAACGGATTTTAACCTTGGTTTCATCATTAAATGCAATTTCGGCAGCTTCTTTCGGTATAAACTTCGGCTCGGTAGTCATAATCGTTCTTCCGGCCGCTGCTTGAGGCAATTCATCAATCGCCCTCTCTTTGCTATGGACATCTTCAATATTTGGTATTACCAAGAGATCCATGAATCTCTTAATAAAGGTAGACTTTCCTGTTCTGACCGGCCCTACCACACCTATGTATATTTCACCGCCTGTCCTAGCCTGAATATCATTATAAACATCAAACTGCCCTAACATATGCCAACCTCCTTATGGTTATAGTTAAAGATATGCAGTGCAGTTATATTCTATGATATGTAAAATAATACTTGTTCAAAGGGAAAATAAAGTAATTATTTTTATAGGAAAAACAGAAAAAGATGTGGATTATTCCGCCACATCTTTACATAGTCTCTTATCCTGAAGCTCTTGCTTCCGTTTGTTATCAATATTTCTTAACTTTTCAGCACGATTCGCTTCCAGTTCAACCTGCACCAGATAGGTTGCTAAGCTATCACCAAGTTGGGTAAATATCGCCGCCATTATCGCAATGTCATCCTCTGAGTAACATTTTGTAATACCACAGGCAACAGCAGTAACTAAGGTTATCAATTCGCAACCAGCCATTATTTCACCCCTCTGATAAATAATATGACAGAGGTTGTTGTTTTGATACATGGTTCATCGTATTGTACTGACAGAGTAACATATAGCAGCACATAACAAGTTTCATGTAGTCTATTCTATTGAAACATTAATTACGGCCGGAGAAGAGTAAAGTATTCTTGATAAGCAGTTGGAGTTGCTGCTATCGCTGAACATAATTTATTAAAGGATAGCCCACTTTGATCCATAGCCGAGATAAAGCCACCTGCTTCCGTCAATATCATGGAAGCCGCTGCATAATCCCAAGGAGATAATTGCATCTCATAATATAATACAATGCGTCCTGCAGCTACATAACAGATATCGAGTGCAGCGGAACCGGTTCTGCGGATATCGAGCGCTTTATCATAAAGCTTTCTGGCAATGCGGAAGGTCTCATCCGCATACTCTCTATAATAAGGACAGGTTCCGATGGCAACAACACCTTCTTCTAAGGAATGATCCTTCAGACAAAGCTGTCGTCCGTTCAGATAAGCACCCTTCCCTAACTCAGCATAAAACATCTCATTCACATAAGGATTATAGACAACTCCTGCAATCATATTCTTCTGATACATCAAGCCTACTGCAATACAGCTATGTTTATAATCAAAGATAAAATTGGTGGTACCGTCAATCGGATCTATAATGAAGCAATAACCCTCGGTAAGCTTTGTATTTGACTCATCCTCTTCACCGATAAAGATCGCCTCCGGATAAAGGGCTGAAAGCTCTCGGAATAAAAAATCTTGAACCTCCACATCATACTTCGTCACAAAATTCGCTCTGCCCTGCTTGCTTTCCACTGCATCCTGAACGTACTGAGCCTTCAGCATTATCTGTCCAGCGTCCCTTACGATATTAATTATATTTTCAATCATCAACGTCCTCCGCAATTTAATTCTTTATCAATAAGATAATATTCACCTTCACTCTAAAACATGGATTCGAAGTTATATCATTACCTACCTGAGAAATATTCTATAAAATCTTTTTTTACATCAATGCCCTCGCTTTTTAGAATTTCCTTTGCCAAATAATAGCCACTTGCCATGGACCCTGCTACCCCAAAACCAGGAAAAACCCATTGTCCAACCAAATATAAATCCCTTATATCGGTTCTCTGTTTCATATACTTTCCATATTCTTTTTCTTCTACAGACCATCCCATGAAGGAACCCGCCTGGCTGTATGTATACCTCTCATAGGTCATTGGAGTAGCCAACTCATGATGAACCACAGAATTCATAAATTCATCTCCTAAATGAGATTTTATACGGTTTAAGATAATATCTTCAACACGCTTCTTAAGTTCCTTATAAGCCTTTCCACGAACTTTCCCTCCTTCGGTTCTCCAATAATTCTCATAACTATATGTTAACGGAATCAATGCTATAAGCGGTCTGTACTTATCTCCATCCCGTTTAGGGTAAATGTTGATTACAATAGGGGCTGTTTCTTCCGTGTATTCCTCTGGTTCCTTCTGATAATCCTTGCTTCCAGCAATGCTGATACACTCCACTTTCCCAAAATCATAAGTATCCTCTACAGACATAAATAGAGCACATATGGAAGGGTATATCTTTTTACCTGAAATCGCCTGTTGCATCCTTTTCACGCATTTCTCTTCTGCCTTTATCCAGTTATAGGTATACTGTGGAGACACATTACTTATAACCTTTCCATGATATTCATCACCAGACTTTGTTCTGATACCATAAGCACATCCATCCTTAACAAGGATTTCAGTTACTTCTGTATTTAGTTTGAGTATACCTTCCATATGATTCAGGCTAGCGACTGCTGCATATGGAATTGCCTGCATGCCTTCTTTCGGATATTCATTATTAGAGAAGACACCCCATTGATAAGCAAATGCCATAAATACCATAGGGTACGGGCAATAGGAATAAATTGTTGATTTTAATTCCTCTGAATCAGTAAACTGATCCAGTATTTTTTTTGCATCCTTATTTCCATACTTCATAAACATCGGTTTCATCTTTTTTGATTTAATGCCAAATTTAATAAGCTGAAGCAGATTCATATCATATGGAGGTTCTGGTGCTTCTGTGCCCGAAAACATTTCTGTGTTAATATTTTCCATTATATTAAAAAGTTTCTCTACATCAACTGCATTCTCAGAAAATTCTCTCTTAAAATCTTCTTTTATGTGGCCGTTCCTAAATATATGCTTTTTACCATCTATATAGCAGTTCATATCTCCCCTGCATGGAACAGTTTCAATCTGTGGTGCACCCCAGTATTCCAGAAATTGCTGTATCGCCTGATTTTCTTTTAATTCATATAGTCCATGAATTCCCAAATCAAAATGAACATCTTTCCTAGCAAAGGAAGTTACAAGCCCTCCAGGAATATTATGCTTTTCAAGTACTAATACTTTTTTATTATATTTAGTAAGAAAATTGGCAACGCTTAAGCCCCCCATTCCTGCCCCAATTATTATAAAATCATAAGTATCCATATTAATCCCCCTAACGCATGATTATATACTACATCGTCTTTATCTGTTATAACTTTAAAGTCATTCACATACCATACAGAGCTTCAAGTCACCTCATCAACAAATTTTAATTTGTCCTTGAATTCTTTTTTGCCTTCAAATTAGGTTTAATTCAACAATAAGATTTTCAATATCTTCATTCAAACTCATACTTGTTTTGAATTTTTCTTTTGCAGCACTGTCTAACAGAATCTCTTCAGGACTATAATAAAAATAGGGAAAAGATTCAATATGGTAAGGTCCGTAATCAAAATTTAACTTTTTATAATCTTGTCTATACTTCAATAATTCCTTAAGTAATTGCGGTTGTTCGTATGCATCCAAAAACAAGCTGTACCTATCCATAATATAATGCTTACGATTTGGGGAAGATAGTTTAAATGCTTCAATTCCCCACTCTTTCAACAAATTTGCTACTGTTAGTTCATCAAATATATAAGCCAAATACTCTTGGTTTAATATGTCTAGACATGTAGTAATTCTGGGTCTGTTATTCTTATTCCAAGCTGGTTGACTATAAGCCAATCTTTTAAATCTGATTGCTTCGAAATTGACCAGATAAGCTTCATAAAGGTTAATCTTTTTTTCTCTTAAAGCTTCTACTATAAAACTTGATATATGTGAAGCTATAATCGAAGGATTGTATCCTTCTTTTATGCTACTCATCAAATCATCCGTTTGTGTTTTCATTTATACTCATCCTCCTAGAATATGATCGTGAACCACACAACTTCCCATAAAATTCCCGTTTATCTATGTGTTAGTATTATAAACTGCTTATGGTGTAGTTAAATTGAAAATAGCTTGTACTTCGATCCAATCTACGCCGTCTGCTACTCTCCATAGTGTAAGAGGAAAAGGATGGTCGTTTTTATGTTCTGAAGGCTCTCTATATGAGCTTCTATGAAAATTTCCTTTATCCCGTTGTTACAGCAACCCGTAATTTTGCATCTGTTGTTCCAACTCTTTTGCTAGAGCGGCCATAAATGGACGATCTATCTCTACCTTGGTATCATAATAATGTGATATATGGTCAAACAACTCATAAAAACTTAATTTCAACGAAAAGTTTTCACTTAAAGGAAACTTAGATGCATAGATATCCAGCAATTTATAATCCTTACCGTTAGCATGATTTAGTTGATACAGATCCATTTCGGAATCCCCAAAGCAGCATCCTAGTGGGTCGATTACAGCACTTATATGCGTCAAGTCTTCATCAAAAAGTATATTCCATGTATTGTAGTCGCCATGGATTAGGCGAGCTTCCTTAACAGGCAAATAAAATATCCTGTCATAAAGTTCGTGAGCTTTTCGTATCACAGAAAAAATAACATCGTCGATTTTTTCACTGACATATAACGATTCAGCTTTTGATAATGCATTATCCACCTTGGTTTTGTACCATTTTTTCCAGTCAGGCTCAAAAGAGTTTGCCCCTATTTCGCCAAATCCTTCAGGATTAATGACCTTGTGGTAAGAAAGCAAGTTGTCCACTATCTGTTCAGCTATTGCAACCCGGGTTTCTTCATTTATTTCAAGAAGATTATTGTTGCCTGCATTAACTCCTGGAATATATTCCATAATGATGGCGTCATACGGAATATCAGTGTTTGCTTTGTGAACATAAAACACATCCGGCATTTTTACGATTGCATGAGTTGCCAATAACTCGAGCTGACAAGCCTCTTTCTCCGCAAGGTTTGGTAACAGATGTATTTTAATAATTACTTTAGTTGGTTCGGCGGTCATTTCCGCCAAAAAAACACGGCCGTACCAACCGCCGCCCAGTGACGTGATTTTTTGTGGATTTGTTCCAAAATATCTATGTACAATTGTTTCTGCTATTTGTTGCATAATATCCAACCCCCCTATTATCTATTAATATATCTTCAGATCGCATAGTCTACAATAGTAACCTATCTACTCCCTGATAACGTAATAATCCGTTTCCTAATAAACATTATTCTTTACATTATTTAAATAGATTCTCATATTCTCTTCATCTTGCTTATTATAGTAATAGCCACAATAGTTCGCAACTTGTATTGCAAGATAGCTGAGCATATCACATGCAATAAATATTGCATTCCACATGTTATTGTAATCACTGTCAGAATAAGTAAGTAAATATTGTTCATAAATCTCTTTCGGTAGAAATCGCTTAAAATATTTTCCCATTTTACCAGCCGAAACAGAAAAATCAGTGGTTGTACCAATATACCATGCCATCATATCATGCAATTCCTCGCGGACAACATTGTGAAACATCTGCATAGCATAAGGTAATTCATTACGAGCTATACCTTTAGCAACATTTTGTAAACACCACCAAAAATTATTGCAGCAAGACAAATAAAACAGTTCAGATGGTGGCTTTATGATATAGTCGTCATCACTTGCATTGGGAAATGACGGCAAAATCCCATCCTTATCCATCAACGCTATGCTCAAGCTATCATTTCCAATAAGCTCAAGTTTTTGAATTGGTATAAGAGTCAAGTCAAGACGATTACCATCTGTAAATAGCATCATCCAATTAAAATGCCCTTTACCGCTCGGATTACGCATTGCTTCAGGCATTTGCAGCATAAATCTATCACCAAAAACATCTATCCATTTATTGTCCGCAGTAAATGTTTCAAACTCTTCTACTACAAATACAATATCATAATCCTGATAAACATCCTTTGGAGCGTTCGGATTCGTACGCGAACCATTCATATATACCGCCCTAACGCGAGAATCTTTCTCTGCTATATTTAATATTAATTCGAACATTTCTTTTTCTGACCTCATATGATATACCTTCCTATTCCTAAATTGTATTACTATATTTACTATTTTTGAAATATTTTTTGATGCGTCATCGCTGTTCTTTCTCATTGTTATTATAAAGGGGAAGCTGGATTAACCTCTCAGTTGTGAAAGAATGTGAATTTACCGCTCTTTATGTTCATTTTTTGAACCGATTACCAGTGTTGGAATAAATCACAGCAAAAACAGAAAGTGCAATAACACCAAAGACGTACATTACTGGCAACCATCCAATTCCATAAATACCACCGACAGCAAGTATTGGTGTAAAAAAACCTATGGGCAACAAAATTTTTCCCATAAAACGACACAGTTTTTTACTATCGTACTTATCTTTTTCTTCTCTTGATAATGTATTGTATCCGGCAATGAGAAATGAGCCTTTCCCCGTATGTAAAACTAAAGCAATAATAATAATCAATAAACCAATAATAAATGTAATTACCAAGCCAACTATATCTGCACACGTCATTTGCTATTCCTCCTATAATATATATAACCTCCCATTATTTGAATAAACTCAATAAGCAATTGTAAACCATTGCAAATCAAATAAACAATTCTACAAACTGAAAGTTTTAGTCCGTTATTACAAATACCGCTCCAACCTACATCATTCTGTAACGTTTAAATAGTAGAATACCTTTTTATTATTTTCTCGTTGCCGGTTCCATGTGTTTTCAATAGCATGCTTAACATTTTTTGCATCCTGAAATGTACTTCCTCTTTTTTTACAATGCTCTTCAAGCAGCTCATCGCTTATATCAAGATATACTATTACTTCACAATCCAAAAGAATTAATGTAAATAATGGTTGTCCTGCCCTAACAGTCAGTCTTTCATTTACAAGTTTTGCTGTGAATTCTCCAATTTCTCTCGTCCAGGGTTTCTGACAGATATATGCTTCCTCTTCCTTAGTCAGTTGTGGCCACAATACCTCATCCATATCGACAGCTCCAGGTATTTGCTCCCGCAATGTTGACTTTCCACAGCATGTAGTTCCCAAAATACAAATTCTATCATTTTTATGTTTATCAAATATTGCATTTAATGCATTTATTGTTTCCTGCACCGATGTTTTTATCGCCATTTTCATCCATTCCTTTCGCTTCTTCTATATAAAACTCTTACCAATCATAAACATAACAGGAATTACATTTACTTCTCAATTGGGAAATATAGCGATTTACCTGAGTCTTAGACTAATCATCTTTAAGATGAAATTTTGCATTATCTGCTACCTTGACTCCAAATCTACCATCTATCAAATTTACCGATGACGACTCATTTTTTTGAAAAACAAGATCATCTCCATCTATTTGAAATACATAATTATACTTATTATCATCTGTTGTCATCGTTAATTTACCATCATCTATTAAATAAGTTCCAATTGATAAATAACTGCTTAGTAAATCATATGAGAATACAATTTCATCATCAGAGACTTTGACACATGGAAGAAATACTTCTTCTGTTTCTTCTTGTTCCATTACATAAGTTCCGTTCTTTACAGTGTCTGAATCATTATTGGAATTACATCCTGATAATACGAAAATCATAAACATAATGAAGCTAATACTTGTTAATTTCATCCGAATTATCCTCCTATTAATTAATTATACTTTGCTGCTCTGTTGTGAATACTTCGAATTTATCGGTGCTTTAATTTGTCAAGTATTAGCAACGCACTTAAAATATATGTAAAGATTAATCCAACTATTAAAGTATGGGTTGGTAAATGATATGAAGCTTCAACTGTTGAATATCCGAATGCAAAAACCAACAGTTTTCCAATTACGAAATATGAAATAATTACAGCTACCAAAGTAATACCCATCGCTTTTAATATCATCTTAAATATTTTGTTCTGCATTCGCTTTTCTCCTAATCTGGACTTTGTTCTTATTCGTGAACAATTGTATCGTGGTTTATTTTTTCAGCATTCATTATCCTAATAAACATAATGGGAAATTATTATCACTTCCCTCATTGTTAGTAACCTTTCTGCACATATTGTATCTGTTTATGTAGAGGTTGCTTTAGGTTTATAAGCGAAACGTCGGGATATCAATAAAACTTGTTTCCTTCACTCCTGGAAGAACATCATAAATAGAGCATTTCATCTTAGCTTCAAAATACTCCTTAATTTCGAAAGTAGCATTCCAGCGTTCAACGGAATCAACCCAAACACCGTAACGTCTAGCCACATCAACGAAACGTTTCTCCAGTAAGCAGAAGCCCTGTGCGATTGCCAAGCTGTCACACAATATAATGAGTCTATCGTAATCATCATAGGTACACTCTATGAAATAATCCTTAATTACTCTTTCGTGTCCCTCCGCTTCTTCTTTAAATTCCTTCCCCATGAGCGGAAACGAGTGTGTCATGCTTATTTTAGCCACTTCATCCCAACCCTTCTCTAAGCAATATTCATATCCAGCTATAATATGCTCCGGAATGGTCACGATTCCGGCTCTGCGTCCGATGTCATGTAGAATTCCTAGTATGTACGCCTTTTCCGTGTCCATCTGCGGAAACTTTTCTGCGATATTACGCGCAGCTAACCCCGTATTGATAGAATGATCAACCCATGGACCTGGGTTCAGTTTCCCTCCCAGCATTAACTCTGCCTCTGCTACTTCTTTTGTCGGTAACATTGTTTTCCTCCTTACGACTGTACAATCCTACATATAATCTTCATACTTCATACACACGACGAGTAACAACGTATGTATCCATATTTTTAGCAATTGATTTAGAAGCATCCTATTCTAACAGATTCTTTCATCACAAGCTGAACTTTTCGCACTTTCTCATGGCTTAATAAACTTTCTTCAAATCCTTCATATGCCGACTCTGTTTTAATTACTATGGACTTCAAAACAGAAATATCCAAATGCCACATCTCCTAAACTTAGATTCATTTCCGTTTTAGCTTTATTAAACAATATTGGTATCAACTCATTCAAATAGGCTGTGAAGGACAAAAGTAATTCTCTATATTTTTCTACGTCGCTGAATTTACAGAGAGGATATAAAATACGAGCACGCCTTATTTCCTCCTCACTCATTTTATTATAATTTTTTCCAACGCATTCAGACAAATGGTTAATTAGCTCTTCTTCCGTAAAATGCTCTCTACATTCTATATAAAACATATAATCATCGAATTCAATTTGTCTATTTAATTTAGCATTAACATAAAATGGATTGAATCTTACATATTCGGTAGTTGTTTTTGCCTCAATTATCTGTGTGATTAAAAAAACAATATTATCTAAAGTCGGGTAATATCGATTTTTACCACTATTATACATTGTATTTATGTGAATTAGATCTTTGATTATATTATTCTTCTCTTTCATATATATACCCTTTCCTATTTTGTAAGGTCAAACTAACAATTTGGCTTTCCATATCTGCAATTTGAATTACTTTTCCTGTAACATCATCAAATGCAACATAATACACGTCGTCAATATAATAAGCCATCGCTGGATTATCTGTTGTATCACTCCAATAAACATTAATTTTCATTTTCTTATTACTTTTCAATGCAATATGTAAGTTTATTGTATATGATTTCAAAACCATTTTTCATGGATTTATGGTTGCTCTCAAATAAAATTCGTTTCATATTACATTTTTCCATAACTTTATAAGATGCAATATTCTTTTCAGTACATGTGGCAATAATTTTATTTATATTAAAAGTTGAAAAAGCATAATCAATTAGTGCATTTACAGCTTCACTCATATATCCATTATTCCAATATTCTTTGTTTGAAATCCAACCTATTTCTGTTTCGGTATCCTTAATCACTAAAGAAATATTGCCTATAACTTTCGTACGTCCTTTTAATTGCATTACATATTCATAACACTCTGCTTTTTCAGAATTCATCGTATCTACGCACTTGTTTATAAATTCATAAATTTCTTCTTTAGTTTTTGGCCAATAAATCATATACTTTCCTGTTTCCTCATCACAACCGTATTCACAAATATCATCAAAATCATATATTTCTATCGGACGTATAATTAATTTTTCCGTTTCCATTATTCTCTACTTTCTTATTAATTAAAGTTCATAATTATAAACTATTATGTATCAACTAGACTGCGGGTGATCTATTATTTGACTCAATTGCTTTGACTGTTCTGAAAATAACAATAGAACTAATAATATCTGCACAAAATACAAATTGAAGAATACCATGGATAACAGCTGCTGTTATGGATATTTTCTTATCTCTTAAACTTCGTATCACTCCCCCTAATCCTATTAATCCACTTAATACAATAGTCATTCCGTCAAGCACCATTAAAACAATGGATAATCCTATGGTGAATATTGTAAGCATGCAGATTAAGCCAATAACAAATATAAGCAAATAGGCGGGAATATGTATCAATTTTATAATCATATTCATATGAAGAACTTCCAGTACGTTACTCTTCTTTGAAATACTTGCAATAAATATGACAATAGCACAAACCAACGAAACAACATACATAACAATTAATATTAATAAGAGTGTAAAAGCATTATTATGAAAAACAGTTTCCATAAATTGACCTGTAAATATGAAAATCAATGCAAGTACGATTAGATAAGGGAAAATTGCTATCAACATAATAGTGAATTTTTTTATCATTTAAGATTTCTCCTTAAAAATATTTTTCAGTAAATAAATGACTAATCGCTTCCCAATAGATAACAATTGCGAATTTCTATTACTTAATCTATCCATCTGCTAAGTAAACATAAAGTGAAGTTCGTTGATTATATTTCAAATTACTCAAATCTTTCTCGATAAATGGAATATATTTACTTCATACAATGCTTATTATTTTCATTATGGACTACTGAAGCTTTTTTCTCATTACAACTATATCATCAACCCTTATTGATTCAACAAATCCAGCTTTTTCATACAGATGAATCGGTCCTTTGAAGTCATTATTTACGCGCTCTTTTTGCACATGAGCATATCCCTCAACTGTCGCGTAGCCCATAGCAATCGCATCTGCAATTACGCGGTCCATCAGTGCTGATGCTACACCTTTGCCATAATAATCTGGTGCTATGGCAAAACAAACAACAGACATGGTTTTGCCACAGGCGTTTTGTCGAGCAACGTCGGGGATAAACTGAAAATCATTTATGGTATAACTCTCCATGTCTCCAGTATTACACCAGCCGATAGAGATATTATCGACAAAAGCCAAATAACCGAAAATCTTTTCTTCGGCAAGTTGCTTCACAGCATATCTTCGAAGAACTCCTTTAACATCGTTCACAAACTCACTTTCCATCTGTCGAATACTCGCGGTGTCCATAATAGGCGCATTACAATAACATGGGCCGTTTGGGTTATTGTCCGAAAATGCCCGATTGTCAAAAAAATCGAGATAGTCTTGCGTCAGGTCAGGCGTTAATGGCTTGATTGTAAGATTCATATTTAACCTCCATTTATATTATTTAAATAATCAGATAGAGCTTACATGTCCCATTTTAAACATAAACCAATGGGAAGTTGTTAAACTTCGCATTAGTGAAATACTGCAAATTAATATTTCCACCATTCAACAACTTCTTTTGAATAACTCTTTCCATTTCTATCAATAATTTCAGATACACATTTATATTTTGGGAATTCAAGACCAGGCACATCTCTACTCTGTTTAGTTTCTTGTAAGTCGAAATTTATTTTTATTTTAGCAGATTGAATATAATCCAGTGGAATTTCTTCAGAACTTAATAAACTTACGAATGTATCTATTAAGTAATCAAGAGATACTTTAATCTGCGGTGTTGAAAATACTTGTGGCTCGATAGTCTTATTAAGAATATCAATTTCTATGCTGGTTTGTTCAGACCTCTTTGCAATCTTAAATATCCTTTCTACAGTATAATCTCCATCAATATAATTCATAAGACTTAAGTAACTGTGTGCAGTATTATGTGCTATACTTTTTAACATATTAATTCTTAGCATACTTACCTTCCTTTATCACAAGAGTTAACTATTACAAATATGAATTGAATTGCATTGACGATTCATCTGCATAATAAACATAATGAGGAGTTAAATACTAATACTCTTTTTCTTTCTTTTCTTCAAACTTAATAAAATAATCAAAATCCCTGCTATTATTACAATTCCACCGACTATACTTAAAACGATTATCCAATTATTATAAATCCATTTAGCTAAAGATAATAAAAAGTATGTAATTGCCCATATTATAATGAATGTTGGAATTCTAACTGCCCAATGTATCTCCGAACCAGATCTCCCACCAGGGGATGCATTCCAAGCAATTTGAAATGCAATTTCATTTAAAACAAGTAAAATAACGTATTCATATAATGCCGAGATAGGCAATCCCAAAGGGTTTGTTAGTAATTCAAATATAAATTTATACATAATATTCTCTTTCATTCCTTTTTCTTAAGTTAATATGCATCCCGAACCACTTCATATCAGGCAGCCAACTTCAATAGTTCGTCGTCATTTTTTCTCATCAATACTCACATTATACTCCTGATCTATGCTAAACTTTTTCTATTTCTTATATTTGACCTTATAAACATGATGGGAATTTGGTTTACTTCTCAATTATAAAATATTGCGAAACAGACTAAGCATTATGGCAGTAAATAATCAACCCTTTTTCCAGTTTTATGGCGTATTCTATTTCACTTTTTGTACTTTCGCCTATATATCCGTTTTTGTTAATCACATAAATTTCATCAGACATATCGATTTTTCTTTTATGTATATCGTCAAGCATTATTTTAATTTCAGGAGTGATGACAATTTCAAACTCACCATCAGCATGTCCAAACAATCCTACTGAAATAACTATATTCCCTTCTAGAGTTAATTGTTTTTGTACTTTCAAGAACTCATCTTTAAACCTCGTACTCCCGCACAAAGTTATTACTTTATACTTTTCTACCATAATATCCTCCATTTAATTCGCCTTATATAATGATTGCAACCAAGTTTCTAAAGATTAGGTAATCTACTAATATTTATCTAATCCATTTCCTTTTTAATTTCTTTTTTGTAAAAATGACGTATGGTTCTGTCAATTATAAAGTAAACCAATAGTAGTGTAACAAATACTACCCATTTCATAATCTTTGTCTGGGGAAAGTATGGTTGAATATATATCACTATAATAAAGTAAACGATTAGAGTTAATATATGAATTAACGTATATTTCAATCTTATCTTATCATTCATTGTTATCCTTTCTTATCTCCTAATTTATTAAATAGTTATAGATTCACATTTGTCAACAACTGCGAAGAAAATTTTCTGACAAATTCACTTCTGATTATGATATGTACTAATCATCTTGATGTTGTGACCAGAGAGTTTTAAATGCTGTATGCCTCTCTGGGTTTTCCAATAATTTAATGATTTTATCAGCACATTCTTCTTTAGTATTTTTGAATGTGTCGACATGTATATCATATATATCATATGGGTTCATCTCGAGAGGTAGATGTTCACTCTGTTCAATATAACGGCTACCTCGTTCTTTTTCCCTGCGGAGTATTTCTTCTAAAGGGCAAGTTACATGAACATACAATAACGGATATTCATGTAGCATTTCGATACATTTTTCTAATGTTTCCAGTGCTAAAAACAAATTACGCCCCTGTCCTTTCGTAAAAGCAGCGTCAGCAATCACGTTAACACCTAAGTCTGAAAAAAGTTTGATAATATGGGGATATAACGATACCGGGTCTTTGCCTTCATCAAAATATGTCATAGGGTTATGTCCCATAGGGTTTTCAGCTGAAAGGGCAATAAAAGCATCGACATTAAGCCAATAATAGGGTTCAGTTAATCGAGATTGTAACGTTTTTGCCAATGTAGTTTTTCCAACGCTTGCCACTCCATTCAGAAAAATAATTTGTCCTTTTTCCACAATTCCACCTCCGTTAATATAAAATTCTCAGTTTGCAATTGCCAGCGAAACCGTTAATCGCTAACACCATATTCCTAATAAACATAATGGGAAGATAGTATAATTTTTCAATTTTAATATTAAAAGTAGTTCAAATAGATATGATATTTGTTCTAATGAGTAAACTTTATAATTGCTTTTTTCATGTTACATATGGCTTCTTCTTTTCTTCTTTTCATGTCTTTCCAACCGGAGTACTCAGAGAGATCATTATCTGAATCAGTACATTCAAAATCTAACATTTCAGTGCAATATAAAAATGCTTGCTTTATTAAAATATCTCTACCAGACAAAAATCGAAATCCACCATCATCTAGGTTAGTTGTTCGACCAGCCATATTCTCTGCCATAAGGATGGCTGATTTTTTTGATATATCTTTACTGAGTTTCTCCAGTGCTTTTATAAGTTTTTCTGCATTTTGTTCTTTTTGACTGCTGGTACTATTCAATAAATCTATAATTCTTGAATGAATACTCCACTCATCATATTTAGATTGTTCTAGCTTCTCAAAAAGTTCTAATATTTGTTCCTGCTTCCAAGCCTCTAGAATATCAGGATTTATGTTAAAAGCTCTGAATTCATTATATCTGCTAGGATCTTCACGGAACATAAAAAATCCATTACAATTCATTGAAATATAAAATGCTTTTGCTTCCTCGAAAGTCATATATTGGGCTCCTATATCAAATTTATTCAAATCATCTTATTGAACATTATTATTCATTCTATATTCATTCCTAATAAACATAATAGGAAGTTTATTGTAATCCACAAATACAATAATAAACCCAAAACTTTATGCCAAAGATTTCGTAATTTTTTCAGCCAATTTTCTTACTAAATAATGATTATCTGTACGTCCTTTTTGTAAAATGAAATCTTCAATACTCTTATTCTTTAATTTAGAATCCATTATGTTACGTAAAATTGATATTTTTATTTCACTTATACCTTCATCCATTATGTATGCCAATCGCTCTAACAAAACGGTTTCATATAAATCTATTTTAGATAATAAAATTAAGCTTTTAGCCGCATAATACTGAGAGTCTTTATGTTTTTCAGTACCTACAGATAAAATAAAATTTGTTATTATTCCAAGTATATTACTATCAAAGTTTATTATTTTGTACTTTGACAAGAAGATATGGAGACTCTTCATAATACTAATTAAATCGGATTCCCCATAACTCATAGCTGTGGCGAAACCAATTGCTGCTTCCTCAAAGGTACAGTGATCGAAACCTAATTTCATCAGCATAACATTGAATACTAATGAATTTTGACTATCTTTTTTAATCATGAAATCTGTTTTAGCGCAAAGTATATCTTCTACTTTATCGTCTAATCTGGTTATAAAGTTATCCCATGAATGAAACTGAGGAAATTCACTTTTTAAATATAATAATAATAAAATAGCTGAATTTTTTTGGTCTACCTGCTTAACTTTGTTAACAAGTGTTTCCTCAATTGAAGATATAATATTAGATATTTCGTTATCTGTTAACTGTACATTATAAATATCTATAATGTT
>FWWL01001762.1_pt1 | contig 49131 bp, 58 predicted proteins | sample 2228331 | NCBI WGS metagenome assembly FWWL01 (sample SAMEA103939775, study PRJEB20133) | metagenome | reverse complement strand
GGACTGAGCCATCTGAGAGCGCAGGTTAAAAACAGCACGCAATTCATGATAAACCTGCTTGTGCAGGGATACCAAAGAAAGCATCTTCGTCTTAACCACAAGCTGAGAGATCGAGTTGCATGCCTGCCGATACGCCCATAAGGTCTGGAGCATTCGCTTCGTCTGCTCGGCAGTTGGATTAAGTTTCACTTTGGCGGTACATGTAACCGTCACCTTCTCCATCCACTGGTTCACCACGATTCGCTGGAATAAGGATAGTGGAAATAAAGCGTGCAAATGTTCTTATGATCCCATCATACCAAACATCAGTTCGTATTAGAAGTCGATGAAAATCGTTTTTGTAAAAAATAATTCGGAGGGAGGCAGTAAAGGATCGTGATATGAACATGCAAGCAGAAATGCACGTAAATTCCTCTCACGACTGAAGTCAAGAGTGTCCTTTACGCAAGTCATGAATTTAAACGCTTATACGCTGGAACGGATCTCGGTTGCCTACTCTAGCCATGGACATCTTAATAAAGTGTTGGACGATATTTCTCTTGTCCTAAATCGAGGAGAATGGATATCCATTGTAGGCAAGAATGGAAGCGGGAAGAGCACTCTAGCAAAGGTTTTAGCTCGGCTATTACCCGTGTCATCAGGGGGCATTAAACCAGGCTGGACTGCTCGAGATGAGTTTTCTGAGCAGCCCGGTAACAAAAAGATCCGAATGGTTATGCAGAATCCAGAGTCGCAATTTATCGGTGAAACGGTTGAGGAGGATTTGGTATACATCCTTGAGTTAATCGACGTTCCTGACGATGACAAAGAGTCTGTTCTTTGCCATGCGCTTGAAGCAGTTGGCTTGCAAAGCGAGCGCTCGCATCCGATTGCCGAGCTGTCAGGAGGACAGAAGCAAGCACTGGCCATTGCGGGTTGTATAGCAGCTGGAGCTGAACTTATCATATTCGATGAAGCTAGTTCAATGCTGGATCCGCATGCCCGTGAGAGACTGCTGCACACTGCGCGAGCCTTACACGAACAAGGGATAACGATTGTATGGATCACACATGCGATGGAAGAGCTCGTTTATGCAGATCGTGCTGTGGCTATTGCCCAAGGACGGATTGTGTATGATGGTGGTGTAAAAGGCTTCCTGTACCCCGTAAAGCGAGAGGTTGATCAGGAAGAATCTATTTGTGAGCAATTAGGTTTCACACCTCCATTTGCCGTCCAAGCTGTGCGAGAATTAATGGGGCAAGGCATAAGTTTGCCTGAGCTTCCGCTTACTTGTGAGGAGCTCTTCGAGCTGTTGGAGGTGAAGCTATCCATTGCGTAACCAGACAATCGAGTTAAAAAATGTGAGTGTCAATGGGAGGCGACTGGCAGCTAAGCTCGATGGCAGTGGAATTGAGCGAACGGGTGATCTTAAGGAGCAGAAGCTATTTCACGATAAACGTCTCGATTCTATTTCATGTTCGATTCAACCAGGTAAAGTGACTCTGCTGATTGGACCGAACGGATCAGGCAAATCGACCCTTTTGGACCTGCTCGGCGGTTTGATCCGTCCGGATGAAGGAACGATTTACAAAGGTGTGGATTCAACGGCTGTCGGGATGGTGTTCCAATTCCCTGAGCAGCAGTTGTTCGCCCGCTCTGTACAGGGCGAATTCGATTATTCGCTGCGCCCTTTGCGGTGGTCGAAGCAGCAAGCTGCGGAGTATACGGCGAAGGCGCTGCAAGAGGTTGGCCTGCCGGTGGGCGCGCTCGCGCGGCACCCGTTCGCGTTAAGCGGCGGCCAGCAGCGCCGCGTTGCCCTTGCAACCACGCTAGCGGCTTCGCCTGCGTGGTTGCTGCTGGACGAAGCGTCCGCCGGGCTGGACGCTGAGGGCACACGCCGCTTTGCCGAGCAATTGCGGCGGTGGGCGCGGCAGGAAGGTCGCGGTATCGTGCTCGCTACGCACGATCTCGAGACCTTCCTGCCGCTGGCGGACGAGGTGATCCTCCTCGTCCAAGGGCGTCTCGCGGCGGCTATGAGCCGCGAGCAGCTTGTGGCTGCGCCTGCCGTGCTGCGGCAGGCTGGCTTGGTGCTGCCCGACAGCATGCGGGCAGCGCAGTGGCTGTGGTCGCGCGTTGGCGCGACCGAGGGGTTGCCCGGCGACGCAGGTGCCGGGGAGGCGTTGACGCCGGCGCGTTTCGCGGCGGCGGTCAGCCGCAGGCTGCACAGCGGCGAAGCGGCAGCCGCCGTGCTTGCTCCTTCGGCCGTTGCGCCTGCCGATGCCGCCGCTGTGCGAGCTCCTTCGGCCTCTGCTGAACGGCCGCCTGCTCACCTAATCTCAACAGAACAAGCGGCAGCCTCCTTACTAGCGCACCCAGTCTCCATCCCACTTCCGCCTCCACAGCCAAGACACAAGCCCGATCCGAGATCAGCTTGGGTGTTCTGTACGCTGGTAGCATTGGGAATGCTGCTGCAAAACAGTCTACTGGGACTATTATTATCCGCGGTGATTACAATGGTATCGATCGCCGGTTCGCACGTATCGTTCAGGACCGTGTGGAAAGCCGTGCTTCCTTTCGTATGGCTGACAAGTCTGACTGTGATATTGGCGGGTATCGAATTTATCGGATTCTCTGTATCTGAAGCCATGGATACATTGCGAGCGATGCTGCGATTTCTGTTCATGATGGCGATAGGGTTCTTGCTTCCGCTGCAGTACAGTCCCTTAGCTTTGAAGAAAGCTCTCGAACAAAGCTTAGCAAAGGCTGCCCGTTGGAAAGTGCCTGTAGAAGCCTTGGCTTTGTATGTGTCCATGCTGATGCGTTTCGTTCCGTTGATCAGGGGGGAATGGCTGCGCTTTGCACGCATTGCATATGCTAGGGGACGGCGCAGATCGAAGCCTGGAGCTGTTGATATAAGGGACTTGCCAGCCATCGCAATACCGATGCTGCTTTCGCTGCTTCGAATGGCTGAGGTGACCGCATCGGCCATGGAAATGCGCGGCTATCAATCCGCGTCTAACCGTATCCGCAGCAAACCATCTGAACGATTCAGCCGGGGCGATTTTATCCTCATGTTATTGGGAGTTACATTCTTCCTATTGCTGCTTACTGTTCGTATAATAGAGGTAGGTTAGATCAGGCAGATAAAGAGAACAGGAGTGGGTAACAATGACCGTACTAGGATTGGTTCGACATGGGATCACAGATTGGAACATCGAAAGACGAGCGCAAGGACATACAGATATTCCGTTGAACGCTGAAGGCAGGAAACAAGCGGAGAGACTTGCGAGACGTTTAAGCAGTGAGAATTGGGATATCATCTATTCCAGTGATCTGGGTAGAGCTAGAGATACAGCTCAGGCGATTGCGAGTATTAAGAACATCCCGGTTCTTACAGATCCACTGCTGCGTGAGATTAATTTGGGTCAGATAGAAGGCATGACAGAAGAAGAAATTGTCGCTAAATGGGGACCGAAGTGGCGGGAGTTGGATCTTGATATGGAGTCAAGGGAAGCGCTTGGTTTACGCGGCGTCTCCGCTCTAACCCGAATTTCTGAGCAACACCCGGATCTAAGGATTCTGATCGTCAGTCACGGAGGTTTTATCGGGACTACATTAAAACGTATGATTCCTCATGTGGAAACTTTGGAACTGCTTCATAATACATCTCTCACTATTCTCAAAAAGCAGTCAGAAGGCTGGGATTGTGAATTATATAACTGCACGAACCATTTGTTAGAGGAATAGTTGCCTCATGAAGAAGCAACCATTTTATCTTGTAATATTGCTAAGCTTAGTTTTAATTATGTTGTTTATTACCCTAAAGGGAGAGAAAGGGACTACTTTTCCGGATGCATTAAAGGCAGAGGGAATCCCATTCCAAGAAACTGCTGCGGGCAGTGATACATCGTTCAACGGTAAGACCCCAAAGGTGTATAAGATTGGTTTACAGGAAGAGGTCCGAGTATACCAATACGAATCGAAAGAGCAACGAGAAAAAGGCTATCAAGCCTACTATCAACGTCAAATGATACGAAGTTCATACCCTCCCTTAGTGTTTGAGAGTGGTAATTATCTGGTTCTATATTACAGTCGTACCCTATCGCCAACCGTACCTATTCCTGTCTCGGATACACGATATGGAAAGCAGATTTCAAAAGCTGTGGAGCAGATGACGGAATGACGGAGCGCGCATTCCTGACTGACTTGGATGGAACCCTTTTGCGTTCTGATGCTACGCTGTCCCGCTACACAATAGAAACAGTGAACACCCTACTTGACAGCGGGGTTAAGGTAAGCTATGCAACTGCAAGAAGCTATCGAACTTCTCATCAAGCGGTTTCTACTATTTCTTGGAAATATCCAGTCGTCCTATATAATGGAGCGTTGGTGGTTGATTCCATTACTCATCAGGTAATTGACGGATATTGGCTGCTCCCTGCTTTTACAGATTCACTTCTTGAACTCGGAAGACGTCATCATCTTATACCTCTCTTATTCGGTATTACCTCTCAGGATGAGGAGGTTGTTCTTCATGAACCCCTTACACGTATAGGGGAGCGGCATTTCTATGAAAGCCGTCCCAATGATCCCAGATTCCGTGAAATAACATGGCTTCAATGCCCACATGATTACAGGACATTAATTTTGACCTTTATTGGGTTGTATGAAGAGCTGCTGCCTTTATATAATGAGTTAACGGATCTGCTCGGAGCGGACATTCATATGCATTTTATGAAAGATTACTATATTGAGAATCATTATTTCCTTGAAGTAAGTCACCCGAAAGCGAATAAACGGGAGGGGCTCCTCATATGGGCCAGGCTTGTAGGTATAGAGCCATCTCAAGTCACGGTTTTTGGAGATAATCCGAATGACATGGGGATGTTCGAACAGGCCGGAACTGCAGTTGCAGTAAGTAATGCTCATCCGCAGCTGCAAGCCATAGCCGACTCGATTATTGAGAGTAACGAAGAAGATGCGGTTGCCCGATATTTATCGAGACAATTCGAATAAGATCAGCAATTTCTCTTCGTTCTGGATCCGGCGCAAGTGCAGAAACTATTTTTTAATCATATTTTCCCTATTTTTTTATGGTCAGCACCAATATGATAGATCATATTAAATGCATTTTCTGGGGAGACTTCTATGATTAATTGGTCTGAGGATTCAACAAGATTTGAACTGTCTGACGATTTCTCTTTACAGCAAGCGGATCCAACAGATTGGGGTATTTATTATTCCATATACTACAACATGGAATATAACGGTTTTTTTAAGAATCAGGGATTGAACATGAACCACTGGAGAAGAAAGTTTTGGATTCATCAAGGAACCATGAAAATTGGTGGGGTTGTTATTGCACCAAACGTGATATTTGGTTTGTTTTTCATCCCTCCCTTCAATGATGATATTAAAATCTTGAAATTGCTGAAGCAAGCTCTTCTGCACTGGTCGGATCGTTCGAAACATATAAATGCGTACGAAATTTTACCGAATCAGATTGATCTCTTTTCGAGAACGGGCTTCTGGCCTGGTGAATTTAGATGCCGTTGGATGCAGAGGCCTACCGAAACTTTCATATTTGATTCGGATAGCAACCTGAAGATTTCCTCACCCGAATTCAATACCGAATATGATCAAATTAGCCTTAGCAACTCAGAAGAAATAAGTGAACTCTCCTATATTAGCTACTCGAATACGCTATCTGGCGTACGGAGGAAGTGGACTTCACGCGAATTCTTCACCTCATGGACCAATCAATTCCCTAAACAATCTAACGAGAAGCTGCGAATGGCGTCAACTCTTGTACATGATTTAACAACATCTCAACTAATCGGCTCCTGTCTTGTTTCCTTGCAGGATGAGATGCCAGCCATTTTTAATATCACTGTTGCGCCTTCCCATAGGGAGAAAGGGATTGCAACTAAGATGCTTAAACGGGCTCTTAGCATTTTAAAGGAGCAAGGCTACCCCATTCTTCGTCTTTATGTTATGCAAGGGAACGAGGCAGAAGCTGTCTATTACAATCTTGGATTTGTCGCAGGGCCTCTAGAAGTTCAGAGTTGTTACATTCCCGCACTGACAACTGATTTGCATACGAATCATACATAACTAAGGCGTTTATAATAAAGACGGATTATGTTACACTTTCCTCAATCATGTAACAGGTTGGGTGAGTCTATGGCAGAGAAGGAAGAATTGACCCGATTCGGTGTATCGTTTCCCGTTCCGTTAATCGAGCAATTTGATCAATATATGGTGGAACAGGGATATACGAACCGTTCAGAAGCGATTAGAGATCTGGTGCGACGCACACTGTTGGAACCGTCCAGGGTGCAGTCCGAGCAGCTCGTGGCAGGTACGATCGTTATGGTGTTCGATCATCATGTAAGCGATCTTCCCTTACTATTGATGGAGCTGCAGCACGAGTTTCATCACGATATTATTTCTAATATGCACGTTCATTTGAATCACGATCAGTGTCTGGAAGTCATAGCAGTCCGTGGGAAGATGGGAAGGCTTAGAACCCTCCAACAGAAAATTCAGGTGCAAAAAGGAGTGCATTATGCTGAGCTCTCGGTTACTTTTATTGAGGAGCATAGCTCAGACCATAGTCATATCTCCGATCATCATCATCCTTGATAGATAACCATTAACAACGCAATTCTAGTAACCCTTCCTTGCGAGCCTATTCGCTTTTGGAGGGTTTTTGCGTTTGAAAAGAATAGTGATAACTTCGATGGATTGTGCTACAATTCTAGAAAATCGTGACACGGTTGGAAGTTAAAGAATGGAAAATGGAGTGAAACCCATGAGAATACGAGTGGTAAAAAAAGCACTTATGGTTTGTATAGCTGCAAGCTTACTGCTGACAGGCTGCACGTCAAAGTCTAAACCAAGCGAAAGCACGTCTCGAGACCGATTAATGCTAGCTGTAGGCGCAGAGCCGGAAGCTGGATTCGACCCGACAACCGGTTGGGGACGATACGGTTCTCCGTTGTTCCAAAGCACGCTGCTCAAACGCGACAGCCAGCTAAAGATTCAGTACGATTTGGCTGAAAGCTATTCAGTGAGCGCGGATGGAAAAGTCTGGACCGTAAAACTCCGTCAGGATGCCAAATTTTCTGATGGCAAGACGCTAACCTCTGAAGATGTACGGTTTACATTCGAAACCGCTGCTAATAACGGATCTGTCGTAGATTTATCAAATATGCAGAGCGTTAAGGCAATAGATCCATACACGCTTGCTTTTACTCTTAAGGAAGCGCAGTCCACATTTATCGGTCAACTCGTGACGACAGGCATAGTCCCCAAGCACGCATACGGCAAAGATTATGCAGAGAAGCCAATTGGCTCTGGACCGTTCAAGCTGGTTCAATGGGATAAAGGGCAGCAAATTATTGTGGAGGCGAATCCTGAATATTATGGGAGGAAGCCGCAATTTACAAGAATAACTTTCCTGTTCTTAAGCGAGGACGCTTCATACGCTGCCGCCAAAGCGGGACAAGTGGATGTAGCCTACATCCCGTCTGCGTTCAGCAAACAATCGGTATCAGGCATGCGGATTGAAGCGCTAAAGACCGTAGATAATCGAGGCATGTCGTTTCCTTATGTGAAATCTGGGGCTAAGACCAAGGAGGGATACCCGATCGGCAATGATGTAACAGCGGATCCCGCCATTCGAAAAGCGATTAACACAGCGTTAGATCGACAGGCCTTGGTTAAAGGAGTATTGGAAGGTTACGGCTCGCCTGCCTACAGTGCGGTAGACGGACTTCCTTGGTGGAATCCGCAAACGAAGTTTGAAGATGCCAATCCAGCGCAAGCCCGCAAACTATTGGAAGCTGCCGGATGGCAAGACAAAGATGGAGACGGTGTTGTAGAAAAGGGTGCGCTCAAAGGCCAATTCACATTAATCTATCCTTCTGGAGATGTGACCAGACAATCCTTATCGCTAGCCGTTGCAGATATGATCAAACCGATCGGGATCAAGATTGCCGTAGAGGGAAAGAGCTGGGATGATATTACGGGTCTTATGCATTCGAATGCAGTTATGTTTGGTTGGGGCAGCCACGATCCGTTGGAGCTTTATACGATCTACAGCAGTAAATATAAAGGTGTGGATTATTACAATCCTAATTTTTACAGCAATCCCAAAGTGGACGAATGGATGGACAAGGCACTCAAGTCCACTACAGAAGAAGCGGCTTGGGATAATTGGAAAAAAGCTCTGTGGGACGGCGCTTCCGGGGTTGCCTTTCAGGGTGATGCGCCTTGGGCCTGGTTAGTGAACATCGATCACTTGTACTTGGTGAAGGACAAGCTGGATATAGGCAAGCAACCCATTCATCCTCATGGCCACGGTTGGCCGATAACGGATAACATTGAAGAGTGGAGCTGGAAGAACTAGTAGAGAGGAAGGAAGTGCAATGAACCGCAATAGGTGGTTAGTTTTTATTGGATGGAAAAGCGTGCGGTTACTGACCCTCTTAATTGCAATCAGTATTCTTTCCTTTTGGTTAGTGAATTTCTCACCCATTGATCCGATTCAAGCTTATGTTGGGGCAGACATGCTTAGAGTAAGCCCTGAGCAGAGGATGGATATCGCGGCATATTGGGGCTTGAATGATCCCCCTTTTGAGAGAATGCTGAGATGGGGCTCGGCACTGCTTCATGGAGATTTGGGAACGTCCATGATCTATAGACTCCCAGTTGCGGATGTTATTCGTGAGCGCTTTCTCAGCTCGCTTGCCTTGATGGGGGTATCCTGGTTGCTGTCAGGGATAATAGGATTCTCACTAGGTGTAGCAGCGGCGATGCGGAGAGGAACTTGGGCAGATCGCTTAATCAAATCGTACTGCTATTTGTTAGCGTCTACACCTACATTCTGGTTAGCTTTGCTGCTCCTGCTTGTATTTGCCGTTTGGCTAGGATGGTTCCCCGTGGGGCTTGGCGTACCAGCAGGGCTTCTGCGCGAAGAAATAACGTTGGCCGACCGCATACATCATCTCATCTTGCCGGCTCTCACTTTGAGTGTAATCGGGGTTTCTACAATTGCGCTGCACACTCGACAGAAGCTGATCGATGTGCTCGACAGCGACTTTATCTTATTCGCTAGAGCACGCGGGGAGCGTGGACTGCAGCTGTTCTGGAGGCATGGAATACGTAATGTTGCTTTGCCTGCACTGACGTTACAGTTCGCTTCTTTCGGTGAGCTATTCGGCGGGGCTGTATTAGCGGAGCAGGTGTTTTCCTATCCCGGATTAGGTCAAGCTACTGTAGATGCGGGATTAAGAGGAGACGTCCCTTTGCTATTAGGACTAGTGCTATTCAGTGCTTTATTCGTTTTCTCAGGCAATCTGATAGCAGATTTGTTGTATAGAGTCGTTGATCCGAGAATGAAGGAGGAGACAACTCTATGATGAAGCGACGCCATAAGACAATCCATTCTCTCCTGCCATTCTTGATAATCAACCGTCGACAGGCTGCGGTTATAGCTAGTGCTGTTGCAGGGATTATCGTGATTACACCATGGATCGCAGCAATGTTTCTGGATGATTCAGCTATTATCACTAATCTGGAGAATCGTAATTTATCACCTGCTTTTACTCATTTGTTCGGTACAGATTGGCTGGGGAGAGATATGTTCGCCCGAACAATGAAAGGTCTAGCTCTGAGTGTGCAGGTAGGGCTGCTCGCCGCAGCGTGCAGCTGTCTCATTGCCGCTATAATGGGCATGCTGTCAGCAGCCGGTAAGACTGCTGACCGAATCGTATCCTGGTTAATAGACCTGTTCCTAAGCGTTCCTCATCTGGTTTCACTGATATTGATTGCCTTTGCTTTTGGCGGAGGGGTGAAGGGCATTGTTGTCGGAATTGCTCTTACCCACTGGCCCAGTCTGGCACGGTTAATTAGGGCGGAGGTACTGCAGCTTAAACATGCGGAGTATGTGTTATTGTCCAGACAGCTTGGCAAGTCCCGTTGGTGGATCGCAACTCGTCATATGCTGCCTCACTTGCTGCCGCAGCTGTTAGTGGGCTTGTTGCTTTTATTCCCACATGCCATATTGCACGAAGCTGCTGTTACGTTTCTCGGGCTAGGGTTGTCGCCGCATCAGCCAGCTATTGGGATCATTTTATCGGAATCGATGCGGTATTTATCAACAGGTATGTGGTGGTTAGCCTTCTTTCCAGGGTTATGCCTGCTCATTGTGGTCAGGTCGTTTGATGTAATGGGGGAGAACCTGCGAAGATTTACTGATCCAAGGCGGGCCCAGGAATAGGTTTGAGCTCGAAACGTTAGTTAGGAGGTGCGTATTAATGCCTTTATTAGAAATTCATGATTTGCGTGTGTCTTTTGAGCGTTACAGGAACGGCTTGCAACAGCATAAGATGGAGACATTGCACGGCATTGAGCTCACCCTGGAAAAGGGAGAGATTGTGGCGGTCATCGGCTCCAGCGGGTCGGGCAAAAGCTTGCTCGCTCATGCGTTGTTAGGGATTCTTCCAAGTAATGCTGTTGTTAGCGGAAGCGTGTTATACAAGGATATGCCCTTGACAGCGGATAGACTCACAGAGCTGCGAGGTAATGAAATTACACTCATCCCTCAATCGGTGAATTATCTGGATCCCTTAATGCGTGTAGGAGATCAGGTTCGAATAACGGCGAGCAGCCGCAATCCCTTGACACAAGTGAAACAAGCATTCCAACAGATAGGTTTGGCTGAGAAGGTATATCAGCACTATCCTCATCAATTGTCGGGTGGGATGGCTCGACGCGTGCTTCTTTCTACTGCAACGGTTAGCGACGTACAGCTCATCATAGCAGATGAACCGACTCCAGGACTGCATGCTGAGATAGTTAGTGAAACACTGATGCAGTTCGAAGAGCTCGCCGCTAACGGGACCTCAATCCTGATGATTACCCATGATATAGAATCTGCCTTGCGTATTGCAGATCGCATAGCTGTTCTCTACGCCGGGACTATTGTAGAGATTGCTCCTGCCGCTGATTTTACAGACAAGGGGGAAAGGCTGCGGCATCCGTATACTCGAGCATTATGGCGCGCTTTACCCCAGAATGATTTCGTGCCTATCCCAGGTTCTCAACCTTTATCGGATCATTTACCCGGTGGCTGCTTGTTTGCGCCTCGTTGTGCATTGGCTACTCCTGATTGTGACAAAGACCGACCAGCGGCGCGTGAAGTTCGAGCAGGGCTAGTGAGGTGCATTTATGCTTCTTGAGGGGCGCAATCTGGGATTCCGGTATACAAAGGATGATTGGGTATTCCGAGGATATGATATTACGATCCAGGAAGGGGAACTAGTAGGACTTGTCGGTCCCAGCGGTTGCGGGAAAACGACATTGGGCCGTGTATTAGCCGGTTACGACCAACCCGTTGAAGGAAAGGTCGCCATTAAGGGTGGAAGCTCATCAAAGACGAGCTGCAATCCTGTGCAGCTGGTGTTACAGCATCCAGAGAAAGCCGTCAATCCTCGGTGGAGAATGCGGCGAATTGTAAACGAAGGTTGGGTTCCAGAGACAGAGTTGCTGCGAGATCTGGGGATCGAAGAAGCTTGGATGGATCGGTGGCCGATTGAATGTTCAGGTGGCGAACTGCAGCGATTCTGCGTAGCCCGTGCTCTGGGGCCTCATACACGCTTTTTGATTGCGGATGAGATGACCACTATGCTGGATGCCGTTACTCAAGCCCAAATCTGGCATGCGATGCTGAACCGGGTGCGCCGTGATAAGCTGGGAATGCTGGTAATCAGCCACGACATACATCTGGTCAACCGAATATGTGATCGCGTCCTTCACTGGTCGTAAGCAGCGGCTTCAAAAATGTACTAATCTTTAGTATACTGAAGAAGAACGTATGTTTGGCGAAGCGTTCAGCGGCATGCTTTTTTAAGCAGAAGAGAGGATGGGCGATTTGAACAATCCAGCAGAGCACTCAAGCATGACAGTGAGACAGGGGTTATTGCAGCAATTTGAAGCTTGGATCGGTTTCGTTCGGACACTTGAGCAAGATGAGGTGAAGTGGAATACGAGTCTCGGAGACGGTAGATGGTCGGTTCGTGAAGTAGTCAGCCATATTGCGCTCTGGGACAAATACTTTTTCGAGGAAGCCATCGAGAAGATTCAGCTTGGTGAACCTCTGACTGTGAGACATCTGGATTATGATGCGTTTAATGAGAATGCCAAACAACACGGAAAGCTCATACAAACGGATTTACTTGCTGATCAAGCTATCACATATAGGACAAGAATACTAGAGTTAATCGCTTCATTCTCAGAGGTTAAATTCAACGGGGAATACACTGATGCAGACGGGCAACCGTTCACAGTCGTACGTTATTTAAAAGATTTTATCTGGCACGATAATCATCATCTCGAGCAGATGAAGCCCATATTGTAGTAGAGTAGACTCATTAGGACTAATTGATAATAGGAGAGTGGGAACGATGAAGGCAATCGTCATCATTTTATTCGCGCTATGTTATGCGTTAGTCACTTTTTTCGGAGTAGGACCGGTCCTTTTTGCAGACGGCAGCTTTAATGAGCGGATGATCACTTTGCTTGTTGTTATTCTGATTTATGTCGTCCTTACAATTGCTTTCCGTTGGATCTGGAACCGTATGACACGATGATCTGATGCAGTTAGCCCACTATGACCCCCTTCTGCTAAGTACCTCTCTTTCAACAAACTACTCTATACATAGGAAGGTAAATATGAAACTTACAACGATACTGTTTGACTTTGACGGGACTTTGGCGGATACGCTTCCTGTCTGTTTTCATTCCCTGGGGGAAGTATTCCGCTCTTACGATGGAGTAGAGCTTGATAATCCCGGCATTATCGCCTTATTCGGGCCTACGGAGCCGGATATCATCCGGATTCATTTGAAGCAGAAGCATCAAACGGAACAGGCCGTGGAACAATTCTTTCAGCTTTATGACAATCATCATCAACAATTGGTGCAGGCTTCCCCAGCCATCCAAGATATGATTGTTGCACTCAAACAAGCCTCCTATCGCTTAGGGGTCGTAACAGGTAAAGGAAGTCATAGCTTGGCGATCTCTTTGAGGCATCTTGGAATGGAAGGGTTATTCGACGTTGAAATAAGCGGAGATGATGTTCAAAATCCTAAGCCGCATCCGGAAGGTGTGCTGCTGGCGATGAGTCGATTAAATGCAACCCCGGAAGAGACGATGTTTTTAGGGGATAGTATAGCAGATATCCGTGCAGGCAAAGGTGCGGGTGTTCTAACCGCTGCCGTACAGTGGTTCGAGCATGTCCAGACCCGGGACTTTGAAGTTACACCAGATCTGTTGTTTACACACCCTTCTCAAGTAACGGATTACTTGAAAACGGATAAAGGGTAAATGAAAATCCTGATGGAATGTCAGATGGAAATTTAGCCGTTACCGTGATGCGTAACAGCCTTCTTTTCTAAATCGGGATATCATGCAATTGATACTATGGGGTGTTAGTAGTGGCAAAGATAGGGACAGCAAAGTACAAAGGTATTATATTTGATATGGACAATACCATTCTCCGGTCGCGAATTGATTTCCCGAGTATGAAGGCGGATGTGTTTGAGTTGTTAATCCAGCAAAACATCCTGGATCGGCACTTTCCTCTCCATGAGCACACCATTGCAACTTTGCTGCAAGCTTGTAAAGCCACTGGGGTTTTATCGGAAACTGTAGAGAAGTTGATGTGGGACCGCGTTGCTGCATGGGAACGGGCAGGTATGCAGGATGCTGGTCTGGAGTCTGGTGCGACTGACTTGCTGGATGCTTTGACGAATCAATATCGACTTGTGATCTTGACCAATAATGCCAGACAAGCAGCTATAGAAGCGCTTGAACACACCGGGGTGACCCACTATTTTGATCGTATTCTCGGCAGAGAACAGATGGATGCTTTGAAGCCATCACCTTCAGGAATCCATAACATTATGAGCTGCTACCCACAAATTGAGCGTCAAGAATGGCTATCCGTTGGGGATGCATGGATCGATGGAAAAGCGGCGCAGGAGGCAGGCGTTGATTTTCTCGGCTATTGCACCAAAGAAGAGGAGTTTATTCGGAGAGGGATTCCTTCTATTGGAAGGCTGCATACATTGATGGACTTGCTAGTTCATCTTGAATAGAAAAAAACCGCACAGCACAAGGCTTTGCGGAGGGAATGTTTTGGTACCCGCTTGCGCAGGTACCTCATGGGAGATGGGATTCTAGGCTGTTTTTCAAGTATTGCGTATGGTGAAAAACCTTGTGTAATGCGGGTTTATCCGAAAATATCTATTGTTTATTTAGGGGAACGTATGTTTGATATTGGAAATTTGGTACCCAATCGGTACCCAAGATAGTACCCATATCACGCTTTCTTCTTTTGCGTTTTACTGGGCTTAATCATGCTATCGAAGACACCCGCAGCTGCCCTATCTACAGATTCGAAAATGTGACCATATATCTCCAGCATCTTGTCGTTAGAATGGCCTAGACGCTTTGCTATGGCTGACGAATGCACTTTCTTGAAGATCATCCACGACGCTGCAGTATGGCGCAGATCGTGCAGCCTGATCGGTTTTAGCTTATGATCACGATGGAAGGCAATCCAACGCTTAGATAATCGCTGAGGATCGACAGGTTTTCCGTCTAAGTGACAAAACAAGAACTCATGCTCACCTTCTTCCCATTTATCTTCGATCTCAAATCGATCTCTACGCCATTCTTTTCGAAATAGCTTTAGCTCTTCAATTACAGATGTGGAGAGAGCTATTTTACGTTCTGATTTTTTATTCTTCGGGCCTTTAAGTATTGGCTCCCCATTTTTGAACTTCGGGATTGTTTGCTTGACCTCAAGGGTCCCTGCTTCAAGATCAACATACTTCCATTCAAGTCCGGCCAGTTCCGCTCGTCGTAAACCAGTCGTCACAGCCAGTATAATCAGAACACGTAAATGCAAGGGTTCACCTTCAAGTGCCGTGAACAGCCTGGCAACCTCCTTCTCGTTATACACTTCCATTTCTTTAACATTGGACTCTTTGGGCTTAGTGACTCCAGTCATAGGAGAATGAGGCAGCACACGCCATTCAACAGCCTTTGAAAAGATGCTTCTAAGGACCCGGTAATTATAGATTAGGGTTGCCGATCCGAGCGGTTTAGGTACCCAATCCCCTTTATGTCCTCTAGGCTTACTTCGTGCTTCAGGCTTCCGCAAAGATTCCAGATAGTCATTGATATGCATTTGCCGAATCTCATCCATGTGCATTTGTTTGAAATACGGGAGGATGCGCTTTTTCACTTGTAACAGATAGTTATCCTTGGTCTTATCCTCCAACTCCACATCAACAAAAATGGAAGTCCATTTTTCTATAAAGTCAGCAAAGGATAATTTTTCTGCTCTGATATAGGTACCGGCTTCCACCTCAATCTGAAATTTCTTAAGTTCCAGATCTAGATAATTCTCAAGTCGCTTTGGCGCACGGAGTAATGCAGGATCTTCGACTTTGATCGTCTGTTTCTCTTGAACACGTTTCCCTTGAGCATCATAGCCTAATTCAACGATCAGCCGGTATGAATTATTTCCCCGTTTCTGAATGCTGCCCATGTGTTTCATTCCTCCCTTGAAATTAATATCGATATTCAGTCTCCTACAAGACCCGCTAGGCAGTCACTGCTTGTCCGGGAACAACTGCTCGAGCATGATTAGGATGCGTTTGCGGTCCAGATCGGTGAGGATCTGTTTTTTATAAGTGAGCTGATCACTTTCCAAAATAACACTCAGTTCGTTAAGGCTATTTTTGTGTTCATAAATCATCTTTTTGATTTGTAAAAAGGTGTCCACCTCAACTGCAAAATATTCCCTTCCATTTACGCCTATCGTTAAAGGCTCCCCCATAATGTCGCTTCCGCCAACATCATCCATACTCACATATCCGGCATTGAATAATAATTCCGAATATTGCGTTCCCAAATGTGGTGCGAGTTTTTTTAGTAAATCCGGGGATGGTATTCCCTTGTGTCCGTTTTCAATTTGTGATAGGTAAGGATTCGAAAAACCAATAGATTCCCCTAACTGAATTAGCGTTAACCCCTTAGCTTTTCTTAATGATTTTAGGTACTGTCCGAATTCAATTGCGTCCAATTATCGCACACCCTTTCTTGATAGAATTATATACTTTCTTGCTGATTCTTGCCATAAGTAAAAAATATAAAGAGAAATCTTGCTTATAGTTAGACTTTATGATAAAGTTTACTAAAAGCAAGAAAGGAGGGGTTGAGCAAATGAAGATTAAGGTCAAGGATCCGGATCGACTGAATGAACTAATCATCATGAAGGGATTCAATAAAACAGATTTCGGCAAGGAGATCCAGTTATCTAACCCGATGACCATTCAGATCACCAACGGTGATAGGTACCCAAGCCCGCGCACAGCTAAGCGCATCTGTGACACGCTCGAAGTTCAATTCGATGATCTGTTCGTCATAGAACGAACGCAACAGGCTGTAGTTAAGTAATTAGCCATTCGCACCTTGACAACTTCAGATTCTCTACGAGATCGTCTCAAAACTCAGGAAGGAGGATCTGTATGCAGTACTCCAACGAAGAAAAAGAAACAGTGTGCGTTTTCGACTATGTAGACAATCGATGGGATGTTTACAGCTGCGTTCCGCGCCATATGACAAGACTTCGCAAGATTGCTGAACCGTATTGGGAAGAAAAAGACGGAGATCGTGTAACAGCCGCCAAGTGGAAGCTAAATGGCAATCAAGTCAGATTTGCCGTAGAGATCGTTTCGAAAATGACCACAGAGCAGAAAGAAGCAGCAAGGGAAAGGTTACGGGGAGTCCGTCAAAAACAAAGCGAGATCGTCTCGAATTAAGCTTTAAACACTCCAAAAAATAAGAAAGGGTGAGCTAGAAGATGAAACAAGTAGCAAAACGAGTGATCAATCTACATCAGCAACCCACCACTCCAATGCAGTCGCTGCCGAACGTGACCTTGGAATCGGTATTACTTCAAGTAATGCAACTGCTTCAGCAGACACAGCAGCAAGCTCTATCAGCAAATGAGTCTAAGCAATCAGGTGAGATTGAGCAAGCGGAATCACAAACAATGGACGTGAAGGAAGCGGCAGTATTTATGAGGGTATCAGAATGGACAATTAGGGATATGGTCCGTACAAAAGAGATCCCACACTTTAGAGTTCGTTCTCGCATCTTCTTCAAAAGAAGGGAGCTGGACAAGTGGAAGATCAGTCAGCAACAACAGGAGGTTAGGACATGACACCTGAACAAGCAACCCGCTTCCTGCTATTAGCCGGGAGGACAATACAACAGAGAAATGAACCTTACCTCATGCTGTTAAAGAAACTTCGGAGAGATATTGAAACGCTTGAGGCAGCTACTTATGAGATGTTCGATGTGACAAACTCAGATTTTAGGAACGAGTTGTACAAACTTCATAACGTGCCTGAGGAAGACAAGATCAGGGATGAGCTTCAAGACATATTATCTGAATACTTCTTCGCGGATGATGCTGATGTTGAAGCTTGCATGGTGAAGTTTCGGGAACGGCTAGATGAGATCATGAAGGATCAATAAGTAGGTGAGGTGTTGTGGCTGGAGGAAAGAGAAAGAAAAAGGATTACGGCTTTAAACCGTTCGAGAAATCCACGAATGCAGATAACCGACATATCCGGATAACGCTGGACATGATGGAATCTAAAGCTTGGAAAAAACTAACCGCGCATTCAAAGATGGTGTATCAGGAAATGAAGGCAAAGTACACCGGGAGTAATGAGAATAATATTAGTTTTACCTACAAGGAAGCTACTGAGATTATGAACGAGCGGACGTTCACTAAGTGTATTGACCAGTTAATCGAATGTGGATTTATTAAATTAATCGAGCAAAATTGGGCAACGCGCAAATCGAACATATACGGGTTCAATGATCAATGGAAGCTGTTTGCAACCGCTAAGATTGAGGTTAAACCTCGCAAAAAGAGGACCCCTACAAAGTTGTAATGGCTACCGTATTTGTACACTAGTATAACCCGTATTTATGCAGGACTGAAATACACTTTTAAACTGTTTTTGTGACTTTACTCCTGTATTTATACAGTATAGGGGGAAATGCTCACATTAGCAGTAGCATCAAGGGTTAAGAAGGTATTTTCATAGACTTTTCGAAAATTGCTTTCTGTACCGTAAAAGTACATGTCCTTTATATATAGCCATACTAGGAGCAGAAATTTAGGCGGGGAGGACTAGCCATTGGCACAGCTTAAGCAATACTCAGTCGTATATCTGGACACCGAGCTTTCGTTCACAACAGATAGAACTAAGCCATCTTCATTAATCGGCGTACTGAGAGCATTATTCAGAGAAGCTCGCAAAAATTCGGCTGATTGCGACGAGTTCATGAAGGCTGCTATCAAAGCACACGAGTTGAGCAAGCTTCCCAAATCCAAGGCTGCAGAGTTCGATGAGAAAGAGGACTTCCATTTCTTCGAACGGTTAATGCAGCAAGCTCCGCATCAGTAAGGGGGAGTCATTTTCTTTGACCCCCTTCAGCTTCAAGACCGTGTGGCCTCTTACTGCGCACGCCGTCAAGTTTTTCATAAGGGGGGGATGATCCGGACCCCCACAATACCAAATTTGAAAGTGTGGTTCTCAACATGAAAACATTCAGTAGGCGCACTGTATGGTTAGCTATGGACGGTAAACATTCTTCGCGTCTTGTAGCTATCGCACAAGAACACTTACGCCTTGCCAGAGAGTTTATTGACAACATGAGAGGGTTCGAGCGTTCGCCCGAAAATGCTCAAAAGATTCGCCGCATTGACGAACTTCGGAAGGAACGTGAGGAGATCCTGCAGCTGTATGAGGAAGGGACAGGTGAGGTAGATGTACACTGCAAGGAAAACCATTAACAGTGTCCGGGAAGAACGATTGCTAGAGATTAGCCAGGAGCGCCACAAGTTGGATCTGCAACTGAGCAATATGCAGAAGCTAGGAGTTAAGCAAGTATCAGCCATTCTTGATCGGATGGCCGACCTTCGAGCAGAACGAGAAAGCATACTGCAGCTGTCCAAGAAGGAGATGAGTGGAGTGGAGAAACAATCGATCAACTGGCATAACACCTATGTATCGTTGGGATTAAACATGAAGGTATATGAACAAATAAAAAACGGAGAGGTACCGGATTTCATCAAGGATAAAAGAGCAGATAGCGAAATATTGTCGGATGATGTGGTTTCAAACTACCCCATCCCGGATGAAGTAAACAATGTGGTACATCATGATAAGTTTCAAGTCGCTCTCATTGAATTGTTCAGCCGATATCCTCTTGATGTGATTGAGCGGACTATCCATATGTTGAAGGAAGATGCGATGTTGCGTGCTGTTGGCCAGACTAAATCGATAGATCTAGAGAAAATGCTAGATAATTGGGATAGTCAAGGGGTGAGTACTTGCGAAATCAGGGAGTACTTGGACAGCCTGATCACAACGGGATCGGATGAGTCGGAAGAAGCATCAGAAATAAAAAAACGCCCTCACTACTGACATAGTGAAAGGCGCCTAAGCTTCAATCTGTTGCAATTAGTATATCAAAAAACTAATTATTTGACAACTTTACATGTTTGATGTTACTGTTAGTCCATAACGTATATCAAACATGTAAAGGAGTGTTATCGGAATGGGAAAAGTAAGTAGAAAACGAGCATCAGAGATTCTTGGACTTTCGCAATTAACGGTTCTGAGAATGATCCAGGACGGCCGGCTGAAAGCCGAAAAGAATGATTCTGGTTATTGGGAGGTTGAAGAATCGGAGCTTGAACAGTTTGTTGAAAGCTGGAGCTCTAAGACAGAACAAGCCTCCCTTCATTTCGAAGGTAAGCAGCGTGTAGTCAAAGCGGTGGAAAAGAAGATCGAAAGTCAAAAGCTACGCCTTAAAGCTTTACTGAACAATGCTTCAATCGCTTTGAGGGATAATTCAAAACATGCTGATTCCCAATTGCAAGAGGTTAAGGAAGCTATTCAGCAATACGAAGTATTAAAGAGTACCATTGCAATCATCGAATCAACAGAACTGCAATCAGACTATGAAGTAACCGAACTGGTCCACATTGAACACCACACTGAAGGAGATGAAAACTAATGCCTAATAAATTGACATTGCAAGGATTACAACAAGCACGTGCAGAGGTATTTGACAAGCAAAAGGCTTTACTTGATTTAGCAGCGGAACAAAATCGGGAGCTCACAAGAAGTGAAGATCAGCAATTCAACACTCTTGAAACTGAATTTGAGAACTTGACGGCTCAAATCGGTGATACCCAAGCGGGAATAGCTGGATCTACTCGTGAACAGTTGATTATCGCTCGTGAAAATATGTTAAATCAACCGGCTGGAACACCTTACCGTCCAAGCGGTCAAAGTGCTGCTGCAACTCAGAACTTTCCAATGTTTCAAGCGAACAGCGGTGGTTCATTCAAAGACTATGTTGCAAAGAATGCAACAACTTTGGGCGTAGATGCTTCAGGTATTAACAACGATGTTAGTCTTAATAAACTGGTCAAGGCAGCGCTATTCGGAGGAGGTCGACAAGGCCTCAATAGCCATGAGATCAAAGCTTTGAATGAGGGTTCTGGTTCCTCCGGTGGGATCTTGATTCCAACGCAATTAAGCCTTGATATTATTGGTCTTGCTCTTCAAAAAATGGCTCTGTCACAAGTAGGTATTAGAACAATTCCACTTCCAAGCAATAACCTCACTCTTGCAAAACTGCTCTCACTTCCTACTGCTTCATGGGTCGCTGAAGGTGGCATGATTGATACTTCTGAACCCACATTTGGATGGATCGATATGAAGTCCAATAAGGTTGCAGCATTAACGGAGATAACCGAAGAATTACTTCAAGATGCTCCGAATATTGGTAGTATGTTAATGGATGCTATTGCAACGGCGCTTGCATTAGAAATGGATCGAGCCGGTCTATTCGGAAATGGTGTAGGAATGCCACTCGGCTTATATAATCATTCCGATATTGCTACGACAGACGCTGGTGGAAAGTCAGTTTCCCCATATGCTACAGGAGCATTGTATGACCCTTGGAGTAAAGCTTATTACTCAGTGATGAATAATAACTATACCCCTACTGCGACAATCTACAACACCTCTACAGCCGGGCAGATGGATCTGCTCAGAAATAACAATGGCGATCTATACACACCGCCACGCAGCTTTGATAGCTTAACAAAAGCAGTAAGTAACCAGATACCGAACGATCTTGAGTATGTTACTGGTTCAGATACCTATGATAATGCTACCGCATCATTCGTGGGCGACTTCAGTAATATGATCATGGGTGTGGGATTGGATATCAAGCTTGAGTGGGGCTACTTAACAAATAGCTTCCAGTCGAACAAGCGTGCATTGAGGGCAGTAGCTCGTGTTGATTATGCTGTAACATCAATGAATGCATTCAACATTATTAAAGGACTCGTACCGGTAGGAGCGACACCAGTATTATAATCAAACTGGCATTCCTATGGTGGTGGGATGTAAGTCCAGTTTACTCTCTTGCTTGTAAGTTCTTGTAGTCTGTATCATTTTTCATCGTTCGACACAACTCCCTTGTGACTGGCCCGCCGTGTGCGGGCACTTTTTTTATAGATTAGGAGTGACATCATATGTTTAGACCGTCTATTGGGTCAGGACACAACAAGGTAAGCACCAATGAACAGAAGCAACAACAAGTTGAGATGTGTTGTGATGGGTGCAAGCGAATCATCAAGGTCATGGGACCTGTAAATTATAAGTGCTGGAAGTGTGGAGGATCCTTCACGTTCTATGGATCGTTTAGGTCAATGGACTAGGGGGATGGTGATTCCTCCCCGCTTCTGACTTTCAAGACCGGTGGCCACTTACGTTTGCGATTTTTAGGGAAAATGGCCCTAGCCCTTTGAAAAAACTACGGAAAATCCCATCATGCCTTGGGAAAAATATTATGAGGAGCGAATAAACCATGAGTTTATGTGTCTTTATTCAAACGGAAGACAGCTTAATTATCGGTGCAGATACGGCTGTTACAACAACAATAAATGGTGAAAATTTCAGACATAGAGATGGTTTTAGAAAATTGATTCAAATCGATAATTTTTTGATCTTTGTATGTGGCTATGTGGAGTCAGCGAAAGCCATTACGAACGAGTTTAAAAAAGAAAAGGTCAAATCCATCGAAGGATTGGAGCGGATCGTCAAGAACCACCACCAGGAGTTCATGAAGAAGTATCCTGAAAAGGCGAGGAGACTAACTGAGGAACGAGATACAGTGTTGAGTGTAGCTGCAATCGAATTGCGCAGGAATGGAAAAGTGGTTTCTTATTGTATTAATACAAACAAAGGAATTTTCACTACGAAAAAGAGAGTTGGATCTTTTGGTCAAATTCATGTTGTTGCAGGGGGGTTCGCATCGGAAAAAGCTCTCGAGTTAGCCAAACAGAGTTATATTTCAAAAATGAAAGACAAAGATTTATTTGCTGGAGATGTAATCAAAGAAGTATTTGAACAAATGTCTGGTGATTCAATTGGAGGCGACTTGATATATTATGTCGTGGATCGTCGCGGATTTCTATTTTTGAAGGAAGAAAAGATTAATGAGGTATTGAGAATCAAGGTGCTGGAAGAACATATTTCGTCTGGGAAACTCATTGCTGGCACAATGACCGGGTTCACGATTCAAACCGCAGCGTCTGGTGCGCGAGTCGCTATGACCAACCTAAATGACTTTTCATCCTATGACTTTGCCGGGAAAAGACGGATTACTATTTCACCCCTCACACCAACATATGGGCTTGCTGGGTTGGAGTTTCTGGATGAGAACGAAGTAGTTAAGGGTCATATATTTTCTAATACTAGCCTGATGGGTATTGTGGGAAAGCATGATTTGACTATTAGCTCATTGACAGGTGAGACGAACTTTCTTGGATTTTTAGATTTCTCAAATGCGAATGGCGTAAATATGCCACAAAAAGCAGACGCCTTTGCAGGGATCACAGGCAGCTATCTGATGGATTCAACTTCTTCCGGAGGCGGGAGTGTACTACTAGTATTCTCTAACGGTGTGTTGGTAAATGCAATAACTTAAATATTCCTTCCATTTATTTCATGCTATAATGTGAAAAAACGGAAGGAATGATTGGCTTGAAGAAATTCGTAATGGGTTTGATAATCGGCGTAGTCATTACAGCAACAGGAACCGCATTCGCGGACGACATAGCGGCTCTCGTTGGGAAAACAATACAGGGCCAGTTCCCAGTCACAGTGGACGGCGAGAAGCTTGAGATGCCGGCGATAGTAGTGGATGGAACAAGTTTCCTCCCCGTTCGGTCATTCGGTGAATCTGTGGGCTATGCCGTATATTTTGACACGGAGGGAGCGATTAGGCTGGAAAAAGCAGCAGGATTGACTGTAACACAACAAGCCGTCGTAGAAGATAAACTGCTTCAGGGCAACTTAGCATTAAAGCAATGGAAAGTAGAGGAACTGCAAAAAAAGATAGCTGAGACTGAAAGAAAACTCGCGGAGTTTAAGAAGTTCTATGACGAAAATGGTGGCGACCCTACCCAGTGGGAGAGCAGCAAGAGCTATGTATACTCAACTACTGAAATTGCCAAAGCTCGTGCCGAACTTCAAGAGCTCCAGTAAATAAAAAGGCGCCCTAACCGGTGCTTTTTTTCTTTCGCCAAAACCTCCTATAATTCATTGAAGGATTCGACAAGCAATCGCATAGAAGTATTATGTGAGGTGATCGAAGTGGCCCTAATTAATACTCTCCGCGATTTACGTTTTGAAATGAAGATGGAGCAGAATGATTTTGCAAAGTTCCTAGGAGTTGATCCTAGCGTGTATAATCGTTGGGAGAAAAACAAACAGCAGCCTGGATTAGAATGGGCGATACGAATATCAAACAAGACAGATCGACCGATTCAATATTTCATTAAACTAAACGACGGTGAAGTAAATAATATTGACGAAGTAGTCAATAAAACTGATTAGCGCGCATACACTGTATCATACCCCAATAAAGGAGATGGTGCAGTGTGGTGAAGTTGGATAAAAACGATGTGTCAGCTTGGTGTGTAATCGCCTTAGGTGTCCTGGCTTGCATAGGGTGGTGGTCTCTGTGGGAGTGATGCCGTACCATGTCCGCTTGGCAGAATTGTTCTTGTTACAGAAGCGACGTAAGTTAAAAGACGTGGAAGTTATGGAGATGACCCACTGCCTCGCAGCCAACGCGAAGTATTGTTGGGACATCGTAACGCTCCACAACCTGTCCTACGCCGCCTACTCAGCAGGTGACATGGCTTGGCTCCATGATATATGTGCGCAGATCGACGCCTATGAGGAAGGCAACACAACAAAAAAGCCGGGGCATAGGCCACCGACTGAGAAATGATGTAATATATGTTATGTGTGAGAGGCTTGTTTGATGCTTTCGAACAGGTCTTTCTTGCTGTATTGTCGGGTAGAGCTTTGAAAATTCGGTACCCAATCGGTACCCAAACCATCATTTTAATACTAGAAAGAAAAGACAAGAATAGAAAAAAACCGCACAGCACAAGGCTTTGCGGAGGGAATGTTTTGGTACCCGCTTGCGCAGGTACCTCATGGGAGAGGAGAAACCGGACGAAGAGCTTATGGGGAAACGTAAGTCTTCTCCGCGGTTGTCTACGACACTGTTCATGTCGATAATTCCATTTTTGACCGAATTCGTATCATTTATACATTGCTCTTCACAAATTTTGTGAACCAATCACCCAATATGTTACGATAACTACAGAACTATGCAATGGAACGAGGGAGTACAGGGTGAGAGTTGTATCAGGCAGTGCCAAAGGAAGAACCCTAAAGGCCGTTCCGGGAATGGGGACGCGTCCGACGACAGATAAAGTAAAAGAAGCGATCTTCAGCATGATCGGGCCCTATTTCGACGGTGGGGCTGTATTAGACTTATTCGCAGGAACTGGCGGATTGGGAATTGAAGCGTTAAGCCGCGGTATGGATCATGCTGTATTCGTGGATGCAGACAGGCGCAGTGTAGAGATCGTCAAACATAACCTGCAAGTTACCCGCCTGACAGAGCAAGCTGAGGTTTATGTTAATGACGCGCAAAGAGCTTTGAAAGCGATGGTTAAGCGAGATGTGCGATTCCGCCTTGTCTTCTTGGATCCTCCTTATAAGCTGCGTACCGTAGAGCAGATTATTTCCATGCTTCAGACTTTGCAACTGGTGGAGGAGGAAGCCACGATTGTAGTGGAACATGAAACTAGTTATGACTGCGAAGAACGAATTGGATTCGCTGAATGTATCCGCAGGGTACAATATGGGGATACCGCAGTGTCGATCTATACTTTGCGGAAGGGAGCTGAAGAACATGAGTCTGATCAAACATGACTTTACAGTCGCAGTATGTCCGGGCAGCTTCGATCCTGTCACTAATGGACATCTCGACATTATTAGCAGGGCAGCGGATATCTTCGATAAAGTAATCGTAACCATAGCCAATAACAGCTCGAAAACACCGCTGTTTTCTGTAGAGGAGCGGAAGCAGCTATTAACTGAAGTGACGTCACACTTGCCGAATGTGGAGGTGGACAGCTTCAGCGGACTTTTGATTACTTATATTAGTAAGAAGCAAGCAAACGTCATTATCAAGGGTCTCCGAGCAGTCTCAGACTTCGAATATGAGATGCAGATGGCATCCATTAATCACAAATTAAACGATAAGATCGAAACTTTTTTCATGATGACGAACCCCAAGTTCTCTTACTTAAGTTCGAGTATCGTGAAGGAAATAGCACGGTACGATGGCCCGATTGCTGATCTTGTTCCTGATGCTGTAGAGTCGGCCATAAAAGCTAAATTAAAAGAGAACAAGCCCATATAACTCTATGTTTGATACTCGATTAATGCAGTCGTTTGCTGCGCAATACGCCGATAAGACTGGATAACACTATGTAAGCAGCTACCAAGAGTGCGAATTGGCCCAATCTTTCAGGCACGGCTTGCCAACCGGCAGCTGCTTCCACCATGGAATTTAGGCCGCCGTTGTAGATCGGAGCGAGGAAAGGTTTGAAGCTTGGCTCTATACGCGGGATTAATGTCTGTATCGGCTTCCATAAAAGGAAGGTAAGCAAGAAAGCCAGACTCCCGTGCAGCAGTCTGTGCAGAAAGAAGGGCATATAGCGCAAGTCGGTTTGGCGCACGATACTCTGTACCTGTAGATGTTGGGAGATTCCGCTCCAACCAAGAGCGAATCCGATAAAAGCAGCTTTCCACAAGAGCGCCGATGCTCCAAGCTCCAATTGGCTGAACGAATAGGCTCCCAGATGAATTTCAAGGATAGCAGGTGCCCAGTTCGGTGAAGCGGATCCTTGGAATCCGAAGCTTTCAACGAGAGCTAGCATGATTTGATCCATAACTGGGGTTACTAAGGATAATTGGAGAACATGCAGCATGACGGAGAACATCATTATGCAGCCGCCGATTATGAGCAGGGTCTGAATTGAGTTCTGCACGGCATCTCCGAGCAGCTTCCCGAATGAGCGTCCGTCATCAAGACGGGCTTCATGCATTTCCCGAATGAAGCGTACGCCTATAAACGGTTTACGGGCCTTTGCACGTTTATGTGATAACGGTATCTCAACTGTATCAGGCGATTTGGGTATTGCATGATCGTCGCTCCTGTCTTTAATCAACAGTCGCATTAGGAATGCTGCACAGAGCGCCGAAATATAGTGAACAACAGCTATCAGAGTTCCCGTTGCAGGATGATGCAGGAATCCTGCTCCTACGACACTTAAGATGAGAAATGGGCTGCTCATGTGTGAAATTGCCAGCAGCCGCTCCCCTTGCTGTCGACTGATCGCGCCTTCACTGCGGAGCTTGCCAGTAATGTGTGCTCCTGCGGGTCCGCCTGCCAAGCTTCCCATTGCAATAGCCCAGCCGCTTGCGCCCGGGAGGCGGAACACTAGACGCATCAGCGGATCAAGCAGTACACCAAGTCCCCGTACCAAACCGAATCCAACGAGAAGCTCAGACAGGATGAGGAACGGGAGCAGCGCTGGGAATACGATATTCCACCACAAAGATAGTCCCTGAAGCGATGATTGAAATGCCCTATCTGGAAATAATAAAATGCATAAAACGAATAAGGCAGTAAGAATGGCGAGTATTATTGTAAAGGCCTTGTTCTTCGAATGTAATTTGACGTGTAACATTAGGCCATCTCCTCTAAATAACAGGTGGTACAAGTTTACGCGCCGGTCCGGACATTTAGACCAAGCTATGAGGTGCGGATTCATACGGAGGGGAGACAAACAGTGAACGAAGACAACCATTTCCACAAAGATTCATTCGATCAACGTCGCATAATTCGCAAGCGGAACAAAGGGCTGCGCGGTTTCCTGCTCTCGTTTGTCATCACATTTGCCGTGCTGTATTTTCTCTTTTTCATTCCAGTTCCGTATTATATTTATAAACCGGGTACTGCGGAGAGTGTGAAACCAATGGTCCAAGTCGCAGAGCCTGATCCGGAAGAACGTGGAGCCTTCATGCTGACAACGGTCAGTTTGATTCCCAGAACGAATGTGCTTAGCTACTTATTTGCACAATGGGATCCGAATGCAGATGTGCAGCGAAAGCAAGACGTATTGAAAGGGCAATCCGAGCAGCAATTCATGCAACGTCAAGAGATCGTAATGCTTGAGTCTCAGAGCAGTGCGATCCAAGCTGCTTACAAGAAAGCGAATATTCCCTTCGAGGTTAAGAATATTGGAGCTTATATTACGGAAGTAAGAGAAGGGCTGCCTGCGGCGGCTGTACTTAAGCCTGGCGATATTATAGTAAAGGTTGATGGAAAGCCTGCAACTGGAATTAAAGATCTTCAGGCTGCCCTGACAAACAAAAAAGTAGGCGACTCCGTCGAGATTGGTGTCAAACGAGGCACAGAGGAGCTTGCTTTTGGGATTGTATTGGCAGATGTAGCAGCTGCAGCGACTCCTGCTGCTAGCCCTGCAGGATCGGGACAGGACGTTCCATCAGGCACATCGCCCAAAGCAGGCATTGGGATTACGACCGCTGATCTACGATCGATTGTTCCGGATCAGGACAGTAAGAAAGTGCAAATTCAAGCGGGGGAGATCGGGGGACCTTCTGCGGGTCTTATGTTCGCATTAGAGATATATAATCAGTTAACACAAGGTGATTTGTCCAAAGGATACCGGATTGCAGGTACAGGCACGATCGATGCGGCAGGGAATGTGTGCTCGATTGGGGGAATCGGACATAAGGTTGTGGCTTCCGATCGAGAAGGAATCGATGTGTTTTTTGCTCCCAAAGACAGGGGGGCAGGAGAGTGCGGTCTTCCAGTTCCGGTGGCAAATGCTACTGATGCCAAGAAGAAGGCGGATCAAATCGAAACGCCAATGAAGGTCATTTCTGTAGGCTCCTTAGAGGAAGCTTTGAATTACTTGGCTGGATTACCGAATAAATCCTCTTGACTAATGTACAGGTGAATGATGAATGACAAGTACAAAAGGTTGACAAAACAGTCAGTTCCCCGATATAATAATCTTTGTTTGTTTGGAGTGGATGAGTATGATTCTTAATGTCCGTGACTTGCGTGCTAAGAACAACCGAATGGAATTGACGGGACAGATCGAACTTCCTTCTCTTGCGAAGGGTCGCAAAGATATTGTTCGTGCCGAACCGTTGCAAGTAACGCTTCAAGCCGTTGCTGACGAAGAATTCGTCAAGGTTACAGGATCGTTAGCATTGCCGGTCGAGCTTGTCTGTTCACGTTGCTTGACATCGTATAACCATTCACTGGAACTACCCTTTCGGGAAACGTTCGTTCAAGATGCCGAACAGGTGGACGAGGATGATGAGCATATGCATCTCGCGGTTCATGAGCGAGTGGACTTATTGCCTTACATCGAAGAAACGGTGGAATTGGGGCTTCCGTATGTGCCGCTTTGCAAGGAAGACTGTAAGGGACTTGACCCTGAGACGGGCTTGAACCTGAATGTCCATCCTGCTCAGCCTGCGGCGGATCGAATTGACCCCCGTCTGGAAGTGCTCGCCCAATTTTTTGAGAAACAGAAGAAACAGTAGATTTGGTTAAGGAGGTGGGAATCATGGCAGTTCCTTTTAGAAAAATATCGAAAACCCGCCGCGACAAGCGCCGTACTCACTTTAAGCTGGTAGTACCAGGTATGGTGAAATGTGAGAACTGTGGAGAACTGAAGTTAGCTCACCACGTCTGCAAAACTTGCGGAACTTACAAGGGTAGAGAGATTGTACAACAGTAACAATTTCTTGCAAGGAAGCACTTCATTTAGGTGAGGTGCTTTTTGTTTGCCATAAATATTCGTTTGGGCTTTTCTTTTTCTGAAGAATTGTAATATACTAATTTAGTACCAGGTAACAAAGGTTGATTCTACATATCGTTAATTCATTAGGTATCCTATACTATTAAGGGGGTGGCCGCCATCGAACGGATGCCGAAACGTCAACGCCAGCAGCAGTTGGCTCGAGAAATCGAAGACAATCCTTTTGTCACCGACGAGGAGCTTACCCGCAAGTTCAAGGTTAGCATTCAGACCGTTCGGTTGGACCGCTTGGAGCTAGGAATACCTGAGCTTCGCGAACGTATGAAATTAATGGCCGAGCAATCGTACGATCAAGTAAAGTCACTGGCCCTGCATGAAGTGATTGGTGACATTATAGATCTGCAGCTCGATAAAAGCGGGATATCTATATTCGAAATTCGTGAAGAGCATGTATTCTCGCGGACGCAGATTGCCCGTGGTCACCATATTTTCTCGCAGGCTAATTCGTTGGCAATAGCAGTCATCAATAATGAAAAGGCTTTGACAGCATCCGCTGATATTCGCTTTATTCGAGAAGTCCGGTTGTCTGAGAAATGTATTGCCAAAGCATATGTGCGATCCATTTCCGGGCAAAAGGGGAAGGCTAAGGTAGAAGTATTTACCTATGTGGGAGAAGAGATGGTGTTTCAGGGTAATTTCTTGATTTACCGCTTCGCCAAAGAAATGACGGAAGAAGGGGAGTGATCGCATGCGAGTTGCGATTGATGCCATGGGAGGCGATCACGCTCCGAATGTGATCGTGGAGGGCGCGCTTGCTGCAGCTGCCGAATGGAAAGATACAAGTATCATCCTAGTAGGGGATCAGCAGCGGATAGAAGCGGCTTTTGGCTCCAGAGCCATTCCTGGTAACATTAAGATTCACCATGCATCAGACTCCATTGCACCGGATGAGGAGCCAGTGAAGGCGGTTCGCCGCAAGAAAGATGCTTCGATGGTCGTAGCCGGACGTCTAGTACGTGAGGGCGAAGCCGATGCGATGATCTCGGCAGGCAATACAGGTGCGTTAATGACTACCGGACTCTTGATAGTCGGACGTATTAAAGGCATTGATCGACCTGCCCTTGCGCCGATGATCCCTACGATGGACGGTAAAGGCGTGCTTGCTCTGGACCTGGGTGCCAATATGGATGCAACACCCGATAATCTGTTGCAATATGCGATTATGGGGAGTCTATATCGGAATAAGGTTCACGGAATTGATAAGCCGAGGGTTGCATTGCTTAATGTGGGCACAGAAGCTATGAAGGGCAATGAGCTAACGAAACATGCTTATCCGCTGCTTGCGCAGGCTCCGATTCATTTTGTGGGCAATGTGGAGGCAAGAGATGTGCTGCATGCTGAGTGCGATGTGCTTGTATGCGACGGGTTCGTAGGTAATATTTTGTTAAAATCACTAGAGGGCGCAGCGGGCGCAATATTCTCAGCGCTGAAGACGGAATTCACCCGTTCGTTCATCACTAAGCTTGCTGCTTCTATCCTGAAGCCGGGGTTATCCCAGTTCAAGAAGAAGCTGGATTATACCGAGCATGGCGGTGCGCCGCTGCTTGGAATCAATGGACTTGTGCTCAAAAGCCATGGCTCATCAGATGCGAATGCGATCAAGAACGCGGTTAGACAGGCCAGAATCGCGGTTAAGAGTGATCTGGTGCATGCAATATCGACTGAAATTAGCGGGAAGCGAGATGGGGAAGAATGATTGGACAACCAGTTGGCATATGGGGGACAGGGATGTATGTCCCTGAACGAATCCTTGGCAACGCGGAACTTGAGCAGATGGTGGATACGAATGATGAATGGATCGTGTCTCGCACAGGTATCAAGGAACGCAGAATCGCTTCAGCGGAGGAAGCATCATCAGATCTAGCCTATCATGCTTCGCTAGAGGCACTAAGCAACGCAGGGATAACGGCGGATCAGCTGGATCTGATTATTGTAGCAACGATTACGCCTGACATGGCATTTCCAGCTACCGCTTGCATCTTGCAGGAGAAGCTCGGCGCCAAGCGGGCAGCGGCATTTGATTTATCAGCAGCTTGCTCAGGCTTCATCTATGGATTAGCGAATGCGTCTAATTTTATTGCCACGGGCATGTACAAGCACGTACTCGTTGTAGGTGCAGAATGTTTGTCCAAGATTACAGACTATACCGATCGCAATACATGTATCCTGTTCGGTGATGGGGCTGGAGCGGTTGTGCTTGGGCCGGTTAGCGAAGGCAGAGGATTCCGCTCATTCGAATTGGGAGCCGATGGAACTGGCGGGCCGCTGCTCACGGCAAGCGGGGGCGGATCACGCAATCCGATGAGTCAGACAGTTCTCGACAATAAGATGCAATATATTTATATGGCGGGTAAAGAAGTGTTCAAATTCGCAGTCAAAATTATGGGCAGTGCAGCAGAAGAAGCGCTTCGCAAGGCGAATCTGGACAAAACAGATATCGATCTGCTCATCCCGCATCAAGCCAATTACCGAATCATTCAGTCCTCCCTTGAAAGATTGGAGCTTCCTGAAGACAAGTGTATGGTGAATTTACACAAGTACGGGAATATGTCTGCCGCATCCATTCCGGTTGCACTCGCAGAAGCCGCGCGAGAAGGCCGTATGAAGGAAGGCGATACCCTTCTGTTAGTAGGCTTTGGCGGCGGGCTGACATGGGGTGCTTCTGTACTTGTCTGGTAAGTTCATATTGATTCCACTGGGAAGAGAAGGAGAGTGGTTGCAGTGGGTAAAATAGCTTTTGTATTTCCTGGCCAAGGCGCTCAATCTGTTGGAATGGGGCAAGATGTGTATGAGAAGCATCCGGAGGCTAAGCGTATTTTCGATCAAGCCGATGAAGTCCTGGGATTTTCATTAACCTCAACCATCTTTCAAGGACCTGAATCCGAGCTGAAAAAAACGATTCATACCCAGCCTGCACTGCTGACAACGAGCGTGGCCTTGTATGAAGTCTTCAAGAAATTAGACGTTCGGGCTGATTATGTGGCAGGACATAGCTTAGGTGAATATAGCGCATTGGTTGTTGCAGGAGTCCTGTCGCTGGAAGACGCGGTTCGTACTGTTCGTGCTCGCGGGGAGTTCATGGAGCAGGCTGTGCCTGGCGGTACAGGAGCCATGGCTGCAGTGTTAGGTGCAGATCGGACTCCGTTAGATGATCTATGTCGCGCGATTACGGCAGCAGGGACTGCTGTTGAGATGGCCAATGTCAATTGCCCTGGGCAAATTGTTGTGTCGGGATCGGCAGCAGGTGTGGCCGCGATCGTCGAACGCGGGAAGGAAGCTGGCGCGAAGCGCGTCATACCGCTCGAAGTGAGCGGCCCATTCCACTCCTCCTTGATGAAACCCGCGGCAGATCGTCTGACGGACATGCTAGATGGCATCTCGATGGAGGCAGCAAAGATTCCTGTCGTAGCAAATGTAACCGCAAGGCCTGTGGAAGCCGCAGATGATATTCGCCGTTTATTGGTAGAGCAAGTATGCGCGCCAGTGCTCTGGGAGGACAGCGTGGTCTGGTTAATCGAGCAAGGTGTCGATACGTTTATCGAGATTGGTTCCGGCAATGTGTTGTCAGGATTAATCAAAAAGATTGATAAATCCGTTCGCATCTACGCGCTTAATAGCGATGAAGCCATCGAGCGGTTCGCTGCCGAATACCAGTAGTTCATGCTTACGATGTTCAAATACTGTGCAATTGTCTAAGGAGGTGCCACATTGAATACACCTAATCAGAATCTGCAAGGCAAGATAGCGCTAGTTACTGGCGCATCACGAGGGATTGGCCGAGCAATAGCTATATCTCTGGCTGAGGCAGGCGCAGATGTAGCTGTTAATTACGCTGGCAGTGAAAAAGCAGCCGATGAAGTAGTTGCCATCATTGAAGGATTAGGGCGTCGCGCCTTTAAGGTGCAAGCAGACGTATCTTCTTCCGCACAAGTGGAGGAGATGGTTAAGACTGTGCTGTCTCGCTTCGAGCGTCTGGATATTCTTGTTAACAATGCAGGGATTACACGCGATAATTTAATTATGCGCATGAAAGAAGAAGAGTTTGACCAAGTTATTAATACGAACTTGAAAGGCGTTTTCAATTGTATTAAGGCCGTTACTCGCCCTATGATGAAGCAACGTTCTGGTCGTATAATTAACATTTCTTCGGTAGTTGGGGTGCTTGGAAATGCAGGGCAAGCCAACTATGTTGCAGCCAAAGCTGGCGTTATTGGACTTACTAAGTCCACCGCTAGAGAATTAGCATCTCGGAATATCACGGTTAATGCTGTTGCCCCTGGTTATATCGAAACCGATATGACGGATAAACTGTCACAGGAAATGCAGCAGCAGCTTCTGCAGCAAATTCCGCTTAGCCGCTTAGGGCAGCCGGAAGACATTGCGAAGGTTGTTCGTTTTCTGGCATCTGACGATTCTGTGTATATGACGGGTCAGACGCTGCACGTTGACGGCGGCATGTACATGTAGTTCCTTTCCTTCAAGTACTATATAGTTCCTTAGAAGGTCAGGTCTGGCAATTTGTCAGTAATTCTCGTATAATACCAAAGAGGAGGTGAACCGGATGTCCGATGTTTTAGATCGTGTAAAGCGGATTGTAATTGATCGCCTAGGGGTTGAAGAAAGCGAAGTAACCCTCGAAGCATCTTTTAAAGATGATTTAGGTGCTGATTCTCTTGACGTTGTTGAGTTGGTAATGGAATTGGAAGATGAGTTTGACTTGGAAATTTCAGACGAAGATGCCGAGAAAATTACCTCCGTGGGAGAAGTAGTGGAATACATAAAGTCTCATACCTAGATCACATCCACAAGAGTGATTTTCGTAAACCATGAGAACTTTTGTTAAGTCCCGTTGATCCTAAACGGGACTTAACTCCATTATGCGCTAGTGCAAACAGCACGATAATCATTCCAGTTCGCATCATTGAACATTTCAACAATATTACGCACAGAGCATGTGCGATGAACTATATACCAGATTTCCTGTCGAAGAGGTGGAAGAAAATGAAACGCAGAGTCGTGATAACGGGGATGGGCGTAGTAACTTCTCTCGGCCATGATCTGGATACATTTTGGAATAATTTGATGGCCGGGAAATCCGGAGTGTCACTAGTTGAAGCATTTGATGTAAGCGAATACCCAACGCGGATTGCCGCTTCAGTAAAAGATTTCAATCCGGATGACTTCGTAGATCGTAAAGAATCCCGCAAGATGGATCGCTTTGTACAATTTGCTGTAGCCTCCAGTGCTCTCGCATTGAAGGATGCCAATTTGTCGATTAAGGACGATATGGACCCAGAGCGTGCCGGGGTTTATGTAGGCTCCGGTATTGGTGGATTAGGAACTTGGGAGGACCAGCATAATGTGTTGTTGGAGAAGGGACCCAAACGCGTGAGTCCTTTCTTTATCCCGATGATGATCGCCAATATGGCGTCTGGACAAATCTCCATGCAAACCGGTGCTAAGGGACCGAACAGCACAGCAGTTACGGCTTGCGCAACAGGAACTCATTCTATTGGCGATTCCTACAAGCTGATCCAACGCGGAGATGCAGATGTTATGATATGCGGCGGTGCAGAAGCAACGATTCGACCTACCGGTATGGCAGGTTTCTGTGCACTAAGAGCGATGTCAACGCGCAATGACGAGCCAGAGAAAGCTAGTCGTCCGTTTGATACGGGGCGAGACGGATTCGTAATGGGAGAAGGCTCGGGTATTCTAATCCTTGAGGAGCTTGAGCACGCAGTAAATCGCGGAGCTCGAATCTATGCAGAGATTATCGGCTATGGAATGAGCGGCGACGCCTACCACATGACAGATCCGGACCCGCAAGGTGCAGCGCGTTGCATGGTAAAAGCTCTAAAGGATGCAGGAATTGCCCCTGAAGATGTAGATTATATTAATGCACACGGTACTTCCACTCCTGTTGGGGACCGCTCGGAAACAACAGCGATAAAGACGGCTTTCGGTGACCATGCTTATAAGCTGGCCATAAGCTCAACGAAGTCGATGACAGGCCATTTGCTTGGTGCTGCCGGCGGCGTTGAAGCTGTAATTGTTGGCCTTACTCTATCAAATGGACGTATTGCTCCTACGATTAACTTAGACAATCAGGATCCGGAATGTGATCTGGATTATGTGCCGAATGTACCTCGGAATGCGGACGTTAAGGTCGCCATGTCGAATTCGTTCGGCTTCGGCGGACACAATGCAACCATCGTGTTGAAGAAGTATGAGGCATAAAGATTCGCCGAATGTCAGAACCTAGATGGAACAAGATTAGGCGGTGAATCGGTTGAGTGATATGCAGCAGCTTCAAGACTTGTTAGGCCTTCGTTTCCAGAAGATCTCTTTGCTTAAACAAGCGTTTACCCATTCCTCCTACGTAAATGAGCAACGATCCCTGAATCTGGGAGATAATGAGCGGTTGGAATATTTGGGTGATGCTGTCCTGGAGCTTAGTGTGTCTGAGTTTTTATTCAATATGTACCCTTCACGGTCTGAGGGGGAATTGACCAAGCTGCGTGCTTCCATCGTTTGTGAACCTTCACTGATGGGTTTTGCAGAGAAATTAAACTTCGGTAAGTATATGTATTTGGGTAAAGGCGAGGACCTCACAGGGGGTAGAACACGACCTGCAATGTTAGCGGATGTGTTCGAAGCCTTCATCGGTGCTTTATATTTGGATCAAGGCTTGGAAGCCGTCCGGGCTTTCTTGCAGAGGCATGTATTTGTTACTTTGCAGGATGATGCCAAGCTCCAGGTGCTGGATTATAAAACACAATTACAGGAGCATACCCAGCATCACGGGATGGGCTCCCTGGAATATCGGATTATCGACGAACAAGGCCCTGCTCATGAGCGGCAATTCATCTCGGAAGTCCGAATGGACGGTGCCGTTCTTGGCGAAGGGACAGGACGTTCGAAGAAAGAAGCCGAACAACAAGCCGCCGCGCAGGCGCTGAAATCCTTAAAAGTAACAATGTGAGTATGAGTTTTAGAAGTACTACCGCGAAGAGCAGACGTGATCTGCTCTTTTCTTTTCGTTGGATTACAAATTGTCGATCAGTTGCGTTGTGGTATAATGGGGGTTGGCAGTATTACATAGGGTTGTTGAAGTCACTTTGCACTCTGCAAAGTTTGGAGGTTTATTATGTATTTAAAACGTCTGGAGCTAGCTGGGTTTAAATCATTCGCTGATAAAACCGAGTTGGAATTCGTACAAGGGATCACAGCTGTCGTTGGCCCCAACGGAAGCGGGAAAAGCAACATTTCCGATGCCATTCGGTGGGTGCTGGGTGAGCAGAGCGCGCGATCGCTTCGCGGAGGCAAGATGGAGGACATTATTTTCGCCGGCAGCGATGCACGGAAAGCCGTGAACTATGGTGAAGTTTCACTTACGTTGGATAATACGGACGAAGCATTGTCTTTGGATTTCAACGAGGTTACGGTTACTCGGCGTATCCACCGCAGCGGGGACAGCGAATATTTTATTAATAAACAAGCATGCCGTCTAAGAGATATAACAGAGCTATTCATGGATACTGGGATTGGGAAAGAAGCCTACTCGATTATTGGCCAGGGGCGAATTGAAGAAATTCTTAGCACAAGGTCGGAGGATCGCAGAGGGATCTTCGAAGAGGCATCCGGTATCGTCAAATATAAGTCAAGAAAAAAAGAAGCAGAGAAGAAATTAGCTGAGACCGAGCATAACTTGCTGCGTATTCATGATTTAGTGTCTGAACTGGAAGACCAGCTAGAGCCGCTCAAGGATCAATCAGAGAAGGCGATATTGTACAAAAAGCTCAAAGAACAGCTTAAGTCCGGAGAAGTATCGATGTATGTCCATCAGATTGATACGATCCACCGTACCTGGACCGAGGAGAGCGGGAAGCTTAAGGAGCTGCAGAAGCAAGAGCTGGAATTATCCACGGTTGTAAGCTTACACGATGCCCAGTTGGAAAAGTCTCGTCAGGCGATCCGCAGGCTGGAGGAAGAGATCGATCTTTTACATGAGACCACCCTTCGGTTAAGTGAGGACTACGAGAAATGTGAAGGGCAAGGCGAGGTGCTGAAGGAGCGCAGCGGGAATTTATCGCGGAACCGAGTTCAGCTTGAAATGACAGTGGAACAGCAGCAACAACGCATGACGGAGAAAGAAGCAGAAATTCAAACCTATCGCAATAGAATCATTAGTCTGGAGCAGCAATTAACGGAGCTAAGTGCAACTTTACGAGCAGAAGAGGAGCGTTTGCTCGGAGTTGCTGGCGGTGTAAGCAGTTCTACGGAAGAGCAATTGAAGGCAGAGCTTCTGGATACCTTGAATCAGATGGCGCAATACCGGAATGAAATCCGCTATGCGGATCAGCATATGGAATCGCTAGGACGCCGTATGGACCGGATGGGAGAAGATGAGGCCAAATGGACAGCCCAATACGCTGATCTGACCAAGAAGAAGTCAATACTAGAAGCGAAACAGCACAACCTCTCGAAACAATTGGATGCGGATCGTGATCAATATATTGCCTTGACCCAGGAGCTTAAAGCGAAGCAAGACCTGCTGAACGATCTTCAAGGTATGGTGCGCAAATGGGAGCAGAAGCTAGAAGCGCTTGTTTCCCGTCGAGACACGATGCGTGAGATGCAGAACGACTATGACGGTTTTGCCCATGGTGTGCGCGAAGTGCTGAAGGCTAAGAATCGGCCGGATGGTTTGAAGGGGATCCATGGTGCTGTGGCAGAATTGCTGCAGGTACCTGCACATGTAGAGCTTGCGATTGAGACAGCGCTAGGGGGCGCTTTACAGAACATCGTCGTCGAGAATGAGGCATTGGGCCGGGAGACGATTGGGTTTCTCAAGAGAAAACAACTTGGACGAGCCACGGTGCTGCCTCTGGATGTTATAAGGGGAAGATCGATTCCAGATCATGATTTATCCAGTATCGGCAAATTAGACGGCTATGTCGGTATTGCTGCGGATTTAATTCAGTTCGATCCCAAGTACAAGAATATCATGTCAAGCTTACTGGGGCATGTCATCATAGCCAAGTCCTTGGAAGAAGCGAATCGGATAGCTGCGCGTTGCCAATATCGCTATCGGATTGTCACCTTGGAAGGGGATGTCGTGAATCCAGGCGGTTCCATGACAGGGGGCAGCCTGCAGAAAAAAACGACAAGTCTGTTAAGCAGACAGCGTCAGATTGAAGAACTGGATCGTGAGATCAAGAGCTCCGAAACCCAGCTGTCTCAGCTTCGCGAGAAGTTTGATCAATTGCGCAGAGATTTGTCTGAAGGGAACAAAACGTTAGAAGCTCTTCGCCTCAATGGGGAGCAGCAGCGGATCGAGGAACAGAAGGTGCGTTCTGATCTTGACGGGCTGCAATCAGAGCTCCGCAATGCAGAGGATCATGTCTCTCTTTATACGGAGGATCGCGGTTCATTGTTAGCGGAACAAACGGATTTCACCCAGAAGAGAGAGCAGTCAGTAGAGGCATTGAAGCATGCAGAACAGCAGGAAGCAGCGTTACAGCAAGCTATTCGAGATGCGGAAATTGCCCGTAAAGCCAAGGAATCGGTGAAGGAAGAGCTGCAAACCCAGCTAACTTCAATCAAAGTAAAAGTAGCCTCAACAGCTCAGGAAAAACATTCCTTGGACGGTCAGCTTTTGCGATTTGAAGAGGAGCTTACGGCTCTGAGGCGTGAGTTCGCTGTCAATGAACGTATGCTCCGTCAGTTGGATGAAGATATTCAGACCAACAACCTGCAAAGTGTGCAACAGATCGAACAGCTCAATGAGCTGAGAATGAAGAAGCAGAAATCTACGGAACAAAACGAGTTCAAACGTGCGGAACGTGCCAACCTCCTGAATAAACTTGAGATAGAAGAGAACAAAACTCGTGAGCAGCGGGTTCAATTGAAGCAGGTCGAAGATCAGATCAGACAGACTGATATTCGGGTGAACCGGCTCGACGTAGAGCTTGAGAACCTGCTGAAGAAGCTGGCGGAAGACTATGAGATGAGTTATGAGCTTGCCAAAGAACGTTATCCAGTTCCAGAGGATGTAATCGGCACTCAGAATCATGTACGTGAGCTGAAGCGGCAGATCTCTGCCTTGGGTGATGTTAACTTGGGAGCAATCGAAGAATTCCAACGTGTAAGTGAGCGATACGAGTTCCTGGCCGGGCAAAAACGGGATTTAATTGAAGCGAAGACGACCTTGTATCAGGTTATTCGTGAGATGGATGAGGAGATGTCCAAGCGCTTCCGGGCTACATTCGAGTCTATCCGTGATCAATTCGTTATCGTGTTCGCCAAACTGTTCGGAGGAGGGCGAGCGGATCTGATTTTATCTGAGCCATCACAGCTGCTGGATACGGGTATTGAGATTGTAGCTCAGCCCCCTGGTAAGAAGCTCCAGAACCTCCAGCTGCTGTCTGGCGGAGAGCGGGCACTGACAGCTATGGCTCTCCTGTTCGCGATTTTGCGAGTTAAACCTGTTCCGTTTTGTGTGCTTGATGAGGTCGAAGCGGCTCTGGACGAAGCGAATGTAACGCGATTTGCCGATTACTTGCGAGAGTTCGCAGATGAGACCCAGTTTATTGTGGTGACACATCGCAAAGGGACGATGGAAGCGGCAGACGTGCTGTATGGCGTGACGATGGAAGAAGGCGGCGTGTCGAAGCTCGTTTCGGTACGTCTGGATGATGACGAGGCAATATCGGCTTAAAGAATAACAATACCCATTCTATAGTAAGGTTGGTGGACAAGCTCATATGAGTTTTTTCAAAAAGCTGAAAGACAGCATATCAACAAAAACTGAAGCGGTGACGCAAAAATTTAAGGAAGGCTTAAGCAAAACTCGCACTGCGTTTGTAGAAAAAGTAGAGGATCTGATCCTGCGCCGTAAAAAGATAGACGAAGAATTCTATGAAGAGCTTGAAGAAATTCTGATTGCTTCCGATGTTGGAGTAAATACCGTCGTCAAGCTAATCGAGGAGCTGCGGACAGAGGTTCGTAAACGTAAAATCGAGCAAGCCGCTGATCTGCAGCCTATTCTATCTGAGAAATTAGTAGGTCTGCTTAAATCGGACAAAAATACGGGACTGCGCCGCGCGGAGAGCGGCCCAACCGTGATTTTGTTTGTAGGCGTTAACGGGGTCGGCAAGACGACTACAATCGGCAAGCTGGCTCATCGATACAAACAAGAAGGGCTGCAAGTGCTCTTGGCAGCAGGGGATACGTTCCGTGCGGCGGCTATTGATCAGTTGGAGGTATGGGGGAAGCGTGTTGGGGTGGATGTGATCAAGCAGCAGCCTGGCTCAGATCCCGCAGCCGTTATGTATGACGCGATTAAGGCGGCTAAGACTCGAGGGGCAGACATCCTGTTATGTGATACAGCAGGACGATTGCAGAACAAGTCCAACCTGATGGACGAGTTGAATAAGATCTACCGCGTCATCGGCAGGGAGATTCCGGAGGCACCGCATGAAGTGCTGTTAGTAATCGACGCTACTACTGGACAAAATGCGCTTAGTCAAGCTAAGCTGTTCGGCGAGAAAACAGGCGTTACCGGCCTCGTGCTAACCAAGCTGGACAGTACAGCTAAAGGCGGGATTGTAATTGCGATCCGTCAAGAGCTGGACATTCCTGTGAAGCTTGTAGGTCTTGGTGAGAAGATGGATGATATGCAAGATTTCGATTCCGATCAATTCGTTCATGCTCTGTTCGCGGGTCTTATAACCGAGAGTCCCGAAGATGAGCAAAGTGACAAGTAAATATACTTGACAATGTATCCATGCTCCGCTATTATAGTCTAGGTTGGTGTTGTAAAGTGTTTTCCCTTGACAGAAGGAGTGAACACCGATGAGTGAAGAGCAGTTGCTTGACAAGACAATACGAATTAACAAGCTGTTTGATTTTTACGGACAACTCTTAACAGATAAGCAGCGAACGTTTCTCTCCTGTTACTTTCATGAGGATTTCTCGCTCGGTGAGATTGCCGCAGAGTTCGATATAAGCCGCCAAGCGGTGTATGAGCATATCAAACGCGCTGAGCTTACTCTCGAAGAGACGGAACAGAAGCTGCATCTGCTCGCCAAGCATGAAGAGCGTACTGTAATTGTAGAACAGTTGGAACGATTACTGGCTGAATCTCCTCATGAATCCAATGCAGATTTGAAGAACTTGATCCTACAGTTGTACAATATAGATTAGATAGATCATAGTAATGATTCCGAATAGGAATTGAGGTGTTCGTAATGGCTTTTGAAGGGTTATCCAGTCGGCTGCAGAATGTGTTCAGCAAACTGCGGAGCAAAGGCAAGCTGACGGAAGACGATGTAACAGAAGCTCTTAGGGAAGTTCGACTTGCCCTGCTGGAAGCGGACGTCAACTTCAAGGTGGTCAAGGAATTCGTGGCCAAGGTGAAGGAGAAGGCGATCGGACAGGATGTATTGAAGAGCTTCACTCCTGGTATGATCGTCATCGACATCGTGAATAAAGAAATGACCGCACTGATGGGCGGTACACAGAGCAAGCTGGCTAGATCGAATAAGCCGCCGACTGTCATTATGATGGTTGGTTTGCAGGGGGCGGGGAAGACCACTTCCTCTGGTAAGCTTGCGAAGCTGCTTCAGAAACAGAATCATCGACCCTTGTTAGTAGCAGCCGATATTTATCGGCCAGCAGCGATCAAGCAATTGCAGGTGTTAGGTGAGCAGATCAAGGCTCCTGTATTCTCATTAGGGGATCAGACAAGCCCCGTTGAGATTGCTCGCCGAGGTCTAGAGCACGCTAAGGAACACGGTCACGATTATGTGATCATCGATACCGCAGGCCGACTCCACATTGACGAACAGCTTATGGAAGAGTTAAGCCAGATTCACAAAGTAACCGAACCGGATGAAGTGTTATTAGTAGTCGATGCCATGACGGGTCAAGAATCAGCGAATGTTGCTTCAAGCTTCAACGAGCAGCTGCAATTGACAGGGGTCATTCTGACGAAGCTTGACAGTGATACACGCGGCGGAGCCGCATTATCGGTTAAAGCTGTAACCGGATGCCCAATCAAATTCGCTACAATAGGCGAGAAGATAGACGCACTAGAGCCGTTTCATCCTGAACGTATGGCATCCCGAATTCTCGGCATGGGGGATATGTTGTCCCTGATCGAGAAAGCTCAGACCAACATCGATGCGGAAAAAGCAGCTGAGATGGAACGTAAGATGCGGACAGCCGAATTCACCTTCGAGGATTTCTTGGAGCAAATGGAGCAAGTCAAGAAGATGGGTCCGATCGATCAGATTCTCGACATGCTGCCTGGCGCTAACAAGATGAAGGGCCTGAAGGACGTCAAGGTCGATGACAAGCAGATGGGTCGTGTAGTAGCGATCGTCAAGTCCATGACCAAGGAAGAGAAGCAGAAGCCTGAGATGCTTAACTCAAGCAGACGCAGACGGATTGCTGCTGGAAGCGGTACAACCCTTCAAGACGTAAACCGCCTCATCAAACAGTTCGACGATATGCGCAAGATGATGAAGCAATTCTCGTCGATGATGGGTCCCAAAGGTCCGAAGGGTCCTAAGGGCGGCCTGAAAGGCAAGCTCGGCGGCGGTAAAGGTTTCAAATTCCCGTTTGGTTAGATAGAATGTGAAGGTTTGGTTGTGGGGTCCCCGAAAAGTAATAGGAATAGGCTACAAAGCATCGCTTCATTTTATGGGGAATGTGTTCAGAATATGGGAAATTTATTAAGGAGGTGAATCATTCATGGCAGTTCGTATTCGTTTGAAACGTATTGGTGCTCATAAATCACCATTTTATCGTGTGGTAGTATCGGATTCCCGTTCCCCGCGCGACGGTCGTTTTATCGAGGAAATTGGTACTTACAACCCGATTGTAACTCCGGCTGTAGTATCCCTTGACGAAGAAAAAGCGTTGAAATGGTTGCAAAACGGCGCACAAGCTTCCGATACCGTTCGTAACTTGTTCAGCAAAGCCGGCATTATGACGAAGTTTCACGAGAGCAAACTAACGAAGTAATTCGTTGATTCGGAGGTAATCATCATGAAGGACCTTATCACAGTATTGGCTAAGGCTTTGGTGGATCATCCCGAAGATGTTGTCGTGAATGCAGTTGAAGACAAGGATGACATCACCTATAAGCTGACCGTGCACCCGTCTGACGTGGGCAAAGTAATTGGAAAGCAAGGGCGTATTGCCAAGGCATTACGTACTGTCATCACTTCAGCTGCAGTTAAGGAATCGAAAAGAGTCTCTTTGGAAATTGTTTCCTAACCGTAGGAGCGAAATTCATGTATAGAGACAACATCGGACACACAAACTTCACAGAAGAAGGGTTAGGAACATGAAATATGAGCCTAACCCTTTTTCCAACGTGTTGAGGCATTTTCCGAAAGCTACAAGCAGAGCAGGAGGGAATTAGAGTGACTACGAAGTGGTTTAATGTAGGAAAAGTAGCAAATACTCATGGCATTCGTGGTGAGCTGAAGATTGTTCCTTTAACGGATTTCCCGGAGGATCGGTTTGCTATTGGCAGTCAATTGACGCTGACAGATACATCTGGCCGGGATAACATTTCGGTCGAGGTGGAATCCGCACGAGCGCATAAGAATACATACATTCTCAAGCTCAAGTCTTTTGAACACATCAATGATGTAGAGAAATACAAAGGCTGGATGCTAAAAATCAATGAGGAACAGTTGTCGGATCTGGATGAAGACGAATATTATTACCACGAAATCGTAGGCTGTCAAGTCGTGACCGATGAAGGTGAACAATTGGGAACCGTATCTGAGATTCTGGCACCTGGCGCTAATCATGTCTGGGTTGTGAACCGACCAACGGGCAAGCAGCTGCTAATTCCGGTAATCGATGATGTAGTATTGGACGTCAATGTGGAAAGTAAATTAATTACGGTACACCTGATGGAAGGGTTAGAGTAATGAGAATCGATGTGCTAACTCTGTTTCCCGAAATGTTCGACGGAGTCTTCCAGGCTAGTATACTTGGGAAGGCCAGGGAGAAAGGGTTGGTCGCTCTGAATGCGGTCAACTTTCGGGATTATTCAGGCAACAAGCATAACACAGTAGACGATTACCCATATGGCGGCGGCGGGGGAATGGTACTGAAGCCAGATCCTATCTTCCGCGCCGTAGAAGATTTATGTGTAGAAGGGGAGTCCGTGAGGCCGCGAGTCATCCTCCTGTGCCCCCAGGGAGAACGCTTCAGTCAACGCAAGGCCGAAGAATTGTCCCGTGAGGCGCATTTGGTATTCATTTGCGGCCACTACGAAGGCTATGACGAACGAATACGTGAGTTCCTGGTCACCGATGAGATATCGATAGGGGACTATGTATTAACAGGTGGAGAGATTCCCTCAATGGCTATCATCGACAGCGTAGTGAGGCTCTTGCCTGGTGTGCTTGGAAATGAACAGTCGGCTGTAACGGACTCTTTCAGTACCGGATTGTTAGAATATCCCCATTATACTCGACCTGCAGACTTTCGCGGCCTGACCGTCCCAGACGTGCTTTTATCAGGACATCATGCTCAGATCGAGAAGTGGCGAAGGCAGCAATCGCTCGAACGCACATGGCGCCGCAGGCCTGACCTGTTAGAGGGTATGGAGCTTTCGCGTGAAGATCGTCAGTGGTTGAAGAAGCTGGAACAGGAGCAAGCAGAGAAAGAGTAGCACAATTATGTAGTTAAAAGTAGGGGCCCGCGCAAAGCGCATGGAATGTGCTTCGGAGGTCGGCTCCACTCTGTAGGGTAATAATTACTTGTATTTGCCTAGTGTTTGTGGTAAAATTGCTTCTGTTGCAGTTTTGCTTAGTCCGGTGGTCCGCTGCTCGTGATGACTGAACGATAGATTCGTTTAAGGAACGCGTACGAACACCTGAGTGGAAGGAGGAAGTCATATGAATCTTGTTCAAATTATTACACAAGAACAACTCCGCAAAGATCTTCCAAGCTTTCGTCCCGGCGATACTTTGAAAGTACACGTAAAAGTTATCGAGGGATCCCGTGAGCGTATTCAGATTTTTGAAGGTGTTGTCATCTCCCGTCGTGGAGGCGGCATCAGCGAAACATTTACAGTACGTAAAATGTCGTACGGCGTAGGTGTTGAAAGAACATTCCCATTGCATACTCCTAAGATCGAGAAGATCGAAGTAGCTCGTAAAGGTAAAGTTCGTCGTGCCAAACTGTATTACTTGCGCGGTCTGCGCGGTAAAGCAGCTAGAATTAAAGAAATTCGATAAGAATCAGAAAGGAGGCTTGCTTACAAGTCTCCTTTCGTTCATTTACAAGCATAGCGGGTTTATGAAAACGATGGTCCGCTCGAATAAGCTTTTCGGTAAATCACTGAAACGACCTCTGAATAAAGGGTGGTGGTTGCATGGATAACGAGTCTAAAAAACGCACCAATGATCAAGATGAACTGAAAAATGATCCGTCGGACGACACGGTGGAACAAGTACTAAAGACCGAACTCGACGGAAATGCGAGTCACGTACATACAGATAACGAACAATTCAGTGGTATAGATTCCAAAGGACAAGGCGAACCTTCGGAAGAAGTTCCTGCCAGTGCGACTGCCAAGAACCAGAAAGCGAAGAACGAAGCATGGGAATGGGGCAAGGCACTGCTGATAGCGCTCGGGCTAGTGTTTGTTATTCGTTGGTTCATATTTGCTCCTTTTATTGTGGATGGGGAGTCGATGGAGCCTAACTTCGATAACGCCGAACGCATTATTGTGAACAAGATTTTGTATAATGTCCGTGAACCGAAGCGCGGTGAAGTCGTTGTATTCCACGCTCCTGCTCAAAAAGACTACATTAAACGTGTCATAGCTTTACCGGGAGAGACCGTTAGAGTACAGGGAGATAAAGTGTACGTGAACGGAGAGCTTTTGGACGAACCTTATTTGAAGGAAGCTTTGGATAAAGCTCATCAAGCAGGGGGAAATTACAACAATAGAAACTACGCTGAGACCAAGGTTCCAGAAGGATCCATTTTTGTAATGGGTGATAATCGGTCATTCAGCTCCGATAGTCGTATGATTGGTCCGGTAGAGCTTGAAAAAGTGGTTGGTCGTGCGGATTTAATATTCTGGCCTGCCAATAAGATTCAATGGATACACTAAGAACCGGATTCTCATATTAGTTAGGAGGAAGTTATGACCATTCAATGGTTTCCGGGTCACATGACTCGGGCAAGACGGCAAATTCAAGACAAGTTAAAGTTGATTGATATTGCCATTGAGCTGCTGGATGCGCGAATTCCTTTATCGAGCCGAAATCCGATGATTGACGATATTTTGATGCAGAAGCCGAGACTCGTTGTTCTGAACAAATCCGATCTTGCTGATCCGGCTTTGACGAAGGAATGGGTGCAGTATTTTGCGGACAGAGGAATATCTGCTTTACCGATAGATGCCACAACTGGATATCAGATTAAGGAAATTGCTGAGCGTGCAAAAGTGGTGCTCAAGGATAAGATTGACGCGCAAATACGAAAAGGCATTAACCCGCGAGCGATTAGGGCTTTAATAGTAGGGATTCCGAATGTGGGCAAATCGACGCTTATTAACAAGCTGGCTAACCGTCACGTAGCAGCAACTGGGGACAAGCCTGGTGTTACAAAAGGACAACAGTGGATAAAAACAAACATAGGCATCGAATTGCTTGATACTCCAGGGATTCTGTGGCCCAAATTCGAGGATCAACAAGTCGGTTACAAAATGGCGATGATCGGTTCGATCAAAGACCAACTCCTCGATTTGGCTGATATCGCGTTTCACACAATTCGTTATATGATAAATGTGTACCCCCGAGAGCTTAAGGAAAGGTATGAATTGGAAACTCTTCCTGAGGGTGGACAAGCATTAGATACAGACGCAATTGTGGCTATCATGGAGCAGATTGGACGCAAGAGAGGATGCTTGCAAAGCGGCGGCACTGTCAACTTGGATAAGGCTTCGCTCGTTATATTACGGGATTTACGCAGTGGGAAGCTCGGGAGAATTACTCTGGAGCGCCCAACAGCACAAAGCAAGAAACAGGAAGCACCTGATCCGATTCGTTAGTAGTATGAAGCTGCCTATCACAGGTATTGCTCATAATATGGCGCCGGATGGGTGCTTTTTTTGTGTGAAGAGAGGCACGTTAGACTTCCCCCTGTATCGAAGAAACAGTACAATAAAGGGATAAGGTATTATTATTCTTACTAACTTGGATGGAGACAGACGCTATGTTGGAATACGAACGCGACTTATGGGCGAGAGGGCTCAAGTGGGTAGCTGGAATAGATGAAGTCGGCCGGGGCTGTTTGTTCGGCGATGTTGTTGCTGCAGCGGTTGTGCTGCCTGCAGATCTGGAAATTGAGGGCATTAATGATTCCAAGAAGCTGAGTGAGAAAAAAAGAGAGCTCTTATACGATATAATTATGGAGCAGGCTTTAGCTGTAGGGATTGGAGAAGTGAACGCAGCGACAATCGATTCCATCAATATTAAACAAGCTGCAAGGCTTGCTATGAAGCAAGCCTTGGAACAGGTGGCAGCGACTTTTACGCCGGAATACTTGTTGGTGGATGCTGAGAAGGTGGACAGTCCGATTCCTCAATTAGCAGTCATTCATGGAGATGCACTAAGTCAGTCCATTGCAGCGGCTTCCATTATTGCAAAAGTGACCAGAGACCGCAAGTGCCTCTATTGGGATTCCGAGTTTCCTGAATACGGTATCGGAGTACATAAAGGGTATGCAACCAAAATACATAGAGAAGCCATCATGCAATATGGGGCCAGCCCGCTTCATCGCAAATCCTTTTTAGGGAATATATTCCACATTCAGCAAGAGCTGTTCTAGGGAATAGACTTCATTCAAATGTGCATTCAGTCGATAATAGGTATACATGCGATTATAGGATCGAGCAGGTCTGGATTAAGGAGGGGATGTTCAGGTGAACATGCAAATCGGTCACATGCTGCGCGGTTTGATGGGGGAAACTCAGATAGGGGACGCCAAATCACTAGAGTTAAAGGTTGGTCAGATTGTGAAAGGGATGGTCCTGCAGCTTCTCGCCGACCAGGAAGCGGTAGTGAATATAGGCGGTGTCCATGTCAGAGCGAAGCTGGAAACTCCTTTGCAGCAAGGACAAGTAACCCTGCTCCAGGTGCAGCCGAATTCAAATAGCAATCAAATGATTCTGAAGCCGGTCACGTCCCCTGATGTGGCTTTATCGGATGAGTCTCTGTCGGACCTCGTAAAAGGGTTTGGGTTGAAAGATCAACCTGCTGCTAGAGAGCTGGTTAGAAATATGCAGCAAGCAGGAGTGCCGCTAAGTCGTACGAATGTCCAACAACTGCATGCTGTCATAGAGCAAATGCCTCCTGCAGCTAGTACGGAGGAATGGACGGAAGCCTCGATCGTAGCGATGAAGCGAAGCTTGCCTGTGACAGCGTCAACGGTAGGAGCGCTCCATCAAGTTATGTTCGGCAAGCCGTTCCACGAGGAGCTGTCGCAGCTGTCGAGCAAGCTGAGCGAGGCGCTGCAGCCGAAGCTGAGCGGCGGCGCAGAGCTGCCGCCAGCGGCGCGCGAAGCCGCCGGCAAGCTGCTGGCGCTGCTCGGCAGCCTCGCCGACAGCGCGCGCAGCGTGG
>FWWL01001761.1_pt1 | contig 49146 bp, 33 predicted proteins | sample 2228331 | NCBI WGS metagenome assembly FWWL01 (sample SAMEA103939775, study PRJEB20133) | metagenome | reverse complement strand
CTCCCTGCCCGGGGAATTGCCCCTGTGCGACACCGTCTTAATCGAACCAAGTTGGGATTGAAACGCAGGGTGTTGACCCTGACGTGCTGATCTCGCACCCCGGTCTTAATCGAACCAAGTTGGGATTGAAACCATCCTTACGGCCTTTGATACTAGCGGCCACAAATAGTCTTAATCGAACCAAGTTGGGATTGAAACCGCATTTACCGGCGTAGGGGGAAATGTAAACGGGACGTGTCTTAATCGAACCAAGTTGGGATTGAAACTGGATCCCGCCAAAACGGCGCTTCTCGTGGGCGGAGGACGTCTTAATCGAACCAAGTTGGGATTGAAACTGGAGTAAACGCGGTTTCCAAACCGCTCGATCCTGTGTCTTAATCGAACCAAGTTGGGATTGAAACTTGGTCGATAAGCACTATTTGTTCCTCTTTGTTATCAACGTCTTAATCGAACCAAGTTGGGATTGAAACTTGCTCTTGCAAGTCGCGATCAGCATGCAAACAAAAAGTCTTAATCGAACCAAGTTGGGATTGAAACAGGTTTTTCCGTACCTTCTTGGAAAATGTGCTTTAGAGGTCTTAATCGAACCAAGTTGGGATTGAAACAGAGCTTTTGGCCCAGTGTGGCGACGTACTGTTTGAGAATCGAGTCTTAATCGAACCAAGTTGGGATTGAAACTGTGGCTGCGAACATAAATCGTACTCGGCGTCACAACGTCTTAATCGAACCAAGTTGGGATTGAAACTCATCTCATTCTTGCTGACGCCGATAGGAGCTGTCATAGTCTTAATCGAACCAAGTTGGGATTGAAACGGTCAATGCAGAGCGGCAACTCGAATTCGCTGTGATGCGGTCTTAATCGAACCAAGTTGGGATTGAAACTACGGTCGGAAGCATATCCCAGCGAAAACTCTAAAACTTGTCTTAATCGAACCAAGTTGGGATTGAAACGCGATCAGGCTACTGCCTGATGAAGACTCCCTGATTTGCGTCTTAATCGAACCAAGTTGGGATTGAAACGAAAACCGCACGGGATCGTTATGCGGCTGAGCTGGCAGGTCTTAATCGAACCAAGTTGGGATTGAAACGAAAACCGCACGGGATCGTTATGCGGCTGAGCTGGCAGGTCTTAATCGAACCAAGTTGGGATTGAAACCGTGATATTTATTAACTTCCACCAATCCAAGCTCGTCTTAATCGAACCAAGTTGGGATTGAAACTGTATCTGCTTGTGGGTGATCCTGATAAATTCTGCTGTCTTAATCGAACCAAGTTGGGATTGAAACATGACGCGAAGCGTCAAGTTGTGACTTTGTAAATGCGTCTTAATCGAACCAAGTTGGGATTGAAACCGATTGGACTACCAATTATGATATACCAGTTCCCACGTCTTAATCGAACCAAGTTGGGATTGAAACCCCTAACCGTCAAGCGACTCTGTTTCGATATACCAAGTCTTAATCGAACCAAGTTGGGATTGAAACGCTGTTTGGTCTAGGATTGTCAAGGTCGAGGAAGGTCGTCTTAATCGAACCAAGTTGGGATTGAAACAAATGTATCGCTTGATCTGATGGCCAAAATAGTCGGGTCTTAATCGAACCAAGTTGGGATTGAAACACGGCGGATAGGGTAATCTAAGAAGCACGCAATTTCGCCGTCTTAATCGAACCAAGTTGGGATTGAAACCCAGGACGGCGTCCACAACCGAGCTCGCCGAGCACTTGTCTTAATCGAACCAAGTTGGGATTGAAACCCGGGAAACGGCCTTACCATCCGTTGACGACTGGCGAATGTCTTAATCGAACCAAGTTGGGATTGAAACAGCTTCGTCCATGATTATGGTGTCGCCGAATTTGATGTCTTAATCGAACCAAGTTGGGATTGAAACCTCGATTGCCTGAATAGAGCGGAAAAGCCAGCCGATGCAGTCTTAATCGAACCAAGTTGGGATTGAAACTCCTCGAATCCTTTTGCAAATTCACTGTTTAAACATTGGTCTTAATCGAACCAAGTTGGGATTGAAACGGACATTGTGCCAATGCGGGCCAGACGCCCAACCCGGTCTTAATCGAACCAAGTTGGGATTGAAACTGATCTCGTACCAACTCACCTCTTTTTTGCACCGTGGTCTTAATCGAACCAAGTTGGGATTGAAACGAGCTTCGGCCTTCTTAGCCTTGGCCTCGGCCTTCGGCGTCTTAATCGAACCAAGTTGGGATTGAAACAGAGAAGAACAGTATCGGCCGTCAGGTCGCGTAGCAGTCTTAATCGAACCAAGTTGGGATTGAAACGGCCGACACTACCGCTAAGTGGTCACGACGCTCGATGTCTTAATCGAACCAAGTTGGGATTGAAACCTAGGAAACGCGAACTCTTGGTCTTCGAAAGCCACAGCGTCTTAATCGAACCAAGTTGGGATTGAAACCAACTTTGTACGGCGTCTAGCCGCTATCGGAAGCGATGAAGTCTTAATCGAACCAAGTTGGGATTGAAACCGAGGTTCGGGAATTCAAGGTCTTTACTCACTCCTCGTCTTAATCGAACCAAGTTGGGATTGAAACGACGTCACGGTAACCGTAGAGGGCCCCGGGAAATCGCACGTCTTAATCGAACCAAGTTGGGATTGAAACATCGCAGCGACTTCCCCATCGATGAACAGGACGAACAGTCTTAATCGAACCAAGTTGGGATTGAAACATCGCAGCGACTTCCCCATCGATGAACAGGACGAACAGTCTTAATCGAACCAAGTTGGGATTGAAACAACGCTTGACAGACCCTCTGAAAACACCTCCGAAAGTCTTAATCGAACCAAGTTGGGATTGAAACGAAAATCTGGCTCGATTGGGGTACAGCATCCGCACAGGTCTTAATCGAACCAAGTTGGGATTGAAACGACAACATAGGAGCTTATTTGGCTCATCCTGCAGGTGTCTTAATCGAACCAAGTTGGGATTGAAACCTTTTCAGGATTATCAGCAGAGGTGCGGACGTCATGAAGTCTTAATCGAACCAAGTTGGGATTGAAACGCGGCCGCTGTTTCCTAGGCCGAAACTGCGCCTGTGGTGTCTTAATCGAACCAAGTTGGGATTGAAACCCGCGCGGCGCAGAGGGTTTTGCTATTGACAACACGGCACGGTCTTAATCGAACCAAGTTGGGATTGAAACACATCCGAGCCACCCTTAAATGCTCCGGCCCATACGGTCTTAATCGAACCAAGTTGGGATTGAAACGGGCATATCTTATCTCTCATTGTTGCGAGATATGTTTGTCTTAATCGAACCAAGTTGGGATTGAAACGGGGGGGCGGCGAAATTGTCGCGTCAAGGTCAGTTTACGGTCTTAATCGAACCAAGTTGGGATTGAAACCTTCGCAAAATGCGTTGCGGCAAGTGGTTTGGCACCCAGGTCTTAATCGAACCAAGTTGGGATTGAAACATACACTGCTTGCATGTGAACAATGGCGTCCCGACCGTCTTAATCGAACCAAGTTGGGATTGAAACCGTGATGGTGCTGATCGGAAAGGTCCGTCCCGCGCTGACGTCTTAATCGAACCAAGTTGGGATTGAAACTGGATCAAGGGATAGGCCATCGCAACTGTGATCCGATGTCTTAATCGAACCAAGTTGGGATTGAAATGGGTATTTCCGAGAAACACGCCCTCCACTTAGGACCGGTCTTAATCGAACCAAGTTGGGATTGAAATTCTGTGGGCATTTTGGTACCAAGCCGTCTTAGCCAGGAGGGACCGGCGATCAAACGTTAAACGGCGGACCTGACAAGCAGGTGCCTCCGAGAGATCCCGCGGAGGGGCACGCTTGTCGTGCCCGGCGAAGCGGCATGGGCCATCAATCGGTGTTCATCGGCCCCCACAAGCGGGTCCCTCCATATGCGGTAGGGGCAATTCATGAATTGCTCCTACCTGCGGATAGTGCCTGTGTTCGCGGGAAAACACGGCAAACGGCAAGGTGGTGAAGGCTAAAGCCTCCACCGAAAAGCGGCGATAAATCGCCGCACTCCATATGGAGTGCGGGGCTTTAGCCCCGCTATCGGCGCGGGACTTCAGTCCCCGCCGAAGGCAATGGGTGATCCAACGGTGAATGACGGACCTGACAGGCAGGTCCCTCCGAGAGGCGGACCTGACGAGCACGTCCCTCCGATGTTCTCGAAGGGGCAGGCCTGTCGTGGACACGGAAATTAACGTGGATTATCCAAAGTCAGCAAGCGGACGTGACAAGCACGTCCCTCCGACGTCTCCGGAGGGGCACGTTTGTCGTGCCCGGCGAAACGACATGGGTCATCAATCGGTGTTCATTGGACCCGACAGGCGGGTCCCCCCATATGCGGTAGGGCCAATTCATGAATTGCCCCTACCCGCGGATCGTTTCTGTGTTCGCGGGAAAACACGGCAAACGGCAAGGTGGTGAAGGCTAAAGCCTTCACGGAAAAGCGGCGATAAATCGCCGCACTCCATTACGAGGGAATAAGCGCCACTATATCTGGCAACCGGCGCGAGTAATAGAACGGAGAATCCCCGTCTATCCCCACAGACGAGTGACAAGAAATCCCAGTGCGAGAAGCGCCGCCAGCACAATCAGGCCGACAATGATCCACCGTCCCCAGAATCGCGGCGACTCTCCCGCAATAGCCCCCGTTTGGCCGTTCATCCATACTCGATATGTCTTGCCCGCATAGTCGAAGCGCATGACATAGATGGGCAGCAGAATGAGATCGGAGGCTTCCTGTGAAAATTGAGTATCCACGACTAAACCGCGATAAGTATCGCCCGGTAGAAAGGCCGCGACGCACTGCTCCTGATACTGCCGGAAATATTCCTTGCAGCGGGACTCGGCTTCCGGCCGATCGACGACGTACTCTTCGCAGGCCCATCCTGCCAGATAAGCGGGGTCATACCGCCGCAGACCGGCCAAATGAAAAGGGATGAGGCGGTCGGCCACCTGCTGCGGCACATTTCTGCTGGCCGACACAAGATACCCGCTCACATACTGGTGATATTTCCCTGCCAGAGGCCACCATTCGGTTTCTCGAACGGTGCGGGTCTTGGTGACCAGCTTTCCGTTCTGGTAGGTGGTGTAGGTTTCGGTGCGATACCAGTACTCACCGATGGTGGCCTGCCACTGGCTTTCCGCCAGCATGGAGAACGACCAGAAGGGAATGTAAATGCCGCGAATATCGGCACGCCGGACGGCTTCACGGAAGGCTGCCGGAGCACTCCCGACACGGCGTTCCATCCACTTCAAAAAAAGTTGCCTGGCCTCATCCGGCGAAATGGCAAAGCCGAGCACGTACTCCGGGGCCTGGCGACCAGTCAGTTCGGGGGCAAAGTCGAGCACATAGGTGCTGCCGCAGTACTCGCAGGTGTAGCTGCGCTGGTCGGGCCGGATGTGCAGGGTTGCCCCGCAATTATCGCAGGTGATCGTATCCTGAAATGCCCGCCTGGCCTGCGTGGGCAAAGACGGGGGCTGGTGGACAGCGCCGCAGGCGGGACAGAATCGGTCGGCCGGTTCCAGGGGAGCCCCGCAACGGGCGCAAGCCTCCGTTTCCACATGGGGCCAAGGGGTTTTGGCCTGCGGTCCAGGAGGTGGTGAGGTGGGAACCCCGGATTTTTTCACGCCGTCCTGCTTCCCTGTTGAGATTGCCGCTCGTAAATGGCGTGGAGCATCTCGTCCACGCTGCTGAACTTCTTTTTACGGCTGAGGACAGAGTCGATCAACCGCCGGGCTTCGCTTTCGCTGTGTCCCAGGACAAGGAGCGTTTCGTATGTCTGGGAGATGACGTCGGGTTCGACGAGCGATTCCTCGGTGACCTTTTGCTGGGTCACCCAAAGGGCGAACTTGGGCATTTTGCGTCGCAGTTTGGCGACAATGCGTTCCGCGGTCGCCGGACCCACTCCCGGCAGGCTCGCCAGAAAACGGTGGTCCTGCTGTTCGATCGCGGTGGCGATTTCGTTGACTGGATGCGACATGGCGCGGAGGGCCTTTTTCACCCCCATGCCGTCCACGGAGCATAAGAGGTCGAAGAACTCCCGCTCGATTTCGGAGAGGAAACCGATCAGGCGGGGGCTGAGCTTTCCCGCATTGACACCGCCCTCGAGATAAAAGATCGTGTGCAGGACCACCCGCTGGTGTAAGAGCGTCTGAAGCTGCCGCCGCGTGTATTCCGGGATGAGGACCTCGCAGTGGAGGGGCCCGATCCGCACGGTGGCCGCTTCCTCCGTGAGTCGCACCAACTCGCCCTCGATTTGTGTGATCAACGCCGCAGCACTCCTTCTGGATTGAAGACCCAACTCGGCACCGGACGGTTACGTGGCCGCCGACATTCCCGCCGGGAACGCTTTTTCCGGGGTTTCGGGCTACCTCAGGATGAGGAACCGAAGATTTTCTGTTTGATTTCCTGGATCACCCGAATGGCGTGGCCGATCTCCGCTTTTTGCCGCTCCGGCTCCTGGGGGATTTCGCGTTCGATGGTCAAAGGTCCATCATAACCGATTTCGGCCAGAGTGCGGAGGAACAATTCGGCGTTGACATCGCCGGTGCCGAAGGGGACTTCGGTTCCCCATTCTTTTCCCGGTTGGGCGGCCCACTTGGCGTCCTTGCAGTGGACGCTCCGCACATATCGGCCGACCTTTTTGAGGGCGGGGATGGGATCGCCCGTCCCATACAGAATCATGTTGGCGGGATCAAAATTGATGAACAGGTTATCGCGCCCCACGTCTTCCAGAAACTGGAGGAGGGCTTCGGCGGTTTCCTGACCGGTTTCCAGGTGAATTCGCTGGCCCTGCCGTGCACAGTGATCGCAGGCTTCCTGCAACGCCTGCTTCACCGCCTGATAGTTGGGGTCGTTGCGGTCATGGGGAATAAATCCCACGTGCAGGCCAACGGCATCGACTCCCAGCATTTTGGCAAAGTCGGCGATTTCCAGAAGTTCACGTTTCCGTTCTTCACGGGTATTGGGCGGGACCAGACCGACGGTGCGAGCCGTGGTGGGAATGTCGGCGTAGCTTTCGCCTTCGAATCCCGCGAACACCACGGTGATCGTCAGTCCAAAATCCTTCAACTGTTGCAGAAATTCCTGAGCCCGTTGCGGGGTGCCTGATTCCTTTTTGGGGGTATGGAGATGGATGGTGGGGACACCCAGTTCCCGGGCCACCGGAAGCTGCACGCCCAAGCCCGCGTCAATACTGGCAAAGACACCGATTGGCCACTTTTCCACGGCTGGTTCCTCCTCAAGCTCTGGATATGACCTCTGCACCTCGTTTTCCGCCACATCTGAACGCGCACCCCAGCGTATCGGCGGGAAGCGCTGTGCCGCCTGGGTGCTTCGGGGGGCGGCTTTTCGGCATGGCTACGACCGCTGCGCGACCCGTTGATTTTGCGGGATGCGCTTCCCTTCGGCAATAGTTTGCCGTCAAGATACTCGAGAGTTTTTTCGTTCGCAAGTGTCCTTCGGAGGGGCACGCTTGTGGTGCCCGCGGAAATCCGCGTGGATCATTCCAAAGTCAGCAAGCGGACCTGACAAGCAGGTCCCTCCGAAACACGGACCCGACGAGCGGGTCCCTCCGATCTTCTCGGAGGGGCACGCTTGTCGTGCCCGGTGAAGCGGCATGGGTCATCAATCGGTGTTCATCGGACCCGACGAGTGAATGACGGACCTGACAAGCAGGTCCCTCCGAAACACGGACCCGACAAGCGGGTCCCTCCGAATATGGACGTGACAAGCACGTCCCTCCGACGTTGGAGGGGCAATTCATGAATTGCCCCTACCGAGCACCTGATGCGTGGTCGCCGTTGTGGGTCGAATTTGTGCCGGTTTAATACCTCAACTCCCTGATACCTTGATACCTTGCCGGGTCGGAAAACCGGGTTGAACGTGAGTGACAGACTCGCGTATAATCCGCCCCACATCCCCTGAGAATGGGGGTTCTCGCTGGGACTATGCGGCGAATCAGACGGATGCGTCTTTCAGGTAGCAGGGAAGCGTCGCTCTGAGGTCCACGTCGTTTTGCAAAGTTGGAACTCTCGCCAGACCGTGGAGGGCAACCTCTCCCCGGTGGCCGTTCGGCTTGCCGAAAATGGGAGCTGGGCCCGACGGTTCCCTCTTGTGGAGCCTGCGCTGTTGCCTCGTGCTGCTGGCGGTAGCCGTTGCGCCGCTTGATGCCGGGGAAATCGCACTTCCGGCGGACCCACGGTTTCCCGTCGAAATCCGTGCGGAAGCCGCCAACCGCTGGCAACTGGGCAGCTATGAGGTGTGGATTCTCCGCGGGAGCTGCGAGATTCGGCAGGGGCCGGTGGTTCTGCAATCCCGAGAAGCCGTGCTGTGGGTGGACCGGTCTCCCGACACCGGGCCGCCTGGCCCTTTCATGGCACCGTCTGCCCAGGAACAGGTGGCACCACCAGGACCGGAACTTGTTGCTCCCAACGCGGGAACCACCACGACGTCTTCTGACGGTCCGTCCTTTTTATCTCCTGACCGTCCGCCCACTGATTCGCAATCGTTCAGCCTTCCTCCGCGACCGATCAAGGTCATCGTTTATCTGGAAGGAGGCGTAAAGATTCAGACGGGCTCCGAGGGCGGCGAGGCCCAGCTCACGGATAAAACCTGGTTTGGCCGGCTCTACACTTTGGCGGATTTAGAAACGCATGTAGGCCAGGTGGCGGGAGAACCCGACCCGTATCCTCCGGTATTCCGCCGTGCGATGACCCGACGGAATGCCGAGGCGGAGGGAATTACGCAGCGGGCGTTGCGTCCGGAAGATGCTGGGGGTGGGACGGGACCGAGCACGGCCAGCCGCCGCATTCGCGTGTTTCCTCGCGGGGATGTGCCCGTCCAGGCGCAGTGGTTTCCGGCCCCCCAGGGAGGCCAGTGGATCGGCGTCATTGATGCGGGGGTCAATGTGATCGTGGAGGAGGCCGGGCCCCTGGGCACGGTGGATATTTCGGCGGATCGGGTGGTGATTTGGTACACGGGGGAAGATCAGCCCGATCTGACCGGCGAACGGACGCAGCCCAGCCGATTTCCTTTGGAACTGTATCTTGAGGGCCACATTGTCTTCCGGCAGGGAGATCGGGTTATTTACGCCGACAGGATGTACTACGATGTGGCCCGACGGGCAGGGATTATTCTCAATGCGGAACTCCTCACCCGACTTCCCGATTACGAAGGTTATTTGCGTCTTCGGGCGGAGATTCTCCAGCAGCTCAACGAAACCCAGTTTTTCGCGCAAAACCTCTTTGTGACCACCAGCCGCATGGGCGTACCTGGCTACCGTCTGCAAACGCAGTTCGCCTATGTGGAAGACCGTCTTCAGCCGGCTCTCGATCCGGTGACGGGTCAGCCGATTATCGACCCGGAAACCGGCCAACCGGTGATGACACATCATCCGTGGGCGATGAGCCGGGACAATTTCATTTACCTGCGAAATATTCCCGTATTTTACTGGCCGGTGCTAGCCGGAGATCTTTCCCGGCCGACGTATTACCTCACCCGTTTTCGCCTCCGCCACGACAGTATTTTTGGTACGCAGGTGTTGACGAATTGGGACGCCTTCCAGCTTCTCGGGATCCGCAACAGGCCGGAGGGCGTGGAATGGAGTCTCAGCCTGGACTATCTCAGTGAACGCGGGCTGGGTCACGGCACTTCGGTAAGCTACTCCCGATTTGGCTTTTTTGGTTTGCCGGGTTATGCCACGGGTCTGGCGGACTTCTGGGGGATCTACGATGACGGACTGGATAACCTGGGAAAAGGTCGGCGGGCTCTGGTACCGGAGAAAAACTATCGATACCGCTTTCTCTGGCAGCACCGGCAATATCTTTCTGAGGAGTACCAGCTCACCGCTGAGGCCGGGCTTATTTCCGATCGCAATTTTTTGGAACAGTACTACGAGCGTGAATGGGACGAACTGAAGGATCAGTCCACGGCGATTTCGCTCAAGCGAATTTACGGAAACGCGTCGTGGGATCTGTCGGCCGCGGTGCGTGTCAATCCGTTCTTCACCCAGACGGACTGGCTTCCACGATTCGACCATTACAAGTTGGGCGAATCATTTCTCAACGACGCATTCACATGGTTTGAACACACGAGTGTGGGTCTGGCCCGATTTCGGGCTGCCTCAGGGCCGGAGGACCCCGCTGATCTGGCGGCCTTTTCTTATTTGCCGTGGGAGACGTCCTCGATCACGGGCCAGCCACTCCGCACGGTGAGCGAGCGATTCATCTCTCGCCAGGAGATTGATTGGCCGTTTCAACTTGGCCCGGTAAAAGTTGTTCCCTATGCGCTGGGCGAACTGGGACATTGGGGTGAAGACCGGGCGGGTGATAGTGTCCAGCGGGGGTATGTTCAACTCGGAGCGCGGGCCAGTCTTCCTGTGTGGGCCGTCAATCCTTACATCCAAAGCGATCTGTTCAACGTCCATGGGATTGCTCACAAAATCACCTTCGAAGCGGAGGCGTTCTGGGCCAATTCCAGCCGCGACATGGATCTCCTTCCGCTCTATGAGCCCCTGGATGACGACGCCATCGAGGCGTTTCGACGCCGACTCGCCGTGTTGACGTTTGGGCCGGGCAGTGGCTTCGGCGGCCCACCGGCGCCCGATCGCTTCGACGAACGCTTTTACGCCCTGCGGACGGGCCTGGCATCCTGGGTCACATCGCCCAGCATGGAAATCGCCGATGATCTGACGCTCATTCGCCTGGGTGTGGAGCAGCGCTGGCAAACGAAGCGCGGGATGCCGGGCAACCAGAGGATCGTTGATTGGATCACCTTCGACACGCATTTTTCGCTGTTCCCCGACTCATCGCGCGATAACTTCGGCCGATTCGTGGGACTCCTCGACTATGACGCCCGATGGTTTGTGGGAGACCGCCTCACGCTCGCTTCGTCCGGGCTTTTCGACTTCTTCGACTCCGGACAGAAATTGCTGACCTTTGGAGGATATCTCAGCCGGCCCCCGCGTGGCGATCTCTATCTGGGGCTGAGAATTCTTCAGGGCCCGATCGACAGCACCGTCCTGTTTCTCTCCTACTCTTACTGGATGTCGCCAAAGTGGATGACCACATTGGGGGTTTCGGTGGACCTCGGGGAATCGAGCAACATCGGTCAGAGTTTCTCCCTCACGCGAATCGGCGAATCGTTCCTCGTCAGTGCGGGATTCAATGTCGATGCCAGCCGGGACAGCGTGGGCGTGCATTTCTCCGTGGAACCGCGATTCTGGCCAAAACGGCGTGCAGAGGAAGCCACCGGAGCCAGAATCCCTGTGGCCGGCGCCCGAGGACTGGAGTGATCGACGCCTGTTCGGTCGTTACCACTATGCGGCACAGGATCACGAGGTGTCACGCGACCGAAGGCAGTGCGACCCAACACCATGATTGGGGTGCGACTCAGGTGCGATACTCCGCGTTGAGGCGGACGTATTCGGGCGTCAGATCGGTTGTCCAGAACCGCCCGGAGGCATTGCCTTCCTGGAGCACAAGTTCGATCCGTGTTTCGCGTTCCGCCCGGATGGAGTTCGACACCTCGATTTCGTCAAACTTGACGGGTGTGCCATCGCGATAGAGGCAAAAGCCGTTGAGATAGAGGGTCAACTTGTTGGGATCGAAGGGCACTCCCGCGTAACCTGCCGCGGAAACGATGCGTCCCCAATTGGGATCGGCACCGTGGATGGCCGCTTTGACAAGAGGGCTGTTGGCGATGGCCCGGGCAATTTGAAGGGCGTCCTGGCGAGTGCGACAACCAGTCACTTCGATGGTGATGAGGTGCGTCGCCCCTTCTCCGTCGGCAGGGATCATGCGGGCCAGTTCCACACACAAACTGTGGAACTCCCGCTGGAAGTCTTCCAGGAGATCTCCGGTGAGGGGCGGGCCACCTGCCGCGCCATTGGCCAGAAAGAGCACCGTGTCGTTGGTGCTGGTGTGACCGTCCACATTGATGCAGTTAAACGTGTCGTCCACAGTTTCGCGCAGGAGGCGCTGAGCCGTGTCCACGTCAAGGGTTGCGTCGGTGAAAAGGACGCCCAGCATGGTGGCAAGGTTGGGCCCCATCATCGCCGCGCCTTTGACCATCCCCGTAATCTGGATTTCGCGTCGGGCGAGGGAGAGCGTGCGTCCCGAGAGCTTGTATACCGTGTCGGTGGTCATCATTCCCCGGGCAGCCATGATGAGGGCTTCCTCATCGTTGCCCAGCCGGGCGGCGGCCAGCTCGATGCCGTGGGCAATCTTGTCCATCGGCAGATAGACCCCGATCACACCCGTGGACATCACCAGGACCTGATCTTCTTCGACCCCGACGGCCTTGGCGGCGAGGCGGGCCATCTCTTCGGCATCCCGAAGACCGCGCTCCCCCGTGCAGGCGTTGGCGTTGCCAGAGTTGATCACCACCGCCCTAATCCGTGTGCTCGGCGTCCGCTTGCGATCAAGCTGCACTGGGGCGGCGCAGACGATGTTCTGGGTATACACGCCCACCGCCGTGGCCGGCGTCTCGGAAACAATGAGCGTCAGATCCGGTTTCCGCAGGTCACGCTTCAGTCCACAGTGGACACCCGCCACCAGATAGCCTTTTGGAACACGCACTGCCATTGTCAGGGGTCTCTCGTCGAAACAGCGTAATCTCCCGCAATCATGACTTTCCAATCCGCGTACCAACCCCGTGGTGGAAGCTGCCAGCCAACCGCGGCTTCACAAAAGGGCCGTCGTTTCCGGAAATCCGTACATGAGGTTAAAATTCTGGACCGCGGCTCCGGAAGCCCCTTTCACGAGGTTATCGAGGCAACTCACTGTCACGATTCGATCCCGCACAATGCGGGCGGTAATATGGCAAAAATTGGTGCCTGCCGTATCTTTGGTGGCGGGAAGATGATCCACCACCTGAACAAACGGCTCATTTTGATAAAAACTTTCCAGACAATCGAGTACTTCGTCCTCCGATACCTGTCGAGTGGGCCGGGAATAGGTGGTCGTCAAAATGCCCCGATCCATCGGAACAAGATGGGGCGTGAAGACCACCTCCACCGTGCTCCCCGCCACCTGACCGAGAACCTGTTCAATTTCCGGCTGATGGCGATGCCGCCCCACGTTGTAGGCCGAGAGGCTCTCGTTGCACTCTGGAAAGTGGGTCGTCAACTTGGGTGTGCGTCCTGCTCCGGAGACGCCGCTCTTAGAATCTACGATGATATCCCGCGGTTCGATCAGCCCGGCCTTCAAAAGTGGCGCCAGAGCGAGAATCACCGAGGTGGGATAACAGCCCGGATTGGCTACCAGCGATGCGCCACGGATTTCTTCACGGAACAGCTCCGGCAGACCATAGGGGACCTTCCCCAGGCGTTCTGGGTCGGGATGCCGGTGTCCGTACCATTCCTCATAGACCTGCGGGGAGTTCAGCCGATAATCGGCGCTGAAATCCACCACCCGGCAGCCGGCCTTTAACAGTTCTGGGATGACTTCGGCACTGGCGCAATGGGGAAGGCAACTGAATACGCACTCCGCCCGAGCCGCTACCTCCGCCGGGGTAAGGTTCTCCAAGTTAGCAGAAATTCGGCCAACCAGGGTGGGATGTACACTGGCGATGGGGGCGTTCCCCTCCTGCCGGCTGGTCAACGCCGTGATCGTCACCTCGGGATGCCGGAGCAAAATCTTGATCAGTTCGACTGCTGTATAGCCGGTGGCTCCCAAAATTGCAACGCGGATAGCCATAACCAGTACCTGTCAAACTCTTTAGAACAATCAATATCAATCCGTGGTGGTCAGATACTCGGGGCAAGACCGACGCCCCTCTCTCAGCATTGGGACTGAGTGCAAGCTGATATTACCTGCAATATACCCCCCTTTACCGCGGTTTAACAGGAGCGGACTCGGGGGAATGCTCGACGGATCGCCGAGAGCGGCATGCCGACCGGGCAACCAGATTACGGTGGGCCGGCTCATCCACTCTCAAGACACATTAACCACGGCCGAAGCCAAATTTCTGTAGGGGCAATTCATGAATTGCCCCTACCACCAGCGACTGACAAATCATTTCACGGGCACGACAGCCGTGCCCCCGCAAGACGCTTTCGCCCTCGCGCCGCATGGAAACAGCATGGACGACTGTTCCCCAAATATTCCCAAAAACTGGAAGGGGCGACCCATCGGCCGCCCCCGATCCCACGGTTCATCGATGTGTGCAAACCGACGACTCTGATTTTCCGTCGGGCTGACAATTTACCCGAGCGCCGAATTGCCCATTTAAAAACCGGGCTCGATCAGTGGTTTTCCGACTGCTTCTCGGACTTCTCCGAGTTTTCCGGCTTCCGCTGCTCGCATTTGAGCTCCTGGAGTTCCCGCACCCAGATGTTACGGAACTTCACCGAATTGCCGTGGAACTGGATATGGATGGGTTCTTTTTCTCCGTGGGGTGTGTATTTCGGCGGGGCGTCCCACGCCGTGGCACCTTCGATTTCAAAGTGGTTTTGCACAACCACTCCGTTGTGAATGACCGTAACATAGGCCGGTTTCAGAAGCTTGCCGTCACTGTCGAAGCGGGGAGCGGTGAAAATGATGTCGTAGGTCTGCCATTCGCCCGGCTTTCGGGAAGCGTTGACGAGCGGAGGATGCTGTTTGTAGATGGCTCCGCACTGCCCGTCATAGTACGTGGGGTTCTGATACGAATCGAGAATCTGGACCTCGTAGCGTCCCATCAGATAGACGCCGCTGTTGCCCCGGCCCTGACCTGAACCTTCAATTTTTTCTGGTGTTGCAAATTCGAGGTGAAGCTGGATATCGCCAAATTTTCTCTTCGAAGTAATCCCATTTTTCTGTGCGATGGCGTAGCCGTTCTCGACAATCCAGTTTTCACCCCCTTCCCACTCAGAAAGGTCTTTTCCATCAAACAGGACGATCGCGTCGGACGGCGGTGAGCCGTTTTCGCCTGGGGTGACGACAGGTGGCTCCTGCCACACCTTTCCGCTGATCCATTCCTCAGCAGAAAGGCTGCCCATCAACGCAAGCAAGATGACCGCCGAACTCCACACAGTGAGAGCACGCATGACAGAACCTCCTCTTAACGAACAACCTGCAGGAAAGCAACCAGCGCTGCACGCGCACGGTGCACAAAATGACCATCATCGTTCGGCGAGAAATGCAGGTCAAGGACACGCACGTTCACTGTGACCGACGCCCCAGGAGCAGCCCTTGCGGGCTTCAAGGGGAAGGACACACCAATTCATGGCGCCAAAGAATGCAGGCTCGAACCGCCGGCAGTTGGTTTTCCTCTTTGACACCGCGGGAATTTTCTTATTCGCTCCTGGCGGGCCCAATTCATTGGACCATCGCAGCCAAGGAACCGGGCCTACTGTTTCAGCCATTTCACAGCTTGTTTGGCCCAGTAGGTGATGATGATGTCGGCCCCGGCGCGGTGGATGGCGGTGAGCATCTCGAGGGCCACGCGCTGGAGATCCAGCCAGCCTTTCTCCGCGGCCGCCCATACCATGCTGTATTCCCCGGAGACGTTGTACGCCGCGACAGGCACGCCGGGGAATCGTTCCTTTACCAGGCGGATGATATCAAGGTAGGACGTGGCCGGTTTGACCATCACGATGTCGGCACCCTCGGCAAGGTCCAGTTCCACTTCGCGGAGGGCCTGCTCGGCAGCCGCGGCGGGATCCATCTGGTAGCTTCGGCGATCACCGAACTGGGGCGCGCTTTCCGCCGCTTCCCGGAACGGCCCATAAAACGCACTGGCGTACTTCGCGCTATAGCTCATGATCGGCACATGGGTGAAGCCAGCCTGATCGAGGGCCTGTCGGATCGCCCCTACCATGCCGTCCATCATGCCGCTGGGGGCCACCATGTCGGCACCCGCCCGGGCATGGGCCACAGCCTGCCAGCCAAGCATACGGAGGGTTTGATCGTTGTCCACGGTGTCGTGTGCACCGGCTTTTCCCAGCGCACCGCAGTGCCCGTGGCTGGTGTATTCGCAGAAGCACTCGTCCGTGATGACGAGGAGTTCCGGCGCTATCTCCTTGATAACCCGAATCGCGCGACAGATGATCCCCTGCTCACTTGTTGCGTCACTGCCCAGGGGATCTTTGTGATCTGGAATTCCGAACAGGAGGACACCTCCCAGCCCCAGACGCCGGACCTCTTCGATTTCTTCGCGAAGGGCATCCAGGGAAAGCTGATCATGGCCGGGCATTGAGGAGATCGGTACACGGTGCTCGGAGCGGGCGTGCACAAATAGTGGCAGAATCCACCGGCCGGGATCAAGCCGAACGGCCTGAACGAGTTGCCGAATCGCCGGGTGGTAGCGGAGCCTCCGCATCCGCACGGTGGGGAACCCCGCTGCTCGGCACCGCTCAATGATCAACCGGGGCGCCGGTGTTGCACCCATACCGTCTACTCCTTTTGTTCCAGCTCTTTCCAGTTTTGCTTGAGAATGACAAAATCGGCCCGCTTCGATCTTGCCGCGCGGTCCATGCACACCAATCCGCGGACTTCAAGGTAATGGATCATCGGCGGAAGATATTTGCCCCGATTTGTTCTCATCGTCATCCGGCATTTGCGAAAAATCAACCACCCAGGCCGTCGGGACGTAGCGTGTCACCAGCCAGTCGGTGAGGTTGACCCACCCCTCGCAGTAGTCGAGGATGACGCTGTCCGCGGTGGCTACCAGGTCCGGACATTCCATGAGGAGATAATCAGGACTTTGCACGATTTCCACCTGCCACGGCCAGCCGTGCTCCGCTGCCAGTTCACGGATGAGTTTGGCCAGTCGGCCGCTGTTGGACACGGGCTTGTCGAGATACCAACGCGCGATGGACACACCCAGCTCGGCAAGGCCCTTGCCAATCAGGTGGATTGCGGCGACGGTTTCCTGGACCTTCCGGTAAGAACCGTGCATGCTGGCCATGTCGCGGAGAGTGCCGTCCCTTCCGCGGATGAGCACTCCACCGCCGAGTGCCGCCTCCATGGTGGTAAGGACGTTATAGCCATCCAGATAAAGTGGCAGACCCCGGAGGCTGTGCACCTCCTTCTGCCGAGAGCGTCGTTTCAGGAGTTCCTCCCGTGTGCACGCGCTGCGTTCCAGCGCCATCCTCTGCCGAGCCGCCAGTTGGTAGCGATCGCCCACCAGCTTGAGAGAAGAGGGCAACGCGTAACCACGATCGAGGAGCCAGCAAAGATCACCGAACGCCGTAAGAAGCCGGGGATACTGGCTGGGCGCGAAGAGCTCATGATCTTCGGGATGGGGACCGCGATGCTGCCGACGGTCAGGCACGAGAATTCAGCCCTCCGAAAAGACTCTCGCCCTTGGTATCCACAGAATCGGCGTCCGTGCCCGTGGCGGCAACCGAACCCGACTGAAAACCGTGTTTATTTCCGCTCATACGTGCCCATCAGTTCGCCCTCTGCCAGAATGTGGCCTTTCATGGCGTTCATCAGCTCTTTCTTTGTTGCGCCTGGCGGAAGATTGAGCTTGGTGTTGAGGGCATAGATGCGGAAGTAGTAGCGGTGGCGGCCATGGCCAGGCGGAGGCATGGGGCCGCGGTATCCAATCGTCTGACCACTCGTCCATGAATTCTTGCCCTGAAGAGCCCCCGGTGGATTTTCAAGTTTGGGGGTTTTGGGCAGATCCTCGGGCAGTTTGGTTACATCGGGCGGAATCTTATAGAGTACCCAGTGCACCCAGGGTTCCGGCGTGGGAGCGTCTGGATCGTCGCAAATGAGGGCCAGTTCCTGGGTTCCCTCGGGGACACCCGACCATTCCAGTGGCGGCGAGACATCCGCCCCTTCTCCCGTGTATTTCTTGGGAATCGGTTGCCCCGACTGAAATGCGGGGCTGGTGATTCTGATGGCCATGGCCTTACCTCCTTCTTCACCGGTTACCTGAGCAACGGAACTCTCCGACGATGATTCTGCTTCGGTTGCCCCAGCGGACGTTGCACCGCTCTCTGTCGCGGCTTCTGTCTCGCAGCAGGCGGGCTTGTCACCCACGATTTGAAATTGCCGAGACGAGAGCCCCTCTTTTTCAGCCTGGCAGCCCAGGGCGGTCACCGTGGCCATCAACAGAAACGCCCAGCTTACCCTCAGGAATTTTCTGGAGAACAGGGTGATTGATTTCATGGGTCTCTCCGGCACGCTGAAATGCCGCGTGACCCCGTCCGTCGCCACATCGTCGGTTTTCCCGCTCGCCTCCACATTGGACCATCCGTCGGACGGGGAGAGCGGCCGTCCTTCGTTTTTGTCGCCCAGAGTTTACCGGCCTTATCCCTTGACCACGCCGACAGGACGTAGCCGGGCGACCTTCTTGGCAAGTCCCGCGCGATCCACGATGTCCACCACAATGCTGACATCTTTATAGGCGTCGGAGTGCTCCTCCGCCAGTCCCGCCCGGCTGTGCGCCCGGGCGATGATTCCCTTGGCCGCCAGCTCTTTATCGATCTGGCGACCGCGGGCAACCTGAATCGCGGCGTTGCGGCTGAGCACGCGTCCCGCCCCGTGGCAGGTGGTGCCGAATGTTTTCTCCATCGAAGCCGGCTGGCCCACCAGGACCCAGCTTTCCCGGCCCATGTCCCCCGGGATGATGACCGGCTGGCCGATTGCGCGATACCGCTCGGGAACGTCGGGATGTCCTGGCGGGAACGCCCGCGTTGCCCCCTTGCGATGCACACACACAAGTTTTTCCTTGCCATCGACGATATGCTTTTCCATTTTGGCGATGTTATGGGCAACGTCATACACGAGGTCCATGCCCAGCTCCTCCCAGGGCTTGCCAAAGAATTCACTGAAGGCCTCTCGCGTTTGCCACATGAGGAGCTGGCGATTGGCCCAGGCGTAATTGGCTGCCGCCCGCATCCCCGCCAGATAGCGCTGCCCCTCGGGACTATTGATTGGGGCACAAGCGAGCTGCCGGTCGGGAAGCTGGATGTGGTATTTTTCCGGGCACCGCCGCATTTCCTGGAGTGCGTCGTCACACACCTGATAGCCGAGGCCGCGCGATCCGGAGTGGATCATCACGCAGATGGTTCCCGGCTCCAACCCCATGATGCGAGCGGCTTCGGGATCGAAAATTTCTTCCACCACCTGGACCTCCAGGAAGTGGTTGCCGGCCCCCAGCGTCCCGCACTGGTCGCTGCCACGTTTTTTGGCCTCGTTACTCACGCAGGAAGCGTCGGCCCCCGCCATGCACCCGCCTTCTTCCGTATTCTTGAGGTCCTCCTCGGTGGCCAGCCCGATCTTTTTGAGATACCGGCAGCCTTCCTCCAGAAGCTGGTCCATCTGCTTTCCGGAAAAAAGATAGGGCCCGCCTTTGCCCACCCCTGCCGGAATCCGCTGGAACAGAACATTCATGAGTTCGGAGAGTCGGGGGCGAACATCGTCAATATGGAGATTCGTCCGCATAAGACGGACGCCGCAGTTGATGTCGTACCCCACCCCACCCGGCGAAATGACACCACCTTCCTCCGGATCTGTGGCGGCCACCCCGCCGATGCAAAAACCGTAACCCCAGTGGATGTCTGGCATGGCCAGACTGGCAACCTGGATGCCGGGCAGGGTCGCCACGTTGGCCACCTGCTCGGGAGCCTGATCCTTGCGGATTTGCTCGATGAGCCGGTCGTCGGCATAGATTCGGCCTTCGACCTGCATTCCCGGTTTATAATCGGGCGGGATTCGCCAGGTGGTTTCGTCGATACGTTCGAGCGGCCCAGCAAAGCCTTCCTTACTCATAGGCGCCTCCTTTCTTCCTTCGACTGCACAGAGACCGCCGCGGCGCAGGGTCGTCGGTCGGAACGCTTTCTCGGGCGATACTCCCAGCGCACTCGTTGCTTGCGCCCCCTACTGCCTGCACTCAATATTTTACGAACCCGCCTTTTTCGAGCCCGCTGTCTCCACTTGATACTGCGCGGAAACGCGGGTCGTGATTCCCCCGCGAGGCCGGAAATCGGCCACAACCTTCATCCACCGCGGCCTGAGAACAGCAACAAGGTCGTCGAGAATTCGATTCGTGACGTGCTCGTAAAAAATGCCCACATTGCGATAGGCCTGGAGATAAAACTTCAGGCTTTTCAATTCCACACAGAGCTTGTCGGGACAGTACGTGATGGTGATCGTGCCAAAATCGGGCTGGCCCGTCCGCGGACACACGGAGGTGAACTCCGGGCATATAATCTCAATGGTGTAGTCCCGATCCGGATACTGATTCTCGAAAGTCTCCAGGATATGTCGAAACGATTCCGCTTGTTGTGCCACGCCGCGTCTCCTTTAATTGCTAGCAAATTCCACCTTAAATCATGATATAAGGGCGGGGGACTATTGGATACTGCGGCGGGTGGGTCTGGCCCATTGAGATCGGTTCCGGCTGGCACTCTGGCTCGAAAGGGAATATTTGCAGGTATGGCCTCGCAAGCAAGCCCCGGTGCGGTGGTACTTCTATCGGGTGGAATGGACTCGTCCACAACGGCTGCTATTGCCAGGCATGAGGGGTTCCGCCTCTTTGCGCTGACCATCGATTATGGGCAGCGGCACCGTCTGGAGCTCGAGTCCGCTCGAAAAGTCGCCCAATTTTTGAACGCGGCGGAGCATATCGTCCTGAAAGTGGACCTCACTTGCTTTGGACGCAGCGCTCTGACGGACACCATCGCGGTGCCCAAGGATCGCCCTGTGACGGCCGGTCACGGGGAGATCCCGGTCACCTATGTCCCTGCGCGGAACACGGTCTTCCTGGCGCTGGCCCTGGCTTATGCGGAAAGCCGAGGACTGGCTGACATTTTCATCGGCGCGAACGCCGTGGATTACAGCGGGTATCCGGATTGCCGACCGGAGTTCATCGAGGCCTTCGAGCACCTTGCCAACTTGGGAACCAAAGCGGGCGTTGAAGGCCGGACCCGCTTCCGCATCCATGCGCCGCTGTTGCAGATGACAAAGGCCCAGATCATCCGCCGGGGCATCGAACTCGGCCTGGATTACGGCCTCACCCACACGTGCTATGACCCCACTCCGGACGGCCTCGCCTGCGGACGGTGCGATGCCTGCCAGCTCCGCAAAAAAGGATTTGCCGAGGCCGGGCTCCAGGACCCCATCGCCTATGTCTGTTGAACATCCGAGCCAGATACATACCCCCAGCATGGCCTTCGTTCCCAAAGCGGACACATCCGGCGCGGCGGAGCAAAGACTGGCTCAGCCGCTCCGAATCGCCGAAATTTTTCAATCCCGGCAGGGAGAAGGATTTCTCACCGGGACCGAGAGCGTATTCATCCGCGTCTCAGGATGCAACCTCCGGTGCAGGTTCTGTGATACCCCGTACGCAAGCTGGGAACCGGAGGGCCCGCTTCTCACCGTCGAGGAGATCCTCCGTCGTGTGGAAAACTTTCCCGCTCGCCATATCGTGCTGACGGGCGGCGAACCGATGATGTTTCCCCAAGTTGTCCCTCTCACACGGCATCTGTCCGATCGCGGCTACCACGTGACGGTGGAAACGGCGGGCACGGTATATCGGCCGGTCCAGTGCCATCTCATGTCGATCAGCCCCAAACTCAGCAATTCCACGCCCGACAGAGAACTTCATCCGCGGTGGTGGAAAGAGCACGAGCGCCGGCGACACCAACCGGACGTCATTCGGCGGCTTGTCCGCGAATATCCTTACCAGATCAAATTCGTGATCGACCGGCCTGAAGACGTGGACGAGGTAGAACGCTACCTTCGCGCACTGCCCGAAATAGATCGTAACCGAGTGCTCCTTATGCCCCAGGGGACGGATCAGGAGGCGCTCGGCGAGAAAATGGCCTGGCTGGAACCCCTCTGTCAGCAACATGGGTTCCGGCTCTGTCCACGGAAACACATCGAGTGGTACGGTCCAGGCCGGGGCAAGTAATGACCGCTGAAGACCGCAGAACAGTTTGGCTAAAGGCGACAGACCATCAACTTTGGCGGACGTCCCCCACAGTCGCTTTTCTGCCAGGCCACGTGTTTTCGCACGGATCGGACAACTGCCTCGTCAGCCGGCCCCTCGCTCCTGGCGATGGGCTGCCCGCGGAAGCGCTCAGCCTTTTGCGCCCATGGCCTTGGCCGTGTTGACTTTCTCTGCCAGGCGCACGCCGGGGCGTCGCAGCCTCATCGACTCGACTTCCCAGACATAGCCGTGAATTTGCACGTCGGCCGGGATCAACGGGCAGTTACGAAGCAGCTCCACCTGTTTGAGGCAAATCTCGTCCACATCGGAAAACATCCGAATCCATTTAGGGAACACCCCCGGCGGCAGCTTGAGTTCGGGCAGAGCCGGATCGATCGCCACGCTGTCTGGATCGATACCTTTTTCACGGAGGGCATTGGTCAGAAATTCGCCGGTTGCCGTCATCATGCCGCACTCGGTGTGATTGACGACAATGATCTCCTTGGTGCCAAAAAAGTTGGTGGTGAGCATGGCCGAGCGGATAACGTCGTCCGTCACGAGACCTCCCGCGTTGCGGTACACATGGGCATCACCCAGTCGAATGCCCAGGGCCTCCTCGACTGGCAACCGCTCGTCCATGCAGGCGAGCACAAACAGGCGCCGGTTGTTGGGAATTCCCTTCTGACGCCGCAGGGCCCAGGCTTCTCGTTCCGCCAGTTCCATGTCGATTTGCTGGTACAGCATCGCGGCACCTCCCATTCTGTCTCATACATCTGTTTCTTGATGAGTTTACTGCATCAATCTGTATGCATCCCTATCGTAGGCGGCCGCTGACTAAACGTCAAGCGACTGTCCTTATCAAATTACTAATGTATAACCGACAAGCATCTCGCTCACAGAAAAACGGCTTCCGGCAAACCGGACCTGTCGTGGTGACTGCCCCGGGATCAGGCGAAAGAATGCGGCGACGAGAAAAGGCGGAAACGCCACGGTGAGGATTTTCGCACGTAGGAAGAAGGGCGCAAAAAAATCGGGGCGACTGGATTTGAACCAGCGACCTCTTGGTCCCGAACCAAGCGCTCTAAGCCAGGCTGAGCTACGCCCCGAAAAAAGCTATTTGATTAATTTTTATGTCCAAGGAGCACCCGCCCGTGGCCCTAACCTGTCTTTGTTCCGGCCACGCAGGCTTCCCCTTCAGTTTACCGCCACTTCCCGCCTAGCGTCAATCCATGATGTTCGCAGAGTTCAAGCACTTCCAAACTCGCCTTGACCTGGGGTAGATAAAGCCGACGTTATTGCCAACCACAACGCGGGCAAGCCGTTCACATTCCGGCAGAGGCAATCCATGAATTGCCCCGACGACACACCGAGCAGCAACCCATGAATGGAACCGGGTATGGGCGATTCATGAATCGCGCTCGTACTCACACCGGCACGCCCAGAAAGCCTTCGTGGTAAAACACGGGTTCGTAGCCTTGTTCCGTCAACCACCGGATGGCGGTTTCCAATCGCTGCGGATGATCTGGCAGATACCGCTGATAAAAAGGCCAGAAATACTGCTCGTGTGTGAAAATATCCATGATCTCGGCGGTGTTCGGGTCGTCCATCAGGGGCGCCAGGGTGGGGACGATTTGATCGACAGGTGTGTTGTTACAAACGATGTCCACCCGGGAGAACACAATGCCACTTTCGAAATCCATCCAGGCATCGTGGCGGGAAAGGTAGGCACTGCGACTGGGGTCGAGGTGGTAATTGACATCCCAGACGCCGCCAATCTGAGTGAAGTATCCGCTGAGGACGCGAACACCACGCTCTTTTAATACCGACAGACTGGCCGGCAACACCATCCCCCAGTGGATCACGGTGGGTGGAGAATACGTGGCTTCCCCGGCAAAGCGCAGGATCTGCTCGGCCACGCGATCGAAATCGGCGGCCAGTTGCTGCGGCGAAGCATGCTGGTAGGGGCGATCGGGTTTGTCCGCCCAGGCGTGAAAAGCGAGTTTCAGCCAGTCCGCATTGTCCGCCCATTCACCCTTATACCGATCGGGAAATTGCGTCAGATTGAAGTCATCACCCGTCGTGTAGTAAATGTTCAACACGAATTTGGTGCCGTACTTTTTGTGCAGGTCGCGGAGCATCGCCAGATACCAGCAATCGAATAGCGAGGCATACTGATGCTGGGCAATATCGCGGAGAAAGAAGCTATTATCGTCAATGGAGAACCGATAACGAGGCCGACTATTGCGGTCCCAAATGACCTTGATTCGATGCTCCTGATGACCGCGGGGTCCGCGAGAGCTGGCGACGATCTCGTTTTCATGCTCAGCGAGGATCACTTTGGCTCGGTGCAGGGCCCCCTGGCGCTGTGCCGCCTGGCCGTTGACGATGACGGCCTGATCCTCGGGCGACAACCCCAGGACCTCGATTTCCAGGCCTTTGTCGGTTTGTCGGCCGTGTCGCCGGTTGAGAACCGCTCCATGGACCGGCTCCAGGATGGTCGTGCTCGTCGCATCCGCCAGCAGGCGTCCTGTGGCAAGTGCTGCTGTTCCGGTGGCCACCCCTAGCAAAAAACGACGCCGGGACCAGACGTTGAAAGACATGGCGCTACCTGTTCAGTTCAGTAGGAAAGGTCTTTCGAAATGCTCTACGGAGCCGCTGTCTCGGGTGGCTCCGACCGTTCTTTTTGTGTCACGTCCTCAGGGGGCTTATGTGGGCCGCGTGGCTGCTCGCGCTCGCTATGTGCCTTGCGGTGCGGAGTTTTCTTGGGCAGCGGTTCAGCCGCCTCGGCGGTTCTCTCTTCGTCGAAATCTTCATAGGTCGAGACATAGCCCGGCAATTTCGCGCGGGCCTTTTCCTCTTCGTAAGCAGCGATGACGCGGGCCTGGATCATTTCCCGGCACTGGGAATTGATAGGATGGGCAATATCCGCGTAGAGTTTCGCCCGACCTTCCTCGTCGCGCTCGATTGGCTGCTCTTTCAGCCGGATGCCACACTGGTTGCAGTATTGAGCCCGAAGGTGGTTCTTCGTGCGGCAATTGGGGCACCGAGCCGTAAGCTTACGGCTGGGCATGGCGACGAACGGCCCGTTCGCCCCTTCGATGATCTTCAGGTCCCGGACCACGAAGCAATCATCGAAGGTGATCGAGCAGAAAGCTTTCAGCCGCTCTCCGGGCTCGTCCATGAGCTTGATGCGTACCTCGGTGATTTCCACGGCCGACCTCCTTTCCCTGAGGACCCTTCACACAACCGAGTGCACGACGAATGCAGCACCGAGCCGGGTTGACTGGATCCGCCGCGCCGCGGCCAGGGCTTGTTCGCGGTGGCTGTACACGGCGAAGTAGCACGAACCGCTCCCCGTCAAACTAACCGCCAAGCCCCCTGTCTGAGCCAGCGACTGTTTCAGGTGGGCCAGCCCCGGCGCCAGACGCAGCGCCGGCTCCTCCAGTCGGTTGAACACCCGTTTCCCGAACGAGGCCCAATCACCCCTCTGCCACGCCTGCAGCAGCGGCGTGACTGGCTGCGGCGTTTCCGGCACCCGGCAAGCTCCATACACCTCCCGCGTCGCCAGGCTCACCGGCGGCTTGACGACCACCGCATGAAGCGGCGGGCCCGGCCGGACGGGCTCCACAATTTCTCCTCGGCCGCGGCATACGCTGGGTCCCTTCTCGAGAAAGAGGGGAACATCACTCCCCAGCCGCGCGCCCCAGTCGTGCAGAGTCTGGGGGGACACCCCGACGTGCCACAACTGGCACAAAGCCACCAGCGCAGCCGCCGCGTCCGAAGATCCCCCACCTAACCCGGCGCCGGTGGGAATACGCTTCCAAAGCTGGATGCGCACTCCGCGGGTGATTGCCGTTTCCTGCTGAATCAGGCGTGCCGCACGATACACAAGATTGGTTTCATCCACCGGCACGGAATGCTTTCCGCAAAGTTCCGCCCAATCCCCTTTCCAAACCCATTTTACGTCCAGGACGATGTCGCTTCCCGGGATTTCCTCAAGCACCAGGGTATCATAGAGGTTGACGGGAACGACCAGGGTCTCGATGAGGTGGTAGCCGTCTTCGCGGCGCCCCAACACCTCGAAGAAAAGGTTCAATTTCGCTGGGGCATGAACGACCCACGATGTATGCCAGCGTTGGACCTGCATTCGACGTCCGCCCCGGCAAGAGTACCTACGGTTGCAGCAACCATCCCCCAAGCGCTAGGGATTTTAAGCCTTTCTTTAATGGCGTCAATATCTATTTCCCCACGATTGGGTGGTGGAGCATTTTTCGCGCGCCGCGCCGTAGTTTTCTCCGTGAAGGCAATTTATCATTTTTAACCCACGCCGATCCCAAATTTGCGCGTTGTCATGTTGCTTCCCCGGGCTCGAATCAATCAGGCGGAAACCACGTCCTGAGGACGGTGCAAAGCCTTCTGAAGGCGTTATCTGTGCACCGGGATAGACCCACCTTTTTAGCAAGCTCTTCGTAAAGAGACGCCGAGCGCGGCGTTCGCGTGAGCCGCAGCGCCTGTTGCATGGCCTCTTTGGGGCGCCGAGGTTTTGCTTCCCCGGGATCCAGATAACCCTCTTTCTCCAACCATTTCCGGAGTTTTTTAAGGTCGGATCCCCACCCGAGCACCCTTGCCACATGAGGCGAATCTGCCCACACCCATGCTTCCAATTCAGGGTCTATAACGATGGCCGAACACCGGTTTTGCCAGCCGTTTTTGCTGAGCTTTGCTTCCACCTCTCTTTCGATCTCCTCTCGCCCCTGCGTCTTTTCCGCGCCACATCCCTCACGATCGAACATGACCAAGGCATAGCGATACTGGGTCACAAACGGCCGCAGAAATACATCAGCTTCCCGATACACACCTGGATCCCGCTTGGGATGTTCATAAACGTCCGCCGCTGCATCCGGGACAATCGGGCGGATTTGAAGGGCTTGATGCCGCCTGAGGAGCGCCATTACAGCGATTCTCATTGTTGGGTCGCCTGTCAGAACGATGAGATCTTTCATTTCTCTGCTCATCCCAAAATGCCTGACGCGAAAAGCGTCCCCAGGTCCGTTTCCTCTTTCCAGTCGCGAAGCTTGGGGTGTTCCGAGCCCGTCACCACATCCGTGGCCCCGTCAGGTGTTTTTTTGAAACACAATAATTGGCCGGCTTCCACCAAACTCAAAATGACCGGGGAATGGGTCGCTACCAGAACCTGAGCCTCATACAGCGACCTGAGGGACTCAATAACAGTGGCCACAGCAAGGGGGTGAATCCCGTTCTCCGGCTCCTCGATCAAATAGACACCCTCAAGGGAGGGAAGATAAGCAAGGATCGTCAAAGCCAGCAGTCGCAGTGTTCCGTCGGAAACCGTCCACGAAGGAATTTTCAAGCCGTTTTCGTATTCAATGACGAGGTAGCGGTGTCGATCCTCTTCGCGCTCAACGGTTGTAATGTCCCGGACCTCGGGAAGAGCTGTCCGAACGTGGTCGATCCATTGTCGCCACCGGGTGGGGTTTTTGCGAAGTTCCGTGACGATCCAGGGAAGATTTGATCCGTCAGGCTTGAATGTTCGGGGCTGACCAGGGGGACTGGGTCTCTTCATCAACAAACTGTTAAGGACAATCGGCTGGACTCCCTCACTCAACAGCGTTTTGAACCACGTGGCTGCGGGAAACGTCGATTGGTCTTCCGGTAAATTGCCAAACGCGCTTTTTTGAGGTCCCAGCCGAATCGAAGGAAACCATCCTTTCCCTGATTCTTTTCCCACTTCGCTGTAAAAATGATCGAGACCGCTCGCAGCTTTCCGCACGACTCGGCGATCTCCTCCCCCCACGCGATGCGTCATGATCGACTTGGGAGCCGTGTGCTCCATTGGGAAGAGTTCCCTCGAAACTGGCCGGGGTTCCCGCCACCGCTTAAGAATGACCGACTCTTCCAGGATGGAAACGACCTCGGTCTCAGGGTGTATTCCTATGCAGACCTCGTAGCGAATCGTATCCCATGCCATTTCGGGTGCCCGGCCCCTGATCGCATCCGGGATTCTCGCTTCCACGGCCAGCTCAAACGGGCCGACACCCCTTTTCCAAACCAGGTCCTGAAAATTAGCGGTGCGTTCTTCCAGTGCTGCCTGCAGCCCGTCCGCCACAAGCCGTCCCAGAAAACCGACAACATCCAGAAACGTCGTCTTGCCACTTGCATTCGGTCCCACCAGGACGTGGAACGATTGCAAGGGCTGACGCACATAGCGAAGACACCGGTAATGGAGGGCCTCAATGAGCCGAATCATATTTTTGCTTCACCTCCGATCCATCCCCACTCGCTGGACAACCGGAAGGTCATTTTACACAAGATCTGGCCCCGGCTCTCGACCATTTAGCCTCTCCATATTCCGTACCCTTGACGCACAAATTTTCTCACGCAGTGTACCCGCGCATTTTGGGAGCAGAAGTCCTCGATCAAGCGTGTTCCGTCACGTCACTGGCGGCAAGGTGACTTGGCTTGAACCACTCGCAAATAGTCGGAATGGCACACCAGTCGTACCCGTGGATACGGAATCGATCGTCCAATCCTCACAGGTGGACCTGACAAGCAGGTCCCTCCGAGAAAGGCCGGAGGGGCACGCTTGTCGTGCCCGGGGAAGGAGATGGATGATCCTACGTTGCACGGCGGACCCGACGAGCGGGTCCCTCCGAACGCTCGAAAAAACGGCGCCTGCCCGACACGTCCCTCCGGATAGCGCGACAGAGCCCGTCCTGTAACACCATGGCGAATACTCGACGGAAGGCGGAATTCATGCCTCGCCGCTACAGCACGTTTTGCCTTTGCGGTCTCAGACTCATTCAACAGGTGACGATGGCTCAGCCGGGGGAGCTTGCACATGATTCTCTCCTCCGTTAGCTTGTGGGCACGTTGAGCCGGTGCTCCCGACTGCACCTCTTTACTGAAAGACAGCGCCGGACACAACCGCTAAGTCCCGTCCCGGCATGTCCACACTCCAATGACAGTCGGCGATCTCCGGTCGCAAACTCGTAAAGGACGCAAGGCAAGAAACGAATTAGGAGATCGCCTCCATGCGGTGGTACATCGGGAGACGATGGCCTTATGGGAAAAGCCCTCTTTTGTTCGGTAGAACTGCTCGCCCTGACTGGTCAACGCGATGGTTCCGGACTCGCTCCGCGCGACTGGACTATCGTTGTTCGCCCGGTCGGAGAACGTTGACCCTCGAACCACTAGAGTCCCGGCTGTTGCTGGCAGCCGCCTCGCTCGCGGATTTATCCACCGTCTCCTGGAGCGGCTCTCTCGGCGGAACTCAGTACGACGAAGTCCGGGCCGCCGCTGTGGATCCCGACGGGAACCTTATTCTGGTGGGCACAAGTTTTTCCAGCGGCTGGGTCTCCGGTGGCCACGACACCACCTGGGGCGGTGACGGTGACGCCTTCGTGGTGAAGATCTCACCGGAGGGCACCTCGCTCTGGTCAACGTATCTGGGGGGAACTCTCGACGATGGCGCCGCCGGTGTGGCCGTCGATGCGGACGGAAATATTTATGTCGCGGGATGGACGCGTTCGACGGGCTGGATTTCCGGTGGGTACGACACCACCTACGCTGGATTCGGCGATGGTTTTGTGGTCAAGCTGAGCCCCACCGGGGCCTACCTGTGGGGAACCTATGTTGGTGGAAGCGACTGGGACACGCTTTCGGCCATCGCGCTGGACGGTAACGGGAATATCTATGTCGCCGGCACGACCAGTTCCTCGGGATGGATCCGAGGTGGCTTCGACTCGAGCTACAACGGTGGAACCTTCGACGCTTTTGCCGCCAAGCTCACAACCACCGGGCAATTCGTCTGGTCCACCTACTTGGGCGGCTCGCAGCGGGACTATGCGTTCGCCCTGGCGTTTGCCGAGGGGGCCGTTTACGTCGCAGGACGGACATCATCCCCCGACTGGATGGTCGCTGGAGAAGACCTCACCTACGGCGGTTCTTACGACGGCTTTCTAGTCCGGTTGTCTTCCACCGGGCAGCGTGTCTGGTCCACGTACCTCGGTGGAAGTGCGGAGGACGCGGCCCTCGCTGTCGCCGCTTCGCAAAATGCCATTTACGTGGCAGGTCGGACCGCATCCAGCGATTGGTCAAGCCAATCTCCTCTCATTGGACCTCAGGGAAGCCAGGATGCCTTTATCCTGGCCATGCGACCGGATGGTCAAACCCTCTGGTACACGTATCTGGGAGGGACCGGCGATGACAGCGCTACGAGTATTGCGGTGGGGAACGACGGTACAATCCTGGCGGGTGGCCAAACAGCGCTGGCGGATTGGGCGGGAGGGCGAATCCTCGGATCCTCCGGCGGGGGTAGCGAAGGATTCCTCCTCCGGCTCAGCACCACTGGCCAACTCCTCACCAGCGATGTCCTGGGCGGAGAGGCAGACGATTCGGTCGTGACACTTGTGCCGACGCCAAATTCAGGATTTCACGTGGTGGGAAACACCTATTCCACTCCCGCTTGGCCGACGACCGCGCTCCTCGGCGAGCCAGGGGACCAGGATGTTTTTGTAGCCGTTCTATCCCTCGCGCAACCACCTGTGATCGCTGAATTGTTTGCTGACTCTCCGATCGTCCTGAGAGACGAACCGCTTCTCCTGCGTGCTCACGGCATCGCCGACCCCAATGGCCTCGATACCGTCAACTCCGTGGAGTTTTACCTCGATACCAATGGAAACGAAAACTGGGACGATGATGATCTGCTCCTGGGAGCAACCGGTTTAACCGCAGAGGGCGAGGCGATTTGGGAAGTGGGCGCGACCACTCTCGACGCCTGGCCGTTGGGGCGCTATCGATTTTTCGCGATGGCGCGGGATAACACAGGTCTGGCAAGCGATCCCGTGGCCACCGATGTCCTTTATACCAAGCGGGTTGATCTGGGAACCATCGATCTGCGACGCATCGTGGAAACTGAGCCTGAAGCCGGGAAAATCTTCTACCGCCTGCTCTTCACGCACCTGGCGGGAGTTTCCATAAGGGCTTCTGCACCGGCAAACCCCGAAAGCATCCATTTCACCCTCTATGACAGTGATCCCCTTGCGGATTCACAACTTGTGCCGTTGGCAATCTCACAGGTTGCGAATGGCACCGTCCAGCTTGAGCTCGCCCGCGTTCAACCCGGCGCCGTGTATTACCTCGTTCTGGACGTGGCTCCCGGCTCCGAGATTGGCGAAGTTATTTGGACGATCGCCAATCTTGTGGATCGAGACCCAATGACAGGCGCGATCACCGTTTTCGACACGTCGGACGATGATACGGTGCAAGTCGCGTTTACCGGAGATACGAGTAACCCGGGCACGGTGATCAGCATCCGGGGAGTTTCCTTCGACCTGCCGGCCACCGCGGAGAGCGGCCAATCAATCGCCATCCAGGCAGGTCCCGGCCACGATGTATTGATCGTGACGGATTCAACCGGCGACGATCACGTGGAAGCCTGGCCGGACCGAATCGTCTTCCATCGGGGCGTCGCGAGTTCGCCTGGTGTGAATTTCCCTGGGTCAGTCACAGCCGTCACAAGCACCGGATTCGAAGAGATTCACATCTACGGCACACAGGGAGGCCATGATACCGCCTGGCTTTCCGACACCCTCTGGCAAAATGGTGCCGATACCGCAGCCCGGATGAAGTTTGAACCGGCCTTGGGCCACGTGAAATGGATCACCCCTCAGTCTTATCTGCGAATCAAGTTCTTCGAACTGGTGGATGTCCTCGCCAACGGGAATAACGATCGTGCGACTTTCTTCGACGGTCCCGGCGACGAACTCTTTGAAGGGCAGTGGGGGCTGAGCCGCCGCACCGGGCTGGGCTACGACGTCCGCGCGCACGGATTTCCAACCGTGGTGGCGTATTCTCAGACGGGGACAGATCGGGCAAGACTCCTGGATTCCGTCCTCAAAGACGAATTGCAGTTCAAACCTCATAAAACGGAGCTTTTCGACCAGTCCACAGGTGGCAACGTCTATCGCGTGACGGTGCGGGGATTTCCTCACATTGAAGCCGAGGCCACATCACCCCTGGATAGGGACAAGGCCGCCTTGTGGGATACCGTTTTCAATGAACTGATCACGGCCACGCCAGAGGAATTGGTTTTTGCTCGCCTTCTGGCCGAAGCGCCCCGCCCAATGCTCATCCTTCGGGGATTTGAATTCGTCAAAATCCGCGATAGTGCAGGAGGCCAGGATCAGGCGACGGTGAAGACCCCGCTGCCCTATGATCTCATTTTCGGGGCCGGCTGGGATGTCCGCACCGAATAATCGCGTGAGGCACACCGCGGATAACTCACACGGCGGAAACATGTCCCGCTGTCGTCGCGGTTCTGGCCGCCCGGTCATCACTGGGGCACTGCCTCCAGGTCTTTACCTTTCGGTTTAGCGCTGTCTACCGCTCAGCCCGTGGCGATACTCCAGTTTTTATTGTGTATCGGAGTACACCTGGGTGCTCTCTTCCTTGGTGATGGGCAGCCGGATGTCGTCACTAAGGATCTGGACGCGGACGCGCTGATCTCCTGGGGCGATTGCCTGAGCGCGCACCCGGAACAGCGCCTCTGCCTTGGCTGGCAGACGGGGCAATTTGCCGAAGAGGACCTCTGACCCATTGATCGTATTGGTGGTGGGACCTTCGCCGGCCAGGGGGCGCAGACCTTCCGGCAGGATCACCATCACTTGCACGTTCGTGGCCTCCTTGGTTCCCTGGTTGACGACGCGGATTTCGTAGATGGTTTCCGTGCCCACGGCCACCGGATCTCGCGTGTCCGCCACCTGGAAGTGGAGCGCGGAGATGCCCTCCACCTGGATGGTCAACCGCTGATCGTCTCCCAGACCGAGTTCATCGCGGACTGTGCACGTGAGCGGCTGCTCTCCGGCAGCAATCGGCCGCACCACAAGTTCTACCTGTCCGGTTTGGCCGACAGGCAACTCCTGGAGCAACCACTGGACGCTGTGCGTGGTCGGATCATACGTGCCTGCATTGTTCGCCCGTACAAATTGCAGTCCCGGCGGCAACGCGGCCGTCAAACGGACCATCCGCGAGCTGGCCGTGCCCGTGTTGCTCAAGGAAATCTGGTAAGTTGTTTCGCGATCCAGGAATCGCTTGGCGGGCCCTTCAATCGCCAGTTTGAGTTGCGGCGCCAGCACGTTGATGGTACTCTGATTCTCCACCCGAACGTTGCCGTCTGCCCGGGCGATCAGCCGATTGACGGCCGTTCCCGGCCGAACGGCACGCAAGCGCAACTGGACCTGTCGAGATTCCCCAGGGCGGATGTCTCCCAATACGTTCTCCAGCTCGCTGCCGGCGGGATGTTGCATCTCCTGCGGAACGTGTTCCTCCAGCACCACATTCGTCGCCACGCCCGAGCCGCTGTTGCTCACGGTGATCGTTGCCGTAATTTCATCGCCGATGAGGGCCTGAGGCGGAAACTCGGCCTTTAACGTGAGCTGCGGTCGGGTGGAACGCGTCCTGGCCGAGGCCTGGGCATGGACGAGGACCGTCACGACGCTCCCCAACTCACCCTCCTGCAACGGCATGAACTCCGCTTCCAGCGCGATTTCATCGCCGGGCTTCATAGGGCCGAGCGTCCACACAAGAGTTCCCTGCATTTGCTGACTGGCCTGCGGATTGGTCCGCAGCACGCGGACGCCCCAGGGGATCGGATCCTGGACTTCCACCTTATTGATGGGGATTGCCCCACTGTTGCGGATCACGATTCGTGCGGTGGCGGGCTTTCCCACCTGAACCTCGCTGGGAAGAATCTTCTGAATGGTGATTTGCGGTGTTTGCGGGCCTTCCAAACCGGCGTCGCCCGGCCGGGCATCTCCCTCTGACCCCGTCGGCAGGGATGCCCCGCCCGCATCCGACGCTGCTCCCGTTCCCGACACAAAACCGCCTGAGCCTCCCGAGCCCGACTGGAGCGGCAAGATCCGCGTCGGCGGGGGGCTAATAATCGCCGGTGTTTGACCGTTGGGGGGTGGTGGGAGAGTGTCAAACGGACTGGCCACCGGTGAGGCAGGACGTGCGACCGGACCGGACTCCGCGGCGTTCCCCGCACTGGGCGAGTTCGAGGATTGGGAACTTGCCGTCAAGGGACTGGGATTCCCAGGAACTGATCCCGTTACACCGGTGTCAGCAGAGGTATCGACCTGCCGCGTGGGGAGTCCGGTGGGTCCCGGGTTAAAAGCCGGTGGTGCTGCCTGTGCCGCTCGCGATGCCGAGGGCTGCGATGGCATCTGGACGGGCATGCCGCCAGGCGGAAGCACCTGAGCGGCATCGGGAATGCCCGTGGATGCGGCCTCGGTCGTCCCGACGCCAGAGTTTTCCGGTGATGCAGAATTCGCATTCTTGGGCGAATTTGTCCGCGCTGAGGATGAGTCGCTCTCCGTAGTCGGTGTGTCGGGAACAATCCAGCCGGCCCCCGCCGGGCTCGAAACATCACCCAATGATGACGCGGCCGACGTTTGCGGCGGTGGCGGCAATACTCGCGGCGATTTCGTGGGTTGCGATTCGAGCAGGGCAGGGATTTCCCGGGATGCCGCCCCTGGCGCCCCACCAACGCGATCCCCCGGCGCGTTGTCGGGAGGTTCCTGACCATCGACCTTTGTGGGTATCACGGGTGACGACAGTTGCCGCTTTTCACTGGGCAACGGCCGCGACCCGCTGCGAAGAGGATTCTCCGGCGGGTTCAGTGGCGGACCGGATGCCACCGGTGTATTCACCCCAGAGCGAGAGTCAGACTTCTCGAGCGGATGAACACTGTTGCTGGGGACGAACGGCTGCGGTTGAGGAGCAACGGCCGGCTGGGGGACAGCGGTCTGGTTCAGTTCCTCAGCCTGGACCGACATCCCATGCCCGTTCCAGAACACCTTGATCGTGATGGCCGCAACCGGTACCACCACCAGGACCGTCGCGAGAATCAGCCATCGACCCGGCCGTGTGACCAGATACATCTTGAGCCATTGCACCCATGCATGCATGGGAGATCCTCCATGCTGACGAAGCATGTTTCGTTGAACCTCTTCTGTACTTGCGAGAGGGAGTTCGATCCGGCGTTTCCCTTCCCATTAGAACGGGTGCTACCCGGTGGCGTCCTACCCGTGCCGAGGTTTATTTGGTCGCCCCGCTCGAAAACGGAGACACCGGCGACCCGCTGGCAACCTGCGCGGGTCTGGTAAATAGCAAATTTTTCAAAGGTTGGAAAGAGCAAATTCACAGCCCACGGCGGTAGGGCAGTTGCCGACGCGACGCGCGCATGGCCCAAAAAGAGATCGCGGGAAGAGCGAGGGGACGCCGGGGAAGGCGTCTATCTAACGGAGCCAAAAACCCCAAAAGCCTTGACACAATTCTTTCTCAGCAAATTTCACGCACCGTTTTCCTGTTACCAGGCGAATCCGCTTCCGTTTTCGCCCTCGATTCCGACTTGCCTTCGAAGTTTTCCTCCGTATGATCTTTAATGCCCCGGGGGCGGTAACCGGTGGTCGGTTGCCGCATTATGGATGATGAAACGTGACCGGCAAACGAAGCTGGTAAAGAAGCTGTTGGTTCCTTTGGCTCGTGTGGAGGTGAACCTATGAAGCGCGTCATCAGTGGCTTGCTGGGGCTCGGCTGTTTGATGCTGGCATTGGGCGTGGGGTCCTGTGCCGTGGCGGAGCAGAAGGGTGTCAAGGTGGGTGATCCTGCCCCGGATTGGAAAGGAATCATCGGCGTCGATGACAAGGAGCATTCCCTCTCCGACTACAAGGACGCCAAGCTGATTGTCCTTGTCTTTACGTGCAACCATTGCCCAGTCGCAAAGGCGTATGAAGATCGTCTCATTGCCCTTCAGAAAGATTACAAGGACAAAGGCGTCCAGGTGATCGCCGTCAATGTGAACAACATTCCGGAAGATCGTCTCGATCGCATGAAAGAGCGAGCCAAAGAAAAGGGATTCAACTTCCCCTACATCTATGATTCCAGCCAGAAGATGGGCCATGATTACGGTGCCCGGGTAACGCCCCACGTGTTCGTTCTGGACTCCGAGCGTAAGATCGCCTACATCGGCGCGATCGACGACAACATGGACCCGGCTAAGGTGAAAAAGCATTACCTCCGGGACGCGCTGGATGCGCTCCTACAGGGGAAAACTCCGCCCGTTGCGGAAACCAAGGCCTTTGGCTGCACAATCAAGTACGAGTGAGCGAAAAAGAGGAGATTGAATCCTCCTGGCCGATGTTCTGAATAGTCCGCGGATTTTCAGACATCTCCGAAGTTCATTTTCCGCAGACACCAGGATGAGAACCCCGAGGCGGTCGCCGTTTGGGCGGCCGCTTTTGTTTTAGGAACGATGACTGCCCCAGTTTCCCATTTCCCATTTTTCGATAGCAGCCACGGTCGCTCTGGCCCTCGTTCTGGGGTGTTCCCGCGGACCGAGCCGCCCCAAAACGTATCCCGTCAGCGGCACCGTGACCATGAACGGACAACCGGTGGAGGGAGCCAGGGTGGTGTTCGTGCCGAAGGCTGTGGCAACGGGTGCCTCGAGTTCCGCGGGTGGCGCGCAGGCCCAAGGTCCTCAGGTGGCAACTGGAGAAACCGACGCCCAGGGTCGCTATGAGTTGGGGACCTTCGCCAAGGGAGACGGGGCCATTCCCGGAGAGTACCTCGTGAAGGTCTTCAAATACCCCAAATCCACGGTTCAGACAGGAACAGGTGGAAGCGAAGAGGAGTACCAGCCACCCGAGGAAAACGCGCCTCCGCCACCGGCCCCCAAGAATCTGCTCCCGGAGAAGTACGCCAACGAAAATACCTCCGGTCTGAGCTTCACGGTGGAACCAAAAGCCAACACGTTTGATATCCAACTGACGCCCTGAGGCCGTAAGGGGCGAAACAGGGGGAAGCCTGTTGGCAGGGGCAAATCATGGATAGCCTCTGCAACTAATCATGGGCAAACGGAATGTATTGCGGTAGGGGCAATTCATGAATTGCCCCTACCGTGTACTCCCGGCACAGAGGAACGCTACGACGCTTGTTCCAAACGGTCATCTACTTCCTCCCGCCCTATCCCGCAAAAACCGGCCTTTCTTCAATCCCTTCGCGGCCCTTTTACTCCAACAGCGGTTGGACTTCCGGTGGCTCATGGAGCGCTTGTCCTGGCGACAGCCGTTTTCCGTGACACCTCCTACGAAAATCCGCCGTCTTAGACATTATCTTGGTTTTGCCAAGTCTCTTTTTCCGCGGGCAGAACCCCGGCTCCCCCCGGCCTGCTTGTTGCTTTTTCAACACGGTGAACTAAAATTGAGCCGTCTGGCTTGTTGACCCGCCTGTTAGCGAGCCCACCTGTTACAGATCGTTTCCCCGCCCAACGTTTTTCCTTCGAGCAAAGCCTCAGGAGGTGCGCGATGAAGAAGCGAGTGTCTTGCTTTAGAGGTAGGGGTTTTACCCTCGTGGAACTGCTCGTGGTCATCGCCATTATTGGCATTTTGATTGCGCTGCTTCTTCCGGCGGTGCAGGCGGCGCGCGAGGCCGCCCGCCGCTCGCAGTGCACAAACAATCTCAAACAACTGGGGCTTGCCCTTCACAACTATCACGATGTTCACAACCGATTTGTGCCTCTCAAGGCGGGAACAACCGGCGCATCACCGTGGAATGACAATAATAATGGCCAGCTTTGCGGGCTGATTCCTCTGACGCCGTTCCTCGAACAGCGCGCGTTGTGGGACGCTATCACGGCTGGCGGAACCCTTGACAACGGTACGCCGACCAAACCCTTTGGCCCAGCAGCCTGGCGAACAGACTACTGGCCCTTCCGCCAGCAGGTCCCCACCCTCCTGTGCCCCTCTGACCCTGCGTATGGCAAGAAGAGTTCGGGCGAGCAGGGCTTCAACAATTATCATTTCAATGTCGGCGACCACATCAATCGCAACGCCTACGATCGGCCAAACCGCGGTCCCTTCGCCCACTTTTACTGGGCCAGTTTCTCCGACATCACTGACGGCTCCAGCAACACCTTCGGCATGATCGAGCGCAGTATCTACACCAAGACAGGGGCGATTCGCGGCGACGGGGTGGCGAACCTCGCGGGCATCGACCAAAATCCCACATTGTGCCTGGCCACCAAAGGCCAGAATGGCATGTACGCCAGCGGCTACACCCTGCACTCCGAAAAAGCGGTGGGGCGCCGCTGGGCTGATGGTCGCCCGTACTGGAATGGTGTCACGACCGTCCTGCCCCCCAATAGCCCAAGCTGCCTCGGCACCGCCAATAGCTGGGAATGGGGTATTTTCTCGCCCTCCAGCTATCACCCGGGCGGGGTCAACGCGTTGTTCATGGACGGATCCGTCCGATTTATCAGCGAGACAATCGACACCGGAAACCTTGCCGCCCCGCAACCTGGTAATGGCGGTGGTCCCAGTCCCTATGGCGTCTGGGGTGCGCTCGGTTCGATGGCCGGTGGTGAACCTGTCAGTGCTCCGTGACGCGTCCAGCCGAAACACTCGCAGCGTCCACGCCCGATTCGTTTAACGTGATGATGGTGGTCGCTTGCCTCGTGACGGCTCGCGCCCAGTTTTTCACCGTTTGAGTTTACTTCCCCGACCATTCCACAATGAGGGACAGCAAATGAAGTACTCCCTATTCGTCATCGGTGCATTGTTTATTTCGACGCTCTCCCTTTGCGGATGCAACAAGGCAGCCGACAATCGGCCGAAGCGGGTCCCCGTGACGGTGACGGTCACTTACCGCGGTGCTCCTGTAGAGGGCGCCACCGTCACGTTTCATCCGGCAAATCCAGACGGTAAACCTGCCTTTGGACGAACCGATGCGCAGGGCCGCACCTCTCTGACAACTTTTGATCCGGGCGACGGTGCTCTGCCGGGTGACTATCTGGTCACGGTGGTCAAAATGGAGGGAGGCGAACAAGCGAACCAACCGTCTTCAACGGAAGTCGGAGCCATGCCGGCGAATCCGGCGCAGGGAGGAGCCCCATCACTCCAGAACACTGGTCCCCGCCATCTTCTTCCAGCGAAATATGCTGATCCCAATTCCTCGGGGCTGCGCGCAACAGTCAACCCCAGCGGAGAAAACGACTTCAAGTTCGAGCTTCAGGATTGACGTTTTGCCGTCGGGGAAGTCGACGGCTGCAGCTTTCAATCCGGTTCTTACTTATCCACACTGAACCGGATGAGCAGGATGTCGTCTTCCTGGACGACGTAATCGCGGTGTTCGTGGCGGACCAGGTTGTGGGCCTTCACCTCCCGCTCCGAACCCAACCGGATGAGGTCCTGACAGGACATCACTTCGGCACGGATGAATCCCCGGGCAAGATCGGTGTGGATGGTCTCCGCCGCTTCCAGGGCGGTTCCTCCCCGCCGCATCAGCCACGCCCGCACTTCCTTCGGTCCCGCCGTTAGAAAGACCTGCTGGCCTGCCACTTCCATCATCAACCGCAAGAGGGCCCCGCGGTCCGCCCCCCCCACGTGGAGCTCGGCCTGGAATTCTGCCCGCTCTTCCGCTGACATCTTGGCCAGCTCCAATTCCAGCGCCAACGGAGCCGCAAAGATCGGGATCTGTGCCGGGAGCATGTTCCGATACCGGGCAAAATCCTGTTCATCGTCGGCCGTGTTGATCACCGCCATCTGAGGTTTTTCACACAGCAGGCGGAAGGATCGGGTGTGCTTGAGCTGTTCGGGAGTCATCTCCGATTCCTTCAGCGGATTCCCGGCTTCCAACCTCTCCTTGACCAACTGAAGCACCCGTAACTCTTCCTCAAGCTGTTCGCGTTCCGGTTTGGGATGGGGCTTTTTGAGCGAGGCTTCCACCCGTTCGATGCGGCCGGTCACGATCTCCAGGTCCGCCAGGATAAGATCCTCCTGAAACGATTGGAATTCAGCGGAGGGATCGTGCCCGCTGAATGCGGGCACCACGATCACCAGACACCCCACATCACGGAGGATGGCGAGCTTCGCGGCGTTCCCCTGATGGGAGCGGTTGAGTCCGGGCGTATCGATGATTTCCAGAGCCGCCGGTGTGACTTTTTTCGCGTTGTAAATCCGCTGGAGTTCCTCGAGTCGCGGATCGGGAATGGTGGCCATCGCCGACTGGCCGGTGTGAGCCAGCGCTGGATCAGGCGTCACACCCGTCAGCCATTCGAAAAGCGTGCTCTTGCCGCATCCCTGATAGCCCACCAAACCGATCTTCATAGCATGTTTTCCCGTCGAAAGTTACAGGGGGAGGACCGAAATCCAGCGACCGCCGCGACGACAACCCCGAAAGGGGAAGAATACCGCCTTTGGGAAAGCAGGCGGGTTCTGGGGGAGTTAACTTCCAACCGACACCATTTTCCCCATTATGGCTCAGAAGCCGACGTCGGTGACAGAGGCGGGGCCGACGAGTCGCGCGACCGTAGGTCCCCACCTAAAGGTGCGCGGGGACCAGGCGGTGCAAAACCGGGACCTGGAGGAGGACCGGATGTTGGTTGCTCACCGGGAGGGCCTTGCTCAGAACCTGAAGGAGGGCCGGGCGGTGGTGGCTCGCCCGGTGCCCCAAAACCGGGACCGCCGGGGCCGAACCCTGGCCGTTCTTTCCCCGGTTCTGGTGGTCGCCCTTCTGGGCCAGGCAGGGGCTTGCGATCTCCACCCCGACCCCGAAAATGCCAGCCCATGCCCACTCCCGGATAGCGCCAGCGGAGGTAGCGGCGGGTGAGTTCACGCTGCATCTCTTCAGGCGGGAGAGAAAGCAATTCGGCACGTTCCTCCTGGGAAAGGTGTTCCTCGACGAAACGGCTCAGTTCCTGCTCGCTCACCGGGCGCCGCATATCCGCCCAAACCCGCGGCATAACGTACCGGAAGAATACTGACCCGCGAATCCACTGGGACACACGCTTGAGCTGTTCGTCGCGCGGCAATGCTTCCAACCGAGAACGTGTGGCGGGTGAAAATTTGTTAAGCAGTTCGTCCAGTTCCTGGGGGGTGATCATCGAGCTCTGATCGGGATGATCCAATTGCCACTGAAGCCACGTGATCGCCAGGAATTCTTTTCTCTGCTGGGGATCGCGCAACTGATTGAGCTTGCTGACGAGGTTCTGCCGCTCCTGAGGACTGAGCCTTTCCAGCAACTCCTCGCCCCGCTTGGACGCCGTCTCCTCAACGAACCGAAGAAGGACAAAGACATCTTCCGGGGCTGGTCGGTCTTCCGGCCGTGAGGTCATCGATGCCTCCAGGAGCTGCCGGATTCGTTCGGGCGGGAAATTGAACAGCGTCCGGTTGATTGCGGCCGCCACCATCTCACTGCGGGTTCGCCTGATCCATGCGATCCGCTCTTCCGGCCGCAGGGCTTCCATTTCTCCACGCTGCACCGGGGTGAGGAGTGTGAACCACTGGTAATACCGCACAAGAACAGAGCCCAGCTCCGCTGCATCCGGCGCCGCCATCAGCTCTTTATGCAACTGCATCATGCGTTCCTGCTCTGTGGCCGGAAGCTTCTTGAATCGTTCGACTTTCTGCTGGAGTTCGTACTTCTCCGCATCCGTCATTGCCTCAATCTGGCGTCGAGCCTCGGCAGGATCGGAAATCATCACCAGTCGCGGCATTTCCACGGAAGGCGCACTATTCGTTACAGCTTCCCGCAATTCCGCTGGGCTCTGATCCGACTTCGGAACTCCCGGCGGGCCGGAGCCGCGCGGGGAAACAGGGGGTCCTTCCTGCGGAGCATGAGAGGCCGCGGCAACCTCTTTTTGTGGAAGCGTCGCTGCTGTCACCCCAGGAGCGCGGTTCTCACCCGCGGAGGATGACCGGTTGCTAAACTGCCGGGCAGACTCTTCCGGTTCATTACCCGGCAGGTCTTCATCCTCCGCAAACAGACCGTTTTCCTTAAGCATCCGCAGGAAGGCAACGCTTTCCACATGCCGATAAAGGTCCTGATTTTGGATGACGGCATAATGCTCGAGGAGCCACTGGTTGGGATTTGTCCAAACAGAAAAGGCGATCGTGTATCCCACCAGCACGCAGACAATCGTTCCCAAAACCCCGATCGCCGCAAAGAGCGCGAACGATTTACGCCGCGACTCCGTCTTTTCCTGAATCTCGGAAACGGCGGAACGGGCCACCATTTCGATGGTCGTGCGGGTGAAGTCCTCGTCAACGGTGGGCCGTTCCAGGACGTTCAGCCAATCCCACGTCTCGGCCAGTCGCTGCAATTCGGTACGGACCTGAGGGTCTTCGTTGATCAGGCGTTCGATGCGCGCCGCTTCCTCGGCGGAAAGTTCGCCGTCCAGATACGCGACGAGATCTTCGCGTAGCGCTTCCAGCCGCACCGTGGCATCTGAGGGATCTGGCGACGGGCGCGTCATGGGGTCTCTACTTCCCTCTCATTTGAAACCGTCCCACCGAATGTCACAGCGTCTCAACATTCTCTCTACTCAATCGCTCTGAGGAAAACCTTTGCTTTCAACTCTCTTCATTGATTTTCTTCATCGATCGGGGCTCTCCGGAGAACCCTCATTCTCCCCCGGTGGTTCCGCGATCTGTTCTCCGGATTCGGATACCACAGCGGGCGGAGCGCCCACTGATGGCGGCATCTGCCCGCTCTGGAGATACGGTTCCAGGATTTCCCGCAATTTCGCTCTCGCCCGCGACAAAAGCGATTTCACGGCCTTGGGCGACAACTTCATGGCCGCCGCGATATCCGCGTAACTCATCCCCTCGAATTTGCAAAGGAGAACCGCCATGCGTTGCCGCTCGTTGAGGGACTCCATGGCCAGACGCACCACCTCCCGCATCTCCAATTTATCCAGTCGTCTGGCGGGGATCTGGCCGCTGGGGACCTGGATGGCATCGTCGAGGGCCTCGAAATGCTGGGAGTCCCCCGGCCGAAACGGCACGGTTTGCTCGCGTCGGCGGGCTCGGCTCCGCAGGGCATTCATGGCCACATTATTGACGATGCGAAACAACCAGGTGGCGAATTTGGCGCTGGGTTCGTACGTATGCCTTGCCCGATAGACCCGAAGAAACACCTCCTGGGCCAGGTCCTCGGCCTGATCCCGGTTGCCCACCAGATGTTCCAGCACCGCGATGATGCGGGACTGGTAGCGCAGCACCAGTTCCTCGAACGCGCTGGCGCTTCCATCGCGAACCTCGAGCATCAAACGCACGTCGGGGTCGCAGAGGGCTGTCTGTTGGGCAGTGGAGTCCTTTTCAGCCAAGGATCATCCTCGTGGAATCCCACCTGGGTTGATGCCGCGTGTATCATTATGTTGCCGCATCCATCAGTTTCTACACAACTCACTCTTAATGATGGCATCAACCGCGGCCAGATTCCACAACCCCGGCCGGCGACAACGGATCATACTCGCATGAATTGCACCTTTCGCAGCTTGCACACCGGTCTGGGCGGAGGCCGCAAGTCTGGGGACCCTGTATTCTTTCCATTCAACCAGCTTTACAGGACTGAGGTGTTTTCCGAACGTTTCTCACTTTGATCCTCCCCATATTGAACGCTCAAAGTGTCAAGAGGTTCTGGACGGGCACTCCCTCTGCTAGGGGAGATTCCACCGACTGCCAGACAATCGGGCTCGGAAACCCCCACAAGAGTTGCAGTTCAGGCACAATCCGAACAAAGTGAGGTAAAGGGGGGCATTGCGACAAACAGAAGGGCCATGTGCGAGCCGCTGGGTCGGCGTCGGCAATCCCCGCGGCCGTGGGTCCCAAAATCGGTTGTGAGGCGAGCGAACTTCGAGCGGTCGTCACCCTCCGGGCAGGCACAGGGGGTATCTTCAGCACGCATGGGTACCCCGGTTATCAGAATCCATGAACTCCGCGCGCTCCCATACTTCACTCTGGTGCGAAGGCGAGCTCCGGCTGGTGGCCGAGGGCTTCGGCCAGACCCGCACCGTCGTGGTGTGCCAGCCGTTCGCGCGCTTCGGCACCCTGCAGGGGTGTGAGCTTTCTCTCGGCGGCCCAGGAATGCCAAAGCGGCTCCTCTATTTCCACGTCACAAAGGACGGCATCTTCGCCCTGCCGCTTGTACCCCGCGACCGCTTCGCTCCCCTGCCCTCGGGGTGGTTTCCCCTGTCGGGACGCTTCGCCGTTGGGCCTTATCGCATCTCATGGGAGTGGTCCGGCCAGTCGGCGGGTCAGCAAGCGTCCTCGCCCGACGGCTTTCCTCCTGAGCCAACGGCCAGAGGCACCGCCACCGTGGAGCGCATGGCGAAGATCCTCGTGGACGATCGCCCCTACGGTCAGATGCGTCTCACCCGCGCTCTGACGCTCGTGGGACGCCGACCACCCTGTCATGTGGTTTTCACTTCGCGAACTGTTTCGAGCTGCCATTGCGTGATCATCTGCGACAACGAAGATGTTTGGGTGGTCGATTTGTGCAGCGGCAACACGAGCATGCTGGACGGGCAACCAATCGATGCCGCTCGCTGGTCGAACGGAAGCACGCTCACGCTTGGCCGAGTGTCCCTTGTCCTGGAGGAATTCCCAGAGAATCTTCATGATCGCCCAGTGGCCGCGCAGGAACGAGAGGAAACCGACACTGGGTCAAAGACCCCTGTTGCGATTCCTCAAAAACTCACCACAATGAGGGAGTTTGCAATGAACGAACCGGCGCCGGCCGCGGAAGTTGAGGCCCCGGTGCCGGACACCGAAGGCGGTGGGCAGCTTGAAGGTGATTCCCTGCAAGGCGGGCCGGAACCGCAGAATCATACGGATGCTTGGCAGCAGACCGCTGTGTGGGAAGTGGTCGCGGCAGGGCCAGCCGTGGGCCATGACGGAGCATGTACGGAAATTCTCATTGAGGAAACCATGCAGGGAGATCGCACTTCAGCCTGGGCCAAGGACCTGGTCCTCTCGCTTCTCGCGTCAGAGAATCTGGAAGCCCTCCGACCCGTGGAGACCAATCGTCGGGCCTCTTCTTACGATCCGGCCGGGAATCTGATAAGCGCTTCGCCCGAGTGGACAGCGCTCCCCGATCACCTGCCTCCGCCGGATGCCAATACCCAGCCAGGTTCCTGGAACTCGAAAGTCCAGGAGCTCGCTTACAAGGAGGCCCTCCTCCAGGAATGGGCCCGTTCCCTCGACGAAATGTCCGAAAGCCTCCTGCGGCTTCAGGAAGAGCTTGTGGCGGAGGAGGACCGTTTCGCCAAAGAAAAGGAAGACGTGCGCCAGGCGCAGTCCGAGCTTGCCCGAGCGTGGGAAGATTACGAGACCGCTGCGGCACGCCTTCGGGATTGGGAATCTTCCCTTGCCCATCGAGAGAAACAGCTCGAGGAAGAGAAAGAGAGCCTTGCGGCTAAACAGGAGCAGCTCTCCCTGCAGGAAACTGCACTCGCCGAGGAACGTCAGCACTTAGCCGACCTCCGGGAGAAACACCAGGCCCTTCTCCAGCAGCTCGAGCAACGGCAATCGCTTCTCGATGAACGGGAGCGAGCCATCGACCAGCAACTGGCACTTCTGGCCGAAGAAGAACGCCGACTTCAACAGACGCGTGCCGAATTGGAAGCCGATCGTGCCAAGCTGGCCGCCACCCACGAGGAATATCGACGGCTGACGACGGCCCTGCAGGATCGCGAGGCGTACCTGGTGGAGCAGGAGAAATCGCTGGCCCAGCGCCTCGCCGAGCTGCACACCTTGCAGGAGCGCCTTCTCGGGTGGGAGTCGCAACTCCGTCAGCAGGAAGCCCGGTTGGCCGCGCGAGAACAGGAACTGCTCCTGCGAGAACAGCAGAGCGCCGTGCTTCCTCCCCAAGCAGAGCCTGCGAACGTCACCCAGGAAGAGGCGTCGCCCGTTGCCGAGCTCCCGCAGGTCGGCCCAGCGGCGCATGGACCGAGCGTGGCCCGTGCGGAAATTCCAGCCCCGGCCCCTGGCTCTCGTCCCTGGCGAGTGGTGAATATTCCCCCGCGGCGACGTCGCTGGAAAGAGTTGCCCTGGGAGCTTTTGCTCGGGGCAACGGCAGCACTCCTGGTGATGGCGGCCGTCGGGTGGTTCTACCCCCGGACCTACAGCACGCTCCATCGCTTGTCACTGTTCGAAAAGCCGTCTCTTCTGGCCGTTCGAGATGGCCAATTACCCGACGGTTTCCCACCCGAGCTGACTCACAATCGCGCTTCCCTCTGGCCGGACAGTCCGGCAATTGTGGAAAAACTTCGTCACGACACCACCCTGACCGATTGTCCGTTGGTTAAGAAAAACGGAATCGACTGGGTTCTGGACACTGTGAAAATTGGTCGCACGGAGGGATTGCCCTATATCACGTGGCAACTGATTGGTCCGGACGCGCAGTCCGCCCGGATCGTTCTCGAGCAGTGGCAGAAGGTGTATTTCGATGAATTGTGTGCGGCGGGCAAAAGCCTGAGCGCACAATGTCTTTCCATGACCCAGCAGGAATTGAACCAACTGACCGAACAACAGAAAAACCTCCAGCAGCGTTTGGATACGGTCAATCAGCAATTTGGGACGGCCGATGTCCGCACGCTGGAAAAGAGATCTCGGGAACTGCTCCAGTCTGCAAGTCTTGCCGAACAGGAATGGACGCAGCTTGCCGCCGAAATCGAGGCCCATCAGGGAAAACTCCGCGAAGCGCAGTCAGTTTTCAACGACCCGGCACGTGCGATCTCGGAAGAAGAACTCAACGCGGCTGTTGCCAAACGCCTGGTTGAAGGTCCGGGATCGTCCGCTGCCGAAACAGTCTTGACTCCGCAGGCCAACCGTTCGTCTTCCGAAAACGCGCCATCAGCCCCGACCGTGCCGGCGACGCCCTCTTCCGATTCCACAGCGACGCCGGGGAACACACCGGAATTAGCGCAGAGTAAGCTCGAAGTGCTCAAGTCGATCGTCCGGCAGGAGCTGGCCGCCGTCAAAAAACAGGAGGCTTCCATCCTTGTGGAAAGTCTCACCAGCGAACTCCAGCGATTGCAAAAGCGGCGCGACGAACTTCACCAGCAAAGCATGGACCAGCGCAAACAGGCAGCGGAGCTGAGCCAGGCCGCCGCAGAGGTCCAGGCTCTCAATGAGGAATTGAATAAGATCACGCGGGCCATCACCAAGTGGCAAACGGCTTCCCAAGCGGCCAACAAACTGCTGGCCGAAGTCAGCGCACCACCGGAACTGGAAACCCTCCAGTCGGCCGTCCGCATCCATGTGCCCATCCTGATGGCGCTGGCCGCGGGATCTGCCGCTTTTTTGCCTTTCGCCATTCTGCGCATGCTGCGACTCAGACGCGCCCGACAAGAGCTTGCGTTCCCGTGGGTGAGCGATGACAATACTTTGGGCAACGGATTGGTTGGAAACATGCCTTCACCCGCCGCCGACCATTCTCCGACCTGAAAGTCACGCAATTTGGCAAAAAGGACATCCAATCGCGCTTGCCGTCGTCACAGTCACAAATTGTCGGCCAATCAGCCTTGAATTCCTCAATGTGCCGGGAGGTCTCTCATGTTGCACCACAAGTTGAACCGCCGTCAGGTGTTGGGAGGACTGCTCTCCAGTCTCGCCTTGCCGACCTTCGTAAAGGCTTCAGCGCTGGGGCTTGCTGGCCTGAGTCCGGCTAGCGAGCGGGTCACCCTCGGGCTCATCGGCTGCGGAGGTCACGGTGTGGGCTGGAATCTTGCTCAGGTCTTTCGCCATAAGGATGCACAAGTCATCGCCGTATGCGACGTCGATCAGCGACATCTCGCCGCAGGGAAAGAGCGCGTGGACAAGTTCTACGGCGAGCTCCTGGGCACAGAGTATAAAGAGTGCGCTGCTTACGGGGACTTTCGAGACCTGATCAATCGGCGAGACATCGTGGCGATTATGAACTGCACGCCCGATCACTGGCACGTCCTTCCCGCCATGATGGCCTCGATGGCGGGGAAAGATGTTCTGTGCGAGAAGCCGCTCACACTGTTTGTGGAAGAAGGGCAGGTGCTCTGTCGCACCGTGGCCAAGCATAAGACGGTCTTCCAAACGGCCTCCGAGAATCGTTCCATCGATGTCTATATTCGTCTCATCAGCCTCGTTCGCGCCGGGGTCATTGGAAAGCTCCAACATATCGAAGTCCGCCTGCCGATTGGCAACACGAACATGCGGGTGGTGGGAGAAGCGAAAGAAACCTTCGGAAAAGACACCGTCGAAGAACCGCCGCCCTATCTCAATTACGAAATGTGGCTGGGCCAGGCCCCGTGGATGCCCTACATCGCCGCCCGCGTGCACGGAAATTTCCGCTGGAATCTGGCCTTCTCCGGCGGCGTGCTGACCGACTGGGGCGCCCACATGATCGACCTCGCCCAGTGGGGCCACAACACGGAACACACCGGACCCGTGGAAGTCCAAGGTCGGGGTGACTTTCCCCCGCGGGATGCCGTTTACAACACGGCACCCACCTTCGACATTCATTACCGCTACGCCGACGGCGTGACGATGCGGGTATCGGCAGGAACAGGCGACCTGGACCCTGCCAAGGCCGACCGCACAACGCCCCTCGTGGGACGTACCTCTTCCCCCGGTATTCGTTTTGAAGGTTCGGACGGTTGGATCGAATCGCACAACTGGCGTGGTGCGCTCCGCGCCAGCCGGCAGGAATTCCTGGACGTGGACGTCGATCCCAAGGCCGTGGGTCTTTATGTCCCCAGCGAAGTCGTCAAACGCGAGGACGGAGGCAAAGGGGGCGAACATCGTAATTTCTTCGACTGCATTAAAACCCGCCAGCCCTGCTACGCCCCCGCCGAAATCGGCCATCGCACCATCACCATCGCTCATATTGGGAACATCGCCATGATGCTTGGGCGAAAACTCCGCTGGAATCCCGCCGAGGAGCGCTTCGTCGATGACGAAGAGGCCAACAGCATGCTGACCCGAAAGCAGCGGGAACCCTGGACGATGAAGAACGTGGCCTCGTGGATCAAATAAGAGGGGCCGTTCCGCCGGTCAGATGCCCCCTGGAGGGCCCTGTTCCACCCGGGCCAATGACACGCGATGGAATACATTCTCCACTGGGACGCCGTGGAGGGCATTCCCGGTAGGGGGAATTCATGAATTGTTCCTACCCCACGTTATACGTGCCTCCGGAGAGACCTGCCTGTCAGGGCCGTATTCCGGAGGGACCCGCCTGTCGGGTCCGTTTCTCCCGGAGGGGCGTGCTTGTCAGGTCCGGCGTCCGACGTTGGATCATCCAATTCCTTTCCGCGGGCACGACAAGCGTGCCCCTCCGAACAATTTCCCGGAGGGACCTGCTCGTCAGGTCCGTTTCTTCGGAGGGACCCGCTTGTCGGGTCCGATGAACACCCATTGGTGGCCCACTCTTTTTCAC
>FWWL01001755.1_pt1 | contig 49287 bp, 36 predicted proteins | sample 2228331 | NCBI WGS metagenome assembly FWWL01 (sample SAMEA103939775, study PRJEB20133) | metagenome | reverse complement strand
GCTGGCCAGCGTCACGACATCCGCCCATGCGGACCGAGCGTCCGCGAGCGAGCGCACGTATCTCTCGGCCGCCTCCGAGAGGCCGTGGTCAGGCCCGTCCCGAAGTCGGGCCTCCAGGAGGGTTCGCATAAGCCCGGGGTCTTTGGGCCAGCCTTCTGTCTCCTTCCCAATCAGCACCACGCCGAGGAGGTCGCCCCGCAGGTATGTCTTGACCAAATCCGCGACGATCTTCCCCCCCTCCACCGGGTTCTCCGCCGATTCGAGTATGAGGTTCGCCGCGTGCGATGCCAGGCCTGGCTCGTCGGCCATGAGCGCGGCCCGGAGCGCCTCGATGCGGTTCGTAAGATTAGAGTGGTCCATCGAGGCCACATCCAGCAGGGCCCTGGCCCGTCCCACCCAATCTCCGCTGTCCCCTCGGACCCTTGCGACCAGCCGCTCGCGGCGAGCCCTGTCCTCCACGCGCGAGCGGATCAGGCCCTCGACCTTGCGCGGGGCGTCTTTGTGGCCCGCCGCGAGCCCGGAGCGCACCGCGACCCTCGACAAGGCACCGAGCGGGCCGTCCGGTCCTGACCGTTCGAGGCCCGCGATGGCCAGACGGTAGGCGTCCGCAAACCGCCCGCACGTCAAAAGCGCCCGGGCAGCGGCCAGAAGACCGCGGGGGTCCTGCTCGTCCTTGGGGCCCGACAGGGCAGCCACCGCGTCTTCCATGTCTGCGTCTCTTCCGGACAGACACGCGGCAAGCACCTGGGCCTCCAGGAGGATCCGCGAGTCGCCCCACTTCCGCACCTCCCGGATCAGGTCTCCTGCCCGACCACGGGCCGCCTCGACGCGAATGAAATCCGCCAGGACCCCGGAGACCGAAGACGAGGCGCGCAAGGCGTCTAGGAAGATATCGCGCGCCTGGGTCAGAAAGCGCTCGTCCCCTGAACGCACCACTGCCAAGGCGAGCCGGGCCCCGAGGTCTTGCGCGGACCCCTTCCCGCGCCCGCACACCTGGTACATGCTCCACGCGAGCCCGATGGCCTCCTCCTCCAAAAAGAAGTCCACAAGGTCGGAACAGTCTTGAGCCCCGTCCTCCTTGAACTGGCGGGTTCCTGTCCTCCCTTCCTCGTGGGGCCGCTCCCCCCACACTTCGCGAGCCACCCGGAAGGCCGTCTCACGCTCGCCCGTGACCCAGAGGGCTCGGACCCACGCAAACGCCCCCTCTGGCGAGATCCGGTCCGTCCCCACTCGCGCGAAATGTTCTGCGGCTTCCCGGTGCCGTCCGAGGTCGAAGAGGAGCCTCCCGATGGACTCTTCGGACCGGGGGAGGCCGGCCAGGGCGTTCAGGACCTTGCCCACGTCGTGGCCCATCCGCGTCAGATGCTCTGCGACCTCGTGCAGGTCCGCGATACCCATGCCTTCCAGGACCGCGTCGGGCGCCTCGGCAACGAGACGCGCGGCCTCCTCCCACAGGCCCTCGGACACGAGCAGGCGGTGCACCTCCCCTTCGCGGCCTCGACCGGTCGCAAGATAGGCCGACAAAAGGAGCATCCCGGCGTCACGGTCCCCGGTCGCGAAGAGCACCCTGGCGGTCTCGAACGTGAGCCTCCGGTCACGCTCGAATCCTCGGTCCTTGCGCAGTATCTCGAGAACGTCGAGGTATTCCTCCCAAGCGCGCAGTTCCCGGAATTCGGGTCCAAGTTCGCTCAATATGACGTCCGGGGACTCGCAGCGGAGGGCAACCTCTCGCGCCGCGGCCCCGGCGGCCCGTAAGTCCCCCTTGCGCAGCCGCATCCTCGCGATCTCGATCAGGGTAGGAGGGTCGCAACCCCGCTTCTCACAACGGGCCTCGAGGATTGCGAGCGCCTCCCTCAATCCGTCGCCATCGAAACCCGCAATTCCCGGTCCGAAATCCGAAATTCCGCTGCCGCCAACCGACCGGCCGAAACGGGCGAGGGCGCGGACCGTCTCGATGCAGGCGTGTTCCTCGTTCGGAGCGAGGCGATTCCCGGTCCCAGAAGGGGCTTCCAGGCACATTCGACGTGCGAGTGCCAGAAGGTCGTCCCATTGCCCGGCCATGGCGAACAGCCCTGCGAGCCACGAGACACCCTCCTCGCGGTCCCTCCACGCTGGGTCGGAGAGAATCCTCCGTCCGGCCTCCGCCGCTTCCCGCATCAAACCAACCTCGGCGATTGTCTCGAGCAAGTCCCGTGTCGGGGGTTCCGAGGGAGATTCCGCGAGGATCTTCCGCAGCGTCTGGCGCGCCGCGTCGAGGTCGCCAAGTCGGGCCTGGACTGCCAAGAGCCGCTCGAGCGCTACCAGGCGTGAAGCGTCGGAGTATTCCTCGGCGGCGCGGGTCCACCATGAGGCCGCCAGTCGCAGCCTCCCCGCCTCCTCGAAGATCCGGGCCACTCGTTCGGGCATCGTGACGATACGTAGCTTCCTTTTATGTACCTTCAGATTAACGAAGACCACTTCGTCTGTGATGGCCACGCTCTCCATTTCGCGGGCGGCTACCTTGAGGAACTCCGCCTCGGCCGCATCGAGACGACCTCGTGCGAGGGCCACCTCCCCGGCCACGAGAGCGACCTCCGAGGTGGCGTCGTCCCCCAGGGCGCGCCGCATGGTTTCAACCGCCCGCTCTGCCAGGCCCCAAAGCCCAAGGCTCGCGAGGGTCTTCGCACATTCCGAGTAATCCGCCTCCGGGTCAATCGGCCCATCGAGGAATCTCTGGAAATACCGGGACGCGCACAGTCGGTCTCCCAGCGTTGCGCAGGCCATCCCTATCCGAAAAAGCATGCGCGGATGGAGGGTTACCACAGGACCGTCCGCCGCACGTGACGCTTCCCTTCGCTCTCCCATCCCCGCTACTCCAAAGCGCCCTTCGAACCAGCGAAGCAGGTAGACCGCCTCGCCGGGCCGGTCGGCGTCCAGGAGGGTCTTGAGCGCCTCCTCCAGGGCCTCGGTGCGCCGGGTCAGGTCGTCCCAAGCGGTCTCCACGTATCGCCTGAAGGCCTCGACTGCCTCCCTATGCTTGTGGGCCTTCAGCCGCGCAAGGGCCAGGCGCTGGAAAACCTCGGGGCGGACAAAGTCCCGCTGGGCCGCGGCCTCGAGGAGGGCCAGGGAGAGGTTCGACGCTTCTTCAAGCCGATCGAGAAGTCGTTCGATACGGAATTCCACTGCCGGGTCGCCGGCCCCGGCCTCCATGGCGGAGAGGACCTCCGCCTGCGCGTCCTCTTTCCGGGCCAAAAGGACTTCCGCGATGTCCAAGTGCGACTGCGCCCTCTCCGCGTCGGTCCTCGCCGCGCGAAGGGCCTTACGGAACGCATCGAGCGCCCGCCTGAGGTCGGGCCGCTCTCGGTACCGTTCGCCCACCGTCGTCCACCACTTGTGCGGACCCTTTGCGCCTGGCCCCTTCTCGATACGGGCCGCCGCTTGCTCGTAAAGGGCCTCTTCCTCTTCTGGACGCCCTGCCTGATGAAGGGCCCTTCCCAAGGTCAGGACCCACTCGAGATCGGACAAGTCCTCGTGACGCCGAAGAAACGAAACCGCCTCCTCGGCGAGACCCGCATGGAGCCACACGTCCGCAAGATGGTCCCACGCAATCCGACCACCCGGCTGCTCCAAGAGGCGGTCCAATGCGCGATGCCCCTCCGCGATGCGCGACTCGCGGATGGCCAGGCGTGCCAGCCGCAACCAGTCCTCAGCCTCGGACAGGACGCCCCTGTCGAGCCCGCGCTCCACCACCCGGTAGGCGGCCCGCGGGAACCCATGGCGCTCGAGGGACAGTGCCGCGGCCCTCCACGTCGCAGACGCCGCATCCGTGGTCTCGAGGTCTCCGAGCCACCTTTGAATGACCCGGTCCACGAGCCCCGTGGACCCTGTGGCCTCGGCCACGAGCAAAACCGCATCCGCCTCGGCCTCGCCGAACGCCGGGGGAGCCAACGACATCAGGTACTCGGCAATCCTCACCGCGGTGGTTGTGTCGCCAAACCGCACGAACAGAAGGCACGCCTCGCGCAGAAACGCCTTGTCGGTAGCCCGATTGCGAATTGCGCGGTCCATTGCCTCGCGGGCCGCCATGCGCTCGCCCGCACGAAGCAGGTCGTGGATGCGCCGCAGCACAAGGTCCCTCGGAGCCCCATCGCCGAGCACCCCGCCCAGAAACTCGGCGGCTTCCCGATATCGCGCCGCTTCCTCGAGGACCTCGGCGGCCCTCAAGGCCGCCGCGACGCGCGCGTCGTGGTCGGGTCCGGTTGTCGCGACGAACTCGGTCAGCAGATGCCGCCCCTCATCCACGCGCCCGCGGCGCATAGCGGCCCGGGCACACAGAAGCAGGTCCTCGCGCTCGAGGCCGCCGCCTGCCAGGGCTGCGCACGCCCGGCGCGCTCGCTCGAACTCGCCGGTTTCGACCAGCCGGACTACGAGCGCCCGCAACGCGGGGACCATCTCGGGGCAGTCCGTGGCCCACCGCTCTCGCCTGGCAGCGATGAAGCCCAGTGCGGTGTCGGCCGCGGTGCGCAGTGCAACGGCGGACTCCGACACCGTGACCCGCGGACACGGCTCGTCCGAGCGAGGGGCCTCGGCGCCAGGCTCGTTTGGGACCGCCTCGCCCGATAGGACAAGGAGCAGCATGAGCGCCAATAGGCGCCCAAGCAGGGAGCGCTGCGAGATGGCTGGCGTCCACCGCATGACCCGAGCGCGTCTCCCTCCCGTGCCGCAGGCTACCGCTCGCATCGTGTCGGGTGAGGGGAATACCCCGGCTCGACCGGGATCGGGTATTCCCCGGTGAAGCACGCGTCGCAGTAACCCCCAGTGGCCTGGCCCGAGACCACGCGGTGCATCCCAGATACTGATAGGTAGCCCACCGAGTCGGCCGTGACGACCTGTGCGATCTCTTCCACCGTGGCCAGGCGCGACGCGACTAGTTCTTCGCGCGACGGGGTGTCTATCCCGTAGAAGCACGGCCAGCGCGTCGGGGGCGACGAGATGCGCAGATGGACAGCACGTGGGCCCTGGGAGCGGACCATCTCGACGATCTTTCTGGATGTAGTCCCCCGCACAATCGAATCGTCCACGATCACGACCACGCGGTTGCGAAACAGGTCCGAGACCGGGTTCAGTTTCAGTTTCACGCCGAAGTGCCGGATACGTTGTTCTGGCTCGATGAAGGTCCGACCCACGTAGTGGCTCCTGATGAGCCCCATATCGAAGGGCACGTCGAGGACCTCCGCGTAACCGATGGCGGCGGCCACACCGGAATCGGGGACCGGGATGACCACGTCCGCGTCCGGGACCGGCTGCTCGCGCGCGAGTTGCCGCCCCAGTTCCTTGCGGACCGCGTACGCCTGCTGGCCGAACACGATGCTGTCCGGCCGCGCGAAGTAGATGTGCTCGAACACGCATCGAGCCAGGGGCTCCGGCGGGAGGGGTTGCGCAGACTCGATGCCCCCTTCCCGGGCAATGAGCACCTCTCCGGGCAGCACCTCGCGCTCGTAGTGTGCGCCGATCAGGTCGAGACTGGTCGTCTCGGAGGCAATGACCACTGCCCCGCCCAGCCGTCCCAGGACCAGCGGTCGAAAACCTCGGGGGTCGCGGACCGCGACGAGTTCGGACGGGCTCAAAAGGACCAGCGAGTACGCCCCTCGTGCGCGGCGCATCATGTAGGCCACGCGCTCCGCGAGGGTTGGTCCTGGCGAGGACGCGACCAGGTGCAATAGCACCTCGCTGTCCGAGGTCGAATGGAAGACATGACCCCGCTCCATCAGTTCGCGCCGCAACCCCTGGAAGTTGACCAGATTGCCGTTGTGGGCCAGGGCCAGGGCCCCTCCCGCGAAAAGGCACCGGATAGGCTGGGCGTTTTGAAGGGACGACGACCCGGCGGTCGAGTACCGGACATGGCCGATGGCGTGGTGGCCAGGGAGTTTGCGGAGCACCTCCGCGGTAAAGATGTCCGCGACGAGGCCCATCTGGCGATGGATGTGCAGGCGGTCCCCGTCCGCGGTCACGATCCCCGCGCTCTCCTGGCCTCGGTGCTGGAGCGCGTGCAGCCCCAGATAGGCGATCTTGGCCGCATCAGGGTGTCCAAAGATTCCAAATACGCCGCACCCGTGGTGGATCTCGCCCAAGGACGGCCTCGAACCGGCAGGGGGTGGGTCCTCTACCGGCCGCGACATGTGTTGACCCCTCGAATCTCTATCGGGATCGTTGCTCCGCGAGGCCGCATCCCGGTCGTCCCAAGACCATTTTGGGTCAACGACTTCCTTCAGTCTCACGGGATTGGGGCAATGACTCGGAGCCCGTTCTTCCGGGAGCCGTCTGGTCGGGCGGCGGCGGGAAGATGGCGTCAATCTCCTTCTCGACCTCCGAGGTCGCGTCCGAGGTTGCCACGGCCAGTTCCTTGACCAGCAACTCCTTGGCCGTGTCAAGCAGTTTGCGCTCGCCGAAGGAGAGGGGCTTCTCGTAGCGCAGCAGGTACAAATCCCGCATCACCTCGGCCACCTCGTACACGGAGCCGGTCTTCAGCTTGTCAATGTACCCACGGTAGCGGCGGTTCCAGTTCTGACGTGGCATGCGCGCTGGCTTGGAGCGCAGCACACTGAACACCGCTGGGACCTCCTCTCTGCCGATCACCCGACGGAGCCCCACCTTCGGCACCTGGCGCAACGGGACGAGGATCCGCCTGTCGGTGTCCAGCAGCCGGAGGAGGAAAAAGGTCTCCTGGTTCCCGGAAACCTCCCGGCTCTCGATCCCGACGATCTCGGCCACGCCGTGGGCCGGATAGACGGCCCGATCCCCTACCCTGAAGTTCCCAATCATGGCTCACCTCCTGGTGTCCAAAGCATTGTCCGATGCTGGCGGACCCGCCTCAAGCCCATCAGACGGTGCGGCAGCGGGCGGCGTGGCGGCCTGGCACAGATCGAGTACCTTCCGCCGACCGGTCGGAAATCGTTCGCGATACCGCTCGCACTCCGCTTGGAGCGCCTGGGTATCACCTGCCTCCGCGAGTGCCTCGACCAGCGCGGCGCGCACTTCTTCGAGCCGACCGGCCTCGGGCACGTCCCTCACCAATCTCGCGAGCCGCCGGACCGCGGCTTGGGGTCGGTTTCTCGTGCGGTAGAAGCGTGCGACCTCCATCTCAAACGACCCGGCGATGCGCACCATCCGGTCGAGCATCTGCCGCGCCTCCAGGACGAACGGGCTGTCGGGGAAGCGCGTCAGGAAGTCGCCGAGGGCCTTGATCGCGGCTCGCACGGGTTTCTGGTCCTTGCGGTCCGCCGGGGGGAGGAGGAAGAACTCTGCGGGCATCGAGCGGACCGTGGCCTCCGCGAGCCGAAAGTAGGCGTAGTGAAGGTTGGGGTCTCCAAGCGCGGTCTTTGTGAACGAGCGATACGCCTCCGCGGCCTCCTCGTACTTCTCCTCGAGCATCAAGGCATCCGCGAGTCGCAAGCGCGCCAGGGGGGTGTACGCGATGTAGGACGGACCGCGGGCCACTTTCTGAAGGCGCTCGCGTGCCGTCGGGTAGTCGGCTTTCTTCAGGGCCGTGAGGCCCGCTAGGTAGTCCTCGCGGGCCTGGGCCAGCGTCGTGGCTCGGTCCCGCTGGACCTCCGGAGCGCCTGCGCAGGCCGACAGCGCGGACGTTAGGATGACCACGAGCGATCCATTGGGCCGGGAGTCCATCCGGAATACCTTGGCGCTCCACAAGGCGAAAGTATTGTATCAAGAACGAGCGTGGAATGTCAACCGGGCTTGCGCCCATTCTTCCGAGTGCACGGGCTCGTGCACATCAACCTATTCGAAAAAACATCGGCAGGTTTCCGTTCATCCACGTTTAGGACGCCGGGCGTCTTCGATCCCACGTGGCGGTCTGCTTGACCCGAGGCCCGATTTGATCGCCGGGAGGGAATCGCGCATACTGGCGTGGCATCGCGGCGCCGGAGGATGGCGGACATGGACGGTGGATGGTGGCGATGGGTGGCGGCGCTGCCATTGGTGGTCGGCATCGTCTCGTGCGGCTCCTCAGGCTCGGGGAGCGACGCGGGGCCGGGAGACGCGGATGACACGACCGCGGACGCCCCGTCGGTCCCCGAGGAGCCGGGCCCGTGGCCGGATGGCCCCGCCCCAGACGAGGTGGTGGCCGACGTGGGCAGGGAGCCGGGGTCCGAGGAAGCGGGTGCGGACGGGGCGCCCCCGGACCCCGGCGTGGTCCCTCCGGTCCCGTGGGGCCCCGAGAACCGCGGGTTCTTGCACATGCGTGGGATCGTGCATGCCCACTCGATCTACTCGCATGACGGGTGCGCGCCGGATGCCCCGCCCGTTGGGAGCGAGGCGTCGTTGAAGTGCCTCGCCGAGATGCGGGCCGCGCCCTGCCTGGCCGGGATTGACTTCCTGATGCAGACGGACCACCCCGCGAACGTAGCCGACACCCCGTTCCTCGATGCCTTGCACGACCAGCCCGGCGATGGCGACGCGATCATGAAGGACGAGGAGGGGCGCCCCCTCGCGAACCGCGTGACCTGCCCGGAGGGCAGCCTCGTGGACCGGTTCTACTTCTACGTCGGGACCGAGGGCGGGGCCAAGAACATGCCGGTGGCCCTGGCCGGTCCGGTCCCGCCCGAGGTCTTCTCGACCGGGTACGCGGACTCGGTCCCGCTGGCCAAGGCCCAGGCGGCCATCGCCCAGGTGCACGCCCTGGGCGGCGTGGCCCTGGCGGCCCACACCGAGGAGGGCGATCTCTCGGTCGAGCGCATCGTGGCCCTGCCCCTGGACGGGATGGAGATTTACAACTTTCATGCCAACATCTTGAAAGCCATGGACAATTTCGACAGGCTGCTCCTGTTGGACCGTTTCATGGGCCAACCCGGACCCGACAGGCCGCTGGCCGACCTGTCGCTCCTGACCTTCCTTCAGCCCACGACCCGCGACATCGAGAAGTTCGACCAGGCAGCGCCCTTCATCCATCTGGTCCACATCGCGGCCAACGACGTGCACCGCAACGTCGAGTTCCCCGTCCTGTGCCCGGAGGGGGTCCAGCCCGACAACTTCTGCGGCACCCTCGCCGAGAGCGGCTACCCCGAGTTCGCGGCCTTCCTGGCCGTGGGAGGGCCCTTGCCGTTGAACGACGGGGACCGGCTGGATTCCTACGTGCGTTCATACAAGTGGTTTTCCAATCACCTGTTTGTGGACGCGGACGACCCGGACAGCATCCGGCGGGCGCTGCGGCAGGGACGGGGGTTCTCGGCCTTTGATGGCCTGGGGTACCCACAGGGGTTCGATTTCCTCGCCGTGCGCGGGTCGGAGGTGTTCGAGATGGGCGATGAACTCGCGTTTGCCCCGGGGGTTACCCTCTACGTGCGCACCCCGACCCTTGTCGAGCCCCCGTGGGGGCTGCCGCGAGTGGAGGACTACAGGGCCGGGGAGGTGACGACCCGCCTCGTCCGGGCCACCGAGGGAGGGTCGGAAGTCGTCCTGACGCTCGTGGGCCAGGGGACGACCGCCGCGTTCCCCCTGCCAGGACCCGGGGTCTATCGGGTCGAGTGCGACCTCGTCCCGAGGCACCTCGCGCCCGCCCTCCCCGGCGTCGAGCACCTCGCGGGCGACACGTATCCCTATCTCTATTCCAACGCGATCTTTGTCCGGGAGGTGGGCGGTGACCGCTGAACATAAGAGACCGGCGGGGCCGGCCCCCCTGTGGCGCCGGCCCATGCAACGGCTCCGGGGCCTGTACGACTGGGTCCTGCACTGGGCCGAGACGCCGTACGGGACCCCAGCCCTGTTCCTGCTCGCCTTTGCGGAGTCCTCCTTCTTCCCCGTCCCGCCGGATGTGCTGCTGATCGCCCTGACCCTGGGGGTGCCGCGCCGGGCGTGGTGGTATGCCCTGGTCTGTTCCGTCGGGTCCCTGGCCGGCGCGGTCCTGGGCTACTACATCGGGTACGGGGCCTGGGAATCGCTGCGGGGCGTCTTCATCCCGTATCTGTTCTCTGCCGAGGCCTTCGACCACGTGGGGCGGCTGTACCAGGACAACGCGGCCCTGGCGATCTTCACGGCGGCGTTCACCCCGATTCCCTACAAGGTCTTCACGGTCGCCGCCGGCGTCTGGCACGAGCACGTCTCGCTCGCGGTGCTCCTCGCGGCCTCCGCGGTGGGCCGCCCCCTGCGGTTCTTTCTGGTGGCCGGGCTCCTGCGCTTCTTCGGCCCGCCGGTCAAGCGCCTGATTGACCGCTACTTCGATTGGCTTGCCCTCGCCTTCGGGGTCCTGCTGGTGGGCGGGTTCGTGGTCGTCAAGCAGGTGCTCTGATTGCGCCGCCTCGCCCCTGCGCCCGGTTCCTAGACTCCACGACGAAAACAGGCAGGGCCGGACGAACCATCCAGCCGCGAGGTAGTCGCGCGAGCGCCGCAGGGCCTCCTCGAGGTCCAGGGTCTCGGGCTCTCGGAAGGACTCGATGCTCGGGACCAGGGACCGCGACCCGAACGACGCCTGCTCCACGCGCCCCCGCGAGCGGCCATCCCGGCGAAGCCGAGGAGGTTTTGGGGGTCGAGGCGTTCCCAGGTGGGGCGGCAGGCTCACGACCCGGGGTCCTGGAGCCACTTCCAGATCGGGATGAAGCGGACCCGGGCCGTCATGCCGAACCAGTGGACCTGCTCCTCGCCCTCGTCCGAAAGGGTCAGGACCTCGAGGTCCTCGCAGCCGAGGGCGCGGGAGGCCTTCAGGAGGGAGCGGACCTCGCGCGAGCGTGTGACCTGGCTTTCCGGGTACGCGCAGACCTGGATGAGCCTGGTGACACGAGGGCCTTCCTTCAGGACGAAGTCCACTTCCTCCTGCTCCGCACCCTGCCAGTAGAAGACCTCCAGGTCGCCGCGCAGGGCGCGCCTGTGCAGGGCGACAGCCACGAGGTTCTCGCAGAGCCGGCCGATGTTGGGGCTCGACCGGAAGGCCGCGGAGGTCACGAGGCCGTCGCCGCGATCAGGGCGTCGGCGTCCGCCATCCTGTCGAGGCGCTCGTCATCGAAGTTCACGTAGCCGAAGCGCCCCAGGTCGCGCACGAGGTGCATCGCGAAGAAGGACTTGCCCGCGCGCCTGGGGCCGGTGATCACGCGGATGAGGTCGTGCGAGGCGCGGGTCAGGGGCACATCGCGGACGATGTACGGCTCGCGGAGCCGCCGCTCGACCTCGCGCTGTTGCTGAAGGACGATGTCGCGTAACATGCCGCCTCCGGTGCGATGGCCGGGGGTCTGGTGCACAAAAGTTGCAACAATTGTGCATCATGGGATGAGATTTGTCCAAAGGTCGCGGAAAGGGCGGTTGGCCGCGGTCAGGGGCGGAGGGGGGAGCCAGGCTGGAACCTGGCCATCCCAGGGCCACGCGGGAGCGTGGCGTTCCGCCGATGAGAGCGTTCATGCCCGTATCTGTTCTCCGCCGAGCCCTTCGACCACGTGGGGCGGCTGTACCAGGACAACGCGGCCCTGGCGATCTTCCCGGCGGCGTTCACCCCGATTCCCTACAAGGTCTTCACGGTCGCCGCCGGCGTCTGGCAGGAGCACGTCTCGCTCGCGGTGCTCTTTCCGGCCTTCCGCGGTGGGCCGCCCCCTGCGGTTCTTCCTGGTGGCCGGGCTCCTGCGCTTCTTTGGCCCGCCGGTCAAGCGCCTGATTGACCGCTACTTCGATTGGCTCGCCCTCGCTTTCGGGGTCCTGCTGGTGGGCGGGTTCGTGGTCGTCAAGCAGGTGCTCTGATTGCGCCACCCCGCCCCACCTGCGGTTTCCGAGGAAAACTGGACAAACTTGACTCCAACATCCTAAATTTATAAGGCCGTCTGGCCGGCAGGCCTTTCCGAGGGGGGAGGGTCGTTCAGAAATCAAAGAACGAGGGCGCGTTGGACGAGCAAGACCTCCGGTCCCCCGACAGGCAGTCGCTCCTGTCCCTGGTCCTCGAGAACAGCCTGAACGCCGTGGTGATCACGGCGCTCGACTCAACGATCGAATACGTAAACTCGGCGTTCGAGCGTATCACCGGTTGGCGCCGCGAGGAGGCGGTCGGGCAGAAGATGAGCCTGCTGAAGTCGGGCGAGACGCCGCAGGAGGTCTACCGGGACCTGTGGGAGACCGTGCTCGCGGGTCGAACCTGGCGCGGCGTCCTGAAGAATCGCAGACGCGACGGAACGACGTACATCGCGAACAACGTCATCACGCCCATCCTCGACCGCTCGGGTCGCGTGGTCCGGTTCCTCGCGGTCCAGGAGGACGTGACCGCGAGCGTGGCCGCTGCGGACGAGTCGCGCGAGGCCTCCCGGCGAGACCCGCGAACCGGGCTCCTGGGCCGCACGGGGTTCCTCGAGGCACTGGAACGCGCGGTCCGCGAGGCGGCTTCGGGCGAGCGCCTGGTCCTGATCCTTTTGGACCTGGACGGGTTCCGCCTGGTCAACGAGACGCTGGGGCACGCGACCGGGGACCGGGTCCTGGCCCGGGTGGCCGAGGTGCTCCGACAGGCCCTGGAGTCCGCGTGTCCGGGGACCCTCCTGGGCTACCTGGGCGGCGACGAGTTCGCGGTGCTCGCGCGCGGCGAATGCGCGCGGGACGAGATGGACGCAGCGCGCAGGCTCGTCCAGGCCATCGAGGGCGCCGGGCGTGACGACCTCCCGGTCTGGTGTACGGCGAGCGCCGGGGTCGTGGTCTACCCCGAGGACGGCACGACCTTCTCGGGGCTCCTGGCCCGCGCCGACGCCGCGGTCTATGGCGCCAAGGAGCGCGGGCGCAACCGCGCGCATCGCTACGTCCCCGAGGACCGGAAGGTCGCGAGGACGCGCCTGCTCGAACTGGACGCGATCCGCAAGGCCCTGGCCGAGGGCCGCTTCGTCCCGTACTTCCAGCCGATCCTTGACCTCCAGTCCGGCGAGGTCCGCCACTTCGAGGCCCTGGCCCGCATGGTGCGCCCGGACGGGTCCGTGGCGAGCCCCGCCGATTTCATCGAGACCGCAGAGCGCTTCCAGGTCATCGGCGAGATCGACCGGGCCGTGGCGCGGCGCACGATGCAGGTTCAGGCCGAGTGGGCGCAGCGCGGGGTTGCCCTGTCTTTCAGCATGAACCTTTCGGGCCGGGACCTGGGAGACGAGGCCCTGCTGTCGGACCTCCGCGATGCCGTCCGGGAGACGGGCGCGGACCCCTCTCGGCTGGTCTTCGAGATCACGGAGACGGAGGCGGTGCTGGACTTCCCGCGGGCGCGCCGGTTCGTGGAGTCCCTGAGGGCCATGGGGATCCGGTTCTCGCTCGACGACTTCGGAGCCGGGTTCGGGTCGTTCCGGTACCTGAAGGACCTGCCGGTGGACTACCTGAAGATTGACGGGGCGTTCATTCGAGGGCTCGACCTGAACGACAAGGACCCGCTATTCGTGCGGGCCATCGTGGACGTGGCGCGGGGCCTCGGGATCGTCACGATCGCGGAGTTCGCCGAGCGGGAAGCCACCCTCAGGCTCCTGCGTTCGCTCGGCGTGCACATGGCCCAGGGCTTCGTGATCGGCCGCCCCGCCCCGGAGCCGGACCCCACCGTTCGGGTCGCGATCTAGGGCTTGCTCAGGGTGACCACCGTGACACCCTCGCCCCCCTCCTCGCGGGTTCCAGGCCGGAAGGAGGCACCGTAGGGCGAGGACGCCAGGTATTCCCGCACGGCCTTGCGCAAGGCCGAGGTGCCCATCCCGTGGATGATGAATAGCGTCGTCTCCTCCCCCTCCAGGAAGGCCTGGTCCAGACATTTCTCGAGCAGGGGCAAGGCCTCATCCACGCGCATCCCGCGTAGGTCCAGGGTGTTGTCCGAGGTCCGCACCGCCGCAACCCCGCCATGGCTCGGCCCGGGTCTGGGCACGGGCGGGGCCGCGCCCTGGGAGCGGCCCGCAGGGCCAGGGGACTTCGGTCGCCTGAGGTCCTCGACCTTCGCCTGGGCGCGCATGGCCCCGACCTGGACCACGACACGCTTGCGGTCCGCCTCGACCGACGCGATGCGCCCGGTCGCCCGCAAGGGCATCACGAACACCTCTGTCCCGGGCTTGAGGTCCGCCTCCGGCACTGGCTCGCTCGGCAAATCCTCGACCAGGGGGGCCTCGCGCTCCATGGCGGCTTGCACCTCGCTCTTCTTCTTCTGGACGTCCTGGCGGACCGTGACGATGCGCCGCCTCGCGGCCTCCTCCTCGCGCACCTTGCGGGAGATGCGCTCGAGTTCCTCCTCGAGGTCCTTCATCTTGCGCAGCACGTCCCGTCTGGCCTCGTGGACGAGCCGATCGGACTCGCGCCTGAGCCGTGCGAGTTCCGCCTCGTAGCGCCGCTGGTCCGCAGCGGCCCGTGCCTTCAGGGCCTCGGCCTCGGCCTTCTCGCGGGCCAGTGCCTCCTTCAGGCGCGCCACCTCCGCGAGCATCTCTTCCAGGCGCCGCTCCCGCTCGTCCAGATAGGCCTTGGCCCTCTCGATGACCACCCGCGGCAACCCGCACGTCTCGGCCACCTCAAAGGCGTTGCTCCGCCCCGGCTCGCCCATCTCGACCCGGTAGGTGGGCCGGCCCTTCTCGTCCGTCCCGACGCGCGCGTTCGCGTACTTCGGAGCGCTGCCGGGGACCCACCCCTGCCCCTGTCGCCCGAGGTCCTTCAGGGATTCGAAATGAGTCGCGACCACGCATTCGGCCCCTCCCTCGACAAGCGTCTCCACAATGGCCGCGGCCAGGGCCTCGCCTTGCCGGGGGTCCGTGCCGCTGCCCAGTTCATCGAGGAGCGCGAGCGTGCGGCCTCGCGGATGGCCCAAGACCACCCGAACGCGCTCGACCTGACCCGTGAACGACGACGTCGCCCTGTCCACGTCCGTGAGGTCCCCAAACATCGTGAATACGTGGTCGTACCAGGGGATGGTGGTCGCGGCCCCGACCGGCGGCAACAGTCCGTGCCGCACCATGGCGACGCACAAACCCACGGTCGCAAGGGTCATGGTCTTGCCGCCAGCATTGGGCCCCGACAGGATCAGGCCGCACGGGGGCTCGCCGAGCACCACTGTCACCGGGACCACCTCGCGTCCGAGCGCGAGGAGGAGCGGATTGCGGGCGTCCTCCAGGCAAAGCGGCTGTGTCCCGCTCGAGACGATGCGTGGCAGGGTCGCGTGGAAGGCCACGGCCTGTCGGGCCCGGGCCAGAATGGAATCCAGGCGAAACAGGACCTCCGCGAGCCTCGATGCCTCCCGATGGTAGCGCCCGACCAGGGCGGAGCGCTCGCGCAGGACCGCGTATTCCTCGACCTCCACCTGGTCCAGGACCCACTTCAACTGGTTGTTGTCCGCAATGATGGCCTCGGGCTCGACGAAGACCGTGGCCCCGGTCTGCGAGGTTCCATGGATGATCCCGGGGAAGAAACGCCGGTCCTCGGCCCGGACGGGCAGGACATAGCGTCCCTCGCGCAGGGTGTAGTAGTCGTCTTGCAAGAAGGCGCGCACCCGCTCGTCCTTGACCATCCCCTCGATGAGGGCCTTGACGCGCTTGGCGAGGGCCAGCGCCTCGGCCCGCAGTTCCTTCAGGCGAGGCGAGGCGTCGTCGCGGATACGTAAGTCCCCGTCGAAGGTCATGGCGATGCGCTCGCCAATGGCGCCGAGGTCTGGCCACTCAGAGGCCCACTCGGCCAGGTGGGGGGCGCGAAGCCTCGCGGCCTGGAAGAAGGCCCTGGCCTCGTGGCCCGCGAGGAACAGGCGCGCGCAGGCGAGGAGTTCCGGCGCAGCCAGGACCCCGCCCTTTCGGGCAACCTCGATGTGGGTGGAGATGTCCTCTACCCCAGCAAGCCCGGGGGCATCCGGTAGCCCGAGAACCCCTGCGGCCTCCTCGACGAGCGCGAGTTCCTGCGTGCAGGAACCGGCGTCTGGCCAGGGTCGAAGCGATAGGACCATTTGACGGCCCGGTGCGGTGTGGGCGCGCGAGGCTGCGTCCTCGAGGATGCGGGAGAACTGCAAGTCCTTCAGGGTCTGGGAGTCCATGGGCCTTCCTGCTCCGTGTGCGACTTGTCCATCCGGTCGAGATACTTCAGGGCAACCGGGTCGTTGGGATGGGCGCGGAGGACCTCCTGGAATAGGCTCGCGGCCTCGTCGCGCCTGCCTGCGTGGAAGGTGGCGACCGCCAGGTTGCGAAGGAAGAAGTCCCTGTGGCCAAGGGTCTCGATGCAGTGGCGATAGACGGCTGCGGCCCGCTCCGGTGCCTGGTTGCGCCCGAACATCCAGGCATTGCCCAGGTTCCGGCAGACCTGGGGGCTGTCCGGGTACCGGGCGTAGAGTGAGGTCCACAGGGTGACCCCGTTACGCCAAATCCGCGCCTGCGTGGCCGAGACCGCCCCGAGACCCGACACAAGGAGAATCGCGGCAAGCACGGCCCCGATGCGGACAGGGCGAGACAAACGTCGCGCGACCGGGCCTGCCCAGGCGGCAAGCGCAAGGGAGAGACCGATCAGTGGAAGGTAAAGATACGAATCGGAATATTGCCGATTCAAAGGTACACCCCCGGACGAGGGAAGGTAGGTCAACAGGGCCAGGGCGAGGCCAGGCCATGACGGGTGTCGGGTCCAAACGGCTCGGACGAGGCCTGCCAGGAAGGCGGCGATGACAAGAGCTCCGAGCGCCAAGATGCCCCACGACGGTCCGTCGGGCGGATCGATGTACTTGGGGGCCAGGTCGAACGGGGACAAGAGGATGCCGGCATGGCGCCCGGTGACCGCGAGCACCCGGGCTGCAATGTCCGCGAGGTCCCCGGCCTCGCCCACGGCCCCGACCTCGGCCTGGAAGTGAAACCCCAGGGCCACGAGCACAAGATGGACGACCATCTGGCCGAGCCAGAGGGGCCTTCCGGGCCGGTCCATCGCCGCGAACAGGACCGGCACGAACGCCGCGGACGGCTTGGAGAGGGTTGCGAGCAGCAACAGCGTGGCGGCCGGGATGCGAGACACGAGGGATGGGGCCTGTGTCCGTAAGGGCTTGTGCGCGGCCAAAAACGCGAGCACCACCAACAGTCCCGCCAGGACCTCCTTCCGGCCCGAGACCCAAGACACAGGCTCGACCGCGGCGGGGTGGAGGGCCGCGAGGAGGACCGCACACACCGCGACGACTGGGCTCGCCCCGATCTGTCTCGACAGGCCGAGGAGGGCCAGGGCCATCGCGAGATGGACGAGGAGATTGGTCGCATGGAACACCGCGGGGTGGAGCCCAAAGAGCGCCCGCTCCACCAGGTAGGTCGCCACCGTCACCGGGATCGGGTAGCCCAGGGATGGTGTGAGGAGGTGATGCCACCACGGGACCGTGCCGGGCGCGAGCACAGCGGGGTTTTCGACCACGTAGAGGGGGTCGTCCCAGTTGACGAAGTCGTGGGTGACGACCTGCGCAAACACCCATACGATCGCGGTGCCCGTCACCACGCTCGCGGCAAGCCACAAGACCTTTGGGTGCGCGAGGGGGTTGGAGGACTCGCCCGGACAGGGCGGCGCGCTCATGCCGAGGCCCATCAGCGCACGGTCTTGTCGGAATGGCGGGGACGGCGGTTGGGCTCGATGAGCAAAAGCAAAAGCGCGGCCTGGACGTGCAGGCGGTTCTCGGCCTGGTCCAGGACCGCGGAGCGCTCGTGGTCCACGACCTCGTCCGTCACCTCCTCCCCGCGGTGGGCGGGCAGACAGTGGAGGAAGATGGCGTCCGGGCGTGCCCGCTCGAACACTTGGAGGTTCACCTGGTAGTTGCGCAACGCATTCAGACGCACCTCGCGTTCCGCCTCCTGGCCCATCGAGGTCCACACATCCGTATACACCGCGTCTGCGCCGTCTGCGGCCTGGAAGGGGTCGCGAACCACCGAGAAACGCGCCCCGGTCGAACGTCCCACCTCCGAGGCCCACGTAAGAACTTCCGGGTTGGGGTCGTAGCCCGGCGGGCACCCGACAGTGACGCTGACCCCGAGCGTGGCCCCGCCGTACAGCAAGGAATGGCAGACATTGTTGTTTCCGTCGCCGATATACGCCAGCCGCAGCCCCGCTAGCCGCCCCTTGCGCTCGCGAAGCGTGAAGAAGTCCGCAAGCCCCTGGCATGGGTGACTGAAGTCGGACAGCCCGTTGATGACGGGGACGCTCGCCTCCCTGGCCAGGGTCACCACGTCCTGATGCCGGAACACCCTGGCCATGATCGCCTCGACGTAGCGGCTTAAGACCCGCGCGGTGTCGGCCACGGTCTCGCCGCGGCCCAGTTGGGTGTCCTTCGGCGACAGGTAGATCGCGTGCCCGCCCAGGCGGGTCATGGCTGTCTCGAACGAGACGCGCGTCCGGGTGGAGGGCTTCTCGAAGATCATGGCGAGGGTCTTGCCGACCAGGGCCCCCGAGAACATCCAGGGTCGGGCCTTGACCTCCTCGGCCAGGTGGAAGATTTCGTCGTAGTCCGCGGTTGTCAAATCCTTCAAGGTAATCAGGTCCTTTGTCGTCATTTCATCGCCCCCAGAATCGCAGGCCCTTCCGCACATCAGCGCGTCCACCAGACGCGGCCTCAATCGTAGAGGACCTTTACCACGAGATGGGGGCCGCGGGCAATCAGACTTTTCGCTCGCCGGGCCCCTGGCCAGGAACGGCCCGGAACAGGCGTCCGACATCGAAACGGAGCACGACCACGCAGGCCGCGGCAACCACCCCGAGCAGGACCGCGACCAGGGGAATGTCGTACACGAGGTCGTAGAAGAGGGGCCCCTCGCCGACCGGGGGCATTCTCTTCGGGGCCTTGGGGAGCCCGTATTTCTCCGCGAGCCGCCGCACACCCGACAAGTGGATCGCCGGGATGTCGTACTTGCGCATCATAAGGGTCATCACGCCCTCGTTCGGGATCTTCTTGCGCGGCAGCGAGCGGTTGATCCCCGGCTTGAACAGGACCTTCGTAAAGTGCGACCCGACGCTCGCCTCGGCCCCGCCAACGTTGATGTACGCCTTGTAGGGCTCGCCCTTTGCGGCCTCCTCGTATAGCCGAATCCGCGCCTCGATGTTTTGGGCGAGGGAGCCCTCGCGGAGCAGAGGGATGCGGTTGCGCTCCACGGCCTTCACGGCCAGTTCCACGCCAAGTTCCGACAGTTGCGCACCGTTGTCGTCTGCTCCTCCGATGCTCGCCGCCACGGAGCGCGTGTCAATGAGCCCAGCCTCGTAGGCAACACGCTCCATGTCCAGCCAGGTGACGCGCGGATGGTTCGCCCCGTACATGGACGAGGCCACTGACGAGATCATGACGCACCGGAGCCCCAAGACCTTGCAGGAGACGAGCACGGCGAGGTTCAAGGCGGGGAACGAGCCGCTCCCGGACACGGCCACGAGGTCGCCCTTCTCGAGGCCGAGCCTTTTCATGAGGTCAATGACGACCGCTGCGAAATTGGGATTGACCGAGGTCTGCTTGGCCTCGAGGTAACCCACGACCGACGTGATCGGGCTTAGATTCCGTCCAATCAGACCGGACCCGGCCGGGTCCACGAACGGGTCCAGGGTCTTGCGATACTTGAGGACCTCCCTTTTGATGGCCTCCATCGCCTCGGCCTGGAGCCGTGCGGCACGCACCTTCTCGTCGTAGTAGGGCTGTTTCTTCATCACCCGGTGCGTCTCCACTACGAGCATCGCTCCCACGGACAGCAGTGCGAGAAAGGCGAGCGAGGCGTTCGAGACCTTCCCAGGCCGCCAGTAGAGCCGCATCTAGAACACCTCGCCGCCTAAAAGCAGGATCAGGGCCATCCGCACCAGGCTCGAGGCGATGAGAAGTGTGGTCAGGGTCTCGACGATACCCTGCCGGTCGAGCCACAGCGCGATGAGCCCTGGGATGATGTAGCCAACCACGGTGAGGTCCACGGTCTCCGAGGCGACCTCGAACTCCACGTAGTTCCGGAAGAACGAGCCCACCAAAAAGCCCACCAGGATCATGAGAACCGTGCGCCTGCGACCCCAGATCACCCCGAAGAACATCATCGTGCGCACGATGAAGTAGGTGACGATGCCCGCAAGCAGCGTGGCCGCGACCTTCAGCGGGTCGGACAGGCTCAGGGCGAGGTATCCTGGCACGACCATCCCGCCCGCGGCCAGCCCCAAGAACTCCGAGAACAAGAGGCTCACGACGAGGCCGAGCCCGATGGACCATTGGACCAGGTGCTCCATGGCGAAGGACCTGCCTCCCTACGTTGCCACGGCGCCTTCCATCGGCCCTCCGCGATTCCGGAAGTACTCGTCGAGGGCCGCCCCCATCCCCTTGATGTTCCCGATCCCGATGATGAGCCCGTTGCGGCCCGACCACGAGACGACCCGCTCGAAGACCTTCTCAACCGGGTCCCCGACCATCGTGTACACCCGCTCAGGCGGCAGGCCAGCGCGCGATGCAGCCCTCGCGAAGACCTCGGTGCCGGTCCCGACCAGCACGAATCGGTTCACGCCCTGCCATTCCGCTGCGATCTCACCGAGTTGTTTAGAGCGATCAGCCCTGTCTTCGCGACAGTTGACCACGACGATGCGTGTATCGGATGCGGCGAAATCGGCCTCGAGCCGGCGGAGAATGACCCGGTAAGAGTCCGGGTCGTTCGCGGCAAAGGCATTGACCCACACGAGCCTGCGTCCGAAGAAACTCAACTCCAGGCGCCGCAAGGCCCCCACATCCGGGGTCGCGCGAACCATCCCCGCAAGGGCGGTCCCACGTGGGATCCCTAGGAGATCCGACACCTTCAGGGCCAAGGCCACGTTCTCGGCATGCTCGATATAAGGGAAGCGAGCCAGGTCCTCGGGCGTCACCGCGGCGATGTCCTCGTCGGTCACCTGGATGTAGCGCGTCCCCCGCTCCTCGCACGCCCGCCTGAGGACCGCGTTGAGCCGCCTCTCCGCGGTCACGAAGATTCCGCGCTCGGGCACGGTGCCCGCGAGCGCCCGCTCGACCTCGGCAACGGTCGGGCCCATCACGTCCAGGTGGTCGGCGCGGACGTTCGTGCACACCCCGATGGTCGCCCGGACCATCTTGTGTTCACTGACCCACTGATTGTACGGGTTCAGGGCCATGCACTCGACCACGACCGCCTCGGGCTCGAGGTGCGAGACCCACCGCCACAAGCGCATCTGCTCGTGGATAGAGGGTGGGCCCATGCGGCGGATCAGGACCTCGGAGCCATCCGGGAGGACCAGACGAGGGCTCGACCCCGTGGTCTTGGCCACGGTCCGCACACCGCCCTCACGCAGGGCACCGGCGATGAGCCGCGTCACCGACGACTTCCCCCGAGAGCCATTGACGTGAATCCGATGGCGCACTCGGGACAGCCGTCTCCGGTGCAACACCTCCTCAACCGCGAACGCGGCGGCACACGCGGCGACGAGTCCCAGGATGACGACGGAGTCGGCCGGCACCTCTTCCCCGCTCCAGAGGTCTTCACAAAAGCCGCGGCGCATCGTACCGCCCGCGCAGGGAAACTGCAAACTCGCCGTGCCGCTCCACCAAAGGGCAAACCGCGTTGTCAGGGAGTCCGCTGTGGAGGCTCGGGAGCGACGGGGGTTGGAACTTCTTTACTGCAGGAAGAAACGGTCTGAAGCGCTCCAAGGAGCGGCGAGACCGTCGGAAGCCGGATTTCCACCCCAACGCTTTCTATTAGAATAGATTCTGCGGCAATTCGCTGGTGCGACGCGGGATTGTGGGAATGGTTGAATTTCGGACTTTGGAAAAGCCGTTTCGCGGCTGTTTGGCGCCGGCAGGCGCCCCTGGGGTGCGGTGGCTTGACACCGCGTTCCCCGAACAAGGCGCCGACGACCCGGCGCATGTGGAAGGCTGACTTCGCTCGCCGAAGTCGCCTGCAGCTCCCCACATCGCGGTTTGCTCTTGTCGAGAACATCCCGCCAAGGACTCCTTCGGATGTGGTAAAATCGGCCGACTGCAACGGAGACGGGCCATGATGCACCCGAGGACATGTCTCGCGTTCCTGGTCATCGCAGGCTGCCATGCTGGGTCGCTCCCCGGTCCCGTGCCTGACGAGGGCGTGGCGGCGGACACTGCGGGAGACGAGGGCACGCCGGTTGCTGATGCGGTCCAGGACCCGACCCCGGAAGGACAGGGACCGGCCATCCTGGCGGATGTCCTTGGCACCTGGTACGACTGCATCGGCTCGATCACCTTCCACGAGGACGGCACGTTTCGATACACAGGGCTGGATGGCCAGTGCGAGACCAGGGGCACCTACTCCTTCCGGGACTACGTCCTCAATCTGCACGTCGCGCACACGTCCTGCCCAACAGACCCCACCAACCGGATGGCGGACTTTTACAAGAAGGACATTGTGGCCTTGCCGACCCCGGCGAAGATGATCTGGTCCCACCCGGAACTCGACACCGGGAGGAAATTGTGGATGAGGTCGGGCTTCTATTTTGGCCAAAAGTGGGTGTTCCACAGCACGGACGCGACCCGAGCCCAGGATTTCAGGATGTGCTTTACCGAGGGAGGCGTGTTCGAGACGGGCTTCTACTTCAAGGTCCCAGGCCTGGCAGGTCTGCTTTCCGACTCCGGCAGGGTGGATCGCCTGATCCACACCCCCGGCAAGCCCGACGAACTCCAGGTCAGGACGACGTGTCAGGGCGAGTGCCTGTGCGCGGGCATCCTCGTGGTCGAGCGCCACGAGGTCCAGATGACCGGGCGGGCTTTCCATGCGAACTGCACGGGCCTCGACCCTGCGGCCATTGAGGTGACCGGCCAGATACTCCCCTGGGATGGCTATCTATCGTCGCGCGCACCCGGTCCCGTGACGTGGGCGGGTCCGCGGGCCACTCGTCCGAAGTTTGCTCGCCCGAGAACCGGTCAAGCCCGGTCCCGACGCGCGGTACGGTGACGGTCGGTTTCGCCAGCGCGAAACGTGGGCTTCCCACCGAGGAAACTTCCCACGACGAGGGCGAGGACGCTGGCCCCGAGCCCGGCGAGGCGGGCGGCCCAGTCGAGGTCCAAGAGGTAGTTCAGGAGGGCCCATACCAGGACCCCGGCAACCATCGAGGCGACGGCCCCCAGGGGGGTTGCTCGCCTCCACCAGATGCCGGCGGCGAGTGGGGCCACGAGCCCGACCAGCGTCGAGACATAGGAATCCGCGACGAGTTCGAAGATGCTGGGGAGTCCGGATGCCTCGTGGCTCTCCCCGCCAAGGGCCTCGTGGGTCGCGGGCAAGGCCAGAACGTACGAGACGACCCCGATGAAGACCACGCACAGGCGGTTCATCCATAGGAAGCCTCGGTCCGAGAGACGGGGGAACAAGGGTTTGAGAAAGTTCTCGGAAAGGGTGACCGCCGGGGCCAAGACCGCGGCGCTCGCAGTGCTCAAGATGGCCGACAACAGCGCCCCGTAAAACAGCACCTGCAAGAATGGGGAGGCATGAAGGCTCACCAGGGCCGGCAGTACCAGTTGGGGGTCCGGGAGGTCGTAGAGGCCTGGGTCAATGTCCCGGACGGCGAGAGCCAAGAGGAGGGGCATCGCGGCCACGCTCAAGTAGAGTGCGGCGGCGATGTATGCCCCCCACACGGCGATCCGCTCCGACCTGGCGGAGCACACGCGCTGGAAGAGGTCTTGCTGGGGGATGGAGCCGAGCCCGACGACCGTCCACGCGGTCAGGTACTCGACCATGGGGCGAAAGCCGGGCTCTGGTGCGAGCGAGAAGAACCCCTCGGGCCGATCCGCGAGCACGCTGCGCAGCCCACCTGCCTGGCCAAGGAGGGCGATGGTCAAGATGGCGAGGCAGACGAGGATGACGAAGGTCTGAATGAAATCCGTGATGGATACGGCCCACATCCCGCCCAAGAACGTGTAGAACACGACGAGCGAGAAGGCGAGCGTCATCGCGACCTGGACCGACAGCCCGGCGAGGTTGTGAAAGAGGATGCCCAAGGCGACGATCTGCGCCGCCACCCATCCGAAGTACGAGACCACGATCAGAAGGCTCGCGATGACCTCGGCAGCGCGGTTGTAGCGCACCCGGAAGAAATCCCCGAAGGTGTACAGGCCGGAGCGGTAGAGAGGCCTCGCGAAGAAGGCCCCGATGAGCACAAGGCACAAGGAGGCGCCCAGAGGGTCCTCGATCGCCCCCTTGAGGCCCTCTTCCTGGACACGGGCCGAGGCCCCGAGCATGGTCTCGGCACCGAACCAAGTGGCGAAGAGGGCGAGCGAGGTCATGGACAAGGGCAAGCGACGCCCGGCCACGATGAAGTCTTTGGAGGAGCGGACGAGCCGAGAGGCGGCGAAGCCGACGAGGAGCGTCAAGAGCAGATAGGCGATCACAGCTCCGAGCACCATCCTCAAGGCCCCCCGCAGGCCCGATGATACCCTCCTTGACCATGCGGGCAGAGGGCTCGAGCGGGGCCGAAAGCCACTATGGGCTTCGCTCGCCGCCTCTGGCCTTCCGCGAACGCCGACGCAGCCAAGTCCCCTCTCCCAGGCCCGTGGGCCGGCTCCCTGCCAAGCCCCAAGAACTCTTCACGCCGGCGCCTCGAGCCTGGGACTAGGGGCGCCAGGACCAGCGGCGTGTCCTGTGCAGCGCAAAGGCCGCCAAGAAAAGAAGGGCCTCTCCAACCGGGGGCCTTCCCGACTGCCCGCACCCGCAGCCGCCACCCGAGGCCGCGGGGCCCTCCGTGCCGCCCGGCTCCGAGGCTTCTGGCGGCGTGTCAACGGCCGCATCGGCCCCCGGCCCTTCCTCCGCGGCGGGCTCGAGGACCGGGGACGCCTCCTCGCCCGGTGTCTCGGCAGGTCCGGGCTCGTCACCAGGTGTCTCCCAGAGACCCTCCTCCTCTGGCTCGGCAAGATCGGGAGGGACCTCCGGAGCGACCTCGGGTGGCGGCCCTCCCACCCGTGTCACCACCGCGAAGCGCGAGGGGTCCTTGGACAGCCCGATCCCGGGGGTCCACTGCAAGAAACCTTCGCGCCCTGACCCGTCGTTCTCGTTCGCCAGGAAGGTCATCCCAAAGGACTTCGGTGGCATCTCGCCCAGCAAGAAAGCGACTTCGTACGAGGTCCTGTTCCCCTTGCGCAGCACGTAAGCCTGAACCGGGCAGTGACCCGCGCCCGCAGGTGCATGGAAGCAATGGATGAGCACCCCGCCTGCGGCGAGAGCGACCCCGACCTCCCAGTCATTGACGTCGTCGTAGGCCCCCGGCGTTCGCTCGCCGCCCAGGTCCAGCGCAAACTGGACCGAGTCCCCGAGCCACAGCGTCTCGGCAGGTTCGTTTGCGACGTGGGTATTATCGGTCACCTCGAAGGCGAGGTACAGGTGCGACTCGTCCCACGTGATTCGGCCGTTCGCGGCGAGGTCCGTGGGACCTGCGGGCAGGCCCGTATCGAGTCCGACCCAGTCCTTCTCGATGACGAGTTGCACCTGGGCGACCCCGCCCCACTCCGAGAGGTCCCCGTCCAACGTAGGCCCAAGCCATGCGGCCTCATAGGTCTTCAAGACTACCGGCTTGACCGAGACGCCAAAATCCGCCTCGGCCTGGAACTGCCCGTCGTCCGCCCGCACCCGTCCCACTGTGAAGCCCTGGAAGGCTGGGTCCGGATAGGCGGACAGGAAGTGCGCGTCCTCGATGACCACGCCGGCGCCTGGGTCCCCTGCGTCCACGAGGGTGTACATCAGGTCGTGGACCGGGGTGTCGGGGTCCAGAGTGTACAGCCACAGGTCCACGGCCCTCGGTGCCGCACTGCCCTGCTCCAGCGCGATCACGGGGAGCGTCTGGAACGCGGGCGGCTGCGGGGGGCAGGACGGGGGGTGTGCCGCGATGAAGTCCCGGATTGCGGCCCACGCAGGCTTGGGCGTCCCGTCCACGCGGAGGATCCCGAAGGCGTACAGGTGACCGTCCACGACCGAGTCGCGCGCGTCGTACAGGAACACACGCGAGAGATTCGGCCAGGGGTCGTTGTCACTCGCATCCCAGGTCCCGGTCACGACCCGCTCCCGCGCGTCGAGAAAGGCGACGTGATAGGCGGCCTGGTTGGCCTCGCTCACACTGCCGCCCCCGCTCCACCCGCCGTAGGCCGGGGTCTCCCAGCCGTACTCCGTCAGCCAGACATCTTTATTCGGATAGTACTTCTCGACGATTTCCTTCAAAGAGGAATGGGTCTTGACGAGCCCAATCAGACTGTCGTATTCGCCGTCGAGCACGGCCTCCATAAGCGCGGTCGCATTCTTTTTGTAGAAGTGGTGCGTGATGATATCAATCGAAGAGCCAGCCCTTTCGAGCACCTGGGCGAGGTCAATCTCCCACCCGTTGAAGGTGCAGACCCCGAATACGCACGACCCGTTCTCGCCGTTCCACTGGGACGAGTCCCCCAGGCCTGCGAGTTCGGGCCCGAGGACGAGGGCCGACGGGTCCGCCCACCTCACGGCCTGGGCCCCAGGGACGAGGATGCGGTCCACATAGTCGTCGAGCGTCCCCTCGAAAAATGCCTTGAGGTTGGGCTCGTTCCACATCCCCCAGTGCCGGACTCGGCCCTTGAAGTGCGACACGGTCGCGAAGACGAAGTCGCTCCAGTCAGTGATATTCGCCGGCGGCTTCGTCATGCACGGGTCGGAGGTCCCGTCCTGGCAGCCCGGCGCGGCGACCGCCCACTTGGGGGAGTAACCGAGGGTCGCGAACACGTTGATCCCGCGGGAGCGGGCCTGGTCCACGGCCTGGTCCAGGACCTCGAAGTGAAACTCCCCTTTCTTGGGCTCTATCATGAACCAGTTGAAGTCCATGCGGACCCAGGCGATCCCCGCATCCGCCAGGGCCTCCAGGGTGGCCTCATCCGGGATGTGGGCATTGGCCCCGTACGGCGAGCACTCCCCGACTGGCCCGGCCCACAATGGGGCCGCCGCCAGCAGGACCCCGGCGGCCACTGTCCAGGCATGAACTCGCTTCATGGTGCCCTCGTCCGTTCGAACTGATGAAAGGATATCGTCTCCGAGCCCGGTTGGACAGACACCCACCCGTGTCGTCGAGAACCCCTCTGTTGCCGCCTCCGTGTCCGAGCGCGTGTTGCAAAAGATGATCGCGCAGACCGGGTCCTCGGCCTCGAGCACGGCGAGGAGCGAGCGGGTCCTCGGCTCCTCCGGGCGCAGCACGTAGGCGACGTTCTGGATCCAATCCACGTCCACCCGGTCTTCCGATAGGTCCACCCGGACCGGGTCATGCATGTGTCGCGCGATCAGGCGCTCGATGTCCGGCGGATGCCTTGTCTTCAGATGGTCCGTTCCAGGGCGGGCTCGTCGGGGGGCTTGTGCGCCGTCTCGTAGTCCACCTGGCACAGATAGACAGTCCCGAAGGCGGCCTGAAACCGCCGGACCATGCCCATGTCGTTCGCCTGGGTCCGATGGAGTCGCGTGGCCTCGACCATGAAATCGAGACACGTCATGTCCCGCGTGCAGGGGGCGTGGGCGTCCCAGACCTCGGTGATCGGTCCTGGGTCGGCCCGCCCGAGCAGGCGCAGCAGCCAGAAGCGGTTTAGGACCCAGTACAGGCGCGTCACTCGGTGCGGATCAAGGCCCTGGCACTCGAAGGAAGGGTCCGCGGCCAATCTCGCGCCCGTGGTGGCCAGGCGGGCGGCCAGTTGGTGCTCCGGATGCCCGGTAGCGCCGAAATCAGGATGGAAGGTGATGATCAGGTCGGGCTTGAAGCGGCGGATCGCGGCCACGACCAGCCCCTGGGGGTCCCCCTGCTCGCACCACTTGCGGTAGATCTCGTGCCGGAGTGGAAACGACTCGACCGGGAGGGGGGCATTGAAGAATCGCTCGTGCTGGAGTTCCGCGCGATAGCGCTCGGCCACTGCGGCCATCTCGCGTCCGCGGATCGTGGCGAGGTCGGGCTCGCACCCCTCTGGAAGGCAGCATTCTCCTCCGTCGCCGTGGGTGAGGACCAGAAAGAAGGTCGGGTTGCGGTAAAAAACGGACGAACGGCAGAGGAGGGTGCCCGAGAAGCACTCGTCGTCCGGGTGCGGGGCGCACCACATTGTGCGTGCCCCTTCCCTGAGCAGGGTCTCCACCGGGCGCGCCTCGGGCGAGCCGTCGGGTCGAGTGGGCGCATGAGCGCACCCGGAAAGCCAAGACGGAAGCCCCATCGCCACGCCGCCCCATCCGACGGTCTTCAGAAACGCGCGCCGATCCATCTGCATGACCTTGTCTCACCAGCCCGAAAGGATTCTACCCCACTCGCTTTCTGCATCAAGGGGTTGATGTCTCTTCCTTCCCAGGACCCACGAGCCGGACCAGGATGGGCCGAGATGCCTCGCCTGCGTAGAGGGAGACGTGCGGGAACGGGATCTCGATGCCCTCCCGGTCGAATGCCTTCTTCAGCCGCCGATTGAACTCCCGCCCGACCACCCACTGCTTCAGCGGCACGGTCTTGAGCCGCACGCGAATCACGACCGCCGAGTCCGCGAACCGCTCCACCCCGAGGACCTCGGCGTCCTCGATCATCAGAGGGCCAAACTCCGCATCCGACCTCATCTCGCTGGCCACGGAGCGGATGACCTCGGTCACCCGGTCCGTGTCCTCCTTGTACGCCACGCCGACATCCGCGACGTAGGCCGACCATCCGGTGCTGCGGTTGGAGAGGGAGGTGATCGTCCCGTTTGGGAACACGTGGACCACGCCCTCGACATCGCGCAACACAACGGTTCTCAAGGTGATCTTTTCAACCTGACCGTTTGTCCCGTTGATCGTGACGATGTCCCCTATGCGAATCTGGTCCTCGAAGATGATGAAGAACCCGCTGATCACGTCGCGGACCAGGTTCTGGGCGCCGAAGCCGATGGCGAGACCCATGACGCCAGCGCCGGCCAGGACTGGGCCGATGTCAACCCCCACCTGGGAGAGGGCCATCAACCCCGCCATGACCCAGACCCCGACCACGATGACCTGGCGCAGCAACTTGACGAGCGTCTGGGCCCGCCGGGCCTCGTCGCCCGGAACAGGCTGGTCGCGCGTCTTCTCCGCGAGGAGGCGAGCCTCGTAGCGGCGAAGAGAGGCCCGGACGAGTCGGGTGACCACCCATGCGCCCGCCAGGATCGCGAGGGCTCGCCCCAGGTTCATCGCGACCGTGGGCCAGTCCAGTCGGAAGAGGTCTTCAAAGTCGGTCATGCTCCATCCCTCGCAATGCCCCGCGACAATTACCACAACTGCGCCCGGACTCGCGGGTCTGTGAAATGTCCCACGAGAGGCATGATCCCGGCCAAAACTCCTTGACTCGCTGCGTCAATCTTCCTAGATTGGCGGCCAGAGGTCTCTTTCATTGGAGGACGAACCATGGCCGATTACGTGACGGACCTGAGGGACATCCGATTCGTGCTCTTCGAGTACCTGAAGATTCAGGAGTTGCAGAAGACAGGTCTTTTCAAGGACTTCGGAAGGGAAGACTACGAGTCGTTTTTGACCGAGGCGTACCGGTTCGCTCGCGAGGTCCTGGCCCCGATCAACGAGGTCGGGGACCGCGAAGGGGTCCGGTTTGAAAACGGCCAGGTCCGGATGCCGAGCGCCTTCATCGAGGCCTACAAAAAGTACAAGGAGGGCGGCTGGGTCGGTGCGGCCCAGTCGCAGGAGGTCGGGGGCATCGGCCTGCCCTGGGTCATGGGCCAGGTGATCCACGAGTTCTTCCTGGGCGCGTGCTTGTCGTTCTCGCTGACCGCAGGGCTGTCCGAGGGGCTGATAAACCTCCTCACGGATTTCGGCACCGACGAGATGAAGCGACTCTTCCTGCCCAAACTCCTTTCGGCGGAGTGGTCCGGAACCATGTGTTTGACCGAGCCGCAGGCCGGGTCGGACGTGGGTGCGAGCCGGTGCATGGCGACGAAACTGCCGAACGGCCGCTACCGAATCGAGGGGACCAAAATCTTCATCACGGGCGGGGACCACGATATGGTCGAGAACGTGGTCCACGCTGTGCTGGCGCGCACCCCGGATGCGCCTCCAGGAACGAAGGGGCTGTCCTTGTTCATCGTGCCGAAGTACCGACCCACGGAGGCAGGCGAGAAGGGCGAGTTCAACGACGTGAAGGTCGGGCGTATCGAGCACAAGATGGGGCTCAAGGGCTCGCCGACGTGCGTGATGAACTTTGGTGAGGACGGGGGTTGCGAGGGATGGCTCCTTGGCAACGAACTTGACGGGATTAAGATCATGTTCCACATGATGAACGAGGCCCGCGTCATGGTCGGCTGCCAGGGGATGACGCTCGGCTCGGCGGCCTATCAGGCGGCACTCGCTTACGCACGCGAGCGGCTTCAGGGCTCGCACATCACCAAGATGAAGGACCCGAAGGCCCCGCGTGTCCCCATCATCGAGCACCCGGACGTGCGCCGCATGTTGATGTGGCAGAAGTCGGTGACCGAGGGGCTGCGGGCGATGCTGTACGCCGTCGCGTATTACGCGGACCAGGCACGCGCCCTGGACGACCCCGACCTGAAGGAGAAGTACCAAGGGTGGCTCGAACTGCTGACCCCCATCTGCAAGGCCTACGGCTCGGATATGGGGTACAGGGCGTGTGACTACGCGGTCCAGATCCTTGGGGGATACGGCTACCTGTCGGAGTACCCGGTCGAACAGTACCTCCGGGACGCGCGCGTCGCGGCCATTTACGAGGGCACGAACGGGATTCAGGCTCTGGACCTCGTGGGCCGGAAACTCGGGCTCAAGGGCGGCTCGGTCTTCATGGGGTACCTCAAGGAAATCCAGAACTTCGTCGCGAAGACGAAGGGCCACCCGAACATCGGCAAGCATGTGGCTCGGCTCGGGGATGCGGCGAACCTGGTCGGCCAAGTGGCCATGAAGTTCGCCACGGTGGGGTCGCAGGACATTGTGTTCCCGACGCTCAACGCGTACCCGTTCCTGGAGGCGTTCGGACACGTGTGCGCGGCCTTTTATCTGCTCCAGGAGGCGCTCCTGGCCGACGAGCAGCTGCAACAGATGTTCAAGGAAGCGGGTGCGACGAGCCTCACGGACCGGCGCAAACTGGTCGAGGAGAACCCGGAGGCCCGCTTCTACCACGGCAAGGTCCAGTCCGCGCAGTTCTTCTGCACCTACATCCTGCCCGAGGTGAAGTCCAAGAGCGAGACGATCCTGTCGGGCGACAAGAGCGCGATGGACGTGGTGTTCTAACGGATTCCTCTAGTCGTCCAAAAGGCGTTTCTCGCCCTTCAGTCCCTGGATCGCGGTGATGTCCTGGACGACCTCCAGGCAGCCCAGGTAGCGCCCGGCCCGGTCTCGCACCGGGAAGTAGCGGATGTGGACCTTCCGGCCCCGGAAATCAATCCAGAACTCGGCCACACGTCGGCGCCCCGCCTTGAAGTCCTCGAGAATCTTGTTGACCTTGTGGAGGCTCTTCTGCGGGTGGCAGTTCTGAACGGCCATGCCGATGACGGAGCGGCTTCTCGGAAAGATCTTGTCGTGGTCCTCGTGGCTGAAATAGCGCACCCGGTCGTCCGCATCCACGAAGGACAACTCGACAGGTAGCGTGTTCAAGATCGCGGCGAGCACCTCGCGGTCCAAATCGAAGGACAGGTCCTTGACCTCGCCAGCCGAAGCGAGACGCTCCGCGAGCGCGTAATACTTCTCACGCACGTACTCGCCGAGCGAGGCCTCGACCGCCTCGATCCCACGGATGACCGCGTCCTCGTCCTGTGGGGACATCACGCGCATGGCCATCGGGTACAGGATGTCGTTCTCTTTCCAGAAGTGGTCCTTGCAGAGGGCGATGTACTCGTCGAGGACCTCCCGGAGGCGATCAAGCGGTGCGGCGTCCCCCGCGACGTAGGTCCCGGCAAGGGTGCGTATCTCCTCGACGAGCGCACGCTGCCGATCATGCTCCATGAGCATGACCGCGAGAGGCCCGCCATGCTTCGGGATGCCGCGCGCCTCCATCAGGGGGAAGAGGTGCTCTTCTTCCTTGCGGTTGTGGCACTTCTCCAGGTACTCGGAGATGTACTCTGCGGCCCAGGCGACGAGGTCCGCGGGCGGTGGGACCGGTCGCGAGAATGCCTTCTCGATGGCCGCGAAGACCTTTTCGTGCATCGTGTGATCGTCCATCAGCAGTTCGTACCAGCGTCTCGACATCTTGAGCCTCCTTGCCTGTCGTGACCCGGACATCGCTTGTCCGAGTTGGGGCCAACTGTATCGGAAGGGACGCACCGACTCCATATGACGCAGGACAGGGTCAGAAGAGCGACACTGAGATGGTCTATCATTGATGCGACCTTTTCGAGGCGGTCGAGATGAAGCGGCAGCCGGTCGCAAAATGGCTTTTCGTGCTCTGGGTGGCCTGCGGGGTAGGAGTGAGGGGAGACGACGCCGGCCACGCGGACACGCGCGGGGACTTTGCTCGGGAGGAGGATGCGCCGGGAGAGCACGAAGACGCGGGGGACACGACGCGGGTATCGCCGGAACCGGACGCCACCGTGGCGACGGACAAAGACGATGTGACAGACGGCGAGACCCTCGACCCGGACGGCCCACCCTATTCGCGGCACATCAACCCTTTCATCGGCACCGGAGGGGACCTCGCGAACGTGGGGAGCGCCCTGCCAGGGGCCACGGCGCCGCTCGGGCTCGTCAAGGCGAGCCCGGACACCACGGACAAGTACGGGGCGCCGCCCACGTACCAGCATTGCGCGGGCTACTGGTACCCAGATTCATTCATGTACGGAATCTCTCACAACCATCTGCACGGCACGGGGGCGCCGGACTACGGGAACATTTTGGTGACCCCCACGGTGGGCATGAGCGAGGACAAGACCTCGAAAAAGCGCTTCTTCCAGCCGTTCACGCACGAAGACGAGGTAGCGGCTCCGGGCTACTACGCGGTCACCATCACGGACCCGGCTGTGCGGGTCGAGGTCACCGCGACCACAAGATGCGCGCATCACCGCTATCGCTTTCTCGTGCCCCCCTCCCCGACCCCTGCCGGCGCCCTGGATGCGCCCGCGCCCGGGGTCATCGTGCTGAACGCGGCAGCATCGCTTCTGGACGGGCGCTCCGCGGGCGGGGGAGTCGCAGTGGACCCGGCAGGTCGCATCGCCAGCGGGTGGACGCATCAGATTGGGCCTTTTTCGGGCCGGTACGGCGGCTTCCCGGTCTTCTTTGTAGCGCGTTTTCATCGCGATTTCGATGGATTCGGGACATGGTTGAACAGCGAGTTACGTGAGGGCCAGCCCGAGGTCCAGACCTTTGAGGACCCGGCCTCCTTTGGGGCGTGGTTCGAGTTCGACACGACACAAGACCCTGTCGTGGAAGTCCAGGTCTGCCTGTCGTACACGGGCGTGGCAGGGGCCATGGCGGCCCTTCAGAGCGAGATGCCGGGCTTCGATTTCGAAGGGACACGCGCCGCAACCGAGGCCGCGTGGGAGGCCGAGGTTTCCCGGTTCGAGGTCTCGGGCGGCAGCCTGGACGACAAGGCAGTCTTCTACACCTCGGTCTATCACGTGCTCCAGATGCCGACGATCTGGTCCGACGTGGACGGGCGGTATCGTGGCTTCGATGGCGAGGTCCATCAGGCGGACGGCTGGACCTACTATACGGACATGTCTTTCTGGGACACCTTCCGCACCCAGCACCCCCTCCTGACCCTAATGTGGCCCGAGCGGCAGCGCGACATGATGCGCTCTCTCGCGGCGATGCAGCGCGAGGGCGGCTACGTGCCCAAGTGGCCCATGGGCATGGGGGACTCGGGGAGCATGATCGGCCAGCACGGAGCGAGCGTGGTCGCGGACACGTGGCTCAAGGGGGTGCGGGACTTTGATGTGGATTCGCTGTACGCCTCCATGAAGGCGACCGCGAACGCACCGGGCCCCCCCGGCTCCTACGGGAACCGCGACTGCTTCCCCTGGTACACCGACCCTGGCCTCGGGTACTGCCCCGCGGACCGGACCAGCGATGCGGTGTCCAAGACCCTGGAGTACGCTTTCAACGACTTCTGCCTCGCGGAACTCGCGCGCTCTCTCGGGAAGGCCGAGGACGAGGCCCTCTTTCGCTTGCGCGCGAAACATTACGCGACCCTGTGGGACCCGGACAGCGGCTTCTTCCGCCCACGCAACGAGGACGGGACCTTTGTCACCCCCTTCGTCCCGGACGTGTGGGACAACGGGACCTATTTCACGGAGGGCTCGGCCTGGCAGTGGCTATGGTTCGTGCCACACGACCAGGTGGGTCTGCGCGCCCTAATGGGTGGAGACGAAAAGTTTGTGTCGCGACTGTCTGAGTTCTTCATGCTGGCCCGCGACCACTTCAGTTTCGTGCTGCCGACGCCATGGTACTTCCACGGGAACGAACCGGACCTGCACGCTCCCTTCCTGTTCATCGAGGCTGGACGACCCGACCTCACCCAGGTGTGGGCGCGCTGGGTCCTGGACACCAACTACCGGAATGCATGGAACGGTTTGGTCGGGAACGACGACGCTGGCACCCTGGCAGCGTGGTACGTCTTCGTGGCCTCGGGCCTCTATCCCTGGCCTTGCGTTCCGGGGTACTACGTGACCGCGCCGCGCTTCGACCGCGTGGTCTGGCACCTGCCCGCTGGAGACCTGGTCATCGAGGCACCTTTGGCCTCCTTGGGGCCTGTCGTGGTCCAAGAAGTCCGCTGGAACGGCGCGCCCCTTCCGGGGTACTGGCTCCCCCACGACGAGGTCGCCAGGGGGGGGCTCCTGGAGTTCGACCTGGTGCCAGCGCCGCAGACACCGTGACTTGTGGGGACGGCCCCCTGTTCAGTGACAGCGCACCAAGAACTCGAGCAACACGTTGCTTGCCGCATGCAGGAAGGCCGGGGCCAGGATCCCGCCCGTGCGGGCACGCAGCCAACCAAACAAAAGCCCTGGGAAGAAAACCGCCAGGCGATAGGGGTGGGGGATCGTCACGAGATGTGACAGGGCGAACAGGGCCGAGGCCACAATGACCTCTGGCCCCACGAGGGTCCCGAAGAAACGCCAGCGGCGAGAAAAGACCTGGGCCAGCCGCGTCTGCACGAAGCCGCGGTAGAAAACCTCCTCGGGCAGGGCGACCATCACGAGGTGGACCAGGAGGATCTCGATGAGCCACCACGGGGAGCGGTCGAGGACCAGGGGGCCCGAGGGACGATGGGAGGCCGTGCTGCCGAGGCGCCAGGGGATATCGCGGTTCGAGCGCAGGACGATGCGGTCGGCCGTCGCAGTTGCGCACGCGACCCCCCTCCCCTGCCCCACGGCCTCCCGGATGGGCTCACCGGGCGTGCAGGCTCGGCCTTGGTCGCGCCACAAAAGGCCCCCGTCCGGCTGCGCAATCAGGGTGGCCCTGGGGCACCCACAGCGCTCGACGACGATCGGCGTGCTCCCCGAGGCCGTGCTCAAGACGTGAAGCCACTCCGCCTCGACAAAGACGTGGAGCGCAGGTTCCTCGGACCATGAGGCGGGGCGGCCACGGACCGCAGCCTCGAAGTAGGCGAGCGGTCGGTCTGGGAGCCGGAAGGGTTGCCCCGAGGTCCATCGGGACCAGACTTCGTATCCCGCGACGTAAGGCGGGAAGACCGCGAGCGCGACCACACCGGCCCAGCCGAGGGCGACGAGGGGTTGGCGGCCGTGGATCCCCGCCTCTGCCGGATCCTGGTCCCGGCGCCGCAACCAGGCGACGGGGGCCAGAAGGAAGAAGGCAGCCGGAAGCGCGCCCGCGTTCTCCGCAACCAGTCCGCCGACGCCTGCCAGCAGGTCGGACCCGAGCAGGACACAAAGGCCCGCCCCCCACAGAACCAGAACATCGCTCCATGGACAGCGGGTCATTGGGTTCCTGCATCACCGCCGGTCGCGGCACCGCCCTCCGACGGGGATGGGGCGACAAGGCCGGAGTCCTGGACGAACCTCTGCCAGTGGGGCCAACCCGACCATTCGCGTACTCGGCCCAACGAGTAGGTCCGGACCAGCGAGGCGGCCCACGAGACATCCGGGTCCAGGGCGGGCATCGGGCGCCCGACCTCGGCCTGGGCCGAGAGGAGCAGGGACACGAGGAAGTACGAGAGGACCGCCCCTTTCAACAGGCCCACGAGGCCGCCCAGAAGGCGGTCTGCTACGGACAGCGTGGGGCTGGCCCGACGGAAGAGGGCCACGACGAGCCTTCCCGCAAGGGCGAACACGAGGTAGGAGCCACAAAAGAGGGTTGCGGGGAAGAGGAAGTCGCGTAGGCCAGGGTAGCCGGCCAACAGCGAGGGCCACGCGGCGAGCGCCGGCCCGCTGAACCGGATCGCCACGAGGACTGCGCCCACCGTGGCCACAAGCCGCAAGACCTGGAGCAACAGACCGCTCACCAAGCCGAACAACCCGAACAGGACCACGATGACCGCGACGAGGACGTCCAACATGGCGCAAGGGTATTCCAAGCCGAGGTGCGTTTCAAACCCGGCCTTGTAGGGAAACGACCGCGCCGTGGGAGGTGAAGGGGCCCACGCCGCACGGCCGAGCCGTTTGCGAGGGGACCGGACAGGTGCGGGCTCTCAAGAATCCTCATGGCCCCCCACTGGACAGGAGGTGACGATGTCGCGCCTCGCTGAGACGCGATTTCGTGGCCTAGATGCGGATTTGCTTCCAGGATCCACCGCGGAATTTCCAGGTCATGATGACCGCGAGGGCCACGACATAGAGCAGGGCCGCGACCCACAGGCCGACCAGTTTGAAGTCCAAGACCACGCCGAGCAGGTAGGACAGGGGCACGAGACACAGCGTGTGCAAGACGATCTCCACCTTCATCACGAAACGGGTGGCCCCAGCCCCAAAGAGCGCCTGGGCCAGGACCAAGCCGAAACCCAACAGGACCCCGCCGCTTGCGATGACGCGCAGGGGGGTGCGACCCGCCTCGATGACCTCCGGGTCGTGCGAGAACAGGCCCATGAAGATGTCCGGGGCCACCACCGCGAGCATCCCGAGCGTCCCCGCAAACCACGCCGCGATGCGCACCGAGGTCCAGCCGTAGGCCTCGGCCTCGTCCGGACGCCCCTTGCCTAAGTTCTGGCTGACCAGGGTCGCGGTGGCCACCCCGAGCCCCATGCACGTCAAAAACGAGATGGAGAGGATGTCAATGATGACCTTGGTCGCCGCTTCGTACACCGGCGGACGGGACTCCAGAAGGTGGAAGAAGGCCTCCCGTGACACCGAAAAGGGGAGAATCGCGTGAAGCCATTCCCCGATGGACGAGGTCCCCCCCCGCTGGAAGTCCTTGGCGATTGCGGTGTCCAGATGACCGACCCATTTGAAGAACAAAAGAAAGCCTGTCATCACGAACACAGTCGCAATCCCGGAGGGGATCGAGAGGCGCAGGATGGAGGCCGCGACTCGCAGGTCGAGATTGCTCCACCGGAAGATGCGGAAACCCTTCCGGAACCGCGGCCGCAGGGCCAGGGCGATCATGAGGGCGAGCCCTAGGTAACTCGCGATGCACGACGCGACGCCCGCGCCTAGGACGTTCAGGCGCGGAAATGGCCCCACCCCAAACACCAGCAGGAGGTCCAGCACCACATTGGCCAGGTTCATGACCACCGCCACGAACAGGTGGTAGTGGGTCTTGCCGAGTCCGTCAAAAAACGCCTTGAAGGCCAGTGTCCCGACCATGGCGAGGACCCCGGCAAAGCGCGCCCTGGCGTATGGGACACCCTGGCCGAGCACGTGCTCGTTCGAGGTGACGAGTCGGAAGATGGGTCCGGTGAAGGCCGTGGACAGGACCGTGAACGCGCCCCCGACCACGAGGGCCAGGAGAGCCGAGTTGAACAGGACCCGGCCCGCGCCGTGCGGGTCCTTTTCGCCAAAACGGCGTGCGGTCATCGCCTGGGTCCCGACCGCAATGCACGAGGCGAAGCCTCCGATCAGCCAATGCAAGATCACGGTGTAGCCGAGGCCGGCCTGTCCGGCGATGGAGTACTCGCGAGGCAGGTACCCCACCACGATCGTGTCGAACAGGTTGATAAAGGCCTGCACGAGCATGGCGCCCATGACGGGCAGGGCGAGCTGCAGGACGGTCCCCGTGCGCCTGCGCTCTGGAAACAGCCATCCGAAGAGGCGGCGTGCCATGGGCGGGAAGGTAGCCGGGTCTCAATGCCGCGTCAACGGGACTGGCGCGACGCAAAGAGACGCCTTATGATTTTGGGCGATGAGCCGTGACGACACCAAGAGCACGGAGGACGTCGCCCTGATCGTGGGGTCTGACGAGGAGCGCAACGTCCTCCATATCTTGCGCAAGCGGGGTCATCGGATCGAGCCAGGCCTGGTCCGGCCGGCGGAGCCCGGGAAACCGCTGATGGGGGACCTCGTGCGGCTGAAGCCGCGGCCCGGGCTGCCTGTCTTGTGCGACGTGGAGACGTTGTGGGAGTTTCACAGGCCCCCGCCCTCGGACGAGGAGAGGCGGGACGAGGGAGGCCCCGGGCGCCGGGGGCCAGCATGGGTCACCTCCGATGCCTACCGCCGGGGCTGGGAGCGCATCTTCGGGCAGCCTCACTCGGAACCTGACCCTGACGGGAACTGATCACTCCTCGATGAACAGGATGCGCGTCACCTCCTCGGGGGTCGTGATCCCGCGCTCGAGCAGGTGGCGACAATAGGACCGCAAGGGGTGCAGAAGCCCGGCCTCGCGTGCCATTCGCTCCAACACGGGGAGTGGCTGTCCAGAGGCGACCGCAGGCTTGAGGCGGTCGTCCAGGCGCAGGGTCTCGAATACGCCGACCCGCCCCCGGAACCCAAGGTAGTTGCAGTGGATGCAACCGCGTCCCCGGAAGAAGGTGAGGCGGTCCCGCGAGTCCGTCCCGCGTCCGTCCTCGTTGTCCTCGTAGAGCCCAAGGGGGCGAACGAGTTCCGGGGGGTACTCGGTTGGCTCGCGGCAATGGGGGCACAGGCGCCGCACCAGGCGCTGGCTGACGACCCCGATCACCGTGTGGGCGATCAGGAAGGGGTCCACGCCCATCTCGCGCAGGCGGAGCACGGTGCCGAGTGCGTCGTTCGCGTGAATCGAGGTGAACACCAGGTGCCCCGTGAGGGCCGCCTCGATGGCCGTGGCCGCGGTCAGGGGGTCGCGGGTCTCGCCCACGATGATCACGTCCGGGTCTTGGCGCAGGAAGTGTCGGACGGAGTTGGCGAAGCTGACGCCCGCCGCCTCGTTGACCTGCACCTGGGTGACGCCGTCAATCGAGTACTCGATGGGGTCCTCGATGGAGACGATGTTGACCTCCTCTTCCTTGAGCCGGAGCATGGCACTGTAAATCGTGGTCGTCTTGCCGCTTCCAGTGGGCCCGGCCACGAGGACCATCCCTCGCGGCTGCGCGATCATCCAGCGCAAGGCCTGGTAGGCCGGCTCCCACGTCACCAGACGCTCGAGGTCAATGAGGAGGGTGCTCGGGTCCAGGATGCGCAGGACCAGGGTCTCCCCGTACCGGGTCGGGACCGTGGACAGACGGAAGTCAATTCGCCGGTTCTCGTGCAGGATGGCCAGGCGGCCATCCTGGGGCTTGCGCTTCTCGGCGATGTCCATGTTCGCGAGGACCTTGAGCCGAGACACGAGGGGCAGTGCGTAGCGCAGATCCAGCGGCTCCGGGCGTTTCTTGAGCCGGCCGTCCACGCGGTAGCGCACCACAAGTTCCCGCTCGCGAGGCTCGATGTGAATATCGCTCGCCTCAAGTTCCAGGGCCTCTCCGAGGAGCCGGTTCATCAGGGCCACGACCTGCTCTCCCGTGACGTGCCGCGCGCGCTCCTCGAGAACCGCGGCAGGCAGGGCGGCCTCGAGCACATGCAGGTCCAGAGGCTTGCGCTGAAGCACCTGGAACCAGCGGTCGGGCCCCTGGGTGGTCTTGTGGCGGCGGTCCAACTCGGGCAGGACGCGGTTACGGTAGAAGGCGGCAAAACCCTGGGCGTCCATGGCCACCGGTCGTACTTGCAGCCCCGGCAGCAGACGCCGAACATGGTCCACGGCCTCGAGGTCCCCTGGGTCCACGAACCCGACCACCACCACCCCGCCGTGGCGGGCCAGGGGGATCGCGCGGTAGCGGAGCACAGCGGTACGGGGCAAGAGGTCCCATAGGTCTGGGTCAGGCTTGAGCCGTGTCAGGTCCACGACAGGCGAGGACTTGCGACTTTGCTCCGCGTGCCAGCGGGACGCCATCTCGCGCAGAAGGGTCCGCGCGGCGGACGGTCGCGTGTCGAGCACCGTGAGGAGGGTGCCGCGGTCGAGGGCGAGCAGCTCGGAGGGCTCCGCGGTCACGAGTGTGGCCTCCCATGTCGCACCGGCCAGGCACTCCAGAAGGCCTGCGTCATCGCCCGGCAGGAGGTCCGCACCGAGATACTCGAGCCCGTCCTCCGAGTCCCGCCAGGTGCGGCACACACGGCCCTCCCGCACAACCCACACGCATGCGGCCGCGTCTCCCTGGGCCGCCACAGTGGCCCCTGAGGGGAAGCGGTGCTCGGCGAGACCGGACGCGAGCGCCGCCAAGTCGGGCTGGTCGAGCCCTGAAAAGAGTCGTGACGTGGCAAGTGAGTTCGCTTCCATCTCCGAACCCTCTTGACCTCGGCCTCTCTACTCTCATCGAAGGGTTTCGTCGTCTCAGCCTCCCGCTGGGCTGATGGCATGATAACATTGAATCTCTGCGGTGGAGAGACGCTCCGCGGTTCGTGGTCCACGGGCGCCCGGGCTTCTGACGCGGCGGGCCCGGTGGCCATCGCGGGCGTTGCAGGAGGGAGTCGGGCATGGATGCAGTCGCGTTTCTGGGCTTGGGCCTGTTGGGCCTGCCCGCGGCCTGGCGCCTGTGCCGGGCCGGGAAGTACATCTTGTACGTCTGGAACCGGACGCCGGAGAAAGCCCAGTTGATGAGGCCCCTCGGGATGCAGGTCTGCGAGACCGCTGCCGAGGCGGTGCAGCACGGGGACTTCGTGATCCTCATGCTCGCGGACGCGCAGGCTATCGAGGAGGTCCTGTTCGGCCAGGTGGGGGCCGAGGCACTGGCCGGTAAGACGGTCATCCAAATGGGGACCATCGGCCCGGACGAGAGTCGAGAGTTCCAGCGCCGCCTTCCCGGGGCACGCTACATCGAGGCACCTGTCATGGGGAGCGTCCCTCAGGCCGATGCCGGGGAACTCGTGGTCATGGTGGGGTGCGAACCGGAGGAGTTGGACCATGTGCGACCCCTTCTCGAGATCCTCGGCCCGGTCTATCGGATCGGCCCGGTCGGGGCCGCGGCGACGATGAAACTCGCGCTCAACCACCTCATCGCGGCCCACGTCACCGCCTTCTCGGCGAGTCTGGCCCTGGTGCGGCAGGCCCGGCTCGACGTGGACTTGTTCATGGAGATACTAAAGCGGACCAATCTGTACGCCCCCATGTTCGACAAGAAACTGACCCTGATGAAGGCGCGCCGTTACGACCGCCCTCACTTCCAGACCAAGCACCTCCTCAAGGACGCGCGTTTGTTTCGGACGGCGGCCTCGGCAGCGGGGACCCGCACGACCACCGTGGATGCCATCGTGTCGGTCCTCGAGGAGGCCGTGGCCCAGGGTTTTCAAGACCTCGATTACGCGAGCGTGTTCGAAGTCGTGGCCAGAGGCCCGACCACCCGTTGAGGCGAGGAACAGTGGCAAGGCTCTTCTCCGAGGAGGACCGTTCAGCGCTTCTGGACCTCTTGTACGAGCGCTACGGTCACCACTTGAGGGCCGAGCGGTTCGCGTTGGATGGTCGGGTCGAGCCCGGCTTCGTCGAGGTCCACCTCGTGCTCGAGCGCACGGACAGGACCTTCCGATACGACATGACCTTTCATGCGTCGCTGGTGGAAAATCGCCTGTCCGAGGAGGCGGGCCGAGACCTCGTCGTGGACTTCATGGGCTGGTACCTTGACCTCTATTTTCGTCGGAAGCGCGAGATCCTGTTGCCGCTGGACTTCCAGGAGTACCCGTTCGGAGAGTACCGCGTGTTTGCACGTGGGGATGTCACCAACCCCCTCCTCGACGCCCTCGCGGACGAGATCATCGAGAAGGGGGTGACGATCCCGCCGGACGACCCGAGGCTCAAGGGGTTGTAGGGCCACCGCGGGTCTTCAACAAAGAGGCTGCGACCGCTACCGCGAGAATGGCGGACACGACGGCGAGCGATACCGCGATGGGGATGTGGCAGCACTCGGACACAAGCATCTTGACCCCGATGAAGGCGAGGATCACGGCGAGGCCGTGACGCAGATAGACGAAGCGGCGCAATGTCCCCGCCAGCAAAAAGAACAGCGCTCGCAGCCCCAAGATGGCGAAGACGTTGGACGTATAGACGATGAAGGTGTCTCGTGTCACCGCGAAGATCGCGGGGATGGAGTCCACGGCGAACACCACGTCGGTGGCCTCTACGACCACCAGGACCAAAGCCAGGGGTGTGGCGTACAACCGCCCTGCCCGGCCCTCTGCCCCTCCACTGGCCTCGCCCTCCCGGACGAAGAAGCGGTCGCCGCGGTACTCCGGGACCACTGGAAAGACGCTGCGGAACAGGCGAAGCGCGAGGTTTCGTTCCGGGTGGACGTTCTCGTCCTTCTGGAAAAGGAGTTTGATGCCAGTGAATACCAGGAAAGCCCCGAACACGTACAGGACCCAATCGAAGGCCTGAAGGAGCGCGGCACCGGCCACGATGAAAAGCGCGCGCATGATCAGGGCACCCAGGATGCCCCAGAACAGGACCCGGTGCTGGAGTGCGGGCGGCACCCCGAAGTAGGCGAAGATGACGAGGAAGACGAAGAGGTTGTCCACGCTCAACGACTTCTCGATGAGGTAGCCCGTCAGGAACTCGAGGCCCTTCTCGGGCCCCCACGCGACCCAGACCACGACGTTGAAACCCAAGGCCAGAAGGACCCAGACGATGCTCCAGACCAGGGCCTCGCGGAAATGGACCTCGTGGGCCTTCTTGTGGAAGACGAGGAGGTCCAGGGCCAGGAGGCCGACGATCAGGCCGGTGAAGGCCACCCACATCCATAACGACGCCAGCGACGACACGGTTTCCATCTTCACCATCCGTCAAACAGCGGGGACCACGGTTGCGTGGGCGGTCCTCAAGCGGGGTACTTCAGCCGCTCTGCTTCTCGGGCCGCCTCGAGGGCAGCGCGGACCTCCGGGCGGGTCAGGGCCAGGATGCGCGCAGCCAGAAACGCAGCGTTCTTCGTGTTGTCAACCCCCACCGTGGCAACCGGGACGCCCGGGGGCATCTGGACCGTGGACAAGAGCGCGTCCAGCCCGCCGAGTGATCCCGCGTTCAGGGGGACCCCGATCACGGGGAGCAGGGTGTTCGCAGCCACGGCCCCCGCGAGGTGCGCCGCGAGCCCCGCGCACGCGATGAAGACCTGGACCCCGCGGGCCTCGGCCTCGCGCACGTAGGAGACGACCTGGTCCGGCGTGCGGTGTGCGGACAGGACTCGGACCTCGCACGGGATTCTCAGGGAGTCGAGGACCTCCTCCGCCTTTTTCACAACCGGGAGGTCGTTTGGACTGCCTGTCAGGATAGCCACCAAGGGAGCGCCACTCATCTCTGCCTCCGACTCTACCGGTTCGACAAGAAACGCCTTGCTGCAATGCGGTACTTCCGGTCCGCCTCCACCACCTCGCGAATCACGCGCGGCGGGATCTTTTCATCGGCATTGAAATAATCTCGTGTAAAGAAGTTTACGGCAGCGGAAAAAGCATGGGTCAGGGCCTCGGCGGGACCAAGGAGCGCCTGGCCCTGGACCATGGCCCGCGAGCGGAGCAAGGTCACGGCGCGGTCCGCCCTGCGGTCCGAAAGACGCAGGGCGTAGCGGGGGATTGGGGCTCCCTCGCGTAGCGGCACCTCTACGAGGCGGCGGAGGTCCTCGCGCAGCGAGGCGAAGACCTCGTGGGCAATGCGCGGGATGTCGCCTGCGGGGGCACGCTCCACGGCCTTCAGGTCGTCGTCCGTCAAGGTCAGGACTTCACGGCCCAGGTCGCGGAGGGCCGAGACATCCGCGCGCAGGGCGTCGCGCAGGGCCGAGACCTCCCGGATGTAGGGCAGGCGGTCGCGCACCCCGACCTTTTTGCAGCGCAGGCACAAGAGCAAGTAGCGGTCCGCCACGTCCGCGGACCGGGCCAGAAACCGGTCCAGGGTTGGGTGGCGCAGCGCGCCTCGGTCCAAGAGGTCCGAGAAGCGCTGGAGGAGGACATCGCACTCGGATTCCATGGCCTTGACGTCCACCGGGAGTTCCCAGCGCTTGATCCGCTCGGGTTCCACGTGGGCAAAGTGCGCCTGGTCGCACCGCTCGGCGACGACCATGAAGTCGCGGACCGCCTCCCGCACCAGGGCTTCCGCAGTTGCTTCGGCCTGAACCGAGCCCTGGTCCTGCACGCCCTGAAGCCCGCCAGGGTCCCGGTCCTTTGAGACTGCCCCACGTTTAGGCTCCTCGGACGGACGGCAGGCAAGGGCCAAAAAGACTGCCGCGATCCCCATCAGCGGGCGCATCCCTGGACCTCCACCTCCGGGGTCAGGCTCCGCACGGACGAGCACCTCTCGTCCGCGCACGCGACGAATAGCGGGTCGAGAAGGCGCATGAAGCGCTCGTAGGGGACGTCCTCGCGCACGAGGAACAGACCCGGCCCACTGGAGAGGAGCTTCACGGCCTCGCCCTCGTCCACGGGCCGCGGGTCCACAACCTTGCCCCCGGCGAACCTCCCTGCGAGCAAGCGGTCCGAGTCCAGATAGACCGCGGAAGCGATCCGGCCTGGCAGGTCCTGGGCGTCCGTGCTTTGCCCCAAGGGCCGGCACCTCAAGGCGCCCACGCCCCCGACCTCCACGCGCCGCGGCGCGACCGGCACCTCGCGGAACTCCAGGCGGCCCACCACGGTCCTGCGCGCGACCCCGTCCATCCGCCGCCTCGCCCCAAAGGTGACGACGCGAGCCGGGTGCTTCTGAAAGATAGCCACGACCTCGGTAGCGACCCGCATCGGGGCCGAGCGGTCCATGGCCAATACCACGACCTCCAGGTTCTCGGGGCCGCGCTCCTCCTCGAGTTGAGCCTGGATCGGGGCGATGCGGCGCGCCATCGCGGCCCAGGCCGAGGCCGGGACATCCCATCCCTTCGAGAAGTCCACGAAGACCTGGTTCTCGTACTCGAGCCCCTTGCGCGTCACCGTGATCACCACGTCCCCCACGAACGGGGCCTTGGACTTCGAGTCCGGCAAGACCGGGTCCTCGGGGAAGTCGGGCAGGCGTTCGAGCCGCGCGGCTACCTCCGCGAGGAAAGGTTCGAAGATGCGATTGAGCGGCGAGTCTGGATAGCGGTCGAGGAAGGCGCGGACGATGCGCTGGACTTCGGTCAGGTAGGGGCGCTCCATCGCAAAGTGCATCACCTCGAACGGGATGGCCCTGCAAAAATCGGACAATCGCTCCTTGCACAGGCGGGCCAGGTAATCCGACACCGCTTCCTGGTGTTCCCGCGGAAAATCGAAGGCGACCTGCCAGTGACGGAAGAAATAGACGGCGCGGTCGTCCCCGTCCATGTCCTGGGCCCCGTAGAACGCCTCGAGGTGCACGAAGGTGTGGTCAAAGTCCGCGAGCAGGTGGACCAGGCGCGAGCGGGCGTCGTCTTCCGGGACCTTGTCCTTGAGGTCCTTCCACGCGGCCATGTAGTCCTTGAAATCAATCTCCTTTTTCCAGAAGCGCTCCATGGCGTCAAAGAAGGCGACGATGGCCTCGAGTTCCTTCTGCAACGGGGTGCCGCGCGAACGCACGACGACGGCCTGGAGGGGGCGTCGCCAGTCGTAGCCGAAGGACGCCTGCCGCCAGTCCACAAGGGGGCTCTTGACCTTGGGATACTTCTTCACGTCCTCGGGCAGGGTGCGGACCATCTCGTCGAGCCAGCCCTTCAGGATCGCGCTAGCCTCCTCGAGCAGGGCAGCGCGCTGGGCCTGCGAGGCCGCCTTCTGACGCGCCGCCATGTCCTCGCCCTGACAGGCGTCCAGCGCCACGACAACGAGGCCGCTGATGAACCCCATGATGAGCCGTGGTGTCATGGCCACTCCCCGGATGAGAAAACCGGACCCCACGCCCGCCGCCAGGCGCATTCCCCTCACGGGATGCACCTCTTGTCCCCCTTCGGACACCGGAACCGCAGGTGCATGTGACTCGTATGCTCCTCGTCTGCCTGGATGATGGGCGCGGCTCCGCCTGGAAAGAATCGCAAGTATTTCTCTCTCTGTCGCCTATTTTTCTTGTAAACTTTCTTTATATATTCTTTCAGTGCCGATGCAATCGAAGCCTCCATAAAGATCATTTGCGTCTCTGGATTGTCCAGGAAGCACTTCGTCAAAAACCATTGCTTCTCGACATCGAGCGTCGTCGGAGTGGCAACCCGCAGCGGCCCGTCGTCCGCGTTCTTGGCGCGGCTCTTCAAGATGAACCCGATGTCCACGTCGCGTCCGCTCTGGTGGGACTTGTGGGGAGGGAGAGGCCCACCCTGGCGGCGCGAGAGGTCGCCGATGGCGATGGGGTCCGCTTTGGACCTCTTGTAGCGATGGCGGAACTGCGAGACGCACCTTCTAACATACCGCACGGTCTCGGGCGTGCCCCACGTGGCCTCTCGCCGTGCCGCAACCACCCAGCCCACGCCCCTGTTGTCCCCGTCCGGGTCCAAGTTGACCCCGCCGATGAGCCTTCCGTCCGATGGCCTCCCCACAGACTGGGGCTCGAGCCGAGGACCGCAGAACTTCAGGCGGGCCCCTGGTCGCAGTCGCCGGGAGTCCCTGGGATTCCATCTCTTCAGGTCCTCCGCGGAAACCCCAAGCACGCCCGCGATCTCGGAAAGGGACTCGTGCTTGCCCACCCGGTAGGTCTGCCAGACGTGGGGCTTCTGACACTTGTGAGGCTTCGCGGCCTTCTTGGCTGCGGAGGCATTGGCGGCGGCCTGGGCAGGGGCCCGGCCCATGACCATGCCCGGCAAGACAGCGCATGCCGACAGCACGCCCAGGGCCACGAGCACGCGACGGCTCATCGGCCCTCCTCGTCCTGGAACACGATGTGGTACCTGCTTGTCATCCCTCGTTCGATCCGCACGGTCAACTCGCGCACCCGGCCGGAGACACCCTCGACACGCAGCCGATGCTCCCCTTCCGGCACCTCCACCCCGTCCATCGGCAGGCGAAACCGCTCCCAGCCGTCCATGATGGCGGTTGCCTCCTCCGAGGCAGTGACGACGAGGAACCCCATCTCGGCCGGGGAATGATAAAGGTCACGCATGGGCAGGGGGTCCGTGCGCGATGCGACTTCGTCCCGCACCGCGGTCATGACCGCGACGAGGTCAGGATGCCGCATCAGCACCTCCTGGTCCACGTGAAAGCGCTCCATCCTGGGACCCCAGGCGGACCAGAACTCGTAGCGGGGCCCGGGCAGGCGCGCTGCCTCGCGTGGGTCGAGAGGCCCGACCTCACTCCCCTCCACCGGGGCCTTCGCGAAGGCCCCGACGCGGCGAAGCCGCTCGACCAGGGCCTGCGCCTGTAAACCCCCGACGACCCGTACGTCCTGCCTCTGCCCCACGTAGCACAGGTTCTCTTTGACCACGGACACGACCACCGTGCTCCCGCGAACGGTGACGTCGTGGGCCACCATCCGGAAGGGCGACACCCCACCCCGCACGGTCACGCGCACGAAGGAGCCGTCCGGGGCGGGTCCCTCCCCGCGCGCGCCTCGGCCCCACACAAGGATGGACAGCCCCAATACGAGGCCCCAAGGCCCAAGGTGACCGCGTCTCCGTCCACGGGTTCTCCGCACCGCCTACCCCCTGAAACAGCCCCGCCTTCCTCGTCCCGGCAGGGCCGCCGGATGATAGCACGCCCCGGCTCGGCGTCAGTGGTGGAGTGAGCACGACCAGACCGCGCCGTGGCTGTTTTCGGGCTGGAAGGGCTTGCCCGGCAGGCGCAGGGAGGTGTCTCTTACCGGAACCGCTTGACCGACTCCTCCGGACATTGGCCGGGACAGACCTTCAGACTCCGGGTTCGCAAGGCACCTCGCGCGGGGTAAAGGGGGACGGACAGCGAAGGACTATGGGCAGCCCCAGCCTCCGCACCAGCGCACCCTCAGGCAGCCATAATCGTCTGCTGTCCGGTCGTAACCCCAACGATTGTCGTTCGTAGTCCGGATATGGAACCAGTACCAGCGGATGCAGCCGTAGTTGGTGCCGGTTGCGCAAGAAGGCCGCGGGATCTCGAGTCGGTTACAACCCCCGAGCGGCCAAATGCCGACCGCCGACATCCCAAGGTCCGAGGTCTCGCCCGACGTGATGGAATGGTCGTCAATGAAGGTTCCACCTCCATTACAGGGGCTGGTCGTTTCCTGTGAAGGCGAACCGGTTCCGCAGTAACTTGATGTCCCGCAGTCATATGCCTCAATATAGTATGATGTGCTAATGTATCCGTTCTCTTGGTCGTTGTCAATTTGGATTCCGCGGGCGACAGGCGTGATCTTTGTGACATCGAGCCGCCAGTCCACCGTGATGGAATCCCCCCAACGGCATCCGGACTGTTCCGGTGCATCGTAGTAGGCATCCGCCCACGCCTCGGTTCCGACGTTGAGGAGGCGATTATGGACGACCCCAACGCGGACATCGTACGAGTTGCACGTGGTCACCCCGGTTTCCGTTGCGATTCCGCAGGGAGGACTGGCCAGAGCGGCCGTCGCGACGCCGAACGGTTCGGGCTTGTGGTCCGACAGGTTGTCGAGGGGCGGATCATACAGGAAACAGGCAGGCGGAGCGGACGAGGAAGGCCAATCCCCAGGGAGGACCCATGCCAAGAGGGGATCGCCCTGTTCCGGCGGACAGGGGTTCGGACTGGAACTGGGCCGTCTCTCGGACAGGACGCAGGCGAACTCGGGCGAGAAATCGCTGGCCACATCGGTCGCCGGCATGGCGACGCCATCGAAGAGGCCTCCGTTGCACTCGTCGCCGATGCAGACCGCAGCCGGGACGTCCTCGAACCCATCCGAGGCCGACAGCGCCCCGGGACCCGCTGCCTGGCTGGACCCACGGCCCCCGACGCAAGAGGCGAGGAGCACCAGAGTCGCAAGACATGCGTACCTCGACATGGGACACCTCCGTAAAAAACCCTTCAATGCGATTAATAATCTCCGCGGACCAGACTGTCAAGAGGAGACTGTTAGCACTCGAAGACAACGCGGGAGGCGTCGTGGCTCCGAGAAGCCGCCCCCCCCGGCCTCACCTCTCGATGACCAACACGCCTCGAGGTCGCGAGGGGGTCTTGGGAGCCGGGGTCTCGCCCGCGTAACCAATGGGCAAGAGGGCCACCGGACGCACGCCCTGCGGGAGGTCCAAGATGCGCGAGACCCTGTCCTC